>Ga0058701_10004410_pt1 | contig 11423 bp, 8 predicted proteins | sample AgamicOrMae_FD_97039 | JGI IMG/M metagenome (GOLD analysis project Ga0058701, IMG submission 97039) | Agave microbial communities from Guanajuato, Mexico - Or.Ma.e | ecosystem: Host-associated > Plants > Phyllosphere > Phylloplane/Leaf | place: Guanajuato, Mexico | collected 2012-06-04 | reverse complement strand
GCGCTCCGCCAGCGCTCCGCCAGCCACCGGAGCCAGCGTATGTCCAGCCTGTTCCCAGCCCGTTCCCAGCGTGTGCGCCAGCCACTCTCCAGCGTTTTGCCAGCCGTATATTTTTACTGGGGCGAGCTTTGAGAACTGGACGACTCTCCCATGGAGGTGCTGATTTCTTAGCTTCGTATGTCAGGAATTACTACTAGTCTTATTCTGATCAGGAATAGTTGCTCGCTCTCAGATCAGGTACTGATTAAAACTTTCACGGATCGCTGATGTGATAAGATCCATATTGAACTTTCTTATCAGGTTTTGATCAGATTCTAATTAGGAATAGACCGTTTCCTGGACGGGATCTGATAAATCCTAGAAACTGATGAATTCTGATCTGTTTGAAGGTCAACCTAGTGACTTGTTCCGCTGTCACCAAGCTGGGGAAGGATTTAAGCCTTGCTTTCCTAAAGCTTATTCAGCTCTTAAAACACTTACAAAAGCTTGTTCAGCTGTTACCAAACTTACAAAAGCTTGTTCAACTGTTACAAAACTTACACAAGAAAAAAATTCTACAGCTGCAATGCAAGATCATCAAATTTTCTCCAGAAACCCAAAGTATTTTTTTTCAGGCATTTCTCTATCTTACCCTCTCTTATATCCCTTACATCGCAATTTATGACGGTCCCTCTAGAATCTTCATCTTCCGAAAGGACACAAACAATTGAAATGGAAAGGTATGGACGGATCAATAGCCGGAGACGACTATAGCGTAGATGCTTTTGACTTATGATTCCGACTCGACACGTTAAAACTTTCGGAAGGTGAGCGTCCCAGACAAGTCGGAAGTTATCATCCGAATAGCGAATACCGCTTCAAGCGGACTGGATTCATCGCGAAAATGCGTCGTCGGAAAGCAAAGCAACACCCTATTGAATACAAAAAGACGGCCGGTCTCTGCCCGTCGACAGATCCAACAACAGATGTTCATGTTTTTGCCTCGTGTTGGTCTCCTCCTTCCCTGGCCAGCCGCGCGCCCCACGCCGGACTGCTGACTAAAACGAATTCGCTGCCTGTTGCACCAACCTATTTTATGGTCCCTATTTTCCAGTCCGGAATATCTTCGCTGAAATTGTGCATTACACTGTCATTTTGGAAGGTTGGATATTCCTCCAATCAGAGCGAGAGAAGGAGCATGCGGCATGCATTCGCTGATCCTGATCTTGGTTTTAGGTGTCGGAAGTTTGATGCAGCTGGGATGCACGGGAACCGTCCTCAAATACGCTATTTATTTTTGAGACTTATCCGCAAAGTAGCGGGAGCTGTCCTCAAAAATACGCTATTTAATTTTGAGGCTTATTCGCAGAGCTTATGTAACAGAAATTCAGATGAACTAAGATGATGTATCAATAAAAAGCGTGGGGATAAAAAATAGGTCAGTTCTATTAGCACGCCTATGTTAATACAAGGGAGACTTGAATGCATGGAAACCAACCTAATACATTTTAAATGGCGCCGCGGGTGAATAGTCACTTCGTAAAAAATAACACGATGTAATTTGGATATTGGAAACAAACGGTAAAAGTAATTACAGTTAGATAAAACTTTGGTTATGCGATGAAACCTGAAACTTTAGTGACGCTGAAAAATTCTAGGTAAAATATTTGAGAACAAACTATAAAAAACTATTGATCTGAGAATAGCATACTTGAGCGCATAAGTATCTCATCATTTACCGTCATGTTAGCTGAATCGTCTGCTGTTCCGTCATATATCAAAGCAAGCCATTAAGTAAACATACATTCAATTCATTTTTATATTATTCATGATTATGCTTTTGCAGGTGTGATTAATCGTTTTCAAGTGAGAATTCCTGTAAGCTATACCTACAAGATGGATGGAACATTAAATATCGCGGACGGTTCAGAGCAGATTGAGTGTGTCAAGACGTCTTAAGCGAAGTGTTTCCTCCATTTTCGGTCCGTTTTCCATATTTTTATACATTTTTATTGCTACATTTAAAATTGGTTATTTTTCATATTTTATACACTTAATCCAAGTTTAATATTAGAACCGCAAACTCGGATGCTGTTTAATACTGTGAACCATGACTTGTGGAGAGCCCCTGTAAGGTCTTGCATAGGCAACTCGCGCAACACCCAAGTAAGGCGTGTAGCCTATACTTGATCTTACAGGGGCTCTCGGCACTAATCTATCCCGAAAAATCGCCGATACTGCTGGTATGTTAGAGCATCAGATACCGACTCTTCGGTTGAATTCTGCGCAACGGTTCCCTCACATTCCATTTCTCGGCGAGATTAGGTTGTAAAAAGAGGCCATAAGGAGGTGGCGCATCCCCGCCAAAGTCACTCTTTCTTTTCTTCCTCGAGAGAAAAATATTTAGAGGCCACCCATATTTCTTACAGGTTTTTCGAAGTAGGACTAATCGAGAGCCATCTATCGCCATCCTTCTTCATTCCGCTGCTCCGAGCTGCTCGTTCAATCAATATCACTCGAAGAAAGAACAGAAATGACTTCTCTCCTACAATATATAATTAGTTGCGTACCCTACGCACGAGGATTCAGCCTCTCTGACCAACAAATATTTTTCACCTACAGTATTTTTTGAGAATCTTTAAATTAATAGTTTTGCAGATTATCTTGGTTGAACGCTTGTCTCGAGTAACTTACACAAGAGTTCCGTTAGGTTAGATTTCTTTGGGCTTCGTTAGGTCAGGTTTCGTTGGATTAGGTTTCTTTAGATCAGATTTCGTTGGGTTAGATTTAATGAGATTAAGTTCCGTTAGGTTAGGTTTTGTTAGGTTAGGTTTCGTAAGGTTAGGTTTCATTAGATCAGATTTCGTTGGGTTAGATTTCATGAGATTGGGTTCCGTTTTTGTTAAGTTAAGTTTCCTTAGGTTACGTTCCGTTAGGTTAGGTTTTGTTCGGTTACGTTTCGTTGAGCTAGGTTTTGTTAGGTTATGTTCCGTTAGGTTAGGTTTCATTAGGTTCGGTTTCGTTCGACTAGGTTTCGTTACGTTAGGTTTTGTTAGGTTAGTTTGGTAGGTTTGGTTATGCCGAGGACGTCCCAGTCGGAGAGCTTGTCGCATCTCATGTGTTGCGGAATCGCGGTCCAGGGAGGATTTCACGCTGGTTGAGAAAATGTGTCGGTATATTCAAACTTATCCTCCGAGGTTCGGCGTCGGGAGGAAAAGGAACATTTTCGTGTGTTTTTCATCGCATTCCATATGGACGATCTCGGCTCGCCGGAACCAAAAATGGCGGAGCGGAGGGAAAATCATGAATACAAAATATAAGCTTGTCTTTGCGATGTGGCTGGCGGTGTGGCCGCGCAAAGGCGGAATCGGTGGTACAGCAACCTCGATTCTTTACCATGATCTAGGAATTGCCCTATTTTGCAAAACGTGCGACACAATCATTTTCGACTAACTTTCTATTCACCTTAAAACATAAAACGATTCCAGGGCACCAAATCTAGAGAATTCCAAGTCTTCTGACGTAAAATAATTAGGTATGGTCGAGCCTTTGGACCCTTGGGAACCCTTCCCTCTTTGCGGCCCTATTTGAGACAAGTCCATGCAGCTTCAATCCCACGCGCTCAGCAATTATTTTATATTTCTTCGGTAAACCAAGACTGTACTGTGACATTGTGATACGAAATTGGCCACCACTTATGTCCCACTTTTCACTGAGGTTGAACACGGCAATAGTGACTAGAGGCAAAAGACACGTAACCCAACAGTCACCAAGCCTCAAGCCGCTTACTTACAGTTGCTGTCTTTGATAAGGAACTCTACGGAAAAAAGAGATTTTCCAACCTAGATAATAATCAGGAGGGTAACTGAACTACAGTTCACTCCTTAGCTGTGGTTTTATGATACGCAAGGGAAACAAGTTGCTTATCTAAGGGCAAAGTGAGTGCAACATGATTCCATTACTAAAGATTTTTTGTAACATCTATAACTCATTTGAAAAGCTCACTAAAGCGGATTGAATGTCCCTCGCCATTAAAAAGATATCTCGTACGACAATAAAAAGAACGATTTACGACATAAATGTACCACTTCAAAAAGCCCAGTAACGAAATAAATACGAAATGTCTCATCATTTTCTTTGCTTGCGATAATTATTCTACACACCAAAAACAGTGACCGCAAATATATAATTCCATTCTTTCCTCGTTAGGTCGACAAACATGAGCGAAAACTTGAGCTCGACGGCAGACGAACTGTTATTCAATGTTCGATATAGCGTAGACAGATTTCACGATGTTGTAAAGTTCACATCAATCCACTTTAAAGCTATTCGAGGCAACCGTGCAAGGTAGATGCATTTTATATAGCTCTTGAATTGAGCAATCGAACATTAGGGTATATTACTAGGCCATTTCTCCGGGATGAAAAGAAATAGCTGCATTTATTTTAACGATATCGCGAAATCTCGCAGGGTGTTGCCGTGGTTAAGGTTTCATTTTTCCAATTTTAAAATAATTTTAGAAATCAATCGATAGACTGAGACATTCCTGCGTTCACTATCCGCGTACCGGATTCAGGTCGCATTCTCGGTACAAAGGTGAACTGGCATCGACGTAACGATAAACTAGATTTTCTTGCTAACCTAACTTCTTCTCCACCAATTTAAGTTCAAGTCAACGTACTGTAATTCATGTTGTAGGATTGTAGGTTAGGACAATGCGTGCAGTTGACGTGTATAGACACTGGTTTTGGCTAGGGCGTTAAAATTGCTGGGCTCCTTGGTTGTCCTAACTAAAATTGTCCGAGTGACTGAATGCAATGCGGACTTGTGTACTTATGCGGGCTTGCCTGTCAGTGTTGACTGACAGCAAACGCGTTAACGTATGGCCCCTCTCTTTCCGTCCTACGCCGCGCAACGCTTTATCCCTCTCGCAGCGGTCCACTGCTTCTGCATTAGCATATTCACACTATTTTTTGATCAATACTAATCAGCGCTATATTAATTGAAAAAGGCCTTATCTAAACACAGTAAAAACTAACCCCTATTTTAGGTAGCTTCACACCTGTTTTAGGTATGGAGGTGAAACAGGGGGAGAGCGTAGTTTGATTATTTTTAAAGCTAAATGTTAAACATCAGCTACCATATCAATGAAAAGGTCTCGTCGACAGCTCTCCATTGATGTGTTTATTCAAAGGAGTATCTCTAAAAATGAACAAATTACGCTCTTACCCTGTTTTACCTTCATACCTAAAACAGAGTTTTTACTGAGAACCTCACATAACTGGACCTAACTTAAACAAAGTAAACGTGAATCAACCTAACATTGACAAAGCGCGAAACCTTGAAACATTAAGAGGTGACATCAAGCGTGTTTCAGCTATACGAATCGAATACGATTTTAGCGTTTTTCGTTAAAGAAACTGTTTAGCCCATACATTCCCAGAAAATGACGTATAAACACGGCCATTTAACCTGGCTTGTCATATATTTCATCTGCAGGCACTCGAATTCCACGTCACTGACAAAATATCGTTTATCCGCACCATGCTGTTTTATATCATGAGAAAGCTCTCATGTTTATATACTATAGAGGCGTTTTTAGCAGCTAGCCTGGTCTGTACTTACACGTAAAATTTAGAGACTGCGTTTGTCACTCGTAACCCGACTTTCGTCGTTGAGTGGAGAGGTACCAAAGCGCGGTATACGGCACGTCACCTAATCTACCCTAACCTTGGTTAAACCATAACAGCCCAAAGTATTTGGAGTGAAATTCACCTTCAGAGAAATTGAAAGGATTTTTTTCCATTAAAATACGCAATTCCAAGCTCTGGAAAATGCCTAAATAATTAGATTTCAGGTTTTCGGAGGAGTGATATTTTTTAAAATTCTGACAATACTGAACTAAAAAGATCCTCTGAAATAATTTTTAGTGTTGCCGAACGGTATCGCTGGGCGGTAGTGGGTAACCCAGCCTTTAACCGTTACCGCTAAGGCTGTCTCCGCGATAGCAGCTTAGCGCCGAGAGGCGCGGCTTGGCTTCGAATCAGCGAGCGGATTAACACGAAAGCGAAGCACAAGGTAGTTATCTAACGTAAACTAATCTTAACCTCAACGAACACGAAGCTGCTGGTTAATATCTCTCATATAATGATTCAAGGGTTAACCAAAGGCGTATTACAAAAGTGGAGCACATAATATTTAATACTAAGAGTTTTGAAAATATTAACGGCTCTCCAATTTTGTTCAAGAAATACAAAAATGATGAAATTATATCCAGTTTTGTGAGTAATTCGTAGCGCAAGTGCGATCCTGGGTCGATATATTCCACCCACGGTTGTTTCACATTCCTGGTCTGGCGGTTATTAAACACACCGTTTATTAAACGGTTACTTAATATTCGCCCGATGGGAAAGTATGTAGTTACTCAACCGTTCTCTATTAGGTCAGTGAGGCATGAGAACACGAGTCAAGGACGTGATTGGTTTTCAGGTTTCCAGCAAACTAAGCGGATCCCCAGCTCGTTTAAAATAGGTCAAGATTTTGCGGACGCGATTTTTTTGAGCGAATCGATCATAATTGCATTGAATTATCTCAACGGTTCATTTACCGACATCGTTTCATTCTTTCAGATAAGCTCTATTTAACTGAAGGTTATTTATGCCTGAAAAGACTGGCTTGCATTAGATTAAGGAGTCAACGCTAGACAACGTTTGGGTCTACTTAGCTTGGCTTTGGATCCCAACCCAGTACAACATCGTAGCGTTGAGGAACATTATTTTGAACCTTTTGAACCAATTAGTTTCAAAATAATGTTCCTCGAGAAGATGGCAGGGTTCCGACCCGAAGGCTTGCTTGGCTCATATGGCAATAACCGCTCTCCTAATTCGCGTTTTCGCGGTGTTCAACCAAATTATGAAGCCATCGGCAATGTTTTTATTCAATTTAAGTATTTTTCGATGAATTTCAATAATAATAACATAAAATTTCGACTAAAGATTTTTGGGCTAAAAATTGAAAAAATGCTAGGGGTACCCCTAGCTTTTTTTCCGATTTTTAGCTCAAATTTTTTTCTTGAATTTTTAAGTTATTACGATTGAAATTTATTCAAAAATACTAAAAACGAATAAAAACGTTGCCATTTGCTTCATTATTTCATTGAACGCCACAAAAATGCGAATGTAAAACACGTTTTTTCGTGAGCTGAGCAAACTCTTGAGTAGGACCCCTACCTATTCTTACCTAACCTATCCCAAACAAACCCTTACGTTACCTAACTAAATTAAAACAGCCCAAGCTTATCTATTGCAATGAAAAATGAACTACCCTATTAATTTTTAATTTAACTAAATTAACATAGCTGAACGTTTCATAAAAGTCGGCGAAAATCTTCTACACCCTGGTATTTAGTCAAACCAAAACAGTGCTAGGCCATTATTCATTTGGAGGCAGGCAAGGAGGTCTGACCTTATGAAATAAAGGTAAACCGTGGAATGAAGAGAGGCAAGTACCCTTCCAGATGTTTATCATCAGCTGAAAAAAGTAACGTTTATAGTTTTACAGAATAATTAGCATTCCATAAACGGCTGCTAGAGCTTAAGAAGTATGGTTTTAAAGACGATCGTATACCTTCTCGGCCACCTCAAATTAGCGTTTTGATAGTCGTCGGTTTCTCGTTATGAAAGGCTGTGCTGAATTTGTGGCGCAGCGCCGCGGCACATCTCTTTAGCACTGCGCAATGTCGCCAACACGCACTACGGCCCTAAGTGTCGCAACCCTTTGGTTAACGAGCTACTATTACAGGCCCCGCTAAATAGGCAAGCAACAATTATGGCGTTTGAATGTCATAAAGTCGATAGGTAGGCCTTGATACTGTTTCATCCCGGTAACATGGAATAGCCTCTTGAAATATACAGTAATTTGTGGTTAGGCATTATTTCCTGATAGCTTTACAAGTGTTTCTGCGATTTAATGATCAGCAAAGTACGGTAAGCCTCGAAAGGGTAGGAAAAGCGTTCAATTTGGGATTAATTTTGAATTACTGATTGAGGGATTATGTTTGAGTTGCGCAAAGATCTCACCGCAAATCAAGTTGATACAAAAGATTTCTTTTTTAAAAATGAATAAAATTCAAAAAGCGTTTTAAAGATAAACAGACAATACTCAAACAAACGGAAAATGACCCTTTCCTAATGAACAAAAACACCTACTGTATAAAAAGCTTAGCATTTTTTTAGGTGGTTGAATGTGCGGTTTATGTGCGTTTTAAACCGTTTCAAAGCGAAACCACATATGCGCTGCGATGGGCTAAAGCTGGAATTTACGAAAGGATCTCGCCGGCGGTCTGATTCTTATTACCCCGCAAACCAAAATTAATATTTTTTTCTTTTCTTTCTTTTTTCCCCGGACTGTTATGAATCGAAACTCCAGGCTCCATAAAAAAATACGTCAGAATGTCACGTAATGCCCCTCTGTAATATAAAATACTTTTTCCCCTTTTGATTAGTCTTTAAACCTTTCCCATTTTTAGAAATATTTTTTTTCGACGTGTAGCAAAAGGATGGCTACACTGCAAACATTGCATTGTCTTCGTCTGATAATCCTTGGAGAGAAAAAATTGCAGCAAGGACATCTGGACGGTGCTGTACACAGCAACATAAATCGAGATGTTAAATAAAAATCGCTGCAGTGTTTCTTTATGTACATCTGCGAACTCGCCTTGTTGGAAGAAAAGTGGAAATGACCCAAAAAAAGGGCGCAAAAAGAGAAATCTATTCATTTCTATCCACGGCAGCGATAAATCGTAACTACTAAGTGGCCTAAATGACAAAAGGACAGTAAGTAGCCCTTTTATATTAAGCATTAAAAAGTGCTGGTCGATACTGCACCGATTTAAAAATACTTTGTTCTGGCAAAAATCTAATGAGGTCTACTCGTTGGATCCCGACAAGAAGTTGATAGCCGTGCGCGCTGCTTTCATAACGCTGTGGTTGCCTTGACGCGATTCTCAACTGTATATCTGCATGCCAATCGATGGATTAGCATAACTCTAACCATGCCATAATAGGCAGCTGCAGTATTATGAGTAGATTTCGCATGCGCAGGAATCAACTCCTTATCGGATGGAAGCCATCGGACTAATAAGGCAAATTACAGGAAGATTTCCTCGACTGACTGTTGAACGTGAAGTTGAACCAAGTACAGTTTGGTTGTTGCTCCTATACGAAAATAAGGATAGGTTAGGCTAGGTTAGATTAGGTTGAATACTTGTAGGAGAGATGGATATCCTTGTCGGGTGACTTCGTGACACGACCGAAATTTGATGGGTGTGACCGAGTCGTGCGGTGACAACCATCACATGCAAGTGTATCACAGGTCATGTATAAGATGTGACATGGCATCACGTCCTGAGCAAATGGCAGATTTTCTGGGCTAGAGCCTCCCAGTGTCGCAGCGCGCCGTACCGCAGCATAACCCAGCATCACCCATAACATCAGCTTTCCCCCAGGCCACAGGATGATGTGCACCGAATTCTCAGCAAAGTGAACCAGAACAAACAGTTATTCCTGCTTTCTGATGTTGATTTATCAGCTTAACAGGAAGGTGCCCTGCTTCAACACAAGTTTTTGATGAACCGGTTCAGCTTGCTAAAGCCCCGTGATTAACTAAAATATGATAATTAGCGTAACGATTTATCATTTCCTAGAATCCTTTTTGACAGTTGTCCCGCGTGCTGCGTCCTTTAGAATAACTTGACATCTTCGTTTAGGGCAATTCTTTGGCTTGTGTTCCATAATTCTTGTCCTACGTGGGCTACTTGCACTATGGTTCTAGAGACAGGTTACGATTTTGTAGTAAACATTTTGAAAAGTGAAGAGGAACAGCGTAAGTTTTATCTTTTTTTCCCTGCGGTGATAGCCGATGGTGATCCATGGCAGGCGAAGGTACCCAGAGGTCTTATGTGATGTATCGCAAACTGAATGACGGAGCAAACTCGATGATGTACATTTAAAAGAGGGATCGTCCATAAATCATTTTATTCGCAAAACTCATCGACATAGAATGGGGCAAAAAATATTTACGTCAGAAGCCAACCTAACTATAAAAAAGAGCCTTCCAAAAAATCTTCCCAGTGCAGGAAGTCATCCTGTATGTACTTAACAAATAATCAGCAAGGAAATTATCAATGAATAAAATGTTTTGTTTACCTAATTTTTTTTAAAAATAGGACACCAAATTATTTTATTACCGCAACAAAAGTTTAGATGCTAAAAGACGAAATTGATTGCTAATCCTTTTTTTCTTTTTTTTTTCAGAAACAATTTTTTTTAGTTCCGAATATTGCTGCTTTAACAGTTCCCTTTTCATTTTATTTCTTCATGTGGCTCTAAACGAAATAAAAACCTACTTAAAAGATAGTCAAGGAAAACATTGACGACAATTACGCTATTCCAAGCACCGGGGAAAGTCACTGCTGGGACACGTCATTATATGAGCTACTACAACTCCCTGTTCAGCTTATATTCCTTTGACACGGGAGTAATTGATTATAACTCGGGGACTATAAGCAAAAAATCCGAAGGTAATAAGAATTCCGTCGCAGGCAAGCTCACAGAGGCGACTCCTTGTGATTCGGCGAATCGTTATGCACAAACGAACTGACTTCCTGGTGATTTACACTTGTTGCGAGTATTTCACGGCCAAAGTGCGTCAAATTGGGCCGGTTTTTCTGATGACGCCGCCCGCATATCTGGGCCGGCAAGGTGGGAAAGAGTCTAGCACGTTTCAGTACACCGAGGGGTTATTTGGTAAGGCTTCTGTTTCCTTCATTTGCCTCTCTTCCTTTCTTAATTTGTTCCTTTTCTTTTGCTGTTCTCCGCCCGCGCAGCTTTTCCTTGTTTACCTTTGATACGTTTTCATTTCCGGCCTTCTTCTTTCGCAGCCTACGCTTCCCCCACCATTTCGCGCTTCTGATTTCACCTTTCTCCAACTGGTTTCGAGTCTCCAGCAGATCAACTTTATGCCATTATTTTGCGACAAACGTAACTTCTTTTACGTGGTCGTAGTCACTTACTGCCTCTTGATTCGTTGGCTTATACGAAAGAAACTCACAGAAAAAAAGGTTTTGTTCTACCGACAAAATCATTTGTTGAAATAGGGATAACAATTTTTTTTGTTACAACAACGAAATTTTGGTTCTATCAACAAAACACTTGGTTGCTGCGGCAAAATTTTTTGTTGCAGAAAAAAAAATGTCCCGAATTTTGTTGCCGTAACAACACCATTTTTTTCCGTGTATATACAGTACCGGTCAAAAGCATGGACTCACTTTTTTTCGTTTTTTAAAACTGCCGTAGAAATTGGACCAGTGGGTTAAAAATGTTCGTTCTGTGCTTAAAATGTTTGGACAACATTCCTAAACAAAGCCCAGAAGATTTGGTTCCGAT
>Ga0058701_10004409_pt1 | contig 11424 bp, 7 predicted proteins | sample AgamicOrMae_FD_97039 | JGI IMG/M metagenome (GOLD analysis project Ga0058701, IMG submission 97039) | Agave microbial communities from Guanajuato, Mexico - Or.Ma.e | ecosystem: Host-associated > Plants > Phyllosphere > Phylloplane/Leaf | place: Guanajuato, Mexico | collected 2012-06-04 | reverse complement strand
TTCGTATAGGTTAGGTTAGGTCAAGTTAGGTTAAGTTAGGTTAGGCTAAGTTAGGTTAAGTTAGGTAAGGTTAGTATTGCGGTTAAGACCTTTGGCGTTTGCGACTTTTCTCGTTTGGCGGTTGCGGATTGGCGCTTGCGGCGTTGGCGCTTGTGTTTTTTCGCGCTTATGACAAATCCATCCAAAGGAAAACAGTATAAAAAGTTTTCTAGTGCAAAAATAAGATAATTTTTTAAAAATATTTTTCTAAATTATGTTTCATTATCTTTTTACCAGTGGATTGGGCACGTGGCAGCGGCGTCGGAAAACGTCGTTGACATTTTCGCGGCTTTTTTTGGCGGGCTTTTCGGCGGGCCGCTTCTTCGGCTGTTTCTTTGGGCAACGGAAGGATTTGGTGTATTTCTCTCCCCAAGCAAGTCGTCATTGCCCCGAATTATTAAGGCTCGTTGAAAGAGAAAGCAATTTCCGGCAAAGCCGTCGCGGTTTGCGCTAAATTACCACACCTTCGGCAAGATCGGCGTTCCCAATAAACTTCAATTTTAGACACCGGAAAGAAACTTTGCTTTTTAGTGATTAGTTTACGGCGTGTACGTTGCAAGACTTTTATCAGATCCAAATTTCAGATAGAAACGTTTTGTATTTTATAAAAAAATATAAAGAAAAATAATATTTTGCTCGTCATATTGGTGGACATAGCTGGATCTACGGTCGACTGCTACATTGGGACTATTTCAAGAAGTTCCTAAGAGGGAATACAGTCAGCTATGGTGATTTTGACGAAAACTTGTTGTATTTAAACTATTTTTGGACTTGGATTTTTTAAAAGAAATTTTAGCCTTGCCAAACTTTTATCTATGCAAAACCTAAGTCGAGTCCTAACAAGAAAATTTTCTTCACTCAGACTACGACCACACCAACGACCATAAAACTACCGGTATACAGTTTTGTTGCCCGTTCGAGAAAAATAATTGTTCTGGATTGTAATTGGTGACTGTAACTGATTGTAATGGTGGTTTGATTGGAGGTGAAGACAAGCCGTTTCTTCGTCTCGAATTTCAACTGCCACTAAAATTCACTTCATTGCAATTTTAAATGATAAAAGCGCGACTTTCTCCAAAATTTTTGTTACTACGGTCGCATATACGTCTAAAATGCACTTCCGGAGGTTTCGAAGATCAACCGCCTCACAAATCACTTTTCCGGGCTGATTAAAGTAATTGGTCCTCAGAGGGCATTACTCCGACGTAGTTTTAAATTTATAACCGACTTTTAACCGACTTCAGATATCACAACCGCGCAACCGATTAATTTTTTGTCCCCGCTCGTCGGTGTTGTCAGACTGGCCTGTTCCGGCCCCATTCGACTGTGTCTTGGTACTGTCGGTCGCCAGTCCGCTAAAAAGACGTTCGTGTGGCTCCCCCCTCTTTCTGTCCTTTTCCTGTATTCGGTCCTCCTCTTAAAACTCTCCTCCCTCCCCTCCCATCCCTTTCTGCCGTTTATATATCTTCTCAAAACGAGGTCACCAATTCGGGAAGGATCTTCTTCGATTTATGCTTCCTTGTCATGTTTCTTCAACCAACAAAACTGTAAGCTTCTTTCAAGTATATTTATTCTCAAAATTACTTGATTCAAGTGGGATACTTTCAAGTAGGCATATCGAAGAAATTATTTAGCTCCGACGAGTGAAACTTTTTATTGCAATAAAGAAATGAGAATAGTTGATTCAAATATCGTTTGAGATAGAACTTTACCACCCGTCTTTTCTAAGTTTGGACCACTTCGTTTTGGACAAATCGGAGATATTTTTCGAACGGCAAGGAGGATGACAAGTACCTGACTTCGTCTGCGGCACCCTTATTTTAGGTACCGATATAAGAAAAGTCATTATTGTTAGATTTAATTCACTTACATTGTTAGTTTAACCCATTACTGCCCGCAGCGTTGCGATTCGGAGACGGGTAATCCACCACACGGAAAAAAATGATTTTGTAACGGCAACAAAATTAGGGACAACAAACGAATTTTTGGTTGCTTCAACCAAAAAAAATTGCTGCAGCAACCAAACGTTTTGTTGATAGAACTAAACATTTTGTTGTTGTAACAAAATAGTTTTGTTATCCCTATTTAACAAATGACTTTGTTGGTATAACAAAACCTTTTTTCCGTGCACAGAGCGGATTTTCTTGGTCGTAATACAGTACACTTAAAAAATAATCACTTTCACAGAGTCCTTGAACTCAATATTTGGTCATTTTCAAAAAGTCAAATTTTCAGTTTCTAACGCTAAAACATCCTTTTAATTTCTCAAAAGGTCAATTTTACTGTAAATACTTTGGGCGTTAAAGGGTTAAGTCAATTAAGGTAAGGCAATGTTTTTAGGTAAGGCTCACTTATGATTTGAGTTACTTAAGTTTGCGAGGATGATGTGGTGTGCGTTTGTGTCGGAACAGTCAAAAAACCTCGTGCATCTCTTTTTAAGCAAAATATATTAGTATTTAGCTCTCAAAGTTTCAGAACAACCAGTGAAATCTCTGTATTAAAAGTTAGATTTGCCTCCTCTGAGATCAACCTTGTTTCAACCTATGAGGATCAACAACCTAAAACCGCGTGGGGTAAGGTCAAGTCAGGTTAGGGTTAACTTGTGTTGAGGGTGTTGTTCCCCGCTGTCGCTCTGCTCATAAGTGCCTTGTTCCTCGCTCCACTGTCGCTGGGCTTGGCTGTTGCCTGCAGATTGATGCCGCTTTCGGTACTTCTCGTCAGGAGGTTGCGACCACCGGAAGTAAAGTAAGCTTCATCAGGCTTGGCGATCGATAGGCTAGGCTAAGGCACGGTCAAGTACCTTGAGCCTCGATCCGTTCGACTCGGCAAAGAATGATGACCCACAAGAGATGGAAATTTCAATCCTGCACATTTACAGTGTATAGTAATTAAATAAAATGTTTGGATTGGGTTAAATTGAGTCTTGGTGTTGCGGATTTGTTCGTCGGAAAGGAAACGTTGACTCCGCTATAGCGATGAGGGATGAAGACAGGCAGACAGGCAATGAATCGTGTTGTTGACAGACAGACACACTGGTGGGCTAACCGGCCGGCGGGTGAATCCAAACCTTTTAGGATTCGAGCACATCACATCCGTGCGCGGAGGAAGTCACGCAACTAGAGTTGTTGCCTTCCTTTTCCCAATTTATTTCTTCCTCTGTGATACTACGATACGAAAAACGCCCACGGCTGTCATTTCCTTGCTGAATGCCTCGCTTATATTAATGCGAGATAACCGACAATTCAGGGCTATCATTTACATATTTTGGATTACGATAACTCTAACTTGAGCGCGGTTTACGTAATCTCTACCCGTGGAACTTGACAAGTTACCTTAGCTAAACCTAACAACATAATCTAACCAAACCTAAACGATTCCATCCTAACGCTTAACCAACAGCCCTGGAGTGAAATTTAGCTGAAGAGAAATTGGATGGATTTTTAGCACTCAAATATATACGCAATTTTAAGCTTTGGGAAATGCCTAAATTTAAAGTTCAGGTTTCCAGATGGGTGATATTTTTTTTAAATTGTGACAATGCTGAACTGAAAAGATCCTCGAGAATATCTTTTTCTGTTTCCAAACGGCATCGCTGGGCGGTAGTGAGGTTAAGTTACCTAGCTTTTTTATAGCGCCTGTCCATATTCAACATTCTAAAATTCAGTGGATTTTTACCCCCCCCCCTCTTTTTTGCCAAAAACATGCTTTGTCAGATTACCCAACGCCCTCTTCCTTCCAAGGACAACGTTATGTAAGTCAGGTCTTTGCTGCTTATGCAAATTACGCGTTCATAAAACTCTCTTTCGTCATTTTTCTCGCGTGCCTGACGCATTTCCCCCGCGTCCCGCCCCGACTGCTCTCGTCCAGTCAAGTGGGTGCTCTCACTTTTCTTGCGAATCGATAGTTTCTTCATCGTGCTACCAATTCTCGTTGAGATGATCTGTTTATGACACGCACGACCTCTGTAGGTCGTGCGTGGCGGGAAAAGCCACAGAACAATGCATTTCCGGTGGGGCTTGACAAAAAGGCGCAATACCAGTACACTTTCACGGACTAATCAGAATTTGAACTGAACGGAGCGTTCATAAGAAAGGCGGATCCCGGCGCGGCGAAAACGTCCGAAATTCCTTACTCCGAATACGTTGAGTTAGTTTAGGTTATGTTAGGTTAGGTTTTGTTCGGTTAGGTTACTTTAGGCTGAGGAAGTCAACGTTCGGTAGGTGAGTTTTGATCGCTAGGTGAGCCGTTATTGGGATGAGATTGGTACCACGGTTAGATAGGGTTAGGTTGGCTAATAAAATTGGCCGGATTTGGTTAAGTAGGTTGTCAGATATGGTTAGGTCAGGCAAGACCAGCTCAGGTCACATCTTTTGCGCAGAAGTTATCCATAATCTTATGCTGAGGAGAAAAATCCTTCCGGACGTTTCGCCTTTTGCCCTTTTTGGCCCTCTTCTTATTGCGTAATGCTGAATCCTGCCGATGGTAGATGAATCATTGGGTAGATCATTTGGCATTCCGCTCCACTGAATCGGTTACGTCACCGCGACATAAGCAGCGCTTCTCCAAATCGTCGCCCTGCGGCAAGCGCCAGCCGCCTGACACCAGCGCTGTCCATCTTCTATCTCTTTATGTTCTATCGTTGGTCGCTAAGTAAAGCTAGGGATGGGCACCTAACCTTACCTAAATAAACTTAATCTAACGATCCCTAAGCCGTAGGTCGCTTACTTCTTGGTGGCAGGCTCCTGCCGACAAGTAAGACAGGCTTTGATATGACAGCCGAGGAACTCAGCGAAGCGAAAGCGCATGGCGCACGGCATCTAACCTAACTCATGTGAACCTTCTTAACCTAACTTGAGCGGTCTGTGCCGGTTTTTCGTCAAACCTTATTTATAATATAGGGGAAGCTTGATATAGCAGGCTAGAATACAATGAGGTGAAAAATGCAGCCTGAAAAGTAGGGACTCATCTTAGACTCTATGTTCATCGCTTTTGAACTACCTTTCGTCGCCTTTCTGTACTGTTATCAGCGATTCGCCGCATACGATGAAGGTATGAAGCCGACTGCAACTTTGCTGCCCTCATCAAAGTGTCCTTTTACACCGCAGACACCTTTACGACGTAACGATATGGCAGTGGAGAAATGACGAGAGTGATGTTTGTGGAAACCTAACGGAACGTAACTCAGCTTGACCTGGCCTTGCAACCTAACCCTAAAAGCCTATCTGGAGTTCACCCAACTCATTCTTAAGACCCGTCTTCGCAGATCTCGAATGGACGAGTGTTTAATGCTTATGAGAAATCGCTTCCTGCAGGTAGATTGCAAGCTACCTACATAGCCATAGCCATGGGAAATCCATAGGAGGTGATCGTGAGCGAGCAGCACTGCAGCTGAGGCAGGCTGCTGTGAGTTCCACGGATTTGAGATGCAATAGGCTAGTGCGTAATCCTGGAAGTACGAACGACGATAAGATGTTACGAAGTAGATGGTACGAAGCTTATTACTCGGTACCGTTACGAAGAAAAATCTTATTAATGAGGAAAAATAAATATCTTTTCCCGAGGCTTCACCCTCTTGGGCCTGGCTGTGTCGCTGGCAGACATGATCGGGAACCCAGAAAAGACAAAAGCGAGACAATGAGACAATTTACAAATGATTTTACTGTCGTCCAAATCAGGGCAATCGATGCTTTCTACTCCGCAGTCGTTTGGCGCAGTCAGCTGACGAAGGTCGCGTCTGACCTTCGGGCATCACCGTCGCCGTCGGGAAGGTGAGGAAAGTCCGCGAGTCCGTCCGTGCCATCGCCTTGGCGTTGCTGTCCCCCGAGACCACCGGCGAGTCCGCCACATCGTCCGAATCGGCATCGTCATCGAGCAACGGACCACAGACCGAACCCCGAGAGATATCAATAGAGCTGGTGAAGCCGGGCTCCCAAGTCAGGTGACCAGCATGCCGACAGAAGAAGGCCGTGATCGGCGACGCGGACCTCTTCGTCCTGCCCGACGCGGATTTCACCCGCGGCCTCCGGACCTCCTCCAGCGCCACCTCTCGGCCAGGGCAGGAGGCACTGCAGTGACCGATACACTTGCATGACGCGCAAACAAGATCCTCGACGCAGATGTAAATCGGAACGCTCTTGGTGCAGTACTCTACCATTACTTTGGAAGGAACGCTATCCAGATCCGGGAATAGGATGTCTACCGTCTTCCGGAATGACTTAACGTGCTTGAAATTGTCTAGCTGTGTGCTGACGGGGACATCGGCAATCGGAGACATGACGCTGCCGACGCGGGACAGCGTCTGCGCCAGTTTCCTGTTCGATATGAAAGGCAGGCAGTTGCTGAGGATGACCTTGCTGGGCTCTTCGTGGAACCGCTGGCAAGGCGCGAAGGTGTTGTTGACGTGCAAGCCGCCCTCCTTCAGGAGCTGCTTCACAGGCTCCTCTTCCCGGAAGAACATGCACACTCGGTTCCCCCGGATCTGAGCCGCATGCGTCACGTCCTCAGGGTGGATATCCTTTTTAGAGAGGCTTTCGAAGTAATCGTCTAGGGTGCTCTCCGGCGCTCCCTCGAACAAGAGCGCATTTCTCGGAGAGAGGCATTCTTCTGCCAGGCGCTCTTCCGACGTTCTCTGTGTCATTTCCGACGTTCTCTGCGTCATTTTGACTCATGGATGTATCTAAATCCTGGCGCCGTTTCCTGTGAAAAATAGCCACAGCCTTTATTTCGTTGTAATTTCCTCTTCACATAAAAGCTCGTTTACGGTGTCACTTTCGGAAAGCTTTTCCTTTCTGCACTCTTGGTGTTTGTAACAACGCATTTGAAGGTCGTTCATTTAAGTTCCTATACGAAATTTCAGCATCTCATTTTCCTCCTTTGCTAAGTTTCGATATCCATCAGAAGGATAGTACGGTAGTTTATTCTCTGTAATCTAACAAAGCTTCACATTCAATTTTTTGCCGCCCCTCCCATTTTACCAAATTTTCTCGAAATGCATCTGATTTGCTCTTAAACGCTTAACCATAGACTTGAAGCTCTCAGCTCTATCTCTGACATTTAGGTACCGGTAGAGGTAGTGATTCCTAATTTCAGACAACTCCACCAGGCATATCACAAACAGTGAAATCTAAAATTAGGCGGAGCAAAGCATAGATGCCTCACCTGCTGATGTGTCCTCTGCTTGCCCGGATGTTTGCGACGGAGGGTTACGGGATGCAGTCGAAATGGATGGTCTGGTTGTGGGTTCGGACTCCCCTGTCATTCTTTGAATCGGCTTAAAATGCTCACTAGATATTTGATTGAGTGTTTACTTTTATTTGTCGACCATTTTGAATTTTATGCCCTCAGCCCAAAGTAGTCGCTGCCTTTGACGAGTGCCTTTATTCAACAATTCTTGAATGAAAAATCCTGTGTTGCAGTTTTCACCGCGGCGCTGATCCGGGTTTCCTGCTAGCGCCTGCGGGGTACAGCGTAGGCAACCCACACCACTCGCGCGCGCATCTTTTGCCTACGACTTGCGGTCAGCTCTGACCTGTGACAGACGTACCAGTACACTGACAGTCAATGCGATGAACTTTCCCAAGGAAGAGGAGAATCGAGGGATATTTTCTCGGGCTCAGAAACGGGTATCGCGGTATCGCAATTTAAGTTACGATTATTCAGCACGTGCAATGACTTAACAGAAGTCAACGCGGTTCAGTCAAAGTCTTTTGACAGGGGCGCGTTTACAATGATTCCTCTGAGAAGAAAATGTTCCTGGAATTTTCTGGAGTCTGGAGAAATTTCCCCTTTTGTTGGCCGTGTTGTAATCGGAAATTGTTCCGTTTCTTTTGAAAAAGACTGACTTTGAAGAGAGGGGATACAGAAGTGGGGGGAACTGCTGAAGTCGTCTTGGGTTACTGACAAATCTCACGTGGCTTAGGCTAGGATGAAATAATTAAGAAAAGTAAACTACCTTTAAACTTTTTTCATGCAATTTAAAAATGTATGAATTTTATTGCGATCCCTCTGATGTTCGAAGTGCCATAAAAATGCGGGCAATCCCAACTAACCTTAAAAACTTGTGCTGAATCACTATGAATTTAAAGTAATACTTGAGAAGTTTCTTAGAAGACTTGAAAACCTGTTCCCGAAAATTTCATAAACAAGTAGCATAAAATATACCAACAAAAACGAGAACTTTCACTATTCACTACAAATCAGCTGTTTGCATCGTGTGTAAACCAATTCAAATTATGGCGGGTTAATTCCCAATTACTTTTCCTAGGGACCCTTAAGGGTCTCTAACTTTTCCCGACCAAATATGAGAGATTCTAACCCTGATATGTGAAATAAAATTCCATATTATTTACGTTTGCTGTTCCTATGTAGGAAATATTTTAGTCAAAAACGTTTCGGAAAAAGTGTGTTGACTAACGTAGTTGTGATCGACTCGATTATATCGATATCTCTCGTTCGCGCAACTTCCAGATTATTCTTCCCTTCAAGTCCATTCCATGTGCTGAAAGACTCGTTTGCCTCACCGGTGTTTTTACATCAGTGTATCTGTGGAAGTGATCGTTCAAACTGCAGAAGAGTTCCTAACCGTTGATAAAGTGAGAGCGGTTAAAAATGGCTGCTATGTCTGTGATCGGTATTGATTTCGGCAATGAATCTTGCTATGTTGCCGTCGCTAGAGCGGGTGGAATTGAGACCATCGCCAACGACTACAGTTTGCGAGCTACTCCGTAAGTATTTGCGTCCACGACCTCGATCTACGTCAATTTTGCTCATATCCTACCTTTCTCTGCCTAGATATTCCTTCACCAACGCCTTTTTAGATGTTGTCATTTTGGCCTGTTAGGTTATAGTCGTGCTTAGCCCACTGACCGCATTATTCAACACTCCGCATTTGTTCATGCGATGTTCGTATGATACACAGTTGCAACTTATTTTTATTGCACCTATCCTAATCGTCAAGTAGTCGCGGTGAAGTTTTGCGTATTTTCTTGGTTTTAGCGATGTTTGAATCCATGGTGAACGTTACTGATCAACCCACCATCATTTCCTTATAAGGCGAAGACCGTTGATTAGCCTTCCTTTGTAAAACTGACACTGTCAAAAAGTACCGGCTTTGTTTCCGTAATTTAATGCAATTTTTACGGAGTTTGTTGTCTGGGCCTCTGCGTGACCCTGACATGATAGTACTTCGTCATGGTCACGCTTTTCGTAGCGCAGGTGGCAATAGTAATAGAGCTAGCTCATACGTCATTAGCGACGAGTAAGGATATGAAATGTCGCCCAGGTTTTGTGTGCCCAGTAGCTTTCAACCTGTTAATGATGTATTGAAAGTTGCATCAAATATAAATTAGGTTAAAGTAATGAACACTTTTTTTTTTTTGTGAAGATGTTAATGAAGTAGACTTGTGCACACTTTGCTGGCGCTTGACTTGTTTAGCCTGGCTGCCATCTCGAGTGTGCCATAGCAAAAAGAGGACTGATATTTCTGTCTGTAAGATCACTTACAGATCATATCAAATCACTGACAAAACTTAGAGACACAATCTCTCATGATCTTTGAGAGCTGGGTCATTAAATTTATTATTTCTCATTTTTTACAGATCATGTGTCGCATTCCATGGAAAGAATCGTGTTCAAGGTGTTGCCGCCAAGAACATGATGGTTTCAAACATGAGGAATACAATCCATTCATTCAAACACCTTTTGGGCCGGAAGTTCAATGATCCAGTTGTTCAGAAAGAAATTAAATCTAATCCTTACAAAATCGTAGATAATCGAGGAAATGTTGGTATTCAGGTAAGTCTGGAGCTTTTTTCTTCTAGAAGTCTCTTGTCACACTTAAAGATTTAACAATCATGTTTACCTGTGTAGGTTAGCTACCAAGATGAAGATCGAATCTTCAGTCCTGAGCAGATAACTGCCATGCTTTTCACCAAATTGAAGGAGATATCTGAAGGAGCATTAAAAACTAAAGTAAATGACTGCGTTATTTCGGTAAGTGTCATTGCTATCCTGTCCCTTGATTCCATTACCGAACAAGTTTCTCACATGTTTGCTCTATCCTCAGGTTCCATCATTCTTTACTAATGCCCAAAGGAAAGCTCTCTTAGATGCTGCAGCTATTGCTGGTCTAAATGTCCTGAGACTGTTTAATGAAACAACAGCAACGGCCTTGGCTTATGGTATTTATAAACAAGATTTGCCAGCCCCAGAGGAGAAGCCTCGCAATGTTGTATTTGTAGATTGTGGTCAGTCTAGTATCCAGGTATCAGCCTGTGCTTTCCATAAGGGTAAATTGAAGGTAAGTCAGTTTTAGCATCATCAAAAAGATTATGTGATTTGTGATACACTCTGGTCGTAGTAGGGATTTTTCACCTCTATTATCCACTCAGGTTCAATTGTGTAACTTTTAGGATAATTAACGCTATGCGGGGTAGGTTAACTTGGATTATATTAAGTAGCTTGTGGATCGGTTCTCCCGCTATGGCGACTTAAGGTGGAATACCAGAGGTTGGAAATTCCACCTGTCAGATTTACAGTGACACATGGCTTTTTCGCTTTCCAGATGCTGGCCACAGCTTCGAGTGCTCAGCTCGGCGGTCGAGATATCGACCATATCCTAGCGGACTACTTCGCGGAAGACTTCAAGAATAGATACAAAGTCGACGCGAAGAGCAACCAGAGGGCGTATCTGCGCCTGCTGAGTGAAGTTGAGAAGCTGAAAAAGCAGATGTCCGCCAATTCCACCAAACTTCCCATTAACATCGAATGTTTCATGGATGACAAGGATGTTCATGGTGACATGAACAGAGCTCAAATGGAGGAATTATGTAGCAAGCTGTTCGATGGCGTCCATGACGTCATGCAGCAGTGCCTTAAGGACAGTAGTAAGTATTGTGACCTTTCTTCTACCTCTCACTTTGTGAAAGGGGTCATCAGTAAATTTTTTCATGATTTTGGGGAGTCAAGAGATCTTTGTCGTTACCTTTGCAAAGTGAGAGCAGCAACGACTCGAGGAAAAACTCAATTAAAAGTCTCGCAATTCTCGATTCTTGTATGCCCACCATTAACCTTCAACCCCTTTCCATGTAGAGTACATCTTGTGCACCGATCTCTTATTTGTGGCTTGTTTTTGAGTCCTAAATACATGCTTGTAATCTATTTCAGTTTTTGCGACTTAGGTTTTTCATCCGTAAGAGTTGTTGACTCTTTACGTAAAGTTGTTAGACGATTTACAAAATCTCTTTTTTTGTGTTATTGAAGTTAACATTTTTACTTCCATGTCAATGGAAGTATTGGCATCGTGCAAAAAATCGACTTCGAGATAAGACCGGATTTGGGATGTACAACCCCCAAAACGTCGAGAAAAGTGGTTTTGGACAATCCGTC
>Ga0058701_10004408_pt1 | contig 11426 bp, 6 predicted proteins | sample AgamicOrMae_FD_97039 | JGI IMG/M metagenome (GOLD analysis project Ga0058701, IMG submission 97039) | Agave microbial communities from Guanajuato, Mexico - Or.Ma.e | ecosystem: Host-associated > Plants > Phyllosphere > Phylloplane/Leaf | place: Guanajuato, Mexico | collected 2012-06-04 | reverse complement strand
ATGCCGCTTACTTCTCGGCGCCCCTGAGCGGGCGCCGAAAAGTAAGCGGCATCAGGCTTGGCGACCGTTTAGTTGGGTAACCCTAGGTTAAGTTAGGTTAGGTTAGGTGCCTTGTGCCTCGCTCCGCTATCGCTCCGCTCGGCTTGACGACGAAGGGTGGCACCAAATTTAAACTGAAAGGTTGAAAATCCTACCCTAAAAAATTACAGTGTAGGCTTCATTGGGATGAGGCGTGGCCCCGTGGGAGACGCCCTACCAATCCCTTTAGGCTGCTATTCTTGCTGATTCGCTCGACGGGGGTCCTTGTTGTTTTTAATTCTAGAATGCCTGCCTCCGGATTTTTGTAACCTCGCACCGAATATTATTAAATAACACATTTTCCTACGCCAATGTTTCATCCTAGTTCAAGGTTTCGTTATAATATGAGGATGATACAATTGGCTAGATCAGGTTGACCAACACAACAAGACACCCGTTTTAGGGAATGCTATACCTGTTTGGGTGCAAAACTAAAACGGGGGTAGTACTTATCTTGGTTATTTTTCAAGACAGACCTATAATCAGGCATATCATTCTAAAGGTCTCGGCGAGAGCTTTCCATTGCTATGGCTGAACATAGGTCTATCTTGAAAAATAACCAAAATAAGTACCTCTCCCGTTTTAGTTTAGCATTCCCTAAAACGGGTGTTTTGTTTTTACTGTAAAGGTTAGGTTCACCAAGTTTCCCTGATAAAAATAATTCCTGTTTTCTGGGAACACCTATATTCATTTTGGGGTGAAGATAAAACGGAAACATATCGTGTTTTCATCAAATTTCAAGATAGGCCCAGCAACAGTCATATCAATGAAAAGCTCTCGTCGAGCCCTTTCGATTGGTATAGCCCTTTGTGGGCCTTTCTTGAAATTTAATGAAAACTCGAAATGGGTCCGTTTTACCTTCACCCCAAAATGGATATAACTGTTCCCAAAACAGGAATTATTCTTATCGGTGTACGTGAATGAAGCTTTTAAGTCAACTGGTGACGTGCCTTGTGTTGCACAGTGGCACGCCCGTCATAATTATCTGTTCATTTGACTATTAAATCAAAATAAGTATATTTAGGAGGTTTTTGGATTTCATTTCTTAAAGCGCACAAAATCATATTATTAACCTGTCAACTCTGTTCGCTGACTTCTGCCGCAGGATCATGCCGCGAGTCACGCAAAAAAGACGTTCCAAAAATTACAGTTTTCAGAGGGCAAGCTTTATTTAATTACAATTACTTAAAAAAATAAAAAAAATGTAATGGTGACAAGAAAATAGAAAAAGCGACTACCCGTTTGCGCTGGAAAAAAATGCGAGGAATGATTTTTATTTCAACAGATATGTTTGTCGTCTGTACCGTATAGGAACAAAGCGCGATTGTCATTGTCACAGGTAAATTTGTTATTATGACAGTCAGTTTTTTTTTATGTGTGTGGCACCAAACTTGGCGACCTTCTAGAGCAGCCAGAGTGGAATTGTAACCTAGGTAAACCTAACCTTACGTACGCGTTTTGTATACGTCTTGGAATGAAAGGTTGAAGCAGAGTCAAGTAATGTGAAATGAATCTTTTAAAATGTGCAAATGGTTTACTAGGGTAAGCAGGCCTCGGACCTTTCATGAGATGATTGAAGAGGGGCTCAAAGACTCTTGAAATAAACCCATTCATTGCGATTCGTGTTTCTGAATGACGACGTAATAGTAAACAGTATTACCGAGTATTACTGCACGCAGGAATTTTCATGTTACTTCAGCACCTGAGAATCTTGTTACGGTCACTGATGACGTCCACAAGGAAAGTTATGATCATATTCTTCAGCAACGATAAAGTCAGTGACCGCGCTAACAGAGTATCATATACCGCATGTTTTCATGACCCCGTTTTCCAAAATGGATGAGAGAAAGTCGCCAGTGATTATGGATGTATTTTCACTGATTCATTCAGAAAATGACTGATCCGTTTACTGTAATGCTGATACAGTAGTATGTTTATTTTTTTAACGAGTAAAACTAGGAAAAATATACGTTTAAGTCGAGAGAAATAAAGTTCATCATTTTAAAAAAGGTATTTCGAGTGGACAAGTTACGCACAAATTGGAAGGAAATACCTTGCGAACCGATGTGGTTGCTTTGATAAAGACAGCAGCCTCAAAACTGTGAACACAAGGACTATTTTGACACTTTGACATAAGGACAGTTAGACTTGAAAATAACAAAAATCTTATTAGACTTAAGCGCATGTGAAACATTCTTCATGGAGGACTGTCGGGCGAAGAGATAAGTGTAAATAATAAAAAGATACTTTCACGAACTGGTTCTTCTTTTCTTTGAAAGTACTATCTGTGTCGAGCAAATAGCCTTAAAAAATCGAGCCATCGACCGCAATTTAGCAAATATACTAGAAAATCCGAAATCCACGTTCGAGTGAATTACAAAGGCCAGTGTTATTCGATAACAACCTCCTGAAGATTGCGCTTATAGTAAGCCATGCCTGAAATTACACATCGTGAGAGCTTACCACGCGCCAAAGATACGTTTTTTTGGTATTTCAAACAGATGTTAAAGCGCTCCTATTGCATTACCCAAAATATAGCCAAAAGAGTCAGGCTAACAAGAGGCGAGTAGGCCTACTGTCCGCCTCAGATTTTCTTTAAATTTTCAGGACTGGAAGGGAAAGATGCCCAAGGCCCAAACTTTCTGCCGAAACACATTTTTACTAGCGTTCAATTTTGAACAAAAAATACTTGTTTCGGTGTAATTTGAAACCAGTAATCATTTCTTGTACAACACCTAAACATAGCGCATAAGGCTGAAATTCTGGGGATTTTTTCGTTATTTCTGTAGCCGTTTCAAAGATATTGGCGATTTCTAGCGTTTTTGCGCTCTTAGTTAAATTTTTAGCACCCTTTTAAAGGCAGGAAAATGCATACTGGCAGCAAGTTTTGGGCTTGGGTATCTTTTCAAACAATTATGTTAAAAAGTTCTGAAAATTTCAAGAATATCGGAGGCGGCAAGTTGAGGTCCCCTTGTAAGTTAAGCTAGCTTCACGGAAAAAAAAAAGTTTTGTCATACCAACAACATCATTTGTTAAAATAGGGATAACAAAACTAGGTTGTTACAACAACAAAATGTTTGGTTCTATCAACAATACGTTTGGTTGCAGCGGCAAAATTTTTGGTTGCAGCAACAAAAATTTAATTCCTTGTCCCTAATTTTGTTGCCGTAACAAAACCATTTTTTTTCGTGTTGTAAATGACGTTTAGGACACGATTTTTAAGACACTGGCGGAAAATGCCGCCTTTGAAATGAACGCATTCTGATCAACTAGTAAAGCGCGCTTAAATTGGACGGAGTCGCGAAATCCGGCAACGCGGTGTCGGTGTCGTGTGGGCGCATCTGTCAGCATTAATGACAATCATCGCAGACCACTTAATCCGTGGAAGCAAGGCGGAGTAAGCACAGCTAGACAAACAGAGGCGGTGCGGCGTCTGCAGGACAATTCGCTGTGGCCGCCGAATTTGTCATAACGTAGGCAGGCGGTGCGGCTATTCAGCTTAAGGGAGAATACCTCATTTATTTCGTGCGTGACCCGAGGCGGCGGCGGCGGGTTATTCTGGTACAATAACAGCCTAAAATAAAATACACGTGCAGGTAAACATCATTATAAATAGACGGCAGTGACTTCAGCTGGAAAAGGTAGACTGACGTAGCAAGCCCTAATTTTACGTCTGTAACTTTACATACCGGAACCTTCTGATGTTTTTGGAAGTATTATTAGAGCTCTTGGAAATAGGTTTATTTCGGATGTTTATTTCTTATTCTTATCGTTGGAAACATTACACAACAAGGTCGACCTCTATGCTCGGTGTATTTTGGGGTTTAATTTTCTACACAGTAAAAATAACTAACCCCGATTTTAGGTAAGAAATTAAATGAGTGGAATTCTCTCCTACTCTTGCAAGCCTCTCCACTTGTCGAAAAGCCGAGCAATGATGAGGCACCTAACCTAACCTTATCTAACATAACACAACCTCACCTTACCTAACCTTATCTTACCTAACCTCATCTTACCTCACCTCATCTTACCTAACCTTATCTTACCTAACCTCATCTTACCTCACCTCATCTTACCTAACCTTACATAACCTAACTTTACCTAACCTAAAGGTAGCCGAATCTGATGCCGCGTACTTTTCAGAGGCAAGCATCGCGGCTGAGAAAAAAACAGGTCTGTTTTCTTGTCGACTGGCTTGGCGACTGTTTTGTAGAGAGAGGCACAAAGTAGACATATTTCACCAATAACTTAAACTCTTGCCGCCAATAACCTCTAACTTAACCTCACTCGTTAATCCCTTCTCGGTATAAAGAAGTCTAACTAGGGTGTGTCGCAGAAGTGGATAATCCAACGTATGAATGTAAGAGTTAATAGTGAACAGGTCGAGTTGTGCACCTTGCCCAACCGAGCAGAGAGACTCAAGTCAATCGCGTGTTAGCGTGGGAGTACAGCAGCTCCGCTGAGCCAGCTTCGCTGAGGCAGCTGCCCCGGCCGACCGCGCCTCCGTCACCAGTTGCACCTACGCACCTGTTTGAGCACCTGTATTCAATGAAACGAACCTCGTAATCCATTTCATTAACACAGCCTAAACGAGGCCTCAAATTGACCTACTTTTGTCGATTGACCTACTCTCAGTTTTCATTCTTTACCTTCTTGTTTCACATGGAAAAACCCTTTACTTCATTATGAGTATTAACCCTTGTAAGGTGGGTTTAATCTAATGCAGGAAATTAATATAGATGACAGCCGATGTTGTTTACACGAGTACGCAATTTCTAACTTGCTCGCGAACAATCGCCCGCCTAACGAAAACGTTTCTACTCTTGCTGCTTACAGGTCGGTATTCCATGTACCAGTACTAATTTGATTTTATTTTACACATCGAATCCAACGCAATAAATCACGCTGTAGTAATTAATCGCCAGACTGAAAATATACGGCGAGTATAAGCAAATTGTCCTTATCAGTTGACCCCTATTTTATTGCGTTTTAAAAGGCCACCTGATAATTAAACATAATATTGATTTTTTTTCATCTTTTACATCGAGACCTTTCCACCTCCACATTTTTAATTTCATGGTTTTCAAAAGCACTAAAACTTGGCTTGTGTTTACATTTCATTTGCCAGTTTTGCTGATATTCTTAATCATTGAAAATTAAAATTCTTTAGACTTATACTGTGAGCCGTCTTTTGGAAAGATGAATAAGATATCTTGAAAGTTAACCTGCAAAAAGTTTTAGCTCGCACAAAAATATGTGTAGATTCCACTTAAGACCTGATCTCGTCGTGGAGAAGTTTCGAAGTCCTTTGAAAACCAAACCGTACCGTCTATATCTGTGATTTTTTTTTTTACATATTTGACATTTGTTTTCCGAGAGCGAAAGAATGAACAATCGCCTAAAATCGTAAGCCGTGGCGAACGCGCCATTCCATTGGTCGGTTTTGCGAGAAGGACGATTCCGCCTGCTGAAATCACGAAGAGCGTGCCAAATCTTGAGTTTCTGACAAACGATTGACGATAGTCTCCTTAAGTCAACACCCTCCACACTGTAAACTTAAGCGGCGATTTCCTTCCTCTTTATTCAACCTTTCGTCGCCAAACCCGAGCACACCCTCCCCTAAATTTAGGATCCCCTCCCCCTTCTTTCATTGCAGTGTGCCAGGCCCGCCCCGAGGACATCACGTTACAGCGATGCCGTCTTGCAATTTTCTCATATAGGACTTTGAAAATGAAATTTCAAATTTAAATGGTTAAATATTCATAGAAGAGTTGGGTAGCTGTCATAAGCGCCAATCCGTAACCGCCAAACGAGGGAAGTCGCATAACGCCAAAGGTTTTAACCGCAATACTAACCCTGCCTAACCTAACTTAACCTTACCTAACCTCACTTAACCTAACTTAACCTAACCTAACTTGACCTAACATAACCTATACGAACTTTGGCTTTTGCGACTTTTCTCGTTTGGCGGTTACGGACTGGCGCTAGCGGGTTTGGCGCTTGTGGTTTTTGGCGCTATCGAATGCCCCCCGAAGAGTTTGGTATTTACCTGAGTTGCATACCTATTCAATACTCCTATTTGCTTGAGTAGCGGTGGTAATCTTAATGTAATGTATACATTTTGTGCGTTGTTGAGTTATAATGTTTTCTAACGATGCCTTTGTTTGTGTGTTTCAGGTGCGTGTAAAGTTTTGTTCTGGAAACGAGTTGGTAAGAGGTCCTCTGCAAAGTCTCACAAAATTTTAGCGTTCTAGTGGTTGGATACTCGTTACTTACACAGTAAAAACTGCCCCCTGTTTGAGGAAGTTCTATTCCTATTTTGTTTTAAAGTTATGAAAACAGCGGAAGAGCGTAATTTGGTTATTTTTAAGACACACCTGTCAACATTATAGTAATGAAAAAGTCTCGTCGAGAGCTTTGAATTGATGTAGTTATTATTAAGAGAATATGTAATAACATTTGACATTCAATTTTTTAAAAGAAGTCTGTATAATTCTTTGAATAACGCAGTTTGGACAGTTCAAAGAGCGGGCCAAAAAAATTAAAAGTAGAAAATCTCTTTTTTTTGTGAGCCGTGCGAGTTTTACTTAAAATTTGTAGTTTATCAAACTTTGTGATGGATTTCCTGTGGGCGAGACTTTTTGAGCATAAAAATAGACTACCCTGTAAACATGATTAAGCTCAACTTATTAAAGACCTCTTAGAAATTTCCTTAATTTAAGGTGGTTCACTTATTCGATTAATCACTAAAATCGCCGAAAAAGCGTAGTTATTTCGCTACCCGTTTAAGAGGCCATGATGACTCGAAAAATACGTACAGTAAAAGGAAATTTCATTACCCAATATAAGTAGACGTTAAATCTAAACCATCCTATATGATAACGACCCTATAAATTACTGTTGGAGGTCTTATGGGGGTTTTGCGAACAATAGAGAAAAATAAACAATTTTAACGATCGATTCCGTCGTTATCCACAAATCGTTGGAAACTGTGACCTCGACACGATCCGGCGCGCCGCAAAAACACAAACATAAAGTGCAGGAAAACTGTGCTCTTATTAGCACAAACATGAGAACAATGTTTCAAATACTCGTGGCGCAGAGCTGGTCTTAGTTTGCATGTTCACTTACTAGAGAATAAAATAGACCCTGTGGGGACCCCGTGGGTTTTGTTCTATTTCTAGCTAAACCCTAGAGATTACAGAAGAGGCAGCTCTTCAAAAGTATTTAATTAAACAGGGAAATTGGCGGAGCCGGATGATTTAAGATAAACCTGGAACGGAAGTGTTGTGAAAGGGACATATTATGAAAAAAAAAGAATCTCTTTGGGTTAATGGATTAGTTCTTGTGAATTCCGTTTATCTTCGTATCTAATAGGGATTTAAGGTTGGATTTTGGTCGGAAATATTTCTGGGAAGTGTTTTCAATTGAGGTGGGGGAAGCAGCTGGAAGGGGAAGGGGGGGTATGTTATTCGCTCCATAGAGAGTGCTCAAAGAGGTGAAGCAGCGGGTAGAGATAGCGACCCTGGAGTAAGTACTTATACAGAGACACGCCAATCCGCCGATTTTCTCAGAATGCGCAGATGGGGTCCAGAAGTGAAGTGAGTTGTCACTTTATACACCATACTCCTCCTTTATTTATTGACGAATTTCGACGAGCATCATACCTATAGATTCGCAAAGACAAATACAAACCGACAACTCAAAGATTTTTTGTATTTTTCATAATCACTTTCCAAAATTAAAGAAAAGCACACCTCTGACGTGCGAAACCTGGTCACTGCACAAAATGGGAGGCCAGCGGACAAGTTATGTTGGTACGACTGTATGTTCTGGAGGGAAGTCGTTTTAGACGCAGTGCTGGAAGGCTGTCGTGAGAATCCAGTATGGTGATGATCAATATTGTTGTCTCTCTTACACATAATCCAGCGTGGTTGGAAGGAAAGGAGCATAGAGCATAGCAGCAGTGGGAAAGAGTTGGCTATTGTGCGAAGGTGCAGGGGTGGGGGTAGCAAGTGGGCTTGATCCGGATTGGCCTGACAGGCTGACTACGTGATCTACTTCCTTAAATGTGTCAAACCGTCAATACCAGCCCCTTTATTGTTCTGCTTTTGGGCAGGGATGAGTTCAAGCATTCCGAGCTCACGGAGAAAAGAGGCTTTGGATACAATTATGGTTTCAGGCTGTTTCCTTATTCAGCGTAGCTAAATTTAGACGCAGCAGGTTAGACAAGGTTAAGGCTTTATTCACGTGGATGACCCAGACATTTTCACCGGCGAGCGTATGAAAATTTGCTAAGGATGCTCTCCTAAATACCTTTGTATTTTTGAATTACTTATGCCAATTTAATTATTGAAAGTCTGCATGAAAGTGGCCGAGTACGCCAAATACTATCAGTGAAGGCAATGTAGCCGCAATGTACGCCGTTTTCGTTTAGAATAAAATTATGTTGATTTTCAAAAAAGGCAGTATAACTGTATTTTACGGTTAGTTCCGTTTTTTGAGGTAGTTTACGCATTGTTACAAATCATACAGATTGTTGCTTCAAAACCCTAAAATCCTGGAAAAGCTATGAATTTTCATGGGGCTTTTAAAAACCTGGAAAAATATGAAAATTTTCTGGGATTTTACAAATTTGAATCCTTGAAATACTGAAAAACCTGAAAAAGCCAGGAAATTTTCGTGGGGCATTTAAAATCCTGGAAAATTGAGAAAATTTCCTGGAATTTGGCAAATATTTGGACGTAGGCTGCGAACATAATAATTAAAATATCTAGCGCGGTAACCGCAAATCTGCTGGCAACCAATCTTTGAGTTCCGTATTCATAGGTTTTTTCGAAACGTTCAGAAACTTATCCCCTAATTTGCACTTCAAAATTTCGCCACTCACCGAGACTGACTTATTCAGTATTTGTCACAAAAATTGGTATTTTGGCCAAGGTTATCGGACAATTTGCTGAAAATCAAAACCCAGCAGTTTGTGGAGAATTCCCGACAGGAAAACCTGGAAAAGTCATGGAAATCTGGAATTCCTAAAGCGGAGCAGCTCTGAAAGTCAGATCCCGGGAAAAATGTTGCCCGTGGTACGGAAAGTGGCAGGCTTATGGATCTCCGACCGGCAAAATTCCTCTTAGCCGTGTTTTTCCTTTCGCGGTCGTATAGCATGATTCATTTGATATCGCAAAAGGATGGAAAACATCAAGAGTGAGGTTCTCGCAAAAGAGATGCAAGTGCTCTATCTTTGGGTCCGGCCATGCAAGTTAGCTCCATTAAAACCCTATTCCATTTGCAATGAAACAGATATTCAGATTTCTTTATTGCGCTGAACTCAAGTACATGAGTTAGCAAAGTTATACACTACAACAATCAAGGTAATCAGTCGCTGTAGTAACGTTTAATTAAATGGGATTCATAAACCGCATAGTTTTAGTTAACCACGTTTGGATTTGGCGTTATGGCTTGTTCCTCGCTTCGCTGTCGCTCCGGTTGATGATGATTAACCGGTGTCAGGCGAGGTAGATTCCTTGTGCCTCAGTCCGCTTGGCTTATAGCGACGGAACACGAGATGTAGAAAATGCGTATTGAAAATATGCCGTGCGGACTTAACATTCTTGAGGATGAGAATAGGTCTAGAATAACTAAGCACATTCGGAGGAAGTAGGAAAGTCCCCTAGGATTTGGATTGGAGTTTTTTACCCGCTCCAATTTCTCAGAATCGTCGCCGCATTTTTATAATTAATGAAGTAAGCCCAGCGACGTCATTCGGATTCCCGCCTTTGGATTGCTATAAAATTATGTTTCAACTTAAATTGAACCGAAGAGGAAAATTTGACCTTCACGCCAGTCAAAATCTTCTGGTATGGGTCACCTATCAGAAGTATGCTCACCACTTTACCCGCGAATCCATGTTTGAAACTACCCACTAAATTTTTTAGGCAATAGGGAAACACCTCTTCACGGAAAAAAAATGGTTTTGTTACGGCAACAAAATTAGGGACAACAAATAAAATTTTTGTTGCTGCAACCAAAAATTTTGCGGCAGCAACCAAACGTTTTGTTAATAGAACCAAACATTTTGTTGTTGTATCAAAATATCTTTGTTATCCCTATTTTAACAAATGATTTTGTTATAACAAAACCTTTTTTTCCGTGTTACCGTAAATCACGTAAATTTCTCATAATCTTAATGGAAGGAAGGAGAGGCTCTTGAAGCAGCTACTATATGCTTATTTTTGGGGGTTGTTGGGTCACCTTTAACCACTAGGAAGTCTCCCTAGGGCAAGGACAAGACCCAAAACCACGGGGAGGATTTGCGCCTTCATACAATAAAGTCCCATGTCCGCAAAATGACCTTGACACATATCGCAAGATGATAGAGTAATAAAACACTGTGCATAACATATTCACGAATTTTATCAGTATTGTCTAAAAAATGAACAACCTAATTTTATCTAGTCTTTCATAACTGAACGTAACATACACCGAATCTAACGTAACTAGACCCAGTTTAACCTAAGATAACTTCAAGTATTCCAGTATATTAATACCCAACCTATCCTTAACCAACCTTACTTGATGTTGCGTAAACCTCACCAAATGTGACGTAACATAGCCCAACGTAAACTTAACATAATCTGACCTACAGTATCCTTCATCTGAGTCCGGCGATAAGAAATCTGTAATGAAAAGTACACTCAGAAACAACTGACAAATCAGAAAAAAATGGTAAAGAATACGAGAATAACGTGAGGTACGCCGGTCTCATTACTCAGCAGAGTAAAATGCGCAATTCTGCTTGAGTAAAGGTACGGTCGCAAAGCTAACATTTAGAGTAGCAATTGGAGCGAAAGGAATCTGGAGTTGTAATGTACTAATTATCCTGAATTCCAAAGTTAGTAATCCCGTTGAATCTTTTCAATGCTGCTCTGCTGGAGTAAAATAATTTCGGCCCTCTTTTATTGCCTAAATTTGGTACTGATGCGTCTCAATTTTTTATTTACATTATTAGCGTAATTTATTTAGTGTTTACCTTAAAAACGACGAAAAGCAGTCCAGCGGCTGGACTGCTTACTTCTACACTCTAATATTTTAAGGTAGCAATTTTAACCTTTTGGTTTCAACCTTTCGTCGTCAAATCGAGCGGAACGACAGCGGAGCGATGTAAGAGGCATCTAACCCAACTTAACCTATCATAACAAAGCCCCTTGCCGTTTACCAAGATTAGTAAGTCACTTGTGCCTCGCTTCGCTATCGCTCCGCTCGGCTGTCGCCAAGCCTGATGCCGCTTACTTCTCGGCGGCCCTAAATCGGCCGCCGAGAAGTAAGCGGCATCAGGCTTGGCGACCGTT
>Ga0058701_10004407_pt1 | contig 11426 bp, 16 predicted proteins | sample AgamicOrMae_FD_97039 | JGI IMG/M metagenome (GOLD analysis project Ga0058701, IMG submission 97039) | Agave microbial communities from Guanajuato, Mexico - Or.Ma.e | ecosystem: Host-associated > Plants > Phyllosphere > Phylloplane/Leaf | place: Guanajuato, Mexico | collected 2012-06-04 | reverse complement strand
GGGCAAATAAACTAAGCATACCCCCCCTCGAAAAAAAAAGAGAACACAATTTTTTTCCTTTTATTTTATTTGCTTTTTTCTTGCTGCCCTTTTCATCCATGTTTCATTTCATGGAAAAGTGAGCAATCGCTCGTCGAAGTTTATCTTCTTTTTGTCTTCCACGTGGAAGGATTGGAGAAAAACTCTCGTTTCCTCCAAGACTTTCGCATGTGAGTGAAAAGACAAACTGTTTTTCGGCGGCGGTTTGCCTCTCCTCAAGAGTCAAGGGGAAGCAAAGTTTTCGGTTGCGAAAGTATTGCGTCATATAATTAAAAGCAACCTCAACCACCACATGTTCTCCTGGTATAAAGGTTAAGACTCGAGTAAAGTTCTCGCCTTCAGAAACAGCAGGTTGAAGGTTTAAACCTCAAGAAGTCTGTCTAATTCCATCCTACGTTCAAATGGTGCAAGAGGGGTGTTTAATGATTTTGTGAAAAATATATATTTTTGGGGGAGGGAAGGCGGCAGACGAACTTCACTCTTTTTTTAAACAAAGCAGCCTAAAAGCAGCAAAAAAAGAGCAAAACGTCAATAATAGAGCAGCCTTTGAGAAGCAAATCTAGAGAGCAGAACAAAAGCAAAAATTCTGCACAGCCAAAATTTTCATCCCGGGGCACCTTCCATTACCAAGCTTGTTAGAGCGGATAGGCATTAGGTTTGGTGTAGGAAAGGTAGAGCGCACTCATAAGTACACTCCACACACCCATTTGTGCAACTCAGAAAGAAACGGGACATTACAATAACAACAAAACTTGTAACTTTTAATTTTTCAAGTACTACCTGGGGTTCCTCCCTGCCTTGATGGGTAAAAACCAGCCTAGAGGTGAAATCCAGCTAAAAATTATAATAAAGAGAACTTTTAACCAGAGTTATCACAACCGTTGAATCTTCAGGGAGAAGGGGAGTGTATTGAAATCGACCAAAATTTTACTTAGGTGCTATCGCACCTCAGGCGGTGACTTCACTGCGGCTGCCGATCGAACCAATCCCCAAATTAAGGATTAAAGTAATCCTGATGATTTACAGAGTTAAATTAATTCGTATGAGGACATATTTTCTGATGGATCTTAGGGTGAAAGGCTGCGTTTTTAAATCTAGGATTTCATCACGATTCCATCAAATATGAGCTCGATTTTAAAACTTGTGTATTTATTTTAACAGGATAAAGCACGTATACACAGAATAAAAGTTGCGCAATGGCCGTATAGTAATAACGAAATATTAACATTGCGAAAAAGAATTTACACATATTTAGCGAGTTATTATACCCCCTCGAAATATTGCTCATTTGGAGTTGCTCGTAAACTACAATGATTTCGAAGGAGGGCCGAATTCTGTTTGGAAACCGAAAAGAATGATGGACTCTTACGTAAAGGATAGGCCTATGGAAGTTTATTCGGTGGGAAAACCAAACTACGGGGTGAAAGTGTAATTAGTAAAGGATGCCGTACCTCCTTAAAAACGGAAATTAGGAATTTCCTTATTAAATCTTCTAAAAATACAAGAAGCATTTACTGTCTTTTTCTTTTGATTGTTTAGGAGCAATACTTTTGAACATGCTATATTATGCGATGGAAAAGGAGAACTTTCGTATCGGCGTCCGGGAATACGTCAAGCAAAAGTAAGTTCTAAAACAGTAAAAACAGCCATCCTTTTGTACATGATTTTACTAACAGGCGATTCCCAAACAATGTACACAAACAGCCTATACGGGAGTGTGGATCCCGACAGCCTCGCCTCAGCTTTGGCCCACGCACAGGGTGACTTAGGAGATGGTCTTACCCCAAAGGAACTCATATCGTCGTGGGCGGACCAAGCAGGATATCCTGTGGTTGATGTTTCCGAAGATTACTACGATCCCGATTCCCTCGTCGTTACGCAGGCAAGGAGCCTCTTTTCCGAGTTTAAACCTGTGGCCTATTAATTTTGTTTTGAATATTTCTGATTTTATGCCGATAGGAAGGAAAACGGGCTCTGAAATACTCATCCCTCAGAGAACTCCCAGATCAGGAATGGACTATTCCTATTTTCGTTGACACTCCGGGTTTCAAAGGCAACGTGTCAGCAGTTCTTCGTCCAGGAGACGCCCATAAAGTGGTCAAACCGACCACACCTGGTATTAGTTTGGTCAACGCCCGCCGCCAAGGTGAGGGAAACTCAAAAATCAATAAATTTCGGCATCACCACAGGCGATGAATGGTAGACCTAACAACCACCTCATGTCTGCAGTTCCAATGCGGGTCAATTATGATCCTCGCAAATGGTTTATGATCACGGACATTATGGCATCCAACCTGAGGATAACACTGGACCCAATCACTCGAGCCACTCTCTTTGACGACGCTCTCTGGTTCGCCCGAACAAATCGATTGCATTACTCATTCGCTCTTGATCTAATCCCAGGATTAAAGTTCGAATTTTCGGCGCCAGTAATGGAATCATCTCGCCAGTCGTTGCACCATCTTGAAGCTATGTTGAGGAACACTCCAGAAGGAGAGGAGTTCTCCGTGAGCGCTTTATTTGATTTTTCATTGAAGTGGTTTTCTATAATTATTCTAAAGAAATTTCTTAAACCGTTTCAGGAGTATCTGGCAAGACACTTCGTTGAAGAGGCATACACCTCTCTAGGTTGGAATCACGGTCCAGACGACGAAGATGAACTTCGCCTCAGACGTGCACTGATAGCGTCTTGGGCTTGCTCACTAAACGTGGAGGCTTGCGTCTCTAGTGCACTAGCAGACTACCGCAGTTGGCTTTCCAGAAAGAAGTGGGTATCCTAAAAATGCGCGATGAAGACTATTCCACGGTTTCTGCATTTATTCCGGAGTTTCGTTACGATTTTTACAGGGTTTCGAGGGACACGTTACCCACAGCCATCTGCACGGGTCTCGCAGTTAACGGCGCAGAAGATTTCATAACCGTTGTAGCTTTGCTTCTCGAGACGCGAAAAGAAGACCAAGAAATGCGAACAGCAATAATAAGTGGTCTTAGCTGCATCTCAACTGAAAGAGACAGGAAAAGGCAAGAAATGCTAATTTTTCGATGACGGTAAGCTTTTCTGAACTGTCCGAATCCATTTTAAGCCGTTTTTTCAGGTTTATCATGGATGTCCTTACTTTAAACGGATACCAGTCATCTGATGTGAAAGTTGCAATCGACAGCGTTATGGGAAGTGGGTATTTAGACGATGTCATTGACGCTTTTACATCGAACCTCGAGAAAATCTCGTCCAGGTGCGCAATCTATATCTTGTAACAAGCTCCTTACGTTTGATTTCACCGCTTCCTGTAAATCTCGTTCTATTTTTTTATTTATTTTTTTCATCAGTCTTGGTGCTAGCAGCGTAGAATCTCTCCTCTTAAACATTGCTGAGCAGATTGCGACAAACGATCAGGAAGAAAAGGTAGGTACCCATGGTGCTGCTTTATAGGAAATCTCCTCGATTTTACGACGAAGGTTTTCATTACAGATCAAGGCAGCCTTCTCTCGCAAGAGGGCATCTGATAAAGTGAAAATAGCATTGAAGATAGCTGAGGACAACGTCCGGAATCGCGACGCCGTTTTAGCAATCGTTTTTGAGTGGTTGATAACACAACAAAAAGGATCTGGAAAGGACTTGACGAGTCATAAAGTTTCGGGCACCCAGAAAACTGGACTGTCACTCGAGAAACTCAACTTGTTACCCAAGTATCCGCTCCCAACACCATTCAACCCACCTCCTAAGAACCCTCGGCCAACCAAGCCCCCCACAACAGGTGAATTCCGACTAAACACAGATCTTCTGCCTCAAGCGTATACCCTCCGCCTCGTACCACACGTCCACAACTCTTCCATCCGTGGCTTGGTTGATATCACGTTCAGTGTTAATCGGCCGACTAACGTAATTACATTCAACGGTGTCAACATCAGTATCATCTACGCGGAACTAACAAAGAGCGGGCAGTCCGAACAGATAAACTCTGTTCACACCGACCTGGGTCACCAAATTATACGAATTGAAACTGCCTCAACACTTCAGCTCTACTCAGAATATAATCTTACTCTAACGTACGAAGGACAAGTTCGAGACGATCTGCTTGGATTTCATGCAATCAACGCTTCTAAAAACCACGAAGAAAAGTAAGCTCAAGACTTTCACGCACCAGACTTATTCACGCCGTAAACAGGAGAACTAGCTTTTAACATTTTTTTGAAAAATCGAACAATTGAACAAATATAATTTTCTTGTTTTTGTTAGGGCAGTAAACTTTGCCTTTTTATATAGCAATGCCTTGAAACTAGGGAACAGCGAGTTTTCAAAGTTTCTAATCAGCTGCCTGAACACATCTCTTAGGTTCGTTCTTTCGACGCAATTTTCTCCCGTTTTCGCACGCTCGGCTTTTCCGTGCTGGGATGAACCGCGGTTCCGCGCAACGTTCACAGTTCTGATAGCCAGGCAGAAGACAGAGAAGACATTCTCCAATACCCGACTAGAATCCACGAGTGCTCCAGAGTAAGTTCAAGACCTTCAAGGTCATGCAAATCACACAACCGAGGGAGTTGCCTTCTCTTGCAATTCGTCATTTAATCCTTGCTTATCTCATGTCAGCTCTCAAAATCTAATGCAATCTGTAATGTATTGTAATCTCGTCCCTCATAATCTCGTGCAATCTCCGACAAAGTATTGCAATTCCTTGATCCCCGAGAAATATCTTCATTATAACCGTCTGACGTAATTATTGTTACTCTGTTTCATTCTTCGTTTCAAAGCCTTGTAATCCTGTGAGGTCTCAAAACCATTTCGATAACCACAAGCATTAACCGTCCAGTTGCATGGCGTGCTTTCATAACCATCCCGTTTCCATGACGGTTTTCCGAAATCACCAGATTGCTGCGTCTCGCGAAACGACCTACTTTTCTGACGGAACAGAAAAAAAAATCGACTGATTAGCGTTTGATGGGACTTCTACAGAAGTTAACTCTACACTTTCCATCCATCAAAACGCAAATCGGCCGAATAATCCCTTTTATTGCAACTGAAAAGATGGCCGTTTTGCGAGGCACGGCAACTAGACGATTATGGAAAACGGCCATGGAATCTAGATGGTTGCGGAAAACGCGACTCACAACTGAACGGCTAATGGTCAAGGCCGGCGTTTATTGACACTTCGTATTTCCGAGGGACCTCATGCGGTTTCTTCACAGTAAAAACAAAACCCCGTTTCGGAAAATGCTAAATCTGTTTTTAGTGTGAAACCAAAGCGGAGGTGCACGTATTTTGGTTATTTTACAAGATTTGCCCATGTTCAGCCACATCCTTCAAAAGGTCTCTGCGAGAGCTCTCCATTGGTGTGGAAATGTGTCTATGTTGGAAAATTACTAAAGTACAGTACGCACTACCCCCGTTTTAGTTTCATACCCAAAACAGGTGAAGCATTCCCCAAAACGGCGCTTTTGTTTTTACTGTTTATTACTTTATTGTATGTAACTCCGCTTCATCATGTATTACATCAAACTTTCGTGATTATTTTTTTTAAGGTGTCGACCTCCTTAACTATATTTGAAAAGGAAACAAACGTATGTAATTGTTACAGCCCAACCATTGGAGGCCGAGTTTGGGACAAGTACGAAACGACACGTCCTTTACCTTCCTACCTGGTCGCATTCCAAGTTTGGTCTCGACCTCCAAAAGAAAGGGTTGAAGGAAACCTTGCTGTTTGGACTCAAGCGGATCGCAACGAAGACCCCTCTTGGGTTGTTGTTCATGCAAACTTGCTGCTTAACTTCTTAGGACAAGAAACCGGCCACGGCTCGGATGTAGCAAAACTCGACATAATGGGAGTACCCAGTCATCATTTCTCGGCTATGGAGAACTGGGGTCTCTACACTTTCCGGTGAGAGAGACAAGAATAAGATTGAGGAAGTTTTCTTATCCGAGAACAATAGTAATAAAGTTACGACTTGCAGGGAAAATCTTTTGCTTCTAAAGAATACTACCGGAGTGGAGATGGCGCAGAGGTCAGAACTGGTGTTGGCACATGAAATTTCCCATCAGTACTTTGGTAACCAGGTAACGATCGACTGGTGGAATAACGCATGGTTAAAGGAAGGGCTGTCGTCTTTGTACGAGTACCTGGCGGTTCAAAATACCGTAAGTACCAAAAACTAAATTATTATTTGACTGTGAAGGAGTAGTGTACCCAATTTACCGGATTACTTAGGTTATGGGGATGAACTGGAACCTGAAAGATCAGTTTGCCGTTCGAGTTGTCCTACCCGCTCTCTTCGACGACACTTCCACACGGAGTCACGCCTTATCAGGCCCAGTCAGAAGACCACAGGACGCACGTGCCCATTTGGATACTATTACCTACAAAAAGGGCAAGTTTTTGTTCAAAATGTGTTTGAAACTGTTTTCCCCACAGTCTCTTTTTCACGGATTAGTTGAATTCTTCTATTTAAAAGCCCGTCTCTGATCAAATCCATGTTAGACAGGTGCCGCAGTCTTCTCAATGTTAAGAGACGCAGTGACGCCAGAAATCTTCAGGGGCGGATTAAAGCGCTTTATACAAAAGAGGTAAAATTCAGGAACCTTCAAGAATATGCACGAATTGATGACCCATTAGCTAACAGTCTATGTATTTTCTTCAGAAAATATCTGAGCGCCACCCCTAGAGATTTATGGGAAGCCATCCAAGAATCCATCGATGCGAGTGAAAGCCAAGCAATACTGCCTGCCGGAGTTCTCTTGTCAGTCATCATGAACGACTGGGCTGAACTACCTGGATACCCTATAGTGAACGTCAAACGGGACGCGCAAAAGTCGCAATTCATCATCACTCAAGTGAGTTTCTGTGAGGCAGTGTTTACTGTCTGCTGATCAGAGAAGCAGATTTACGGCAATGCTTTCAACAGGAGCCCGTTCAACCAAGTCTGCGTGTGTTCAATTCCTGGTTCGTGCCTATAAACCTTCAGCTGTCTACGAACTTGACGGACGTGAAAAAACACTGGCTTCTTCGGAACAAGCCTTTGGTCATTGACGTCCCCACCACTAGTCCGTGGGTGATCGCCAACGCTGACAGGAAAGGTATATTTACGTGTCATCCAAACGCCCCGGCCGACGTTTCCGCTTTAGATTCATTTTTTCACTCCGCTACAAAAAAAAAATCCTTCTGAGTTCTTATTGGGGAACTTCCAGTACCTGGTCGGTCGGCTTCCCCTGACCTAAACTGAATGAATCCCCAACCTGTTTCGCGTGCTCAACTAGCTAATTTAATCTTAAACCTTGTTTCAGGATTCTTTAGAGTGAATTACAGTCCTGAGGTTTGGGAGTCGATCATCTCCCATCTCGAATCATACAAGTTCCGGGATGTATCGAGTGCGAGTCGTGCAGCTCTCATAGATGACGCCTTATCTCTGGCTCGTTTGGGTCGACTCGACTACTCCATTGCCTTGAAGATTTTAAAGCTCTTGGCACAGGAGACGGACTTCGCTCCTCTGAGCGCTGCAAAGCAATCATTGGAGTTCCTTGAATCGATTCTCTCAGAGACACAGGCGGAGCAATACTACAAAGTAAGTTGGATACGTCTAAACCTAATTAATGGAATGCGATGTAACATCTTCATGAGGCTAAATTTTGAATCCATGAGAAAGGTATGCGGTACGGTGTGTCACTTCCATTGTTTTGATGTGTCATCTTGGGCTGAAAATGTTGCCTCTGGTAATGTAAACAACGTGTTACCTATTTAGATCAACCGGCAATTGTGCAGAAGTTGTGCATTCTGCTTTTTATGGCCTCCTAGAAAGTGTCCGATTTCTTTACAAAAATATTACGAGAAAAATGACGCTCCTTCAATTTTTAAAAGTATTTACGCTTTATTTTATTACCGTCAATCATAATTCACATACAATTTTATGTCGAAAAACGAGGTCATTGGTTTACACGCAAAAATTGCGCTTATGACCGTATGCGATCTCTTTAGCTTTAGTATGACGGCAAGAATTTCGATGTACATTTTCTAAGGCCCGAAAGAACCAGCGATAAGTGATATCAAATAGAGAAAACTTAAAAACAAAACTTTATAACACTACAATTGTTCAAAAGCAAGCTTCATTAAGAAAAGAAAAAAAAAAGTCCGCACACGCAAGAAAATCGACATAATCAGGTTACGAACAGTAGGATTTCAAAACTCTACAGACCCTAACAGCATGTTTCAGTCATTGTCCATTGTCTACTGAATGTCGGAACGTTCGACAAATCGAATGTTCGTAGGATGTTCGGATGTAGCAAAATTTTAGTTACCCGAAGCATTCGGGACCAGTGTCGCCGGACAGGGTTACCCTGGTTATTATTACCCCCTGCCTATTGGGGGGGGGGTAATAATGTCCTAGGATATTAATATCCCTTGCGTATGGGGGGTAGTAATGTCCTAGGATGTTATTACTTCCTGTCTATGTGGGTAACAATGTCCTAGGATATTAATGCACCCCTTGCGTATGGGGGGTTAGTAATGTCCTAGGATGTTATTACTCCCTGTCCATTTGCGGTTCTATGATATTATTACCCCCATTAGGTAGGGGATAATAATATCCGGGGATGAAAATATCCGATTACACCGGACCTCGTGCTGATGATCGAAAATTTGGATAATTGGATTTGTTTTCGGAAAACCGGTTTATAGATATAGTAGTTGCACTTTTATTATTCGTACATAATGAAAGGCACACAGACAATTATTAAGTGCTGTGAATTATGAGATGAATGTTGACGTTTGCTAAACCACTCGGTGAAAGTAAGCCATTTTGCAGTCTTCATCCGTTTTCGGGCAGCCTAGTCGGCATACTGTGGCACTGCGAGACCAATTCGGATAATTAACGATATGGATGTCAGGAGTTCGGATAATTGGAGTACCACTGTATCTTTGCGTTTAACCATCAAACAAATTCCGATTGCTTTTTTAATAGCGCACTGTTTTTATCACCGAAATAAATATTTTTTACTCGATAAAAGACACCCTTCAATAATGCAGTCTCAAGAGGCGATCTTGAAAGGGGTCCCGTGCGAAAATGTCTGATCAGGCACTGAACAGATACAAAATAAACTAATCAGTCTCTGATCAGTTTTCCGGACATTTAATAAATGTCTGATCAGTGCGTGATCAAAATCTGATCAGACTCTGATCAGGACGATAAGGCCTTTTCGCATGGGGCATGAGGTCTTATTGCGGGGAGGCCCAAACTTAAAGCAGACCACGCGCATTCTCAGTTTGAAACAACCTTATTTGCACCTTGCCTGACCACGGCTGTCTAGCTTACCATTTAAAAATAAAGTGTCTTACACCACCAACAATCAGACACGACTTTAATGCAATGCTTTCAATTTCCAGCTGTACATGAGCAAAGTCCTCGGATTAATTTACAACCGCACAGAATGGTTTTCTAAACCTTCAGACAGCCACGAAGTAAAGCTAAGAAGGGCTTTAGTAACGCCTTGGGCCTGCCGTTCCACCTGGTTTTCATGTGAATCTCAACCCTTGCTCGAGTTTGAGAAGTGGAGAGCAGACCACGAAAGGTAAGCCTGCGTTTGGGGGGAATAAATATCGATACGTTAAAACCAAATAATAAGAAACCTGCTTGTACACAAATCACATCCTGGACAACTCTCTGCGGCTCTTGATAAAAAGTGTTAATGGGTGCCATTTTATTTCACTCGCTATGGAGTTTGTCCTTAGTTTTAAGAAGGCGTCGACGTCGTAAAAGAAAACCTTACCACGCATATACTTCAATTGGTCATTAAAACTAGCTCCATAGGGCTGTGTGTTACACAGCTCCATGAATTATTAATACGTTCATTTCCGCGTTCCGGGGAAATAAATTTTAGTGCCGTTAGCAGTGTAGCGGCACTAATAATAATCCAATTTATCTTGCCCGAAACCGGTCAAATGCTCTTATCTTTTCACGGATGAAAAATACTTAATGCGTTAATTGTTGAGAAGCTTCGCCACAGAACATCCAAAACTTACGATATAAGAGAACGTTAGGAATGAAAAAAAATCAACCCTCTCAATTTTATCATGTACATGTTATTCACATCAACTTAAGTCCTACGAAGGGGATCACAATTTGTTCCATGATATGATAAAATTGGTCCTTCTCTAAAGTCTAGTGCTGTTTTGAGCGGACCGGAAAAACAGTAAGCGCACTGGAAAGGATGTTCAGTGGCGCATTTTCGCGTTCTTTACCTTACTTACAAACCTAGATGTGTTTTCGGACTAATTTACGATTATTATTATTATTCTTGTTGTTGTTTAAGGCCCCTTCGACAACGAGGTCATTTCGGGGCCGATTACGATTCTTGGGCTCGAAACAAGATACATGAAATTTTGAAAAGATGAGAATTAGACTTGAAGGAAAACAATTCGCGCTGAATAAAGACAAAATCTAGGCATGTGTTTTTCTGAATACTGCGAGAAAATCGAGCTTTACCTCGCGGTACAACACGTTAATAGAGTGATAAAGATCGTATTCCTTGGTCAAAGCGTCCCTTAACTTCATCATAACGTGCACATGGACAAACTTTCCTCATCAATATTTACTTTCTAGCCCAACGGATGAAGTTATTGAGGCAACTATCTGCTACACATTATCAGACTCGAAGAATCAATACGACCTGGAGGAAGTGATCAACGCCATGTCCCAAGAGACGAACGACGTACGAAGAAAAGCTTACGGCCGCGGATTAGGATGTCTTAAAAACGACAGCGATATCAGCAGGTGCGTAGAAAAGATAATACGCCACTAGTTCCCAGTCGCACAATCACATTAACCAATTATGATTTCAGAATTTTAAGCATGATTCAAACTGATCGGAGGTTCAGTTCAGAGGACGCCGCTAGTGTTTACGATGCGATAAGTATGAAGAGCAAACACCGCGCAAACATGGTGCTTGAATTCCTACGAGGCAATCTTGCTAACGTGGTCGAATTGTAAGTAACAAGCTTTCTGCGTACTGCTCATGAAACCTCAGACCTTCTTTCTTTTTATGAGTAAGCCACAGCCCAGTGATTAACCAATTCAATTTATGTCTATGCAGGGTTGGAAGATCGTCCGTGGAAAAACTGCTCGTAACCTTAGCGAGTCGATTAAGTGGTCAGGAACATTTGACATTGGTAAGGAAAGAATTTCTAAAGCAGTTCACGTCTTGAATTGAGAGTGCCTGTGCGTTAAAAACAACATCTTTTGTGCAGTTGACGAGTGTCGTCCAGGACTTAGAGAAGCAATCCCCGAGCCCGAAGGGCCGAGAAGCAGTGGAAGTACTTCAGGATAACATACTTTGGATGGAGAAATACTACGGAACCGTCGAGAGAACATTGAAAGACTTATAAATTCATATCATTGATGCGCTAAGC
>Ga0058701_10004406_pt1 | contig 11427 bp, 8 predicted proteins | sample AgamicOrMae_FD_97039 | JGI IMG/M metagenome (GOLD analysis project Ga0058701, IMG submission 97039) | Agave microbial communities from Guanajuato, Mexico - Or.Ma.e | ecosystem: Host-associated > Plants > Phyllosphere > Phylloplane/Leaf | place: Guanajuato, Mexico | collected 2012-06-04 | reverse complement strand
GCATACACGCCTGCGGTGCTGTTGCCTATACCGTCAACAAGTCGATCTCTCGAAACGTCTTTGGATGAATGTTACGATAAATATTCCGTGTTAAAACAATCTTTGTTATATCAGATAAAAATTGCGGTCTTCAGACAGCTTAAGAATTTGTAGAATATTAACATATATTAAAGGAATAAACTATCCACGAAACCTCGACTGTTTAGATTGATTTTACTTTTAAGTTCGTTGAACGAATAGAACTGTTGGAGGACCACCGAAAATTTGAAGTTGAGTGAAGCAAAGTTGTCCAGATGTGCGCACATACCTTGCTCCTTATGAAATTAGAAGGACAACGAAGTAACAAACCATTTCGAAGAAATGATACCATCGTCGGGATTGAGGGCTCAACAATGCTCTTTAACAAAGCTTGTAGGATTTGCATTGTTGGGCAACAATTGAGAGCGCAGAGGCCTGTGGCGAGGTCCAATGGCAGACGGAGGGGGGGGGGGGCGAAGCAAATGTCCAGGAAACGACTGGCCCGTTGTGTTGTGAATGGATGGGTTCGCAGCATCACACTCGTCTATTCGCGGAATCGGTCAATTCTCATGTCTGGTGGCCGGTCTCCGCTCATGGGCACGCGTTTGAGATCAAATTTGGGTATATTTGACAGATTTAAGCCCAGGGAAGGACGAAAAAATATCAATTTCATAGAATCACCTCGAAAAATCTGCAAAATTTTGCAAAATGGTAATTTAGAACTGATGAATTCCTTAGTTAGGCTGACAATGAGTTGAGATTTGGCTTACGTTAAGCAAAAATGTTGTCTTTACATCTGGCCAATCAAGAATTCGATCAATATCGAAACAAAACTTCGCAAAATTTTGATTTAGTCTATGTTCTGATTTAAGCAATTTTATTCAAGCCGACTGCTCCCGATCCACTGCAATACAGTGAAGTTTCGTTAGTAAATCCCTCGGAAATGCGCCCCTCTCTTTAGTACGCCCATTTTGAGTGGTCTTGGGACTCAGTGGCGAGGTTTCACCGTATCTTTTTAAACTATTGAAATGTTTTCATGATTTGTTTATTTTGAGGGGGAAAAAGAATACCACATAATCTTTCACCTAGACAAAAATAGAATCATTTCCAAAACACCCTTTCCGAAATTTTTCATTCAAAAAATTTAGCCTTTTTTTTCAATATTTAACACTTTTAGGAATTTCCCGGGCAAAAAATGGTTTGAAATTTAGGGTTCTCCCTGCAGGAATTGGTTTAAACCCAGAAATCTACTCTATGCCGTCCAAAATGGTACGATTTTATAATTTCAATCTAAAAACGCTCCTTCCGTATTCGTCTCGTCTAGGAAACTTTCATATCTGCTCCAATTTATAGTAAACAAAGGGACTGTTTCGTCGTGAAATGTCGATCATGGGGTTGAACGTCTGTTCCGCCCATTCTTGATTGCTTGTTTATCTGGAACGTTTAAGAAGCGATTCGAATCCATCTTGCGGCAATGTTGCTGAGCTCCGCAGTTAGTGACTATCGAGGGGCCGAAAAGAGATGGCAATCACAGTGATTCCGCCCGCCACGCAATCGACAATACGTCACTGATTGCTATTATTTTGGACTATTCGGCAAATTTTCCAAGGACAACAATAAGGGAGGCTCAATGAAAGATTCGCCATTAATTTGATTGCAATGAGGATGGAGTAATGTTACTCTGTTCATTTCAGAGGGTGCATTCCAACCTCTCATCTCCCACAATTAATCGAGAAGAAAACGGAGGGACGGTGGAGCTAGAGGCCTGGAAATACTAGAGGGGACGCATCGGGCAGCCATTTTGTTTCTAATGGGACCGTAAAATGCATTGTAGCTCAGGAAACTTCGGAAACAAGATGGCGGCGCCCATGGTTTTGCACCCCAATGCCTCCTCTCTGGTATCATGGTCTCTAGGTGGAGCAACACACAAGGCATGGAACTTAACCTAGGTTAACTAAACCTAACAACTCTTATGCCGCTTACTTCTCCGTGGCAGTTACTGCGAACGAGAGTTAGAAACAGGTTTAGCACAGCAGAAGATAACCCTGTTTCAGGTAGCCCCATACCTGTTTTAGGTTTAAGGTTAAAACAGGGGAAGAGCGTAATTTGGTTACTTTCGAAGATACCCGTATGAATAACCATATCAACTGAGAGCTCTCGACTTTTTCGTTGATATGGTTGTTGAGAGACATGTCTTTTCAAAAGTAACCAAATTAAGCTATTCCCCATTGTATCAAAGTCAAAACTTATAACTGTGATACAGAGGCAGATGATATCGATTTCAGACGAAATAATTTCGTTATGAACATTAGATAGCAACCAATCTTCACTAATAAAACTACCTCTCCTTGCTCCGGCCTATTTTGTAATCTCCCGCAACCCCTTCAATATAGTGTAATCTCCCGATTTGTAACCTCATGTAATCCGTGTTATACCTTTTCAACGGTTTTTAATCTCTGGTAGGAATTTTAGAAGAGTGAACCCCTGCAGGGGTAGCGTTAAGAAGACCCTCGTACATCGAGAATTGTTCCCCCTGGGAAACAATGAATTGTGCATAATAACCCTATTAAGGCGTAAACTTATGAATGAATGCCCGGTGTGAAATCGACTAATTAATGAATGGAACTTAAGTTGCATGCGGCGTGGTATCCCGCTGGTCCAGCCTGCTTTATCGGAGCCCCGGAAGCTGAGGCTAGAGGCGCAACGAAGGATAAGAGTGCATCGAAGGACCCCGGAGAGGAAGGAGTTTCGGTTGAACTGATTAGCCAGTGAAAATCAGCTTAATTTGAGGACTCCAACGGTTTTCCAAGGTCTAGAAATTTTACCGAGTATTTTTATCCGCGAAACTAGATCGGGCAAAATATTCCATCACTCATTTTTAACAATGTTTTCTACTTCTGTATTGCACTCGTCACTAACAAGTAAGTCGAGTGGAGCAAGGAGATAAGGACAGGGTGCACAACCTAATAGTGTTATCGCGAAGTCCCTTGTTCGATACTTCGGTATGATACCCCGCTTTGTTGATACCGCTCGATTGTCCCCAAGCCTGATGACGCTTAGTTTAGGGCAGGACTCTGAAGACTAATTCAGTGGTTAACTTAACAAAGATTAATGTAACCTAGATTTATCTTACCGAGGTTAATCTTACCAAGTTTAAATCACCTACGTAAACGTTACCAATAGCCGAGGTTAACCTAACCTCCGATAACCTATCCTAGGTGCCTGACACGGTTTCCTAAACATGAGGGGATTCGTCTAGCGTAGATTTTCTTCCTTCCACAAAAAGAGGAAATAACTAACGAAAGATAACCTAACCTTGATTGACCTAACCCATGTTAACCTTCTCAAACAGAAATCATTTCTGATGAAAAGAAAAATTCCGGCTGAAGGTCTGTCTTGAAAAATTACCAAATACGTACTACCCCAATTTTATTTTTACGCCCAAAACAGGTATAAGAACTCCCTAAAACAGGTGTTTCGTTTTTACAGTCATATCCTTGCATAGAATCCACTACCATGATTTCTCAACAAAATCAGGCAAAATATGAACAAAGCGACGTCCTTTACAAAAATATCCGGAAAAAACGCCTGTGGCGAAGAAAAAAGGAACTTTGGCAAAAGGTCGGAAAGACTTGGCAAGCGGGAATGTTAACAAGATTCAATAACAAATGCGCGTTTTAAAAGTTTTGCCATCGCCCAAGGTACTTGAAAAACATCGCTTGGTAAATTAAAAGCGAGATCATAACATCCCAGTTTACAGTCCAAGGCGCTCTGCCAATTGAGCCTTATCCGCCCGACGCCATTCTCTTAAAAATACCAACAATGTTGCCCGTCATTGTCACAGTCACCGTCCAACTTAGTTTGCGTCGTCAAACAAATTTTCCGTCGTAAAACGCAGTCCAGACATTTAGTCGAAATCCCTTGTAGGGACACGGTAGCCATTTATGCTGGCTTTCAACTGCTTCGGTAATCTAGATTAGCAGTTGCTAGTCTCACCCATTAACTCACCAGGGGAGCATCCATAAAGTACGTCAGCACGGAAGGGTCTCAGCGTAGCATACAGATCAGTGCTGTCCACAGTGCAGGTTGGCTTGAGCCGTCGGAATGGTTCAAAGTGTTTGTAGACGAATTAGGTTACAATATTACTATTAGTAGCTGCTCCTCTACCCGTTTCTTCGAAAAAAAAAAAGACGAGGGTTTGAATGCTAGCATATAAAAAATGAAGGCCAAGAGTTTTAGATATATCTCATAGCCAATTCTTAAGGGTTGCATTATCTCATTCGCGTCTTCAGTTGCTAGTCCGAGCGGAACGCTAACGAAGTCATGCACACAGCACCTGATCTTAGTTTACCTACACTGTAAAAGAGAATCTGAATTCAGATGCAAGAAAAGTCGAATCACTGATCTGGAGATACATTCAGTCTTCTTATGTACTGAACCTCAGACATCGTTTTTAATTTCTATAAACTTCTTATTTTAAGAGTGTTATTACTGAAATTGAATAAATATTTAGACTGAATTTTTTTCTGACCAGTAATTTGACTTTTGTTGCGTTATCTCAATGTAAGATTCTCTTTTTACTGTATATCCTATGCCGAAGCTTGAGGCCGCTTATTTCTAGGTAGCAGTTCTGAAAGGTAAGAGGCATCAGGCTTAGCAACACCTAAACGGAGCATGGGAGACACCTAACCCTGACGTAAGCTAAGAATTTCCTACGTAGTTACTCAAAATGAAACAAAAGATTGAAACAAGCGAGAACATAGGCAGTAGAAACTGTAATCGTAAAAATTAACGAATATGACTTTTTTCCCGCATATCTTAACTTAATCCTTACTCTTGCTAGAAAACTGTCTCCGTCCCCCCCCCCAAAAAAAAAACAGAATAATTGGTTATGCGGTTGTAAGCCACTTACGACAATGTTGCGATTCAGCTTTCCCACAATGGTCTAATTTTTCGCGAAAGGAATCGCGAGGACTGGCTTGCGTAGGGCAAACATCTACAGCCCAATTACGAGTTATGTAGAGCTAATTAAAAATTAATTGCCATCGCGTATCGCTCGAGAGAGAGGGGTAAAGAGATGCAACAAAGTGAAACAAGGAAAAGTGGAGTCAGAATCACTTTGGGACCCAGAATACTTTTCCAGTTGCGTATACGGAGTAAATCGTTACAGGCACTATAACTGAAATCGCCTTCCTTCCGAAGTTTTTACTTTATCGACGGTATTCGAATTTCTCTTCTTACTAACGTGCGTCAAATGTGGCCCAATTACATTAGATATGTTCTAATGCACAGCTCATATGAAAGCATCCCTTGAGTTAAGCTGCTTCCCTGCCCTTAAAATTGCCCATAACCAGAATTATTCGAAGAAAATATTCAAAAAGGAAGGTTTTTGGGGTTGGGGTGAAGACTTTTGAAAATTAATTGTTCCTAAATTTTCGCAATACAATTTTCAGGATACAGTAGTAGTTTAAAACTAATTTCATGCTCAAAATACTGCTTCAAATCGAGAAAAAACAACTAAATTTTAAACAATTTAAGAGTGTTAACTACTCAAATTCATTTATTTTCAAAAAAATTAGAAATCAGGTGAACGAGAAGAGACAATTCCATAATTTCGCTAATCTAGGGAATTTTCATTTTTGAGATTTAAGTTGGCGACACGTTTGAAATAATCTGACCTAGCGAGAGGTCCTCCGTCCTTAGATACATCGGTATTGCCAACACAATTTTTTGGAAAAATAAAAGCCACTAGATTCAGACACAGCACGAACTTCTCAACTGTGATCAAAAGTCTCGTCATATTTATGCAAGGAAAACTCCGCAAGAGGTGTGACCCTACTTTTGATATTGACCCTACAATTCAATTGAATTTCATATAATTTGAACGTATTGACAGAACTGCTCCTGGGAATTCCTTTTATCTTGAAACTATGTCAACGTATAAGCAAATAACTGCAATGGTTTACCTCTCATAGTTAAACTTTTGCGGAATCCCGAACCTGTGGGGCCAGGGAACTTTCACCAAACCAATTTATCTCGGATCCATTTGACCTAAATTCAGCAAGAATGCTGAAACTTGCAGACCGCTAAACATGACTAGATTGGTTCATCATGCTCTGATTAATATTACGGCGGAAAATTCAAGGGTGTCACGGTAGGCGAGCTACACCGGAGTGGCACAAATTCTGTCTACGTTATCGCGCTGAGACCGCCAAATTTAAATTCAAAAGCACAGCTAGTCCAAAAGTCCATAACGTGAAAGCCCTATCAATGTCATAGTCCCAAGTGCCTTGAGTACTTCCCCGTCGACAAAGAACAACAACATCAGAAGACAAACACAACAGACGTTCTGCTGCACCACACATAACATTTTATCGCTTTTGCTACACCAATCACATTCCCGTTAAAGAACGATTAAATTACCAATCTCCTGATTGGCTTTGATACGATGCTTCCGCACTCTTTTTTTCCGGTAAACTTCGCCCCCGAGAGAATTCCTGTGATTTTATGACAGGAACCAGTTGGCACAACTGTCAGTAGTCTATGCACGTTAGTTCGTCGCAGTGGGGCCAACTCTCCGACGTGACATGTCCACGAGGTGCCCAAACTGGGGTGTTAAGTCTAACACCTTGTCTGCTTTTGGATGAGCAACTCCTTGGGGCGGAGAGAGCGCCAGCTCGCGCATTAGTAATGAGGCATTGTGTTGTTTGCGAACACCATTTGTCTGCGAAGCGGTTGTTTACGCAAACAAACGCAAAAGGCGGTGCTATTTTTGACGAGCGTGGGTGCACGATAATGGGAAAGCTCTAATTTGTGCTTTGCCATTTGTTTTTTCGGGCCGATAAATAAGAAATGAACGGTGGAGGGGGTTCTGACTTTGAAGGATCCTGTGAACTCCCCATAGAGCAGATCAAGTCATGAGGGATGCGAATGTTTTAGTGTCAGTCCACTGATAGACAGCTCTCGGAGATTGGAGAATATTTTCCACCTCAAAGAATATTTTCCACCCTTTCCTCCAAGAAACTAGGTTGATTAACACAGTAAAAACTAACCTCTGTTTCAGGTATGAAGGTAAAATAGGGGAAAGGCGTAATTTGGTTATTTTTAAAGATAACCCTGTGAATAACCATATCAATGGAGAGCTCTCGACGAGACCTTTTCATTGATATGGTTGTTAACAGGTTTATCTTCAAATATAATAAAATAACGCTCTCCCCTGTTTCGCCTTCATGTATAAAACAGGTGTAGAACTACCAAAAACAGGTGTTAGTTTTTACTGTGAAGGCACTTCTCAGTTCTTCCTTTGGCCCAATCCTTTCAATCCACGCCCTAAAATTTCTCTTTCCACTTAGTTTCCGATTTAAAAAGAAAAAAAAGAAAAGAAAAAACGAAAAAAAGGACGAACTGTTTTAAATTGCGCATTTCTTGGCCACTAAAATCGATACGTACGCTACATTAGATAAAACCAGGTGATGAAATCGATACATCTCATAAAGTAGAACACTTACTACAGTAAAACAGTCTGCGAAGCTATGGGACTACATCAACTGTCTGGCATTCGAAGATATCGTTTCCCGATTCAATCTTACTTCCACCTACAAAACTATTCCACCGACTATACTATCAAAACGTTCGTCTAAAAGTTTATTGGATTCGACAACAATGTGAACCACCTTGCATTTCGTCTCGGTCTTCCTCGCTACTCCCTGATTTCCACTGAGGTTCAGAAACTTGGAGTTGTAACCAGAGACAACATGATTCCACTCCAATCGCAGTTGACGACAAAAAAAGAAGTTTCGGAGAAGGGACTCGCCGTGTATACTATTCAGATAAATGGAGGGGAGGGGCTAGAAGAGTGACCCAGGGTATATTGAGACACGGTCAGCGCACTATAGACCCGTGATGGATTACGATGTATGCTATCAATCTTCGTCTCAAAGAACAAGTCGGACTTGCCTCAATCCGGACTTCGACTTGGGGGCAAACAAATACACTTAGGTTGACGCAACTCCGTTTCTTCTTTCTTCTATGATTTTCTCACAACGTTGGCTTTTGTACAAAGTGAAAACATTATCTGCTGTATGAAAGGAAGATAAATGTCTACTTCCTGTGTGTCCCATCCTAAAGGACTCTAAAAAACGCGTTAATCTCTTCTATAGGAGAGGATGTATTCGACGAAAAATGGTTCCAGCCAACAGCACAAATAAGGTAAGTTTTTATTCTACTTTGTAGCAAAACCTTTGTCCATGCAACTTCGTGATTGACTTTAGCTGTCGAAGATGAGTAGTTCCTACAACGAGGATTTTGTTGTAGGATGTCTCTGGTTTGGAACTCAAGGTAAGTGAGTTTAGGCTAGGCTAGGCGAATAAGTATAGTTACGTAAAAGGAAGGAGGGATAGCGAAGGGGAATCCCAAGAGGTGACAATTCATGATATCCGGTGTACAAAAGGCCTTGATATCCGGTTGATATCCGGCTGTTTGATACGGTCGAAAATGGCTTTTTTCGGCTGTTTTTCTAGTTTCTTACTCTCTGACCACTGTCCTATTCTGGATGATACTAAGGTATATCCAACAGATATTTTTTAATATTCTGCTGAAATTTGCCACATATTTAATAGAAATTTGGTCGATTTTCTCTTGATATCCGTTTATTGTACCTCTGATATCCGGCTGATAACCATGATATCCTGTTATATGGTGTAAAGATTTCCAGCAAGGTGTCACCCCTTGGGAAATTCGGTTCGTTATGTGACGTTGAAAAGAACTTCTATGACAAGTCAAAGATATCGTACGTTTTAGCTCAATACCTTTTTTTCCCCTTGGGACTTTGACTATTTTCCTCGTGAGGTTCGGCCTAGCTCAAAAAATTTAGCTCAGTCGAAAGCATTGTCAATTGTTCCTCGAAATGGAATACTTCAATAAACCTGCGGCCTTGTCCGGAATGAAGGCTTAATTCGAAAAACTGCATCGGTTCAGAAAACTTGTTCACGATTCCGTAACACGTCGCTATTCCGCACGTTCCTTTCCAATCTTGGATTAATGATCTTTGCCCAGTGTCAGAGGGGGGTCGAGGTTTAACATTCTCTCTTTCCAACGAAGATGTCACTTGAAGTGTGTTTGCTCTATGATCTACTCCCAGTGAAAATACCTTAATTTGCACCCTCTCAGAAAGGTGAAAAATCTCACGCAGGACCATGTTCTGCCGGGTAGCATTTGATGTAGTAGAGAAACTCGGGGAAGGTGTTCATTTCCAGAAACACTGGCTGTGGAAGTTTATGTTTGGACAGTAGCCAAGTGACTTTGTCTTCAACCGATGCCGTCGTTGCAAGGATTCCAGTCATCCTTCTCGAGCCATTGGTCTGATACTCGTTTCTTCAACGATTTTCTTATTCAGGGCACGATATTATTTGGTTTTTAACATAACAGGCACCGCATAGATAGGAATATTTTTTTTCCTTGCCTCCACGCCAATTTCTCTTAACATAATGCTTCATACTCTCAGGTCAATCCTTCCCGACCACTTCATAATCTTTAACTCTTGCAAGTTCTTCTGGTCCTTCATTGTCACAATGAACCTTCCTCTTTTAGGTTCCAGCAAGATCTTGATGCCATTCTTCACTTACTTCAATCCTTCCTGAACATTTCATAACCTTAACTCTTGCATGTTCTTCTGGTCCTTCATTGTCACAATGAACCTTCCTCTTCTACGTTCCAGCGGGGTCTTTATATGCCATTCTTCGTTACTTCAATTTTTATGGCTCTTCCAACATTGTTGTATCTTCAATTTACGTCTACCATAAGCAGGTGGCCTTTCTTGATTTCGTTAAAAACTCGCCGTATTGAATGTTCATACCTATACCCAATGAAAAAATCGCCTCTTCGTAGGCTAACCCATCCCACGCCGTCATGACACAAGCCTACCATAATCTTCGACCATAACCTCTATTCGGGAAATTGAAATACCCTTTGAACTTAATATCAGCTACAAGAGTTATCTGTTCCCTGCGAAACTCCGACGAAGTCCCTGAAGTGGGCGAGTTTCGTCCCCACCCCCTCATCCTGGCCGAGGGTGATAACTTTAATGCAAACATTCAAACCCACAAACTTGCAATCCACAAATGACAGGCTAATAAATATCATTATTCGATCGCCAGACGTATCTATCGAAAGGCACAACAAAAGGGTGCTCGGGTTCGAAAAGGTTCCCCTAGTCACGGGCAAAATCGTTCGCAACTGAAAGTTGGGTCCATAACCTGTTAAGAGCCGTTGTAATCTAATATGAGAAATCACATTAACACAATGTGTTAGCTCGCTAGTTGGTGTCGCAAACGGTCGCTGAAAGAGAATTAAAAACGATGCGGCTATTCACACGCTGCCCCATTTAAAATAGATTAAATTGGGTTCCGTGCGTTCAAGTCACCTCCCATTCAAAGTGCATTAGGTTGGTTCTCATGCGTTCGTCTCCCTTTATTTGAAATGGCGTGTGAATAACCACGACCAATTAAAATTGTTTTAGCGCGGGCCTCGGGCGATGAGAATCGGCTGAGACGCGGCCGTTGAAAATAGAAATTAAAAAAAAAATGTCGTTCTTATCCTCTAAAGATGATTGCATATCGGATGATGCTGTCCATGGAATATTTACATCCGGGAAAAACCCGCCTCACGAAACAATCCATTAGCGATCAGAACGTCCACACGAAACGTCACAAGGAATAATTCGGGCGACATCGGAGCCTATCCGATGCCTCCCTGTCATCCTTATTGGATTCCTGTGCAACGTGACGCTCACGTCAAAATACTTGCTCTCCGAATTACAAAGACTGCGGCCCTGGATTGGCATCAGCAATGTTTCGCTGCTACAACGCAATGAGGCCGTCCGCCTGCATTGAACGTGACGTGTGACCAGGGACCGCAAAACGCTGTGACACAAAAGTGGTGGGCGGGAGACGCCGAGACACCTGTGCAAGCGTACTCCGGAGTTTCCTGTCTTGGATTTGTTCAGGGATTGGATGGGGGCAGTACAAGGTGAGAAGAAACTTCTTCAAGTTGAAAGGTCCACTGTAAAAGTTTGTGAGATGTGTTGGGTGTCGAGTAGGTGTAGCCTTTATGTTTAAGGCGTCTCGCGACGCGGGATAGATTTCTGGGTCGGGGAACGCTGACGTGCTGGGATTCGGAAGCCAACATGCATTTGTTTGTGTGGTGTTTTTTTTTGTTTTGTTTTTTAGAGGGCGGTAAAAGGAAAGTTTTCAGATTCGCGTCTTTTGTTCATAGACAGCAAGGTGACTCTAACGGTGTAACCACTCCTGTCGAATAAGGGAGACGTTTTCTGACGCCACTTGTTTCCGCGGGTTGCCCACTTACAGGGTGAGAGGCAGCCTTTGCCCGGGCCGAACGATGCCGTACTCCTCT
>Ga0058701_10004405_pt1 | contig 11427 bp, 6 predicted proteins | sample AgamicOrMae_FD_97039 | JGI IMG/M metagenome (GOLD analysis project Ga0058701, IMG submission 97039) | Agave microbial communities from Guanajuato, Mexico - Or.Ma.e | ecosystem: Host-associated > Plants > Phyllosphere > Phylloplane/Leaf | place: Guanajuato, Mexico | collected 2012-06-04 | reverse complement strand
CCGAACCCGAACCTGATTTTTAATGTCCGAACCCGATTGTCCGAAGTTGTATTTATAAATTTTTCTAGAGAATTTGGACCAAAATTACACATAAACTTGGTTGTCCGAACCCGGTTGTCCAATTGTCCGAATTTGTCCGAACCCGAAATGATTCAAAAATTCGGACAACCCGAACCCGAACCCGACCCGGATTTAAATTCGGACATGACCGATTGTCCGAATTTTAAATTCGGATAAAATTTTTATGACCGTACCCGGTTTTTTCCGGATCGGACAAATCCGGGTAATCGGGTCGGACGGATTTTTGCCAGCCGTAGTATGTACCTTGCTAGTCAGATGAATATGCACAGTAGAATAATTGCTTATTTCACCCCCTCTCTCTCTTTCCCTCTCTATCCTCCCTCTCGATCTCTCTATCGCCTTTCTACATAAAATCAATGCGTAAAACCCGGAAAAAAAATTCCACCCATTGACTGTCCCACAGTACGGGCGATGAAGCTTTAGCGCGTAAAGAGAGAGACACAGGGAGGGGAAGAGAGAGGGAGGAAGAGAGAAATGTTCATGGGCTGCTTCCCTACTTACACTCGCATTCTTCTCACACTGCTTCTCTGTTTCTTCTCGACCTGCTTCTATTCTCAAGCTGGTAAATTCTCAGTTTCTACTTCTTCCTCTCTGCTTGCTTATGTATTGTGTTTGAATTGGGCTTTCTCAAATCATGGTTGTTTTTTCAAGTCTTGTTCGATTCAATGCGCCTTAAATTCCCCTTCTAGATTTTATATTCTGGTTTTAATCAATCAGTGCCCGAAAAACAGCATATGGGGTTGTCATGGAAAGGCGCCAATTTTCTGGATATTCTTCTGATATAGCTGTAGTTTTTTCGAAGATCATATTGCTTGGTTAGGGGGGTTTGTCCTTAACTGCTGCATTATTTTTATGTGCCTCTAATTACGCTGTTATCTTTCTGTGTTTATGCTTCTATTTCTCTGTATTAGTGGAGATCTTTCTAAATCAGTCATGCTCATGTTAATGCTAATTCCAGTTGGAGGTTAACTTGTTTTGGTTTTTGGCTGGCTTCCCCCCCGTTGGATCACTTTTGATAATTTGATGCGATTCTTCAATTGTAACTGTCAAATGTCTAGAGAATGTTTATTGCATTTGCCTACTTTAGGAAAGGAAATCTGTCAATTATAAATTTTCCACTGAGATCAAAATCCAAATCCATCTTGAAATTCGTACACTGTAGGAGTGGGTCAGGGGGGGGTGAGGTCAGATGTAGTTTTGCGATGTAGAGACACTGATTTTTTGGATCCTAGATTAAAATGTTGTCTGCCAGCCATTCCAGAGAAATAAGGATAATTAAGTGAGGCAATGCTTTGGCACTATAATTCAATTTGAAAAAAAGTCCAAATTGACTAGCCGAAAGCATTTGGAACTAGAGTTACTCAGTTTGCAACAGCTGTTGATTATGTTGTTGTTGCAGTTCTCTGAATGTGACTGTTCCAGCTCTATTGGAATAGAATAACTACAGTACATTCTAAATTAAATAAGTCGAATAGCATGTGCTGTATTTAAACAATGAACTCTTAGAAAACATTTTTGTGTTGTGAAGAATTCAACTCCGTTTGCTTTTGCTTCTCCATAATGTTATACTGCAAAATTTTCATCAATTACAGCACCTTATGCCTTACGAATAAGCTGTGGAGCCAGCAAGGACGTGCGCACTCGACCAACCAATACATTATGGCGTAAGGATTTTGCGTATACAGGGGGAGTAAGTGCTAATGCTTCCAGCGATAGGCGTAGCCGTATCACCCCTCCGCTGTCCACACTCCGTGTTTTCCCTTTATCTGAGGGTCCTCAAAACTGTTACATAATCAACCAAGTACCTGCTGGACACTATGCAGTGAGGATATTCTTTGGTTTGGTTGCCGACCCAAACTTTAATAGTGAGCCTCTTTTTGATGTTTCTATAGATGGAACCCTGGTGGACTCTTTGACTGCTGGGTGGAGTGCTCATGATGATGAGCGGGTTTTTACCGAAGTCCTTGTCTTTCTTAGTGATGATGGTGCATCTCTTTGCTTCCATAGCACGGGTCATGGTGATCCTGCAATTATTTCTATTGAAATTCTCCAAGTTAATGACAAGGCATACAATTTTGGCCCATTATCTGGTCAAGGATTTATTCTGAAAACTGTTAGAAGGGTCAGCTGTGGGGAAGGAAGGCCAATGTTTGATGAAGATTATGGAGGTGGTGCATGGGGTGGGGACAGATTCTGGAATTCACTGACAGCTTTTGATCAAAGTTCTGAAAGGGCTATTTTTAGTGAAAAACCCATACAAAGGACTTCACTTGCTCCAAACTTTTATCCACAAACACTTTATCAAAGAGCATTAGTGAGTACCAACACTCATCCAGAATTAACTTATACAATGGAGGTGGACCCGAATAGCAATTACTCTGTTTGGCTACATTTTTCAGAGATTGATCCTTCCATCACTAAAGCAGGGCAAAGGGTCTTTGACATATTGATAAATGGAGATGTTGCATTTAAAGATGTAGATATTATTAGCTTGAATGGGGGTCCGAAAGCAGCACTGGTATTGAATACAACTGTTGCTGTTGATGGTCGGAGTTTGACAGTCAGTTTGCTGCCTGTCACTGGAAATCATGCTATAATCAATGCTATAGAGGTCTTCAAAATCATTGCAGCTGAGGCAAAAACTTTATATACTGAAGGTAATACCCATGCTTGTCATTTGACTTCTTTTCTAAGGGCATACCCTTCTGTCATGCATTTTCTGGTTGATGACTCTTGTGTCAAATAAGTATTATACTCACTCCTACCCCGCCACCCCAGCCCCCCCTCCCGCGCCAAAAGAATCCTTTCTGCCTGTCCATTTCCCCAGGACTACCAGTAGCATGCCCAAGTATAGTTGAATCTTGTGTGAGTAGGATTGTTGCATATATTTGGATCTCTCTGGCCTAACTTTGGTGTGGGATCCATGCTTGGCGTGTTGCTTTTGTTCTGTTTAGAGCAGCTATATTCTTATAGTCAATTTTGTTATTTCACTAAATACTACTCATTGAATTTTTCCTGGAAGCCATTGTGTAATAATGCATTTTGTGTTTGCTTGGGGGAAAATTTTAGTGATCTGGAATAATTATTGGCTTCCCGAGCCAAGTTCAAACTTCTGTCAGTTGTGCTGTATTGATATGAAAAACATATTCTGAAGTACAAGCATAGCAACAACCCCTTTGTGACTTGTACATGTTATCCCCAATCTGATGGCGTAAGCATATTTTCTCGACCAATCTCTGATAAGCCACCTGACAATCCTGGGTATCTTACAACATATTCACTTAGTAATTGTACAACCTGTCAGGCATTGAATGAAAAATTAGGAGCTTATTTCAGATTTGTTACATGGAAAAGTCTTCAGATGACTAACATTGTGCTTAATTAGCTATGTTCACTCATTTTACAGCCTTTTTTAATTTATAATTTTTTTAACATAAAGAGACGAGATGTAAGGTCCAGTAGGTATTATCTTACTCATCCAGAACGAGACTCTGGGTTAATGGAAGGAGCTTTCATATGGAGCAAGATTTGGTTTGCAGTGCTCTGAGTTTAGGATGTGGCTGAATGGCATCATGGTTGCTTACTAAGGATGGCTTCTCATGTTCAAATGTGGGAATCCACTCCATATGGGGGGAGACATGCAGTGGAAGCATTGTAAACCACCTTATGCTGTCTGCTTTCCTAAGAGTTGACTTTAATTTACGTCACTATGGGTTGAGGGTCAACGATTTTTTGTTGTTGTTAGATAACTATAATATCTTTGGGCTTGCACCACAAGTAGAAATCTGTTAATCATCTGTTGTATTATGTCTAGTTAATGCTTTGCAATCGCTAAAAAAAGCACTGCAACTTCCTCGCCGTCTTGGGTGGAATGGTGATCCATGTGTTCCGCAGCAACATCCATGGACTGGAGCTGCTTGCCAATTTGATAATGCTAAAAAGAGATGGTTCATTGATGGACTGTAAGTTTGATGCCCATTTTTGTGTCTTTCAACTTGTTTTGTATGGTTTCGGCATTTTTGCATTTCTCACATTAAAAATATAATATTGCAGCAATGCATTATTGAGAATGGTACTGAAATATGTGTATGGATACCCCTTATGAACCATAGTCGTATACCCTTTCGTACGTAATGCATCTCCATGACTGGCTATTTGTTTCCTGTGCTCATTTTGCTAATACATCGTACATGTTTATGAAAGCATGGAATGAAGTGTTGAAATCTGTGTCATTGCCATATGCCGCATATTTTGATGTGATTTTCTCATGAATTTGAGAGTTACCATTCACACCTTTTCATTCTTTCATGCAAAACTGAGTATGCGTAATTTTTCATGGCTTCAATCTGCTGTGAGGTTGTTATCTTTGTAGTTTTTAGATCAAATGAAAGGCAAAGTAGCATATCATGTGAACTGGTGTTTCTTTATTGTTTTCATCGTTCTGATTCCCTCATGATTATTTGCGTAAAATAGTATATCACATGAAAGTTACATTAAAGGAGAGGGGAACGCATGAAATCAACAAAAACTGGTCCCTTTTTTTAAAAAGAATAAATTGCTGAGGGCTCTATGGAAGTTTCCTTCGGTTTGCTTTGTTGATGTGACTAAACTACATCGTATGGCAATTGGATTGTAAGCATTATGTATTGTTACATGGAATAATCAGTTCTATGAAAATCAGTTCTATCTCAGTTGTAATTGTAACCATCTCTTTACTTATGAAATTTGCTCTCCATTCTCAGCGGTCTTGACAACCAGGGATTGCATGGTTTTCTTCCTGATGATATATCAAAGCTTACTCATCTACAAAGCATGTAAGTCCCTGACTCCCTGGTATACGCAATGTCTGTATGCTTGAAGACTTATGGATCAACGCGATATTCTTTTGCAACTTGCAATCATATTTATTATTTAACGCCTTTTTGTTCTGCATGCGTTTAATCTGACCTCCTGCCATGGGTATCTCTCTCTCTCTCTCTAAATAATTCATTTTCTTGTGTTCCGCTAGATAGACAAGTTCAAATATAGCCACCACATGATATTCATTGCCTAATGTTGCTTTCAAACGTGATATCACAGAAATCTTAGCGGAAACAACATTTATGGGAATATTCCTTCAACATTGGGCACAATAACAAGCTTGGAGGTTTTGTAAGTCCAATACAAATATCATAGCTCTCCTTTGTATTTGTTGTCCCCTCTACTAATCATAATCTTGGTTTACATTCCCCCCCCCCAAAAAAAATTTTTACTCCCCCCTTGTGGTTCTTTGTGTTGATGTACCAGCACTCCAAATGAATGGGTAGCTGGCTGATACCGCCACTGAATTTATTGTCACTCACTAGGAGCATGGAAGTTGCTTCATTGACTGTCATATTTTCAATTGGGCAAGGTTTTATATAGTATGCAGCCTGTTTAGGGTTTCCTTCTGCTGCTTTCGGCTTCATTTGTGTGTCTGTCTTATCTTGAGGATATATTAAACAGCTCATTTTGCGATCAGTTTCCGTCGCTGGTGGTTAAATGTCAGCTAACCCTTTGTTCACCTTAACTTATGTCATCTTCACTCTTTTCCATAGTGTTTGGCCATTATGGTAGAATCGTGTTCTTTATGTGTTCAGAGTTGATGGGTGAGGAAGAAATAATGTGTCTCTATATTCTGTCCTTTCAACAGAATGGGATATACCTTCTTTTGCTCTCTCTCTTTCTCTCTCTGTCTCTCATCCACTTAATATATATAACAGCTGAAGGCATCCCATGTTGTGTATTTATACATAATTAATGGGCTAGAGTTGCTTTTGAAGTATGAATTTCGATAATGTAATGCTGCAGTGCCCATCGGCTTTAAATGGTGTGTGGTTTTTCAGGGACAAAGTGCTCATAGACGCCAAAGCACCTTATGGCATGCTTTGCTGCCCCTCCAGCATTGTTTTGACTAGCAATGGAAAAATGTACCCATAAGTATCCCAACTTGTATCCCCCTCTCTGATAGGCGAATTGCATCATTTGATAAATTTGCGATAACATCAACAGCTCACTCATAGAAATTTTTTTTAGCCCTAACTCTTGATGCCTGGTAAATAAACTGTTTTAGAGGCGAAGGAAATTGCTATGTAAGGAAAGTTGAAATATAAAATAATATGTATGTAGGATTGGATCGAATGCAAAATTGATGTCTAATTAGTTTTTTTGTTAGTTCGTGAGAAAAGGAAAAAAAAAAAGGAAGGGAAAAAAGGGAAAAGAAGAAAAAAAAAGAAAAAAAAAAAGAAAGGGAAAAAAGGGAAAAGAAAAAAAAAAATGAAAAAAAAAAGCAAAAGGTGCGAGAAAATTATGAAAAGATATTCACATACAAGTTGAGATTTGGTCTCGGTTTTGGTAGTTCCACAAATTTATTTACATGGAGAAGTTTTTTGGGAAGTGAAATTAAAGTGGTTCAAGCATATGGGAAGGCTTTGATAAGCATGTTGATCGGGTTAATAGAATGGTGCATAGGTGGTTAATTCTCGATTGGCTTTTTGCATGATTGTATTTTTGAAAGGTGCAATATCTTGGCAAGTTTCATTATGGAAAATCTTGGAAGTTAACGGGTGTGTGAGATTTCAAAAGTCTTAACGCCATAAAGAGGCCTTTAGGGCATGGTTGAAAGATATTTTAGAAAGTGAGACAAATCCTTTTGACCTAATATGGAGTCTTAATTGACGGTGTGAAGTGGAATATTTGTAGGTTGTATACTAATCACCCCATACCCTTAGTAGGGGGAGAGTATTAAGAGGGATGGATAGATCTGTGGGAGGAGAGGAAGGTTTAAACACAAGTTAGATTGAGTGTTATGAGTATTTCCAGTTATAACATATCTTTTTTGTTATAGTGGATTTATCGACTGATGCTTGTCATGGTTTTTCTCCTTAATGTGGAGGGGCTTTTCACATTAAAATTGATTGGTGTTTTTTCTATTGCGCTGTATGTGAAGTTTGCCAAAAGTTTCTAGTTGCACTTCTGTTACCAACAGGTGGTATCAGAATGGATTAATCCCAACAAGTGGTATCTGTGGCTGACTACAGGGGGAAGATGAGTGAAAGGCGGACATAAGAGAATGAGTCATGGTGGATCAAATGGTATTGGTTGATGGTCCGATAAGAGTAGAAGGGTCGTGTAGAAGTTGGTGTCAATTCCTTGATTGTTGATGTAAGATTAAAGAGTTGAAGGAAGCCAATGTCACGTTTGGATTGAACCTGATTTCTACTGTAGGATGCCATAATTTTAGCTGGTAGGGCCCGTAGGGGAGATTTGTAGGATTAGATCCGACCCAAATGTAACACCTAATTAGTTTTTTTGTTACCTTGTGAGAAAAAAAAACAAAGAAAACGCGAGAAGAAAATTGAGAAAAGATGTTCACATCCAAGGTGAGATTTGGTCTTAGCATTGGTTGTGTACAAATTTATTCATATGGAAAAGTTTTTTTGAAAGTGAAATTAAAGTTGGCTTGATAAACATATGAGAAGTCTTTGGGAAGCATGTTGATCAAGTCAGTAGGATGATGCATAGGCAGTTGATGCTTGATTGGCTTGTCTCATAATTATATTTTTGGAAGGTGCATGGGCGCGCTGAAGATTGTAATAATATATTGGCAAGCTTGGTTATGGAAAATCTTCGAAGTTGAGGTGTGTGCAAGATTTCGAAAGTCTTAACACCATAAAGAGGGCTTTAATTAGACAGGCCATTGTTGAAAGATTGTTTTAGAAAGTGAGATTGACCCAATACCCGATACGGGGTCTTGAGTGATGGTATTAGGTTGGGTATTTGTGAGATGTTTCTCGGTCACCCCAAATTCGAGGTGAAGAGTATTCAGAAGGAAGATAGATTCGCGAGAGGAGGATGATAGTTCAATACAAGTTGGATTGAGAGAGGTGGAGTGCTCTGACTATTCCCAATTGTAATATATTGTTTTTGCTATAGTGGGTTTATCGGTTGTTGTTGGTTGTGGTTTTTCCTTAAATGTGGAGTGGCTTTCCACATTAAAATTGATTGACATTTTTTCTATTATAGTGTTTATGTGGGTTGCCAAATTTTCTAATTGTGCTTCCATTCCTAACTAGTGGTATCAGCGTAAGTTTGATCCTAGGAACAAATGTTAAAGGAAAGATAGTAGTAGATGCATACTGAAAGAATTAATGCAATAAGAAGATTAAATAACAAAACAACTAAAATAAAAATTAAGTCTAGTAAAGAATTATAAATATGTCTCCGTGGAAGATTTAGATTCAACTCGTCTATGGGTTTCTTGCTAGTTGGCAGGTGTAAAATGTCCAGGTGCTCGTGGGTTCTGTGGTGTGGGTCAAGATATCTTCTGCGCTACCCACCTGGGTCTTCCTCATGTGATTGGAATGTTGAGAGGTTCAAGAAAAGACATAGTTGGAAAGCTGAGCATCTCTCTAGGCCCCCTATCCCGGGGGGAGGCAGGGGAGAGGTCTTCGATGCCCATCAAAAGGTCAAGTAACTTATTCCAAAGGGTGGTTTAGGAGTTAAAGATCTTCGCTTATTCAATGGAGGTTTCCCTCAGCAATTTTTTTTGAAGGTCTATAAATCAAGACGAGAAGCTTTGGAGGGAAGTCATCATATTCATAATTGATACTAGTAGTGGTGGATCTAGTTATACCTCTGTTGTGTGTCCATAGTCTGCAGTACCAAAAGCTGGGAATGTTTCTGTTCCTGTATTTCCTGCAAGTCTTGCAAGGCTGGTGATGGTTCTTCGACCTACGTTTGACATGAGGATGGTATAAGATATTCTGTTAATGGATGTTAACCATTCTTTTTATGCTCTTGCCATGGTGACAAATTCACCTGCCTTTTGATTGTGAAGAGAACACTTATAGTGTCTGATCTTCCCTTTGTCTATGTGGGGCCTTCTATTATGATGATTGCATTTTGAGTTTCATGAGTAACCTATCCCCTGGCGTGGTTAGATTCTCCATTCAAGTTTAGAAACTCACAGTTGAAACTTTGCAGTATTTGACCTCTCTTTTTTTCGAACTGTTGATTTCAAATAATGAACTTCCCTGAGTGCTTATTTGGAAGGCTTCTGTACCTCTGAAAGTGTATTTTATCTCTAAATTCAAATATGTGCCTTGAGGGTCGTACATAGTGTCACGAGGCCATTAACCTCCCCCAAAAGGCTAAGCTGATGGAGTGTGCGGCGCTACCGCTTATAAGCCCAGGATTCTCCTATCACTTATTCGATGTGAGACTTTTTATCGGTGACATTCTCTCCCACTCAATCCTGTGACTCATTCGTCACAGATGACCCCCCGCTTACACCACCCATTGCGGCGCTTGGCTTGATATTGGAGTTGGGTGATATGATATCACTTATCACGGAGTCATTACTCTCCCCCTAAAAGGCCAGTCTGATAGGATGTGCAGTGTCACCATTTATAGGCCCAGGATCCTCCCATCACTTATTCAATGTGGGAATTTTTATCCGTGACATTAGGTAGGTGGCTTTATCTTATCCACCGGGGGGTATAGCACTACAGTAGCAATGCCCATAAATTGTAGAGAAGAGGTCAAATTTTAACGCGTGAAGAATTGCAAGGGTTGATTTGGCGATCATATCTTTCTGGTGTAACCGTGTAATGAAGGTTTGGAATCCATCGATGGATTCCTTCTACCTTGCCCTTGGTACAGCTTTGGGAATCGGTTTTCATGTGTCCCTCCTTAACCCTCTTTTCGTAGGGCTATATGGGTTGTGGGAGGGTCGTTTGCATATGATTTGGGGGCACAAGAATATAAAGTATGAGGAATGAGGACCTCCATATGTATCTTACTGGGAGTTAACCACATTTCATCAATAATATAAGTGGTTAAATAGGGGTAGATCACCTTCCCTGCTATTTTTTAGGGCCTTTTCTTTCTTTCCTGGTTCTATGATGTTTGTCATCTAACACCTTATGATGTAATGCCTTGATCATCACTTCGTCAACTCAGTGGGGGCACTTCCACCTTATGTGTTGCATTCATAGTTGCCTGGAACACTAATGCCTTGGTATAGGGGATGGATTCGGGTAGTCACTTATTGGGGAATCTAGTACGCGAGGGTTATTATTAATACATCTAGCCCGTTAATTTAAAATTTCACCAGTTGTGGACACTCATAAAATGATCTAATTATGAGGGTTCACTCTTTACCCTCTATCCCCCCCCCCACATGAGGCATGGTTTTCATATTCGTCCCTATGTATTTCTCTCCCTCTCTCTTCTCCTTGTTTTGCTTTGGAGGAAACTTGCCTATTCATAGCAACCTAAAATATGCTTCCATTTTTTTTCAAAAGTTGGCCTATGAATCACAAACATATGCAATACCATTGTGATAAGAGATAGGTTCGTTAAAATGGCCAGATTCGGTGAATTGGTAAGTTAAAGTATCGTGTTCTAATTTACGCAAATCGATTCATGGTACGCTGGGGGTTAAGAGAATCTGGTAACTATGGTCATCTTGTCCTGTTTGTTTTGGTGTTTTTCGGTTACCCAATAAAGATTTCTTGTTTTAGATGTTATTGTTTGAACGGTTTACACTCTTCATTGGCCTTATATTCGATTAGGGATGGGAATTTGTACCCCTATATAGGTGACCACCCAAAATGGATGGGTAATACCCATTAAGGCCGTGATCTTCTCGTGGGTATGAGGTTGGCTCTCCTTCCTTTCTTCTTTTCATTTCTTTCCGCTCCTTCCCAATCTTTGAACATGGATGTCAATCCTTTTCACTCTTTTCTATTCTTTCCTACTCTCTTCCATTCCCTCTCACTCCTTTCCATGTCTTGATATCAACAATTTTATCTTTCTCGCACTTCACTCCATTCCTTTCCAGTCCTTCTCACTCAATTCCATTCTTTTTCATTCCTTCCCACTCTAATTCATTTCTTCCCTCTCTTGCGTCCAACGAACTACATTTGCCACTCCTTCCCACTTTGTTTAATTCCTTTATATTCTACACCCACCATATACAGACAAAAAGAAGAGGGCCTAAGAGTGAATATGGATACATGATGGGTAACTACCCATGATTGAGGGGGACATTTGGTGGATAATGTTGTACCTGTATACCTATAACAGTGACTAAAAGGACTATAATACCCTTATATAATAATTAAAATTACAATGGGTTACTCTTTCAATCTCTCCTTATGGTAAGGTCAGCCAAAATTTATGCGCAAAATTTAACTTCAAGAGTTTGAATCAAAACTTGGCTATTTGATAGAAAAGATTAAAAGAAGCTCAAATCCAAGTTTTGAGCTTAAAATTCTTTTGCTTGGTTAACATTTGTCTCTGTTGCGATAATAATCACAATTT
>Ga0058701_10004404_pt1 | contig 11428 bp, 6 predicted proteins | sample AgamicOrMae_FD_97039 | JGI IMG/M metagenome (GOLD analysis project Ga0058701, IMG submission 97039) | Agave microbial communities from Guanajuato, Mexico - Or.Ma.e | ecosystem: Host-associated > Plants > Phyllosphere > Phylloplane/Leaf | place: Guanajuato, Mexico | collected 2012-06-04 | reverse complement strand
TTGTTGTGGGCACCGGGGTTGCGAGGTCCTGGTGATGTTGGGAGGGTGGGGTAGCAGAGGAAGGCCAGAGCCGAGGCCGTCGTCTTGGACTCTCTCCAGCTTTTCCCCAATGACAAATTAGATGTATCTAAAGCGAGCGTGCCGTGCCCCGACACTATGTTAGTGTTATGCACTCGCCGCGAGCGAATTATGCGCGCCTGGAGGCAAGCAACCCGCGCCTAGTTTTATTTTCACTTTCCAACTTAAATGAGTATGTTTATTTTGCGTAATTTTTCATCTTCTTTTTTTATATTATTTCATTTGTTAAGATAGAAATTTTATTTCTCAGTTTAAATAATCTCATGTTTAATTTTCTTAAATTATTTTATTTTCATTTATTTAAGCAGGGGGTTAATATTCTTGTTCCACATTTGATTTTCATACGAAATTGTTAACGGAAGTACTTGTAAGGTGCGCGAGTTGGGCTCCTGATTATTTGTCAAATGAATTATTTGAATCTTTTACTCCTAAAAAAATGTCACAATGTTCCCTACGGGCGGCAGGGAAACCTCTGAGACTTCTGCGAGATATTTTCCGAAAAAAAATATAAGTGCGATCAAAGCGCTAGGCATATCGCTTGAATATTTTATCTACATTGATACGAAGAAAGCGCGCGTGATTGTTCCCTTAACTGCTTTGGATATGAAGTTAAAACTGGTACAGCGCGTCGTTTGGTTAGTTTTCACAATCGACTCAGTACCTATATCAATAGAACGTGCCCGCTAAGCCCACGCGTTCGACTGGGCTATTCATAAGTCCATCTCATTTTACAAGGGTACCAACATTGAACCTACATTCAGAGCAAAAACAGACAGGAATACCCAAACCCTAAAGCAGGAGTACACAATTAAACCGAAATCTTTGAATTTTCAAATCCGGTGATTGGAAGTTTTATTCACTTCCCGGTTACGAAATTTCAAAATATATTTCTTATAAATTTTCAAAGAAGTCATTTAAATTAAGTAAAATTTTTGAAAACTTACAAATAAAAAAAAAAGTATTTTGAAATTTCATGACTAGGAAGTGATGATAAAAATTCCAATCACCAGATTTGAAATTCAAATACTTCTTTTTAACAGTGTATTTTCATCAGAGTACCACACGTAAACACATTTTCCTCAGTGTAGAGTAACTCAAACTAAGTTTGAATATCAAAATTGGAGAAGAGAAGCCAATTCATAAACAATGTTTTCCCGACAATAATTTCCTAAAAGTGCGCTCATGACAAAAAAAGGGAGGGGGGGGTGAGAAAGCCGTAATACTTTAGAGAGAAAACATTTAGCGTTAGCGCAAACGGCTCGTCTTCAAGAGAAAATTGACGTCACCTAAAAACCATTACAATCAGTTTAAAGCGTAATACCTTTTTCAAAGACCGGAATTACCTACAATAACATTCAACCTACGCGCATACTAGACTCGGCAGCACCGTACTAGTGAACATTTTCATCTGTGATTTTCAAAGCCAAAATCTGACAAGTGGAAGTCGACCCTATGATTACGAAAATCGTTTTGCCAAACGAGTAATCGAACACGACACTGCCTTATATAAATGTAAGTTTAAGGAATGCAGCTTGTACGTGACATTACACACATTAAGAGTTCAGAATCACGTAATGAAATACGTGGTATTCTTGTTCACCATACGTTCACGCCTTGCCAGAATTATTGACCTGTTTATATGGACAGTTTTTCAGTGATTCCAGTCAAATGGGCAGATTTTTAATCAATCGGACGAACGGTAGAATACGTAGGCCATTGTTAGCCGTAAAGGCTGTCTTTTGTTTCAAACGGGTATCATATTTCAAATGGGCGGGTGTTTAAATGCAAGTCAAATGTATGCTCCTCATTACCAAACTTCTTCTTGGCCAAACTTTTCCCCGTGATCCTCGTACCGGTCCAGAAAGGACAATCTCCGGCTGCATAAGGACCCGATTGTCCAGTTTCAGGCCACAGGTTGTCCTCTAAAAGTGCGATTCCTGGTCTCCATGACGTCTTTGCGACGTCATCAGAACAGGTTTACCGATCAGTCGGTCAAAAGGGCCGATCGTATGCAGACAACCCGGTTCAAACTGCCCGCCAATCATGAAGTACTTTCCAAGTACTTTCGATATAGTAGACTCACGGCGATAACGTGATTGATAATATTGCTCATATGGTGTTGATATCGGACTCAAATCCATCTGCCTCTGCGTATCGAGTCGCCATCAAAAGTTTTCCTTCCTTTCTAGATCGCAATGCGAAAAATGGGGGTCTATTCGGAGTAGAGGGTCGACGAACCAAATCCTGCTGGCTTAGTATTTAAGTCTGTCAGGATTGATGAGAGAATTGGCATAGATCCGGTTCCAGGTCGGCAGGATTTCGCAAACAAATTTTAAGCTGCCACGGTAAATGCCACCCAACCCAATACGTTGAAAAGAAATGTATTCTTGAATAAGGTAAATTTTCTTAGGTAGTGTACAAGATAATTATTCTCGAAAATATAAGTTTTTCTGCTAAAGTTAGAATTTTTTCGTTGGGATTTACCTAGAAAAATTACAAAAAAAAGAAGAAAAAAACTTCACTGAAGAACAAGATCTTTTCTTTTTATGGGAGGAACTTTCTTGTACGCCATTTCTGAAGGACTCGTTCGATAAAGACAAATTTTATAATTGAAAAAAATATTTTTTTCGGTGAAACATATTCAATGAATTTTCGTAATAATTACATGCGGAATGCGAATACATACTTCTTCAATATCAACTATACTAAAATATCCTCTATCTCCGACATAAAAGGGAAGTATTCTCAGAAAGTCCAATTGCGCTAAAGCTTTTTATCATTTTGATGGGCACTGAAAAAAGGTGATAATCCAGGATTAATAGAGCAAAATTTTAAAATAATTCATTGCAAACTCAGAGACGTTCGCCTTTTGCTGAAATGGTGTTCCGCTTTTTTTTTCAATTTTTAATGCAAGAAGGCAACGCATTAATATGACCAGTTATGTAGAAAGTGTAGCCTGTTTTTGATTAAAAAGGTGAGTTTATGCAAATAAACACAGAAAATTGGCCGTCAACTTTTTAAGAAGTCGTTGATGAATGCATTTCCGACATCGCAAAGTCATTTCAGTGCACAGCGCCGATAACAAATTTTCAAAAAACGGCGGGAATTTTTCGAGTTTCTCGCAGCCTTCTCGTGTTGATTAGGACGAACTCGAGATGTGTATCGTCTGGAAACCGCGACAAAAGCCGACTGTGAAAGGGAAAGTGGGCAAATGTGGTAACAATACGATGTGTAGTGTTGCGGTTATAACGCCACTCCAGCATGACTGGCGATTGTATCATTTCGGTATTTTTTGTACGTATTTATTTGCGTCGCCATGAAACAGGCCCCCACACAAATAATATCTCATGCCAAGAAAATGTTTTCTTGATTTTTTTCTTGCCGCAAGAATTTTTTTTTTTAAAAAAACTTACGGTAAGGAAAAAAAAAACTTTGTTTTGTCACTATATCACGAAAACACTTCCTCGGCATCAGCAACCATTTCTGTGAGCGGGATCGTCCGGTGCGAACACTCGCAGGTTTTAAACCTGTTTAGAAAACGGATTTTTCAGCGTCAGAGATACTTATAATCACTGCTCCAGTTCTTTGTCGCTGAAAATTGCGAGTCTTTCTATCGTTCTTCCGCATGGAATATTTGTGTAGAGCTCATCGGCACCTAACCTTACCTCATTTCATCCGATCCACTCCGACATAATCTCATCTTCGTTGAACTTACTAAACTTCCCTGCCGATCAAGTTGGGATATCAAATCTAAGGTTAGATTCTTGCCTAACTCCCATCCTTACCTAATTTAACCTTTTGAACCAAACCAATCCTCACCTATCTCAACCTAACTTATCCTTGCCTAACTTAACCTAACTCATCCTTACTTAATTTAAGCTATCCCATAGATTAAGGATGCGGAATGGTCAATAAGGATCCCACCGGCCATTAAGTGGTCATATACGATAAAGCGACTTCCTTAGAGTGGTCCACGTGTGCACTTGGAGATCCTGAATCCCATAGACGATAAGGCGTCTGAGGCGTTCAGCGCCCGCACTTCAGTTCCGTAAGAGAGCTCAGGCCGCTAACATGAAGAAACGTTTGTCGCAGGGCGGCGTGTCGCGGCTCCTGTCGGCCGTGGCCCGCAAGAAGGTGCTCGAGGATGACTCGTCGCCGCTGGCCCGGGTGCTGTCGCTCGTGGACCTGACCGCCCTGGGCGTGGGCGCCACCCTGGGGCTGGGCGTGTACGTGCTGGCGGGCGCCGAGGCCAAGCTCCACGCCGGCCCCGCCGTGGTCCTCTCCTTCGCCATCGCCGCCGTCGCTTCCTTCTTGGCCGGCCTCTGCTACGCCGAGTTCGCTGCGAGGGTCCCCAAGGCAGGATCGGCTTACGTCTACGCCTACGTCGCTGTGGGCGAGTTCATCGCTTTCGTCATAGGATGGACGCTCATACTGGAATACGCTATAGGTAAATACAATTTATAAGACTTAACACGGAAAAAAATGGTTTTGTTACGGCAACAAAATTAGGGACAACACATACATTTTTTGTTGCTGCAACCAAAAATTTTGATGCAGCAACCAAACGTTTTGTTGATAGAACTAAACATTTTGTTGTTGTAACAAAATATTTTTGTTATCCCTATTTCAACAAATGATTTTGTTGGTATAACAAAACCTTTTGTACCGTAAAGGATATTACCCCGCGGTGACAAAATGAAGATGGAAAGCTCAAGTCGATATGTAGTTTGTAGCTATCATACATCCTCGAAAAGTTGTTAAATTAAAACAAGGTTCACTATCTAGTTTCCGAGTTTAAGCTTTTCAAAAAGGACAAAAAATACGCGGTGATATATGGAGATCTCATTAAAGAAAAAGCATAATCGAGAAATTTAGTCACATCTAGTGAAGACAAGAGAGTAAAAAACTATTTCTTTCATTTTAAACCCCATTACAGAACTTTTGAGAATCAGGATTCCCATCGGGCACTTTTTGAGCAACAAACTTTTTTCAGGGATGAACAAGTTTCATGCTTCAGGTACAAAGAGTGGGAGAGTTCATAAAAAGTTTATCGATAGTAGCGATTAAGACTTACTTACTTGAGGTAGTAGGAGAAGGTATCTTAAGTGGGCAATGTTCACAGGTAAATTTTAATTTAAAGATCCAAGAAGTTGCCTCGATATGAAAAGGAGACATTAGGCAGTACCCGCAGTAAGTGATAAGTCCGCGAGATTGATTGATTGATTGATCTTTATTTGTTCATTTTACCTAAAATTAGGTTTCGGCATCGTCATTTTTAGGGGAGGACTTCAACTTTAGAGAGCTCCTATCGGGAAACATTTCGAAGGCTTTGCAAGACTGATGAGCTAATTTACACTTGTGATGAACTCGAAAGAAAGTGAAATTAATGTCGCATAGAGTTATTCACTCGATTTTTTTTGTAGTTGAATAAACTCTTTAAATCTTAGCGCTTACCATTTATTTTGGGAATACTATAAAACTCTCTATAAGTAGAATTCTCAAAGTCTAAACATTTGACACTTTTGCATACTGGACAGATTTTGAGGCGCAATATTGGCTAATGTCCCAGCCCTTCTTCATAGTGCCCCAGGCCGGGGGTGCTGTGTGGAAGAGCGGGGCACATCGAGGAATTCGCTTTCATTTCCTAACAATGGATGATTTTCATAAGTTTCATCTACAAAAGTTTACTGTCATAAACTACCGTTTGATTTTAGAATCGTCAAAATCGGTTCAACATTGTGCTCCCCAGGTCGACTTGAAAAAAGTTCTTTCATGAGTCCCGGCTGCCCCTCTGCATCGACTATTCCGGCAATACGTGGTTCCAAAACAACCATGCATGTATTTGAGCTTAGAGCCTTCGTTTTTGAAGCTGTCTTGCTATTTAAAAAAAGGTCATAAAGAGTTCTTTTCGAAATAATATTCTTTGATTCAGGATGTTAATGTGTTCACGAACAAACATATTGCACGATGCCTTTGATTCGACGATCGAATATCTCCTAAATTTGGTTCACACTAAATAAATAATGCGGCATAAACTATGTCTCCACCAGGGGATTCATCCATCTAAAAACATTATCAAACCGAATTTCAATATTAAAAAGTGTTACTTGATTGCAACATTTAAGCACTCTTTGGGCACAATTAAAGGTCTGCGCCTGCAAGACGAGCCTAAATTTGGGTCAACATGCACACTTTTTTTTTCATGTTAAAAGTACAGTGACCACAAAAGTCATGACCTGCTTCTGTGTATATCTTATGGAAGCGGGGGTCATCACTTTTGTGGCCCACTGTACAGGAAATGCATATTTTAGGCATGACATCCCAATGAAAAATAGATGACACGAGTCAGCCCTTCCCGCGACCAACAAGATAAGACGTTACATTGTTGAACAGGGTCAAGTATGTCCTCAACACAAAATTACGAGAACTCTTTTAGGATGAACACAAAGTACCTTCGAAAAAATTCAAGTAGTTAAAGAGATTAACGAGAAGGTGTGTCCGAGAAAGAGCTCTAATTGATTCAGGATTATCAAAACAGGCTTCGATTAAGATGCTGGCTATTAAGAGATTAATTGATATGATAAATCGCACCAATGGATATCTTTTGTCTCGAGTAAGAATTCGGTGTTTGCAGAGTTCTTATATCGGCTGAAACGCGACGGTGGCCTCTTAAACAAAAATAAGATTAAATAACATTAAGAGTGAGCAACGAACGATAAGGAAGGGGGAAAAACATTTGTATCGGTAAGCTTAAAATATTAGGTGGGTATTTAACAGATTATAGAGGTTCGAGTACAGGCGGCGTTCGTTTTTAAGGCGTTGCGTCCTTCTGAATCGGGTTATAGTTGATAAAACACTGTTACTAGGTCAAGATTTGTGAGATGTAACAATAGGACGCTCGCGTTTCTAAGCACGAGCAGTTCAGTTTCAAATGCCAATTCATCAAAGAACCTTCCAAAGATGCAAGTTAAACTTGTCTGAATTCTTTGTATCAATAAAAGCATGGATAATTGAAGACTGATATCCGTAAAAACATGGATGTCCATTCGTGGATATTCATGTTCCACGGATATCAATTGTTGAATGTCCTTGCATGGATATGCTTGCTTGGATATCAATAAGGATATCCACAAATCGGTGTATGATATCGTTTTGATTTCACTACTGGTTTTTATGGCAATACCTATGGTTAAACTCCACATTCGAGAGGCTGCATAGAGTTAAGCGCACGGCGAGGCTTCGTTAGCCGACGTGAAGGCTAATAAGCGAACTCTGGTCCGAGAATCCATAGCATATCCATACATGGACCTCCGAAAATCCACGGTTATCCATGTGGATATCCATGATTCTTGGTCCATCAATCCTCCAAACAGGTGTGGATATCCACATTGATATTCAAGCAAGGATATCCATGCAAGGACATTCAACAATTGATATCTGTGGAACATGAATATCCACGAATGGACATCTATGTTTCATGGATATCAGTCTTCAATTATCCATGCTTTTACTGATATCCATTTGGATATCCATTGATTTCTATGGATATCCATTCATGGACTTGCAATGGATTCTCAATCCTGGGAAATGAGGTCGGGTAATATGATATGTGAAGATTACGTGAGATCACAACATGATTAAAGATAAAACGTCAATGGGGAGCGAGGAGAATTCCCATTAAATCATTCTAATGTATGATTGTTTTGTATGGCAGGTACCGCTAGTGTGTCACGGGGCGTCGCCGGCTATGTTGACACGCTCTGCGACAAAGTCATCTCCCAGTACCTTCGGGCGCAAATGCCCATCAACGTGGCCAATATGGCCGACTACCCAGACTTCTTCGCCTTCGGCATCATCGTGGTGCTTTCCATCATGCTGGCCGTGGGCGTCAAGGAGTCATCTCTGATCAATAACATCCTGACGGCGCTGAACTTGATCACGGTGGTGACAGCGGTGGTGGCGGGTGCCACCAAAGCCGACCCGGGCAACTGGAACATCCCCAAGGATGCCATCCCCGCAAACTTCACTGATGTGGCCGGGGAGGGCGGTTTCTTCCCATTCGGCTTCAAGGGGGTCATCGCCGGCGCTGCCACTTGCTTCTTCGGCTACATCGGCTTCGACTGCATCGCCACCACCAGCGAGGAGGCCAAGAACCCTAGGAGGAATATTCCGCTTTCCATCATCTTCTCCCTACTCATCATCTTCCTGTCCTACTTCTGCATCTCCACGGTCCTCACCATGATGAGGCCCTACTACATGCAGGTAACATTTCTGTGTAATATGTTAACGGTTGAACTGAGGTTTTCGAACCTGAGCTGAAGTTTACAGGATGGGTGGATAGTTAAGAGAAGGAGTAAATAATTGAGAAAATAAGCAAAGAGTTTAGAAAAGCAGTTCATCCCGTTTTTTGCACTGGTACCATGATTGTTAGACCTCAGATCGTGACCGAACTTACGCAAAAACACGCAATATTATGAACACCTTAGGCTTTCGCGATACCCTTCTCTCCAACCCGTGATCTCCTGGTAGAGAGCAGCTGATTTGGAGAATCAGACATGACTTTTGTGGTGTTTCCAGGACCAGGACGCTCCGTTCCCTGTGGCGTTTGATGCCTATGGCATGTACATAATCAAGTGGATCGTGACGATCGGCGCAATTTTCGCTCTGAGCACGAGGTGAGGTAAAACGATCGAAAGTGAAAGCAAAGCGACCGGTCTCCGATGCTCTTCCGAATGACGTTAGACCTCCACTAGGTCAAAGCCTCCGTCAATGCAACGCAACTCTGCAAGGTCGCAAAGGCCGACTAACTGCTCTCTTTTTGTTTTGATCAGTCTGCTCGGCTGCATGTTCCCACTTCCGCGAGTACTCTACGCCATGTCACGGGACGGACTCCTCTTCAAGTTCCTTGGAAACGTCAACTCTAGGACTCAAACTCCAATCCTGGCCACAGCCTTCTCTGGATTCATTTCAGGTAAGAACATCGTTGAAAAGGAAACATTGGCATGAAATCGTGAATGTGATCAGGATCACAAATTGGAGGCGTTGAGAGAGATTTCGATTGAAACCTTTAATACAACACAGCTCTTAATTGTAGATCCCTTGCTATGAGGAACATATTTTTGAGCATGAGCTTAGGCACAACATCCTCCATGGACTTGAGCTCTCTTATAGAGTAAATACCTCTGCAGTGAGGCTAAGTTGAGTAAAGCTAACCTTTAAGTTGGCAAACTTCCTGTTTTTCACCCTAAGCCTTTGTACATTCCAACATCGTGGTTGGACCAAAAATTGCTGAGTCCACTTCATAGCCTAAAAAGGAAATCTCGTTTTTACAGGCATCATGGCTCTGGCCTTCGAGTTAAAACAACTGATCGACATGATGTCCATCGGCACACTGCTCGCCTACTCGATCGTCGCCCTGTGCGTCATGGTCCTCCGATACTCGGAAGGCAGCGACGACAACGTCCTGGAGAGCGACGGCAGCATCTGGGGTCGCCTGGTCAACATCGAGAATCGACAGCGGCCCACCAGGTCCACCAGCATCATGGCCTCGTTCCTCATCTCCCTCTTCCTAATCTTGTCGCTGACGACATGCGCCGTCATGGCCAGTCTCGGGGACGCGCTCTATGCCGGGACCAGCAATGGCGTCGTTCCCCTGTCCGTCATGGGCGTCGCTATGGTCATAATCCTGGCTCTGCTAAGTCGGCAACCCAAGTCGGATGCTGCGAACCTTTCCTTCTCTGTACCTCTCCTTCCATGGTTACCCTCCATTAGTTTGTTCTTAAATATGTACCTCATGGCTGAGCTGGATCTGCATACATGGATACGGTTCATCGTATGGATGATTTTAGGTACGTTTAAAGCTGAAAAAAAGCAGCAAAACTCGAGCAAAATACACAATTGGTAAAGTAGAGTATACTGATACGTTGACCTGTTCCGTTCCTGAAGCTTGGAGATAACCTCCGTGATACTCTTGCATTGATGCACATCCAAATAGGCAGGGCAGCGGATCTCGATGGATTCTAGTGCAGGGCAGCTTCTAGAAGTACCAGTGTATTCGGATCGTGAGCGGAAATTCACCACTCCTGATCGTTTCCTCTGTTTCAGGCGGTCTCTTGTACTTCACATATTCAATACGAAACAGTGTCGAAAAGCACCGGGTACCGACGACGGCTTCAGTCAAAGCGGCCGAAGCGGAGGGCGCCACTATGGTCACAGGAATACCCGCAGCGACCTATCTCTGATTTCTTCGTGACGATTGAGACGTTTTCTCTTAACTACCACCCAAATGGCGTTGGATGAAGACTTTAAACGGCCATATTTAAGCGGCTGACTAGCGAAACGTTAGATCTGACGCGTTCCGCGTTTTAAGTGGAATTAAATCCGTCGGAGACGAGAGAGGTGAGTTGGCCCTCGAATCTCGAAATTCAACCGTGATGCCGGGCAAGGGCATTACTAATCAAAATGTACTCGGTTATGGCTACCCGTCACTGAACACATAGACCTCATTTCTGGATAAATTAGTTTGACGGGTGAACCTTGCTCAAAAGTGCCTTTGTCTGACCCAGAAAGGCAAAAAGGCTTTCTGAATGACGCCCAGGCATGTCGCAGTTTTCTCCTGCAGACTCGATGAGTTATTTGGGGGCGAGTCAACACAAGCTCATTGCCCTCCAGTAAGTTGTGTCTCGAAACCTATGCGATTGAATATTAGGTAAAAACGAGCATAATTAACTCAGAGTTGATCGTTTTTACTCAAATGAAAGTGAATGAATTTAAGTCGAAGACAAGCAAACTTCACTCGGAGACAAAATAGTTTTACTTGAACACGAGCTCTCGAGCACGGATAACTGTACCTTTGAACACGAGCTAGTTTTACAACTAATAAACAAATTTTTCTCAAAAACGAGCGATTTGGACCTGAGAGTTTTTACAGTGGCACGTTAAACCAATTTGAAAACGAGTATGTAGAGGGTGCAGATGACGTTTGGTATTCTTGCTTCAATGAAGACCTCCAAAGTTTGTACTTCTAATATTGAGATTTGTTAAGAGCGGCTTGGAAGATTAATATTTGCTCAAAGAAGAGATACGATTTTTCTCGTTATAATAGCGGTGCGCATCGGAAAGCCTGAGCTAAAAAACGAGAACTTTTTCGCATTATGTTGTCAATGTGAAAAGTTGAACAGTTCAACAGTTCTTCCTGGCAAAGCTGGGCGGATTGCGAGAAGATTTTTGAGGTTATACACTAATTTTTTAAGGTAGCATTTTCAACCTTTTAGTTTAAATTTGGTGCTGCCCTCCGTCGTCAAGCCGAGCGGAGCGATAGCGAAGCGAGGCACAAGGCACCTAACCTAAC
>Ga0058701_10004403_pt1 | contig 11429 bp, 7 predicted proteins | sample AgamicOrMae_FD_97039 | JGI IMG/M metagenome (GOLD analysis project Ga0058701, IMG submission 97039) | Agave microbial communities from Guanajuato, Mexico - Or.Ma.e | ecosystem: Host-associated > Plants > Phyllosphere > Phylloplane/Leaf | place: Guanajuato, Mexico | collected 2012-06-04 | reverse complement strand
TGATAAAATTTCGTTTGATAATCGATATAAGCCCGATTTCATTTTCAACAGCAAATATTAATAATCATGAACACAAGTCGCTTGAACGATACAAAAGGTAAACGTCATGAGAGGTGTCCAGCTTCCAGTTTCTATCGAATCTGAAAAGTCGGCACCTCCATGGAAGACTCGACCACTTCTAAAGGCTGAGTTTTAAGGTAGACCAGTTTCGAGAGCGCGCAAAATCTCCTTTACCAGCTCTTGGCATTTGATTGTTTTTCGTGTGATTTAAATAAGAAGTCATGGAGAACATGTTCCGGGGGCCAGGGAAAATGATCCGTCATTGTCATTCATATCAGACGAATTATAAAAGGGGCATTCGCAACGAAAAACAGCACTTTGAACGCTCGTCGAACTCGTAGTTCAAAGCTAACGTTTGAGAGCTGGTCGAGTCTTTCATGAGGGTGCCGGAGTCATGATCTGATTTTATTAAAAAGAAAAAAACAAAAAACTCAAATCGTTCAGAGATAATTGGATCGAATAAGTCGGTCCGGTTGAGATAATGAGGTAACAAGAAAAGAGGTTTTTCCTCGAAACATACAGTACGCGGCTTTTACCGTTGCAAGGATTATTGATTTTTTTTAAAGGGACGACACATGAAAACAAGGTTACCATTCAATACGAAAATCAAATGATTTCACGAAAGTATCTATTTTCTTTGTAAGCTTTACTCTAACTGTAAGATCTGCCCTCCTACAGTTCTCTAGGTGCCTGTGGCAGAAACATGACACTTAGTTTTCAACGGCTCAAAATTCGCCCTACTGTGTTCTACCCTATTTCAACCTCTACATTTATCAAAAGGATGGAAGATATACCGCAAAACTGCGTGAAGCCGTCCTATCATAAGGTTGCTATCGGAGATTCTTCCAGTGATGGCGGCGGTAGCAGACGCAAAGTCTGATGCCGATTTACTTCTCCACGGCATTAAAAATGCCACCAAGCAGAAAGTGGCGTCTGGCGATAGTTAAGCGGAGAGCTTGCGGGGCGAGGCACCAATAATGCAACCTAAATTTATCTAAAAAAAACTTATCTACACCACCCTAGCGTAAACCCTGCGTTTGAACGGCGCTTATCCTCATGATGATACGACGAATTTAACAAGAGTCTAGCACACGAAGGAGAAAATGCCACCATTCAAATGTAGAGTGGAAGATAACTGACGAAGGCTTTTAGAGGTCCAATAGGTACCCGGAACGCCTCTGCAGATTCTCTGATATAGATGCACTTTTGGAAAACTGCATAGGCTCCGAAAATCCAATTACAAGTTTAGACAACCGCTGTTTAGCAGCGGAAATAGGGAATGACAGTGGATAAAATAAGTCCCCTCCTCCTTTTAAAACGTTTTACGACCAAATCGCGTTTCATTGTAGCAAAACGCGGGCGGCGCCTTTTAAAGCTACTTTCTCGGAAGGACCAGACCACAGCGCGGAGAGGAGGCAGATCAACGATAAAGCAGCTCAGCTTCGCGACCGGCGCGTCGCATCCGCTTCGAATGGTTCTTCGGCTCTTCGGCCGGCTCTTCGGACTCCGATGCGATGGCGACAATCCTTCGGTCGATACATCATTCCTAATGGCCCGCTAATTATAAGGAACGCTGGAAATCTCGATAGTTTACACAATGATCGATTTGGGGAATGATTCTACTTCGTTTGTTTTAGTCGATTGGATATTTGGCTGACCTTTTGTTCCAGCGGAACGATGCGGAGTCGAGGTCAGCTTTTGGAAGGCTATTCGAGAATGGTGGAGTGCGTATGCGACTCAAACAAACGATGGCATAATGAGGAATGGATGTGGAGTGGTTGTTAGCTTTTGGAACGCTAGAGGAGCTTCTGTAGAACAGGATGTACCGTACCCTAACGGCAAGAGCAGAGGATGGGACGTGGTGTTGAATAAGGATATCTGACACGGGGTTGCCTCTTTAGGAGTGCGAGTACAGGAATTTGCAATGCCAAAACATCAAGAGGTGAGGAAGATTGGGAGTGAAGCGACTGAATGAGTCGACGCGAAGTCAGTTCTTATGCGGTATACTCGAAGTCATTGGAGTTCTGACGTAGGAGGAGGTGATGAAGAATTGAAGTGGAGTTAGGAAGACATGAGTTCGCGGACTCGGCTACGGTTATGCCGTTGGAGGATTCTATCATGGATGACATTATTCTAGAGTGCGGACGTATGGCAGCGATGATGAGGACTGCGAGAAGGTTGCTGTGGATGAAGATAACCGACGCGGTGTCGGCTTCGCCGGCGGCTTTAGAAGAGCGCCTGCCGCGGGACTCTTCTCCTTCGTACATCAAGCAAGTGCTTCAAAACCGTCGTGGTCGATTCCCTCGGAACCCCTTCGTGGTATCGAAATATTTCACATAGAGAGGTGGATAGTTATGTTGCCAATGTGTTTCCTTCCGGTATTTTTTGGCGCAATGTCCACGTTTAAAAGAAAACGTCATTTAAAAGGCGCCAGATCGTTTTTCTTTGTTGTATTGTTTACAGATTTGATTCTCCAACCCTGTGTTCTCTCTTTTTTCATCTTCTCACTCCATGGTGAGCATTATCGATGTAATACCGCGTTGGTAAGGTTAACCTAGATAAAGTGGGGTTAGATTAAGTGCCTTGCCTTGTATCTCGCTTCGCAACCGCTCCGATCGGCTGTCGCCATGCAAGCGCGCTATCGCTCTCTTCTCGGCGGCAGTTACTGTTACTGAAAAGCGGATTCAGGTTTAATAAAGACCGTTGGTTTGGGTATACACGAAAAAAACAACAACAGAAAAACAAAACAACAACAAAAAACGTGGTGTTTGGAAGCAGCGACAGAGAAAAGTTCTAAGGTTGTGTGAACGTTCGGGGCAGCTATTATATAATCACGATTTACGAATGTGATTTTACTGCAAAGGAATTTTGACTATTTGACAACGAAATGTTGGAAGGCTAGGCGAGTCACCTATTTTGCTAAATATTTTAGCAAAGCTCTCCCAAAAGTTTGCACTAGCTGCAAATCTTATTCTTCCTTGTGCCTCGCTTTGCTTTCGCTGAGCTTGAATTTGCGTACAAGGTGGAACACTAAATGGAAAATCTCAACTCTTAAATTTTTAGATAAATCTTGGTACACATGAAAATTTTTACCGTTGTAGGCGTACTCTCACTCGAAACGTCTGACATTTCCGTAATAGTTAACTTCCAACGAGCTAGAAAGACACAATAATTAAAATGCCAATTTTCACCCCCCCCCCAAAAAAAAACAAAAAAAAACATTCCGAACGTGTGAAACCCTCCACGGCCATACAAGTCCACCTAATGAATTTAATTTTCAAGAGCATCCAATCTTTTTCATGGGATTCCGAAGCTTAAACCTGGACCATGTTGTAATTTTGGATATGCCGTTACCAGGGGCCCTTTATCAAGGACCCAACCCCTCGCCCCACCCCCTGTCACGGGAGGGTGGATAAATGCTCCTTTCCTGGAAAACCGTGCTGTTCTTCGGCGGCTGATGTTGCGAAGTCAGCGCTCCCCTCGGCTCCCACCGTCGGAATTAGTGGTCCAGCCCTGGCTCATCGAGATACAAGGGATTCCCGACTCCCCAGTTTGATCTTGCCTAAAATCCCTCACATATCTGATCTATAGCTAGTGTTATGCCATCTCTTGATGAATTTATCTCCTCGTTGTGGGTGTTAAAGGGGTTCCTTATGATAAACAAGCTTGATTTCAAGTTCTATAAATTTGATACTGTGACATCTGCTTTATCACATTCTGAATCAAAACATCATCATTCCACGCAGAGGAGCTTTACAATGGAATCGCAGTAATGCAGGATGGACAACTGATTGGGGTCTTAATTTTGAAGGTTGCAAATTTTGATTTCTAGTGATCTACTTTTAGCACCAAGCTGAGCAGAGCTGAAGCGAAGCGTGGCACCTGTCTCTCAACCTAACTTATTATTAACTTTAACCCATGCGGTTGTGTGTCATTCATCAATCTACATATTTTTTCAAAGCGATGAATTAAAGTTAAAGTACACTTAAAGCAGTTGAACCTTCAAATCTATAAGGTGAGAAGCGACTGTTGTTGTCACTAGAAGCAGGTACGATGTTTAGGTGCGTGTTTTTGAGAAAGTTTTTTCGACTCTGAACGCAACGATTAGTACTTTGAAGTTGTACAAAAAAAGTCCTTTTGATTTTACGGGCTAGTAACATTAACAGAAGTTTTCTTACCGTCATGTTGAAAGAACCATCTGGCGGTGGTGCAATACTGGAAGACTGCCCTGAAGATAACAAAAATGCTTCTGTGGATCTGATCGCTTTATTTTACCCAAAATTAAGCGGTATCGATTATCTAAAATTATGAAAGGGAACGTACAGTCAAAGGCATAAATGGTTGAAAAGGGGGATTTTACAGGTTGAGTTGATAGCATTGGTAAACGAAATAAAACAAACGTCTTGATTTACTCATTATACGTCCCTTCCGATCGTAAGCATCATCAATACAGAGACCATGCCTTGCCATAGTTGAAAATCGAAAAGTAAAAAAAAATAAAAAAAATCTATCTCTCAGCCATTTATGCCCTCGACTGCCCATCGTGTGGTTCTACCAATACTATTTTTTTAAGCCGAGAGAATATTCTTGCGCAGGTCAGATAAAACAAAGAATAAACAAAAGATCACTTATTGTCCACTGTATCCCACAAAATTATACAGACAGAATCGCTCCAGGTATTGACGAATATTTGCGATTTACTGAAAAGTACATTTTATTTTTCCGGACGCAGTTTCTCAAATGGTTCGATAAGATAAAAGCATACGTAAATATCGACCTCATACTCTGCTTAATTTTATATGAAAGAAAGGCGTCAAAATTTTGACAAACCCGCCAAAATGAAATTTCCAGGATTGTGGAATGTCCGCAGCAGATGAAATGCAGCAGCTCTTGTTTCTGGGCACCGCGCAGAATCTCACGGGCTCAGATCGCCTTACCGCGTAAAACCTCAAGAATTCTACGATTGTCAGTTGTTCGCATCTCTTTCTTCCCCAGAAATCAAATCAGCTGATCCTATGACGAGGGACGGTTTCCCATAAGATCCTGTGAACATGTTCCCACCGAAAAGTCTACTGGCGCGGAATGCCGCGGCGCCACTCGATTTTCCGCGCGAAATTCAAACTTAGATCGGCACCAATTTGATACCATTCAACCGAGAATGCGGCGTGTCAAATGAAAGTCTAGTGGTTTTTTTTCACTGATTGACCTATTTTTAATACCAGCATCAGTGGGTACTATTTTTAGCACAATTGAAGACGTCAATAATGAATGAAACGCTTCGAAGTCTCTAAAAATAATGCGTAATGCTCTAAAAAATCTCTCGAACCATCTTTGCTTTGCGTGTAAATTGAGATATTAAATCAGTCTTCATTTTCGGCTAGTTTTCGAGATAAACCTACCTGCAACTAAATTGATGGCTCGGTGAGAGCTCCGAAATGTAGCTTCTGCACCCGAAACCTAATCAAACTACATGTACGCGTTGTGGTCATTCATCGCAAAACCCCCACAGTTTAAGTGCTTCCCAAAACCAATGAATTTGATCAGAAAGTGGATGCATTAAGGTACAAAGAACAATAGACCTTGTTCGTCTCGTCTCACACAATGTAAACACAAATTGTTACATCATACAGGGTGTGTTCCATAAGTAATAGGCTGGGCCGCCGCGCGGCGCTCCAGTCGCTCTTGGGGTGGGGTTGGTGGTGGGGGAGGTTTTGGAAAAGCAGCGCACTGCGCTTGCGCTTCATAGGAAGCATTGACGAGGTGTGCCCGCCCAGGCTACGGTGTCGAGTTTAATAATTAGAGCGTGCGCCATAGTGGTACATTTCAATTGGGCTTCTCTCACGTCCGTGCGGACCTACTTGACCAATCGGCACGATCAGGAAATGTTGTAGACAGGATGCTCTGTACAACGTCCAGGTTCTCTGTTGGTACACAGATCCAAAAAAGCGGATAGGAGAGGGAGCACGTTCAAGGCATCGAACGCTCTAAAAACACGCACCGTGAACGAAAATATCTCAAGAATGAAAACTTCTTCGCTTCAAGACTATCTTCTGAGCCTACAACTGATAGTCAAACATCTCAGCTATTCTAAACAACAGTCTGCAAAATGCTATTAAACATCTGAGAATGCTGCAGTTTGTGCAATGGTAATGGAAGAGTCCAAAGCCTTAGATGTCATCAATGATTTCCAGTCGCCTTTGGTCAACGCATGGGAAGATCTGGTTTTCGACAGGATAACGTTTCGGTTGACTTTGGTTCGCCCAGTAATAGCAAGGGGGTCCAGAACGGATTACAATGGTGGAATGATTTCGAGGGTATTTTTGGTATTTTGCCGTGTCGCGGATTTTAAAATCACTCTTGGTGCCGTGGAATAGACGACACTATCCTTCATGCCGGCGCCACCTCCAAGAGCTTGGAGTCGACCAACGCGCGTCTTTGCTCTGATTCCTCACCACCAATCCAACCCCACGATTTCGCGCTGGTAGCGACTGGAGCGCCACGCGGTACTGGGTCTCATTATTTACGGAATCAGCCGTATATTTTCTTGCTTTTAAGAGCAGGTAATTCAATTTCGCCTTACAGAAAGACACTTTCCGTACGGTTTGAGTGAGATTTTCGAGATAAGATACATTTTTGCATTTTTCGAACTTTACTCATTGACGATACACTCCTGTATTCTTACAAGATTGTTCAGGGCTCACCGACCTTATCCCATGTATATCTTGGAAAACGGCCGAAACTCACCTTATTATAAACTCTTGTGGATAATTTGTAGCAATGGGGAGGATATCTTTTTAAGATAGACATCCGAAAAGTCGTGGTCACGGCAAGGTTCCGATGGGTCCATATGGCTGATGGTATGTCAAAAAAAATAAATTCTAAAAGACTTAGTTTTTAACATTTGACAGCATAGGGATATAATTATCTTACTGTATATTCACACAAACAATCAGCCAAAATATTGTACGGTGTGCGGCAAGTTTCGGAGTTCTTTTCATTGATTTGTCTCATAAGAACTCTATAGGGGAGAAATGAAGAAAAAGAAAAAAAACGTAGTTAAGTAAGTAAGTTAACATATGGGTTTCACTTTTAACCAGGGAGATGACTTCTACAGTACGCTCTCCGTGTAGAAATACTTCAACAAACATAAGGCTTGAAAACATTCGCGTGAAGATTTTTTTAAATTATTTTTTTAACAAAATTTTGCACTTTATAAAACAAAGTCCTGCCTATTCCTCGAGTCGAAACCTAATCGTCTTTCCAAAGTAAATCGAAAAGTCGTAGATATACAGATACTCAGATTTTTTTCTCTCCAGATTTCAACACGTAAAAAAAATGTTTAGAGTAGTGTTAGGAGATTTTGATAGTGAAGGCCCCTTTAGTTTCTCGTACTTCTTCAAAGGATTTTTTTTTCCGATAGGACTTGCTTCTCAAGATTCTGAGTGTACCATCTTACCATAAGCGGGGCCACCTTTGGGGTAACTACGTTATGTTTTTCATTCCCGATTTTTTTTAGCCGGCATATTTAATTTTGCCTCGCAAAATAAAAGCGATAATCCCCAGGGAAGGTCAGGGGTAGCGACAGCAAAAACCTTTGCTCAAATGATATTTATCTCAAGCAGCTAATAAACCTTTACTGGCTCCTACGAAGTATCGGTACCTTCAGACCGTGCCAATTGTAAAAAGTCATTTCGGACGCACACCAATACACAACTAATGAGATTTCCTAAAAGCGCAGTAAAGTATTGCCCTTGACCCTTCTCATGGGGTCACACTGTGACGCTCTTTCTTTTTGTCCTTTCTTTTCTTCTTACTTAATTTTCCAAACACGGAGGTCCTTTTTTCCCCTTCAATACCAAGCACATTTTGAGTAGATGCAACCTACATTACAAATATATATGTTCTCATTAATGTTAAAGCACTTACATACAAACAACTGTTCTTAAAGATTCATCATCGGGAATCTTATGACAATAAGTTTTCGTGATCATTTTAAAAACATTAAGAAATTTAAGGGAAAAAAACAACAACAAAAAAGAATTATAGCTTGGAATTTTACCATATTTCTTAAATACAAACTATGAAATGCAAGTTTCAAAAGATTAAACACTGCAGTATTTTTAGCAAAATACATTTCTGTTAAAAGCGCCATGATGTAAACTGTTGATGCACATGCTTAATAAAATGGTCAGTTGTATTCGCACGCCTATATGTTAATAAGGGACACTCGAACGCATGGAAATCGCCCTAATGCATTTTAAATGGGAGGTGACTTGAACGCACGGAAACCAACCTAATACATTTTAAATGAGGCTGTGTGTGAATAGTCATTCCGTAATAAAATTGGCATGACACACTAAAAATACGGTTCGTGTAAATACGATGACTGGAACGAGTAAAGCAAAAGTTGGGTCAAATAGATTCTCGTCACGGAAAATTCCAAATACTTTCACTAGAACAGGCAGACTGGCCAGTCAAGAGGTCAGGAGGTGCCCCGCAAACACTTAGCCGACAGCCGGCCACACGGCTGCATGGTAGACGAAGGATCTTTCGTGAGCTCCTTAAATTAACCAGGACCCTGCTCGCCCACTATTAAATCTCAATAGGTAATAAAGTAAAATCTAAACAGGTAATGAATAAAATCTAAATAAAATCTATATAAGTATAATTGCTAACCCACTTCGGATCTTGCTAGACGACCAAGTACAACATTGCTTGATCTTACCGATCGTTAGGATATTTCTTTTTTTTGGAAAAAACTAGATCGACAATCAAATGTCAAAAACTGATACAATGACTTTTAATAATAACAATTAATTTGAACACATCCATTCATTTAGGCCAATAGACACTGATTAGGTTACTATAACGACTGAAGTGAGGCTAAGTTACATTGGGTGAAGTTAACCTTGATGTGGGTGATGTACATTACATTGAGAGAAATTAGTAGATTTGGATGTGTAATATTAAGGTTTAAATTTGATATGATAACTTGAGGGTTTCTTATATGTTACAGTAAGCGAGGGTACGTCCAGCTACGTTTGACCAGGTTTTGTAAGGCAGGGGGTGAAAGAGGACTGGTGACGGACGAAAATCTTAAAAACTTCAGCCTCCAACTCTGCCGTTTACCCATCTGACACCGTGGAGCTGAGCAGAGAGGGAGCCGAGCAACGCACAGGGCATCTACCCAAGCCCTACTAATTCTAGACGACACGCAGGTATCCGGTGATTGTAAATCTACACAAGGCGTTAAAAAAGGGTGCCCGGCTGGCGAATAAATTGCGCCTTTTCGTCGTAAAAATGTAAGCGCCGTCGCGCGTCGTCGGTAGTTAGCAACTTCAAAAGGAGTCCGGGTTAAAATCACGTGGCTACAGAGAACAGACTTGAAAACGAAGACGGGGATAAAAGGACGGGCGGTAGAGAGAGAATATATGCTTACGCGGGTGTACTGTTCGCAATGAATGGTTTCTGAGGAATGCCGGCCGGTGCCGGTGATTCAATGGGTGCAAGCGAGACAGACGTAAGGGGAGTCCTCGGGAGCGACAAGGACGGAGAGAGTCTGGAGGAGGGAGAGGGCGGGATGCTGCGAGTGTGCGAGGACTGGTCTGGCTCTTCTCACGGTGCGGAGTAACAGGGAAAAACAAATAATTCACTTGCATGACAAAAGTGGGGGCCGGGGGGGGAGGGGCGGTAAGGGACAGGGGTGCGGGAGTGCAATATCCGGAGATACAACACAATGAGAAAAATTCCGCGACCTCACAACTTCTTATTTGGAGAAGTGTTACAGGGGATTTCGCACTTCTTAATCGTTCACACTCAGTTTTGAAGGTCACATTTTCTGCCACTTGTGTTTTTGCCTTACGTCGCCAAGCTGAGCGGGGCTACAGCAAAGGGTGACAGTACCTAACGCTTGACCCATTGTCGCTGAGCTTGACGTGGCTTACATCTCGGCGGCGGTTATTGCGATAGCCATCGCGACAACCGATAGGAGAAGCAGCAGTGAGGCGAAGCATACAGCATCTACTCTGACCTCTATTGAATTTTCGTCTATGAGCGGAGTGAAAGCGAAGCGAGACCTTGGGCACCTAACTGAGCGTAGGTGATTATCTAATTAATCCTAACAATTTATTTTAAACTTGAAACCGGGTAGAGTGTGAGCAGAACATACGGTAAGTGGCGGAAAATGCAACTTTTAAAACTGAGCGTACATGAGAAAAAAAGTTCTGAGATCTTGCAACTTCTTCAGTGTAGAGACGTTACAGGAGATTTCGCTCTTTTATTAACCATTCCATGCGTCAAACCTTCCTTCGTATTTGTACCTCTAAGTAAAAGGAAGTCTGTGTCATGTCTCGGTCATTTGCATGGACTTTGTACCAATTGCGAGGGAAACATTACCATGGGACTATGGAAATAAAATCGGGCCTCAAGCAGGCCAATACTTCCATGCCCCACTGACTCTATGTATGGGCTACAAAACTTGAGAGGAATAAATGTGAAAACCGCATAAACGCAAGCTTAATCAAATTCGTTTAGTCCCATTTTGGCCCATGTCCCACCATAGAAATATTTTCTTTCGGTATTTTTTTAGGATTGGGACACTTTCTACGCATATACAAGGATGGCAAAAAAAAACGCGTAACTTACACCATTTTGCATTTTGGGAATGTCTCGCTTTTGGACATCTGTCCCATTTGGGGATCACTAAATAATATTACAACACTAAGTTATTGAACAAAACGTAACGGCAACACGCTGAAAATTTCTGCTCATTTTACACACACTAGCGCAATCGTCCCATTTTAGGCCCATATCCCGCTCTTGGGATATTTCCTTTCGACAATGTTAATTATAGAGACACGTGTTCCGTAAACAAGCTAAATGAAAAATTTCCAGTTAGTTTAGGCGAGGTAATTTCACGATGGCTCCTATGCTATCTGTTACTGAGAAATAACGAAGGGTTTATTCAAACGCTGTTCGATTTACAATGTTTTGTTTGGTTTCCGTGCGTTGAAATCTCCTCCCATTTAAAATGCATTAGGTTGGTTTCCGCGTGCGTTCACGTCACCCTTGTATTAAGATGGGCGTGTGATCAAAAGTAAGATATAAAAACACGTTTACGATTATATTGTAAACGGATTGACTGATCGGATCCAACATCAATTGCACTCGTGTCCTCTGAAAATTCCACTACGATCGGGTAATATTTACTCAAGTTTGCGCACGCCAAGCCAGTTCCCGTTTACCGGATCATCTTGTAAACGGGTTGACAAACCGCCACAAAAAATTACATGACGCAATTCCACATGCAATCGGACATAGGCCTACCCCTTAGGTTTCAACTCGATTGGTTAACCCTTGCGCCCTTGAGA
>Ga0058701_10004402_pt1 | contig 11429 bp, 5 predicted proteins | sample AgamicOrMae_FD_97039 | JGI IMG/M metagenome (GOLD analysis project Ga0058701, IMG submission 97039) | Agave microbial communities from Guanajuato, Mexico - Or.Ma.e | ecosystem: Host-associated > Plants > Phyllosphere > Phylloplane/Leaf | place: Guanajuato, Mexico | collected 2012-06-04 | reverse complement strand
CCTAGCCGAGACTAGAAAGTTTGATGTTCGCGGCCGTCGAAAGGGATATCACGCATAGTTCTCATCGACTAAAGGAAGAATGCTGTTAGGATAGGCCCAAAATTTACAATAAATAAGTTCCATGGGTCATAGAACATTCATTTACTTCCTTTGACCCCCATACGTACGCAACCCGCACGGCAACTGCATCCTACAAGGTAGGCAACACGCAATAGAGCCCCCCCTCGGCTTTCTTTCTGGCTACGCCACTGAGCTTACGTTAATATAGCTAAAAGAAACAAGCTTCAGTTAGCCTACAGAAGTAGCTGCTCCCTTAAACCACTTCAAATATTCGGTTAAAGTGAGCAAAACAACAATTATTTCTTATTGCCACCTTTCTAGACCTAGATTAACTCATGCGTAAGTACTGTCAGTCCAAAAGGTATTGTCCATTTCCGTTAGCGCAGGAAGGCACCGCCCCATGGGTCCATGGCCACCGCCTTGTTGCCAAAAACGGACAATACCTTTTGGTCTGATAGTACAAGCCGTTCGAGGTTATGTTATGCTAGGTTATGCACTAACAAAACCTTACCCTCTGTATGTTACCAGACGTCTATTTGCTTATCGCGTTCTTTCTATGAGAGTTTATCAACATGATTGACTGACTTTTCGCAGGTTGAGCTTGAAACGCACACCGGCTTCCTGGGCGGCCTTCAACGGAACAAATCCGCCGGAGATACGGCGCCTTATTATTCCACGTCTTTCTTGGAAGCCATCTTCCATGTCGCCACGCGCATGCCATCCTCGAGCAACGAATCTCTTCTGCAAAAGGTAGGTATCCACCCTAAACTCTCGATTTTAACTCACTAAATTTGAAAGATGGAATTTTCCATCTCTCGTGTTCCACCTTTCGAAACCAGGCTGAGCGGAGTGATAGCGAAGTGAGGCTTATCACATAACCTGACTTAATCTAACCTAACCTAACCTAACTTAATCTAACCTAACGGCCGCCGCTTCTCAGCGGCAGTCACTGCTGCTAGTGAGGTGCCTTCAAGTCAGCCGAAAACATGTTTGATAGAACTTGATAGTTTAGGAAGGGAGGTTACTATGCGATGAAGACGGACAATACGCATTTGTGCTTGCTAATTTGTTTGTTCGTCTCTTGCAGACCCGCCATCTTGGCAATGACGAAATACACATAGTGTGGTCGGAGCACTCTCGTGACTACCGCCGTGGAATCATTCCAACTGACTTCTGTGATGTTCTTATTGTTATTTACCCGCTACCAAACAAGTTATGTCGCATTCAGGTCTCCAGGAAACCCGAGGTTAGTTTCGTTATCTCTTTCGTTAAGCTGCCACGAGCGACAATCCCTGACAATGTCGTTGCACACAAGAAGTATCTGGAAATTCCTCGGTATTCTAGTCCAAAAAAGTCTAGGAAACGTTTCATTAACCTAGATTTGCTTAAGTATTCGCCTCGCCAGGGAGTATATCGCCACCTAGCAGCGTAACTCGAAAGCTCACCCTCATCAAAAAATCTCACAGCTACTATTTGGTGTGAGATTTTGTGTAAGATGAGCTTCCGAGTTCGGCCGCTAGGTGGCGATACGCTCCTTGGCGAGGCGAATATTGCAAGCGTAGATCAACTTAAGTATCTCGCAAACCAAGGTCAACTTGAGCTTAAATTTTTTTATTGAGGTCATTTATTCAGAAAGTTCTACTAACTGATTTACTGTTTAACGCAGCTTTTAAATTGAACGCTATTTTGACTCGAAAAAAAATCTGGATTATTCCAAGAATTTCCCTTCAGCCACTGCGCAACAACCCTGCTTAATTATTCTAGATTGTCTACCCAGCAAACTTTCTCAAAATCGTTATTGTTTTTTGCATTCCTTTCGAAAACAATCTCGCCGTCCGATCAAAGTCCAAATCGGACGAATTTTCCGACTTACGTTGTGATTACGGTGTTATCGGTATGTTTCGATATCAATCGAATTATCGAGTCGATATTTTTTCAGGTACCGTATTTCGGGCCGCTGTTCAACGAAGCTATCGTAAGTCAGAGGATTCTGCCTGGGCTAGTTCGTGCAACAGCGATCAGCGCGTCGCGAGCCATGCGGAGTTTATTGTCATTTTACCAGCAGTAGTAAGTGGCAAACTTGAAACGAGATTCGAATATGTGTCGATCCTTGCGGCTTACGGTTTTTTTTTACTGTTCAGTTACGAGGATCGAGCAAAGTCCCTCGAAACAGTCGTTCGCAACCATAAGGACGCCAACACGTTCGAGGAGTTCACAGCTCAGATCGTGTCACCGTCGAATGCGTCACCCTCGTGTTCCGGCCCCAGCAGAACTTCAGGTAACAAAACCTATCTCGACTTATAAAGGAAACTTTTCAGAGTTAGCTTTGCATGGTAGCGTTTTCGTTGTCTCTGAATCACGAAATCGTGCTGTAGGTGAAAAATAACGAGGTGGACAGAAGTTCCCAATTAATTTGGGAAGTGTTTTGCACTGCGTTTTCATGAACGTTTTTTTAAGGCGCATTCGAGGTTTTGTACCGCTCTAAGATTTTCGGTGAACTAGTGTTACGAGTGAATTTTTGTTGTTTGTTTATTTAATGACAGGACTAGGAAAGATCAAGAGCGTTTAGTGCCATGTGATTAAATTTTGTTCGTTTTGGTGAAACTCAGCACTGACAGGGTCATTGGGTCTGGGGATTTGTCAGGTGCGGGGATTAGTGCTGTTGTGGGTGGTTCTGGCGTCACGGGCGTTCGATAACATCTTAAATTATCTGAGATAATAGATTCTCATTTTCTTTATCTATATGATCATCTATATAATAGTACCTAGATATCGCAAAACGCTGACGAGAGCGCCATGTAGCGGCGGATGGATGGAAGGTTTAGTTGTCTTGTTACGCCCGCTAACGGTTCCTGTGTAGACCTAAAGTGTAGGCGACCGTCAGGTCGTGCACTAATCTAAGTTCCTCCTTTTAACGTGAACTCTTCTTGTTTTGTGTTATGTGCAGGCAACAACCATAACTGCAGCGAGCGTGAGTCGTGTCCTCAGCAAGGGTCCCAGCTAACGGCCGCACTTCTGGACTCGCACCGCCATTCACCGCCGAGACCCCCAGCGGCAGGATTGCAAGACGTGCCGCTTAGAGGTTAGTTTCCTTTTACCCCAGGCCTTCGACTCTTGCCGCTGTTATAGGAAGAAAAAGAGAGTCGTCAGAAAATGAAATACCAGCAACACCGAGGGCCATTTTTGCATGGCCGGCGGCAATGACTGCAGCCGACTTCAAGTTTGGTTAACCTAGCTTAAGATGGGTTATGTGCCGTAAGACTCGCATCTCTCTCGCTCCTCTTTGCTTGACAACCAAATACAAGATGGAATGCCGCTATCCAGATAAACAGAGAGTTTGTCCATCCCAGATATTCGTATAGTGAAGTAAGTCTTTTCAGGCACCAGGCGCAACTGAGTAGCCTCTTGCGTCCGGTCGCGACGCCTTTTTTTTTTAAATTTACGAAACACGTATTCTTATGGCAGATCCTAAACGCCATGATACATTTGGCTGAAATTCGGGTACCAAAACCACAAAATAATTCTAAGAACAGTGGTACCAATTTTTTTATTTTATTTTCAGGTCAAGAAAGTGATGCGTTACATGGAATATCGCCTCGACCAGTGAAGAAGTTAGCCCTGAAGAGCGGTCGGACCAGCCGGGTGACCGGGTCATCTCTCACCCCACCAGACAGTCCCACCGGCCGCAAAGCTAAGTAACACCGGAGTAGCTCTGTTAAGAGCTAACTTGTCGAAGAAGTCCGTCTTCGACAAGATAACTTCGTGATCACAGTTTGTGGACTATAATTGGCCCGAGTTTTAACCACTCGCCTACTTCTAACTGATCGCCACTTACTAAACGTTTTAATCATGTCTCGACATATCAAAAACATTTCTCCTTTAAAACGTAAATATTTTATTTCAAAGTCGGCATTTTTTGTAGGTATTTCATTTGGCACCACTGCGCCGTATTTGCTCTTGATCAATCATTCCTTTCCAGGACGAAAGCTTTGCGTGCTCCATTGTCTAAACAGAAGACTCGTTTGAAACACTAGTTCATATTCATGAGGTTGTATTGATTGTTTTGTAGTATTTTGAATTAATATGGAGAGTCTGAACACACTTAACTAAACGCGACTTCAGCTCGGTGAGTATTTCTAACAGCATAGATGTTTTGATGTCGGTTGGCCGGGTTTCCGGATATCGCCGTTGAGAGTGCGTGGTGCCATCTCGCGGCGAATCTAGTTATTTGGCGGGAAAATGAATGACCGTTTAGTTTCTCATAATCCGCATGTCGCGATCCGTGTAACTGAGAAACAGCCAGTTATGAACTAAAGCTAGACCGCCCACAATGAAGACAGTTAGTTGAAGGGTGAACAGATGTTAGGAGGGATTATATTGTCCGTATCTGTGATTGGTAGAAAGCCTGTCGGATTCAGTCTGCCCGGGAATTTCAAATCAGAAATCGTCCACTATGTTATTTTTTGTAAAATCTCTTATCTTCTTTTGTTAGTTCTTCTCGTACTTGTTTTAAAAGAAAGCTATCAACGCGAAACCGTCTTTATAGCAAGTCAGTGTTGACTGAATAATCAAATGTATTTTGAAAAAGGTGGTGCTGTTCAGTTGTAGGGTTCATAGCGTTTACAAATTTGTTTAAAACCACAAAAAAGTGGAATGGTTTTTAGTTTTGTAATGTTTTAGTACAATCCAAAGCGAATTCTTGAGCTATTACGCTGTTGTGTCATGGCGTGAGTTATTTGTGTTGGCAGTATGTCGTCGAAGAGGGAAAGCTATTTCTCGTTAGATATTGTTTTAAGTTATTATATTCTGCACGGGATTTTCTGTTTTAAGGTATTGTGATAGCTCTTTGGGTAGTAGAGTCGGGATGCAGGCGCAAAGATTTGTAGTTACAGTTTACGGGCACTGAGGTTTTCCGTTCCGACCTTTTATGTCCTTTAGTATCGAACTACTGCAGTGGATAGGGAATCCCCTTTCTTTACGCGGTTCTCGCAGAAAGTAGCTTAGAAATATTTTAAAAACCTATTTAAAATATTACGATGTAGCCCTTATTTACGTCAAGCATTAGCAGTTCAGTTCGAGAATTTTTTGAGTAATATTTGTCAAAGGGAACTCTGAAGAGAGTTTTCCACGTCAACGTGATGCGGACACATGCGTGTCGCTGTTGTTTTTAACTTAAAATAATCGTTTTGAGTATTACTTCCCGATTCGTTTAATATTTAATAGTCTTTTAAAAGCACTCTTTCCTGCACTTATTTAAACATTAAACAGCACCTAAACGCTTCGTAAAGAGTGAACCGTAAAGCGTCGGTTTTTACCGCCAGTCAGTCAAATGTTGAATCGAATCTGTTTTGGTTGTAATTTATTTCCGAGAAAATAGAAATGGTTGTTTTAGCTTAGAACCGTGCTCTACCTCCACTCCTCATTTTGATGACAGGATTCTGAACTATTTGAATATTGAAATGAACATTCATTTGAACATTCAAACATTCAAATTCATATTCCAGGGCAATTTCGACTTTGGATCATTTCTAGATACTTATCACCGTGAATATGTTTTAGTTCGTAGCCTTTTATTTTCTATGGGAAATGTTATTACAAACGTCGAGATCGAATCTTCATCGGTCATTAGCGTAGTATAGAAGGGTTGGGTTCTACACTTATCGAAACTAAATCAAACGTATTTATTTGTTGGAATTTCTCAGAGCTATGGAGAACCAAGTTTCCGACGAATGCTTAATTAATATAAGGCTGTGCGAATCCTAGTTCTTGAGATCTAAAAAATAAAATTTAAAAAAAGGCTGGACGTGATTTATTGTTTTTCAGTTTGACTCCGGTTATGTACTTACTTGGGAAGGGATAGAACAACTGCTTAAAATCGAGATTTTTTTCTGTTAGCAGCTTTTTAATTTACAGTATTTTTCTCCGATATTGTAAGTGATTGTGACAGCAGTAATCCACCTGAAACCAAACAGCTTTTGCACTGCTTCCATTAGTATTCGTTCCAGAGACTAAGAGTAACTTGCATTTTATCTAACTTATTAACTTGAAACTATTGGTGTATGTAAATATATTTTTTTAGTCTATTGACCGTAACGTCGGGGAATAATTTGTAATAATTTATTGTCGTTAATGCTGTACGTTTATATTTTGTACTCAGCAAACCAGTGATGTATAAATGAGGGAAGATTTGTTACACAATATTTTTGTATAGTGGGAGAAATAATAATATTTGTACCCATTCTATGTACAAAAACTTAATACTGATTTACATATTACCACTTGTATTTATTATGGGAAGAAAGTGCGAGAATATATATGTTGAGTGAGTGCTTTGCAGCTGTGAACGGAAAGCTCAATACTTAACAATGTTTGAGGTACATGCGTGTTATGTACTCGTTATGTACTTATGTTGTATCCACTCCAGTATTTACCACATCCAGACTGTTGAAATATACTTACATTACTCACTACAGTAAGTTTATTTGTTTATTTAGTGAACATGAAAAATTTCATTTTGTGAGGTTTATTCACTGAACAAGTTACCGTACTGTGACATAAATGGCGCCGCTTAAATTTCACGCTATTTTAGTGTTAGCCATCGTATCCTTGAGGGTTAGAGCTCCAGAAAGGCGATTTTTCCTCAGGCTTTTCGCTGGTCCGAATCAAGGAAGAAAAGTGAAACCAAATATGATGTATTTAGGATAAAAGCGTTGTTTACCGTTGGAAACTGTCCAGTAGCCCACAGAGATTTCTAGCCAAAAAATAAATAAAAAAATCGAACGAGTTTCGATTATATCGATTTCAAGACGACTTCTCGTGACTCGAACGCCATCTTCTGTCGGTTCCATTCAAACTCCGGCAATATCTCTGTTGTCGTTTACACAGTACAACGCATTCCTTTCCTCCGCTCCGACTTTTTACTTTTCCCCTAAGTTTGCAGACATATCTTGAGGGATCTGAGTTGGAGATGGGATTATTAATACTGTGCTCACGAGGAAAAATATAAAGTTTGGAATGAAGACGTTGCGTTTTCGTTCTGGGGTCGCTCCTTTAAGGCGACGTTGCCGGAGTCTCCACGGGGGGGGGACATCTCCCTCTCCAACAATAAAACTCTGACATTTTTCGCACGGCGCTGTGCATTTTTTTATCCCTCTCAGAATCTGGCGCAATCGAACACATTAATCTCCAAATTACCCAAATGGGAGTCTGTTTTTCTTCTGTTAAGTGCAGCCCGTCAATAATTACCGGAACGCGCTTAGCGATTTGACATAACCACCTGTCTGCCTACACCTAACTCTGGAAGAGAGAAAAATTGACGTGCTTTTGACTACGGTTTTACGTGCGTTTACCCGACTCGGGAAAGAGAGAGGATGAAATTTTGTATTGATATTAATGGACACTAAAAAAGTCGCAAAAGCTGTGAGCAAGAACCGTTTCAACGGACGGTGCTCTCGTATGTAATTTGATTCTCGTTTATGCCTAGAATTTCTCCTTTGAAAATGTGTAATCTGTGACGTTTGAGGACACAAAGTCATACACTTCCCTGTAGCTACTCTGAGCGCAAATTGTGTCTTCCTTTTTCTGTTTTTTCTCTCTTTTTTTTTCAAAGCCTGACGTAAAAAAAAGATAGAAAGCTGCACATCTTCAGGTACAATAAAGTTCATAGCGGTAACACATTTTCTTGGTCACACCGATCGTTGCTAGATATGAAATGTCTCTCAGATCTTGATGACAGCAAAAGGCAATAGAATTATGCTTACTGATAGTCTGTGAGGATCGAAAATCTCAAGCGACCCGACGGCTTGGCTCGTTTACTTGTGTTGATTAAGAGATCTCAAGGAACCAACTAGCTTTATCTACTTTCGAAGAGGGACTAAAAACCCGTGGTCTCGCATCTCCGCGGACCATGCACCTAATATTTAAGTACTGAACCAAACTACTTAAAATCTCGACGTGCGAGGCCGAAATTTTCGAGACCCTGCTAATGAAGTGTTGAAGTGCCCCATTGTTGAGCTTGCCTTTACTTTTAGTCCATCAGGGTAGATGTCTAATAGACATGTTTTTCTTCCGTGTGGGCCGCGATGTAGGAAAAGAACTGGAGCGGCAGGCGAGTAATTGGCTTTCCGCGGCTTGTCACTACCAGACCCAATGGAGACCTTTTGTACGGTAGCCCACTTTCAATGTGTTTTCATGTCAGCCACTCGCATTTATTCGTGCACCCCACGCTGCGGTTAAGTGGGCGCAAAAAAGAATGCGCCTGCCGCCGCGCCGGTAGCCGCCCCACCCGGTGAGTTGGAGTGTGCCTAACAAGGAGTCACCTTGGTGCCTAAGCACGGCCCAGTCTGTGCTTACCGTGGCCGCCGCACCCCACGGCTCATTGGATCCCTCTCTCGTAAACCGATCAAGGCAGTGAATGCGCTTTTTCACAAGTCCGCTTAAATATTCACAAAAGACGAGTTTCTTGAAGTTTGCACAAGACTTGCGAAAGTCTCTTGTGGGCCACAGGATCATCCAAAAATCTGCTTTTCTTCATAAAGCACGTGCCTTACTTCTGGAGAGTGCAGGCGTGCAAAAGTTTGCTCGTCAAAGGCGCGAATAATTCATATTTAAAAATCAAAACACGCGTTTACTATATGTCATTACATTTCAGCCCGACGTTATTCAATTCCAAAAAGATTCAATTCAATTGATCCCGTTTCCCTTTGTCGTGCTAAAGCATGGAAATTTGTGTCTTTGAGAAAGCAAAAAAAGCCATTTTTATAAAGGACCATCAACAGGTACCGTACCGTCCTGTGTATACATCAAGAGGGGCTGGGGGAGGGTGCGGGAAGAGGAGGGGTCTTTAATCCTTTGCCGTTCCGACGATAAAGGCTTTTGTCTCGAGGAACTTGTCTTTTCATTTCTTCCTCCCTTCATCCTTCCGCGTTGTTAAATTGCGTCAAAGGACTCTACGCATAGGCGAGTGCGTTTCCAGACGTTTTGTGTCGTCTTGTTGATTGCCAATTATTCAGTTTGGACGCCTCCTCTGGCACTGTCGCTAACCATTCGCTACCTTTCCTGTCTTTCATGTATAAAAACGTTCAAGTATCTAGTCTATTTTTGACTTGAATCACTCTTGTTATTTTCTTGCGTCGCATTGGTCAACTCGACTCGCCGTTATGATGTCATCAAATTGCTTGTTGGCCCAAAGAACAACCAACCCTGCCCTTTTTTTTCGCAAAGGGTCGAGTTAAAAATATACTTATATGCCCTTAGACTTTAGTTATGCATATCCGAACCCCCCTTAAAACAACGTTGGCTTCCTAATTTTTGTGCGATTTCAGAAAGCAACACAAGTTTACTCAAGTCGCAATGTGCCTGATTAGTGGTCCTGTCCCTTTTGAAGGACTTCATATGAAACATATACTCACACAACATGCTCTCCTCCACGAGTAACATCCTTCCGAATAAAACTAGTGCGTGATCCACAAGTCCCATTCAAGAACTGGGGCAGCAACACGGCACTACGCTAGCGTCGCTGGTCGAGAACCTTATTTTACTTAGAGCCCTCAGGGCTCTAATTTTACTCGGTCTGTATCTGCAGTCTTTCATCTAGTTTAGTTTTTTAGTTTTCTATTCCTTTCTTGATGGAACTTTTTAGAGGTACAGTACTTATTATAGTCGATAGGTCGATCAAAGAAAACAGGACGTGGATCCGCTGCTCACTAGCAATTATAAAGAAGGCTGATGCAAAGAAATAGGATAAGTTTTGTTCGCAGAGTATAAATTGATCGGAATGAAAGGAAAATAGAGCGTAAAGCTTTCCGAACCGGATGCGGATTTTATTTCCGGGAGCGAGAGAGAGAAAGAGGAGGGTCTGGCTGTTCTGCTCTTAAATTGAGAGTCGCGTTTTCTACCTTCTGACAAGGGAACCTATCGAGGCTAGATACACGGATTTTGATGAAAAAAATCATGAACACTCTTGAGATATTGTAGATACGAAAGGCGAAAACCGCAGCTCCCCAGATGCACTTTGACCGCCCCAAAAAAATGTTGAAAATGTGCAAAAACTGCGGTGCGCCGCCACTGCAGTTGCGGTAGCAGCAGCGGTAGGCGAGCTTTTTCAAACGTAAACAATAGACTCGGAGACATTCTAAGCGCATCTCTACGCTTCCCCTCCTTCTTCTCTTCGTCGCCTCACCGAGCAGAGCGAGACTAATGGCACTCAACCTAACCTAACATATAGTTTAGGTACCCGGGCGTCTTATACCTAGGTCAGCAGACACCTTGTGCCTCGCTTCTCCATCGCTACCCTGTCGTCAAACCTGATCCCCTTTAACCTGCTCAGTAACACCACGGTTAGCCAGTTTAAGCCTAATTTCGGATATGATAGATTAGGTTGAGTGTCATGTATCTCGTTCCGCTATCGCATCATTCGGTGACGAGGGTTGGAACACAATATATTTAGAATATGCTACTAATAAAAATCTATGGTTTAGCGAAATTTTTAGTCCGTTAGAGAGGTCAGGTGACTGTGTAAGTTGGGCTCTCTGGTTTCGGATGCTCGAGCAAAATTTCTATTACGCGATGTCTAATAAAGGTCAATTTTCCTGAGGCGCCAGCCCTTTATATCTTGTGACCTGCTTTCTGGAAAGATGAAATTCAAAACGCCTTTAGAGGGAGAGAGAGAGGCTGATCCTTGAGGAAAGATCTCTTCTGACCGCAGGCTGAGTTTTAGCCAACATACTTCACTTGCTGCAATTGTGTCCGTCCATTGTCACATATTCCAACGGAACATGAGAATATTCTGTGAGCATCCTATAAAAGCTGCTGAGACTGCGGAGCTAAAGTCAAGGAGCCTCCCCCCTCCAACCCACGTATCTCTGCGACCCCAAGATTCATTGAGGGTAAACACTCGGTGAATTCGTGTCATGAGGGAGGATGAAATTGGATTTTTAGGGACGAAAACGCGTGCTTTTATTTCGGAAATTGAAATGTTTTGCGGAAGTAATTGGACGCGCCTGTTTGCGGACGATACCTACAAAAGAGACTCCATTCCAGGTAGATATCGTCGAATGGCCAACCGGAAAGACTGTTTGATAAAAAATGTCGAGTAAAAAAGCATTTCCAGGCACGATTGACATTTTCTATCTTGTCAGTAGCTTTGAAAGGAATGGAAAAATGTAGCCATATTATTAGAGAAAGAAGCCTTTAACCCTTAATTAAAAATATGACAGCGTTCGAACTGTCGCTTTTCGACGTCAAAAAAGATACGAGGGAATATTTTAGCCAATGTGGGAGACAGCATTTTCTTTTTTTTTCCAGTTTGAATGGCACTTTTTTATCGTGAGCGGAGTCGCTTTGTTCAGCCTATTTGGGATTCCGTGGGT
>Ga0058701_10004401_pt1 | contig 11431 bp, 6 predicted proteins | sample AgamicOrMae_FD_97039 | JGI IMG/M metagenome (GOLD analysis project Ga0058701, IMG submission 97039) | Agave microbial communities from Guanajuato, Mexico - Or.Ma.e | ecosystem: Host-associated > Plants > Phyllosphere > Phylloplane/Leaf | place: Guanajuato, Mexico | collected 2012-06-04 | reverse complement strand
TGAAATTTTAATATTTCAATTAGTCAATTTTTACTATTTTGCACTTAAAAATGACCATTCTTCAGTCACTTTTAACTATTCAATTAGTCATTCACAGCCTATTATTAAAAATAGTCAAATTTGACTAAATCTTAGTAGCTGAACTTTAAATATTTCATTGGTCAATTTTGACTATTTTTAAGTCAAAATGACTATTTAAGTAGTGCAAAAGAACTCGTTGAATAGAGCATAAAAAATTACTTATTTTACTAAGGGACCAAACTAATATTGGTACTAGAAAATATTGGTAGAAATGTTTTAACTGCTACATCTAACTGTAAGTCAATTTTGACAATTTTATACTGAATGTAAAAATGAATAAATTAAAAAGTCCTACAAAAATGACTGAATCAATTAGTCAAAAAATGACTATTTCAAATTTAGAGTGTTATGATTAGATTAAATTAGGATTAGATAAGGCTCGAATAAAGTTGAGTCACGATAGTCCATGATAGGAGCGTCTATTTTTCCCTTTCTATCATGAGCCATTTTTCATTCAGAAAATTAGAGATCAATCCGCACAATAATCTTTCATTCGTACATAATGGAAGAGGGTAGACTTAAATTCTCGTGTATTCATTTTACATCATTTCACATTCGTTCTTTCACATTTTATAGGTTCATTTTACAGGTTAAATTACGAGTAGAAGCGACTGACACCTCTGCAACTTTTTGTTTAACCCATAACTACCCAAAGTATTTAGAAAGAAATTTAGCTCAAGAAAATTGGAAGGATTTTTTCCCATTAAAATACGCAATTTTAAGCTTTGGGAAACGCCTATATAATTAAATTTCAGGTTTCCAGAGGCGTGATATTTTTCAAATTGTGACAATACTGAACTGAAAAGATCCTTTAGAATATTTTTTTTCTGTTGCCGAACGGCATCGCTGGGTGGTAGTGGGCTAAAAAAGCTATATTTAATAAGTTAGTGATCTCGATTTTTGCGGATCTTCAGGGCAGAACAAAGAGCCAATTCGGAGAAATACATTCTATCAAAGCCATATAAATAATTTCGTGCAATAAGGGGTCGAATTTCAGTTTCCGCGGAATTTCGACAAGGCGGTGCGTAGTTCCACGAATGACTCCAATATCTCGTGAGTTGTGAACCTTGTCTCCAAAGAATTGACCTTGCTACGCAGCAATCATTCACAACCGTAAGACGGAGTTACTGCGACCCAAAATCAAAAGTAAACAGCCGCAACATGTCCCAAGAATGCAATCCGCCCTTATTTATTGTCTTTGCCTCATTCCCCGACTCAGCCCAAGCTTTCGACTCGCCCTTACCCACTCCGCAACCCCCGAACAAATAAAATCAACGATCAGCTGGGCGGTCAGCTTTCAGAGAGCTGCCTCAGGCCTTTGGCCTTGACCAAGGCCCCTTGCGACGCAAGGGCATTCTCCAATACGACACTTGCTCTTGTTTACCCATTTGTGACATACATGAGTGAATCTTGATGGAATATCACCGACGACGGTCACATCAGTAAATAAACGAGATACCTGTATCCAGTACACATTATACAAGTTATGATTTTAGTTGCAGAGTTTGACGAAAGTTCTTAGAGGAAATGCCTTTAAACTAAAAGAGGACGATTACCTCTTGTCCATAGACTAACAAGTAAGAACAAATCCGTGCTTTTCGTATTTAAGGTAATAGGTAAGTCTATGAGAGCACCTAACTTTACCTTTGGTTATTTTGCAACCTAACCTAGGGTTATTTTGCAATCCCTTAACCTAGCCTAGCCTAACCTAGGTTAGGCTAGGCTAACCTAACCTGGGCTAGGTTAGATTAGACTGGGCTAACCTAACCTAGGCTAGGTAAGGTTAAGGGTTTTGAAGAAGTTTTTCTCATATTTTGAAGTTTACAATTGTTCGTATCATAAATGCGAAAAACATGAACTCGTTCTAGTCTATGGACAACGTAACTAGAAATCGTCCGATGACACAATAAATGTCGTTGCTTTCACAATTAGAATTACGTGAGCAACAGCGTCGATATTTTAGAGACTGAGAGTCAAGAGATGTTATCGATATGTTTCGCCGGCTTATAGCATTGAAATGACCATCACAGAGCCGTCAACTATTCACGCTGAGGTGTAGGTCTAGTTGCGGGGTAGGAGGAGCGGTGAAAACATTTCTTAAGGTACTGTATTCGAGGAGACATTGAGAACGGGTCAGATAAATACTTAATGGCTAAAGTCGATATCCAGCTCGCCAGCCAGAAGCCCGTCCATGTCTTTTTTTCATCATAACATTTTTTTACCATACCTTAGAATTACTAATGTTATTAGTGCGTTTGAATTGATCGGAGCGTTCCTTCGATAGGTCAGATTTTGTAGCGCATATTATACTCGTATTTCGTCACCAAGTGCAACTTCGGCGGCTTTGATTGGCGCGTTGGTGACTGCAATCGATTTGAGCTTGAATGATCTTGACTTTTGGGACATCTTGAAAGGGGTAGTCTAGTGGTATCAGCGTCTGCTTATAGGTCGGTAAACTCAGGTTCAATCCCAGCCACCCTTCAAACTTTTGCTTGTCTTTTTCCAAGATGCAAGCATTTGTATTGCAGTCACAACGTCTCCAAACCAATCTTAAAAGAAGTCAATTTTTTTCCCCGTTCTATTTCGATGGGTTTAAATCATATCTTCCATATATGTTCGGCCAAACGGCAAAGCAAACTAGGCCGTCACCTGAGAGTGGATATCGTAACAAGGTCGAAACAAAAAGTCTATGACGAAATGGGCACAAGATGAATCGATGAGGATGGTGAATAATCCATCGAGCAAGAGCTGATTAAATAGCTGTTCTACATCTATGGGCGTTTCTTGCGAAAAAAAATGCAATACAAATGCGCGCCTTGCAAGATTATAAAAATATATATTTATGCTTCATATTTTTTTCAGGTTATTTAATAACGCGTTGCTGCAAAGAACATGCTTGGGGAGTGACAAAAGCACGAGTAACAGCTTTGAAAAATTATACCGAGTAAAATACGCAAAGAAAGTATTTTAATTAGTAACGCGACGAGATACAAAAGCTCAGCACGCTGTAGATTTAAACGTAGTAATTCCCTCCTCTTGTGTTTCACCGACTGGAGCGAAACTTAAAAGTCTTCGCAGTCTTAAAGGTAACAGAGAGTCTGTATTCCGCACATATTCATTAATTTCGGGTAGCTGTCACAAGCGCCAAAAACCACAAGCGCCAACGCCGCAAGCACCAATCCGTAACCGCCAAACGAGAAAAGTCGCAAACGCCAAAGTTCTTAACCGCAATACAAACCTTGCCTAACCTAACTTAACCTACGAACCTAACTTAACCTCACTTAACCTAACCTAACTTAACCTAACCTAACTTGACCTAACCTAACCTATATTAACTTTGGCGTTTGCTACTTTTCTCGTTTGGCGGTTACGGACTGGCGCTTGCGGCGTTGGCGCTTGTGGTTTTTGGCGCTATCGAATGCCCCCCCTCATTTCTACTCAACAAGGATTGGCGATGATGCGCAGGTGGGACTGGTAAGTTAGGTTGATGCGACCCTATGCCTATGTTGAAAACGGAAGGTAGAATACAAGAGAAAGTGCGTTCATCCAACCTAGAGAGCTACTCGTTTCGATATGCTAGCACATCGTTGCTACCCTTAAGAGAGCTGTCTTAGGGTAGCAACCTGCAAGCCACCGTTTCCGTATACTCCTTATCGTTTGGAAAGACAGATGAAAAATGTTGCTTCGTAAAATAATTTGGTCCTCTGAAAGATGGACAATTTGCATGACAACAAAAAATCTGCCATGGAGTATACCTCACGTGTATGACCCGTGGGCGTAGGGAAAGTCTTTGCGTTCGATATTTAACTCGGGAAAGCTTTTAAGGTGTCAAATACCTATTCCGCCATATTTATCAAAAGTGACATATGTGGCCGGACGTACGAGTTTTTGTGACGGAATCTTACGGCCAGCATTTCCTACCAGGAACTCGGTTGAATGATACATCGTTAATAACGATAAAAATCGTTCAAAATGACAAAAAATGTTCGAAACGATGAAAAACGGCCGTTATGATGAACGTGCCAATAAAAATAGTTCGTAACGATAAAAATCGCTTTCAACAATAAAAATTCGCAACGATGAAATTTCCCTGTTTCGAACCAATATTCTCTCGATCCATAGAATATCTATTACGGTATACAGCTGGAGGGGTCGCAGTCCTGAATGATGGACAATAATAATAAAACATACATCTGATGTCTAAAATGATTTTCTTGTATTCCAGGCGGAGGCCAAGGCAGTGGATGGGTAGATTCCAGCGATGCCCGCGGCCCGCTGTACTCAACAAACCCAGATTGTGGATCCAGCCAGCTGTGACCGTCTTACAGGTAGGCAACTTTGAAGCCGCAAAAAATATCAATAACCTACATCAATACAGACAACTTAAAAAATATGAAAAGAGGAGCAGGATTTTTAGGGTAATGAAAGAATTTTAGGGGCAAAAGTTTAGCTTCACCGATAACGAATGTCCCACCGATGAGCCCAAGTGAATTCTATTTCGTGTAGTGTGGTATATGAATTCTTTTTTTAAGCGAGTTTATAGTCGGCAACAGGCGTACAGCTAGCGGATAACGGCTGCCAAACAGACGGGAACGGCTGACGCTTTCGCTTTTGAAACAGGCAGCGAGGATGGAGCCTCCCGCCGTGGGTCCCCGTCGGATATGGACCCCAAAGACGGCGCCGCCGCCGGAGTCCTGGAGGCGGCAAACGCCAACGGCGCGTTGACCCATGGCGCGGCGCAGGCCGCCGACGACAACCAGCAACCCGACAACGACGCCAACGAACAACCTGGTAAACAGGTCAACACGGTTTGGAAGCGATCGCCAAGTTGTCAGAACCCAGACAACCTAACAAAATAAGGGGTGTTCTCCCTTTATAATGTAGTTCAGTGTTGGGAGGAGGTCGTGTCATTTGCTTCTGAGGAGAAGAGGTTGTGAAATCAACCTATCTTTACAGTATGCCCTTAACCCAAAATAGCACAAAGCACGTGGAGTGAATTTAGCTTACGAGAAACTGAAAGGGATTTCCCGCTAAAGTACGCAAATTTAAGCTTTGGAAAATGCATAAATTATTAGATTTCAGATTTTCAGAGGGGTGATATTTTTTTTTAAATTGTGACAATACTGCACTGCAAAGATCCTCTAAAATAACTGTTTCTGTTTCCGAACGGCATCGCTGGGCGGTAGTGGGCTAAACGTTTGTGTTCGTTGTTCCATGTGGAGGTCGATAGGGCCTAACCAAAACAACAAACGCGCAGTAAAAGACAAGTTTTCGGCAATATCAAGTTAAAACTGTATGATTACCGGAACATGTCTTTTATCCTGCACCACACGCCGTAGGCTAATAACATCAAACATGCAACGTTTGGTATCCAAAAACTATTAATGGCGATTAAGCCAACTCCTGTTTTTTGTCCTTTATGGCACTTCACCGGTTCATCGACCCCCTGAATAGTACCCTTGAGGGCGGCGAAATTTCATGGCCAACGGCTCATGTGTGATAAATGGCCGTTAATCATGGAAAAAGTATGCTTAACACTAAATTTATTCCGCAATCGAGCCTACTTACGAAAGAAATCGTAGCATAATCGCCTTTCTTTCGTGTTCTAAAGCGATTTACGAAAAAAAAGTTACCAAGGAAAGTGTTGCCCTATCTACACGACCGAGTTTCACTTCGTGGCGGTTTATCACTTTTGTTGACGATCAAAGTAGCCTCTTGGGGAGTATTTTTCGTTGGAACATTTTGTTTGTCTAAAGAGAAATACGTGTATGTCGCTTCCCTCAATTTTGACTTCAAATTTATAACAATTAAAACTACGTGTATAACTAAAAAAATGAAAAAAAAATGTTATATGTAATTTTTTATGAGAGTTACGAAACAGTTTTGTTAAAAACAAACTTTCAACAAGAAAAGATTCAACCTGTACTTTTCCTGAAGGGATTACTAACTGAGTGTTTTTAGAGGTATCTTATTGACAGCTGCATAGTGAGAGTGTTTAAATATTAATTTAAGAGATACGAATGAAGAGTGGTGTTCGATTATTACACTATCGATTAGTCCGATGTAAACATCAACACTGAAACGCGAACAAATACGTATGATGACCTGTTTTCGTCAGTTGGCAGTACTGAAGACAAAGAGGCGGAATTGGCGCCTTACCACAAGCTGTTGTCTCGGATTCAAACGGACCGGAGATGGAAACAAGACATTTCACTCGGTAGGAGAATCGGCTTCTATCGGATTCGAGGCGAAATCGGAGCTGGCAACTTCAGCGTTGTCAAGATGGCGGTGCATCAAATCACGAGAGGTAAGTAAAGGGGTAAGACTCTCCTTAACCCTAAAGGGAAACTCTAACTCGATCGTGGCCGTGGCCTTGGGGATCGGTACAGTATCGTACAGCATTCGAAGCTTGTTTCGGAAGATATTGTCAAGTGCAATGATGGCGTGGAGCGGTGATTCAGGCGCGAATTTCAGGGGCTTCCGAAGAGGGGTCACCGCTCAGAAAGCGGCCTCAGCCGTCATCTCGGGAAGACAGCACAGCGAAACACGCAACTGTGCAGCAAAGTCGTTCTTATGCAACACCTCACTGTACGATTTTCCTAACAGGATCTTAAGGATTATTTCTATTTTCTTTCAAGTACTCCGCTGAAAATTCACGCTTTAACGATGAAAATAAGCAATGACCTAGAGATCTTCGAATACTCCCGAATGATTAAAACCCTACCCCCAAAAATGTAATCTTATTTAAAAAGCGTCTCTGATCTTTGTCTCAAGACGTTGCCTACGTGCAACTCAGAGCTTTCAACGCTAAATATACCCATCAATATTATTGTTCCTTTTTTTTGTAAATGTCGTGAAAGCTCCACCATTAATGATACTCGATCAAGTGCCGCACGATTCTACGAACTAAGCAAACTCGAAGAAATGTACCGGTATGATAAGTTAACATGTTCATATTTCATGATTTCACAGAACGTGTCGCGATCAAAATCTTGGACAAGAGTAAGCTGGACCAAAAAACAAGAAGAATGCTTACAAGAGAAATAGCTAATATCGAAGGTATTCAACACCCAAATATTATTAGGTAAGAGCTAACTTGTGAGGCCTTGGATATAACACGATATATTTTTTATTGGTCTCATAAAGCAAAGTTTGTTTATTCTCTCAGATTGTACGAGGTGCTTGAGACGTTTTCAAAGCTCCACCTTGTCCTGGAGTACGCGGCTGGAGGCGAGTTGTTCCACAGAATCTCGACTGTTGGTCGACTGTCCGAGGCGGACTCACGTATAATTTTCGGACAAATCGTCGGTGCAGTTCGTTATCTGGTACATATCGCAACTTGAATTGTGAGTTTGCGTACATGGTTGCTATTCTGATTTGGTCTGTTCCTCCAGCACGAACGAGGCATAGTCCATAGAGACATTAAAGCAGAAAATGTCTTCTGTGCCGGGCCGACACTAGTCAAACTGGGAGATCTGGGCTTCAGCACTCAGCTTACGGAAGGTCAGTTAAATAACGTACGTTGTATAAAAGAGCGATACTAACGGAATATTTGTACGCAGGTTGGGGCCAGCAACTGAACACGTTCTGCGGTTCTCCCCCATACGCAGCACCAGAGTTATTCCGAGATGAATCTTACTGTGGACCCCCCGTGGACGTTTGGGCTCTAGGTGTCCTTTTAGTGTTTATAGTTTCAGGTCAAATGCCATTCAAGGCACCCACTGTAGCGGCTCTGAAGAGAGCTATTCTCGAAGGTGTATACACCTTGCCTGCTCACGTTTCTGCTTCATGTGCCAATCTGATAGCAATGTTGCTACAACCAGTACCCGCAGATCGCCCCTCCCTGGAAGTTGCTCAAGAAGCTCCTTGGCTTCGGCTTGGACCTCTCAGGGTCCTTCCACCAGACCAACCTTTTGCCACAAGACCTACTCCGGGCGGAGGAGTAGACCCCCTCGAGAAGGAAGCTCGACAGAAGCTGAACCAGCTTGGATTGGACGATGCAACTCTCGAGGCCGAGGCCCATAGAGGAGTTCGATCACCGGCGATTGGTACTTACAGGATTGTTGTCCATCGTCTTCAGAAGGCTGCCCAGCGTCCGGAAGAATTTCCAGTGACGGACGAACTCAACGATGAAGTGGAGGAGATGCCTGGAGGCGTCGCCTCAGCGCCGGCGAGGACAGCTGCGCCTGCATCGGCTGTGCCAACTGCGCTGTTTAGGAAGACCAGGTCGGCCACGGTGGCCCGACCTACCTCTGCCAGAGGTCGTAACGGCATGGTCAAATCGCGTGCCTGTGTGTTGCTGTAATAACTGCATCCCGACCATGGAAGGGAGACCGGTAGTGACAACACCAGTGACAGGATCTTGAAGGGGTGCACGTGTGGAAGTGGATCGTAGGATGATGCCAAGAGCAGATGCAAGGTCCAGCAATGCGTTTGCAGCAATGAGTGCTTCGAGACGAATGTACGGCTCGCCGGTAGACTTGAGGTTCGCGGACCAGAAAAGAAGAGTCCTCGATTCGTTCTGCCTCCTCAAACTGTTTTTTTCCCCGAACAAGTTCACTATCTTTGGCTAGCTCCTCGTTTATGATCTGTTTCAAGTCACTGGTATTCCGACGAACTAAAATATCACACACATCCGTTACGTCTAATCCACAACTGATCCCTTTATTCGAATTTTTCACTGGAGACCGAGCCCTCATACGCTCACCAGACGGGTAGAGCCGCATCACTTTGCCTTGGTCACTCGATCTTGCGGACAGGAAGTTTGAATCCGAACCTAACTTGTTTGCGGGGCTGGAGGCACGGTTTTGTACAATAGTATGTTTAGATCCGAAGGACGTCCAACGCCCCATTGTATACGAGAGACGAGTTTCTGGAAGGATTTTAGGCAAGTCACGGTCATTTGTCGGTCTTCTAATCGGAACTTGTACCATATGAACTTGTTTCTTGGGGTGGTAGTGTGGCTTGAACTGAGTTACTGGCACCGATATTGACGGCGGAGGTGGAGCACGGGGTGTTACAGGACGGCTAGGCGTCACAGGACGTTGACAGCAAGGATGTCTGGGAGTGCATTCACTGTGAAGAGCTGTGATCCAATGAGGAAACTTCGGACCGCAAAACGGGCACGTGTGGAACTTTACTTCATACGTGTAGGTTCGTGGGTACGGGGCCCCTTCAGCCGGATGACCTCTGGGTTTTCTCGAGGGTCCTTTGGCAGAAGTCGCTTTGAGAGCATCCTGAGCAGAGTTCGAGGATACGGGTGCTGGAACCTCCGCGGTTCTCGAAAAAGTCACGGGCAAAACGGATCTGATGAGTTCCGGAGACGGAGGTGGTATGGAGTGCAGCCATTGTGGAGGTGGCGTCTTCTTGGTCACTACGGGTTGTGGGATGGGTGGAGGTGTGCCGCTGTTGTCAGGGCAAGGCGGTTCAGGACGGATCATTCCCCCGCACTTCCTGCAGATGAAGTCCACGAGGATCGCGCTGCTGGAAGTTCTCCGGGGTGACTGGGAACCTCCATTGCTGATGGGAGGCGCGCTTTGCCTGTCCTCGTCCTCTTCTATGGCGCTGTATCAGCTGTGCGTTCTCCGCCCCTACCACCAACACAGATTCAACTGCCTTGCCACGTTCTCAAATTAATTCACGTGGATGAAATTTAAAGTCAATTTTTGTATCTTTCTTTGTATTTTGATCAGTCCTATTTCGTTAGCGATATCAAAGAGGGTCAGGTGACAATTTAAACAACATACACCTGACTTCGAGCATTGAAGAACCTGACTAGGAGCATTCACCTTCTTGTTGTCGGGTAAATACCCCACCCTCTTACTGCTTATCGCAACACTCGACAACCGCGAATTCCGCTCAGAAAAAAAATCCACAACTGAAGTAAATGAAACACGTTCAACAAACAACAGTTCCTCCGCGCGTATTGCCTGATACATCTTCGACTTTTTGATATTTTCTGTTTTACCAAGGAATGTCTGCTTCGTATAAAGGCCGAGAAAACCGTTTCGTTTCAAAAAGGCATAATGGATCTTTGATGTGAAGTTCAGGCAGCTATGTGATGTCTAGTTGAGGTTTTAATCGAATCATATCGAATGACTTTCCTGTTTGAAACCACAGAGTACGTGTATACAATCGATTTGAAACGTTTTGGATGAATTATGACCCTATGACTTACGGTTTCAAATGCAGACGATCGGGAGATCATTATGGTACGTATAAAAGGAATTTCCAATTTTTTACGTTAAAATATTCTCATTGAAACGAAAAGCAAGAAGCTAGAATAAGGTGTTAATAAGCAAAGTCAAATTCAATCCTGGTTAATACGAGATTGTTAACCTTCTAGTAGGTGCAATTAAAAGGTTGGCAGTGCTGATCTTGAGTTTACGTTTTACTGCCAAACACGTCCGGTCATGAATTTTAGTCAAATCGAGCAACAAGATGAAAGATTGTTTATCTGAAACGGTACAAATTAATTTATAGACTACTAACTCGACAGCAACAAGTAATTGGAGCCAAAGCCTTGAATCTACACCTTAAAAGAGAGAAAACTCCTCCCATGCAATGTAGGCATGGGCTGTAGTGCTTGTATTTTTGATTGTAGCCTAATATGTAAGTTATTCGAAGAGACTTCTAGACATAAATGATTAAAGGATAAATGATCCAGGAAAAAGCTTGTGAAACGACCGGTGTGAAAGTTGGATGTGAGGTTATGGGATCTGTCACAAAAAGTCTACGGCGGTTTAAATTTAGCACGACTGGTGGGAAGATCAAGATTCTTCCCCCAAAAAAATTCTTTTCGTTGAACCTTCTAGTGAAGCATCGTCTTAAGTTTTGGTAAAAATACCACACTTACTGGAAGTCTGCGTGGCGTTTGTTGGAGCAAGTGTCTTCAGCATTGCCAACATTCGAAAAGAAAAATCAAGTCAAATAAACGATGGAAGAGGTTTTCTTTAGCGATACCAAAGTTACTGGTTTTTGAAACATTTTAGATTATTCGATTATTGCATTAAAAATCTGTCCTTTTTGTAAGATAGTCCTACCTCACAACAGACTCGTATAAAGACATCGAAACTGTTCAAGGATACTCTTCTGCGGCCGGCCCGATCCGCGGGAAGGGTAAAAAAAAAGTTTCTCCAAATCCCACGTAAATTTTTGATAGTGCTAAGGAGGGTCTATATTTTCCTCATTTCAAATTTATTAGTCACCTCATGGTGATTTCCTGTTGGTTTAGGAGCTTCAAAATCACTCTAAAACGCTAATTTGGCAAAATCTGAACAAAATAAAGGCTAAAACCTACCGATTCCTCTGTTATTTCATGGTGACCCATCCTTTTTTTCTTGTACATATG
>Ga0058701_10004400_pt1 | contig 11431 bp, 7 predicted proteins | sample AgamicOrMae_FD_97039 | JGI IMG/M metagenome (GOLD analysis project Ga0058701, IMG submission 97039) | Agave microbial communities from Guanajuato, Mexico - Or.Ma.e | ecosystem: Host-associated > Plants > Phyllosphere > Phylloplane/Leaf | place: Guanajuato, Mexico | collected 2012-06-04 | reverse complement strand
TGGAAGAGTTAGGCCCTCTCCGGGCCTTCTTCTTTGTTATTTTACTCACATTGACCAAAATTAGAAAGTCAAATTTGTTTTTTTTTGTTTTTTTGTTGTTTTTTTTAATTACGAGGGCATTAGTGTCTGGAGACGAGGCATTTTCCGCGCTCGTTAGCTCTTAGCTACTTATGGGAACACAATATTTTCGAATAGAAAATAATGAGGCAAAAGTTTAAGGCCGGTAACAAGGGCAGTTGTGGAGGAAGTGAATGAATATCGACCTTGAATATTGCGGTCACATTGGGCATTTCATTTATGTGCTTAAGAAGCCTGATACGACTCCCGATCTCAATAGTAAGTCTACACACGGCTCAAAAGACTTCATAAAAAAATCTTTGGTTAACTTACCGTACATCTTCATTATCCTCAAATTCGGACAAGCAAATCGTACATCTCTCGATGTCATCTTCCGAATCTTCGGAGTGGCGTTTCATCTGCAAAACAAACGTCGATTCAAATTTTGTCTAAAAAACTCTACGATAAACCAGGTTTCTTGTGTAAAGCAACGCACCTGCTTGTACTTGTGAGGGAACGTACACCGTTCGATCGTATCTTGCGATGCGCCGCGGTTGATTTGAATGAAACGACGTTGCTCCACTTCCCGCATGTAGTCTTCCAAGCGGGCATTCATGTGCCTTGCCAAGATCGGAAGAGGCGTGAAGATGTCGGGGAACAGTGAAGAGGGCAGTTCTTGGCCTGTGCTATTAGCTAAATACGGAGCAGCCTGCGAGACACGTACGAAAAAGTTAACAAAACATACTTTACAGTAAATCTCAGAGGCCGGACTTTCTACCTCATCTGATGCACCCTGGTTTAACGTTTCATGGTATAATAGTGATTTACAACTTATAAATCCTGTCTAATATTCCTTTCTACACGTGAAATAGTTTTTCTTCCCCTTCGTCTAATCTTAGGTCACACTTTAAAAATCAAAATTCATCACATTGTTGGACATTTTTCCAAACTCCCATAAGAGCATCTTCTGCCAACTTTGCGATTAAATACCGTAAAAACCGAAAGGTCAATGGTTTCCTCTTTCGCCATTCGATGGGTACACTTATTCTGCACCTTTTCTGAAAATTTCAAGTCTTCATCTACCGGTAATTTTAACCTACTACGCTTGAACCACCTTAAGTTAAGAACCATAGTGCCTGGTGCCACTCTTCGCTCGTCTAGGCGACGAAAGGTGAAACGCAAGAGATAGAAAACATGTAACCTTTCAAATTGAGAGCGCAGAAAGGAAATGTTTAAGTACTTACCATGACGCTTGCGATACTAATCTGGATTTGACGACCCCGTAAGTCAGGATGGTGATGGTAGTACAAATGGTGGTGCACATGACGGTGCCCAGGATCCCTGACGTAACAAGAATAACGTCAATAACCTTACTCACTTTCCGACCTTTTAGGGAGTTGTTGGCCTTTGGCTCTACTTACACTGGCGGCGAGCTCTGTACAACTATTTCGGCTTGAATGTCCGGAACCATTGAACTCGACGTTGGATGAACCATGGTGGATCCTGCCATCATATCATCTCCCAACGGATGCATCATGGGATTCACCTGACAAGATTCAAGGACCGAAATCAACACCACAGAGTCACCTTCCACAGGACACAGGTCAGGCTGCTGCCTCTAGATGGCGCCAAGGTCAAGCTCTGGGATTCCACAGATATCCCATACCCTATTGACTACGTCTAGCATTAGAGTAAAATCACAAGGCTCTCACCAAAACGGGCGGCGTTAAAATGGCAGTAGTTCCAGCCACAGCTCCGACCGGCGTCGCTCCGACCTCGGGTCGGCTGAAGACCGTCGGCTGCTGCGGCGTTGGGAGCGGGGGCTGATGGCTGTGCGAGTGAGCATGAGAGTGTGGATGAGCCTGGGGAACATAGTGGTGGTGATGGATTGGTCCGGCGACGCCCGTCGACTGGTGGTGGCCGTGGTGCTGGCTGTGGTGTTGGCCGTGGTGCTGGCTGTGGTGCTGGCTGTGGTGCTGGCCGTGGTGCTGGGTCGGAATGCCGCTCATGTCGAAGGCCATGCGGAACGGCTGGTACGACTCCCAGGCCGAGGCCGGCGGCGGCTGCGTGTGCGGGTGTGCGTGCGCGGGCGGCTGGTCGCGGCGCATGTGGCGCCGCTGCTGCTCCTGCATGCGCTGCTGCGCTTGCCAAATGCGCTCGTGGACCGGGTTGAGGCGCGGCGCGCCCGGCCCGCCGCCCGCCACGGGCCCCGGCCCGCCGTGTCCCGGCCCGCCGTGTCCCGGCCCGCCGTGTCCCGGCCCGCCGTGTCCCGGCCCACCGTGTCCCGGCCCGCCGTGTCCGTGCATCGGGTTGGTCGGCACCACGGGCTGGGGGCGGTGAGCGCCCCGGAGGTAGCCGTGCTGGATGGGGAACACCATAGCGGAGGCCGAGTGTGCATGGGGATTTCCTGAAAAGAGATGAAAGAATTGAGCAAGGGCGCTCGTCAACAATGCATCGCACTTATTCTACCGATTCAATACATTCAACTTAATTTCTTAACACGGCATTTTCTACCTCGTGTGTTCCAACCTTGTTCAACCTTTGACTACGAGGATAAATTGCTTAACATACTCGATTACTCAACCAAACCGAACAGTACCAAGGCACGGCGACAATATGGTTGGTTAAATAATGATTGTTAGAGTTAAAAGCCCTGTGCCTCGCTCAGTTTGGCAACCAGGTTGTGGAACACAAGAGGTAGAAAATGTGGACTCTTCCCACGAGGACGAAATCCGAAGGCATCGAACCCACGTTTCCCTGCGCAAGGTGCCGCCTTCTCAAGCTACTAAGTCGTTGGGACCCACAAGGTAGAAAACCCACCCTGTCGAACAGGACGCATGAATACCATTTTCCGACGTGGTGTGTTTTAGACCTCGTGGATTGGACCGATTTGGACGCCGTGAAAATTCCGACACATTGCCAAAGAAACACGAGTTGAGTGTCGTGAAACTTCCTAGTGGGAAGAGCCCCGTGAGACCAACTCACTGATATCGTTGATGACGTAACGTGTGCAGGTGGGTCGAGGTGATTGCCACGCCATCCCGCCGTACAGGTATTGGGGCGGGGCATCCCCTCCGCTGAGATGACCACTCTGCTGATTCGAGACCATCGGGCTGTCCACGCTGGAACACACGGGCTGGAACGCCGGGCAGTTGGGCGGAATGCGGTGAAACCTCGCCGGGTTCACGATCGCATGACCGTATCGCACTCCGTGGGGGTAGTGGGGCGACATCATCGCTCGCGGCGGAGACGGACACACGCCGATCTGGGGCACAGGCGTCGCGGGACCGCTCGACGTTCGGTAATGGTCCCGTTCCCGGCTCTCCCGCTCCCTCTCTCGGTCCCTCTCCCTCTCCCGGTTCCTCTCCCGCTCTCGGTCCCTCTCCCGCTCTCGGTCCCTCTCCCGCTCTCGGTCCCTCTCCCGCTCTCGGTCCCTCTCCCGCTCTCGGTCCCTCTCCCGATCCCTCTCCCTGCCCAGGTCCCGGTCCCTGTCCCTGTCCCGCTCCGTGTCGCGCGTGTGGCTCCTCGCCGGACTGGCGCTGCTGCTGTCGCTCTCCTGGCTCCAGGGCGGCGCGTCTCTCTCGGAATGCCTGTCCGTCCGGTCCGAGTCCTCCTCCGAAGGGGCAGCGTCCCGCTCGTGATCCCGGTCCGGGTCTCTGTCCGGGGAGTACAACAATTCGTCGTCGGTCTCCTCCTGGGTCAAGTCGACCACGTCGACCGGCTTTTTCAGCTTGTACTTTTGCTCTTTGAGGAACACCTTGAGGACTTGCACCGCGTTTTCCGTGTCGTCGCTATCGCTGCTCGACGACGACATCCAGTCGAGCTGGAGGTCCGGCGCGGAGGGCGCGTCGGCGGCGCTGCGCCTTGCGCGAGCTCCGCGCCCCCCACGCCGCCCTCTGCGGCCTCCCTCGGAGCCCGCAGCCTCGTCGACATCCATCTCTATACTTACAGCAACCTCTTCCTCCACCTCTTCCGTTTTACACTCTACATTTGACTGACCTGCACAACAAAGTTGTCTAGGTTTAGGAAGCTTGCTCTGAACGCCCGTAAAAAAAATCAACCCTCGAAAAATCTCGAGACCTCTTGCAAAACCACTACCCCACATCTTCTTTCCACACTCTTTGAGCAGTTCAACAAGATACTTAAGGATGTTTCCTCGAGATAAAGAGTGCCGATAACAGGCTCTTTTTATTAGACCGAAATAGAAATAAGATGCTAACGCACACGTTGACCACTAAAAACATGTTACCGTCCTAACTTTAGAGTTTTAGGCATTCCAAGATAGCAAGAATTGCGTGGCGTTATGAGGACGTGTACTAAAATATTCATTTTCTTTTATTTTTTTCACATTTAACGAGAAAATTTGCTCGATACGTTTGTTTAAAAAACGTTCCATAAGATTGTTCAAGTTAAGATGAACCAATTGAGACTAAAAAACCAGTATCTTACCGTCGTTAAAAAAAAATATAAAAACCCCCAAAAAATACATTTAGAAAAATGAGTCAAATCAGCAATGGCGAAAATTTAAAAAATTGTAATAACCATAATAATGGGCTGCCAACTAATCATGATTGTTATAGTTATTCATGCTTTTCAGTTTTTTTACACAGTTTTGTCATTTTTTGTACGAGTTGTTAGTGACTTTGACTAGCCAACAAGTCGGCAAAATATCCTTAAAATACTAGTCAAGAATGTCGGTCTCCTTCAGTGGCCGTTCGGAGTCTTTCAAGTGTCGGCAGTTCCTATGGAGTGACTCAAAAGAAATCGTGAAAGTCATAAAATTACTCTTTACCTGCTTGACTACTTTCTTGACTCGTCGAGGATTTGGATGGCTCAGTCTTAATAATGGGCTGCGGCGCTTGAACCTGGCCTTGTGCGTGGCCAGGCGCTGGGGCGTGGGACTGCATCGAGGCGTGGGGCTGCGATGGGGCCTGGGACTGCGCTTGGGGCTGGGGCCGCGCCTGCGCCTGGGGAGGTCGCCATTCGGCGCACTCCGAGGGCCCGCCTTTGTTCGACGATCGTCTATAAGTTCTCTCGGCAAATGGCGGTCTCCTACGGTGGTGGTGATACGACGGTGAAGGCTCCTCTGCGCCGGCAAACCTGGCGGCCCCCGGTCCGGGCGCGGGGCCCGGCCCGGGCCCGGCACCCAAGCCGGCGGGGGCGGGAGCGCCCCCCCGCGGATAGCAGCCCGACGGGCTATTGGGGCTTCGAAGATGATCTCTACTGGAGCCTGCACACAGGCGAAAACAAATCTCATCCACATGTCCAACCAAATTTCCGCTGGCACACGGAAACTTACCTTCACCTCCACTTCTGGAATGTTGGCCCATTTTGGCTTTGAGTTTGGCAGAAGGTGGCTCCGTCTCGCGCAGGGCTCTTTTGCGGCGGGCGGCCTCCAGCGGATCGCTCAATGAGGAAGACGGCTCAGCCCTGCCTCTGTCCGGCTGAAAAGCAAAACCGACTCATTGAAATAATATCCTTATTAAGATCGCATCACCCTATGCATTATCATTAAAATTGCTATTACCATTAACATCGGGCACTCAATTAAGACGCACGGCATCAAAGTCAAAAACAACGTCATTCGTTTTGATTGCCTATTGATGCTACTGGCAATCGCAACGTCAATGTATAAAATGATACGGCCTTAAGAGACATAGATCGGAAAAATGAGTCATTTCACTTGCCCCTCTATTAGCCCTCGCACACGAGGGACAGAGAGCATAAAAGGGGAGATATCTAAGAGATCTTACCGTTATTGAGCATTGCGCCTTTAAATTTTCACGGAAAGTAACTATAACGAAACTGGTTACTCCCTCGCTTCATGCAACGTTACATTTTTAGACAACGCAAAGCTGCTGTATTTTCGTTGAAATAATATATGCAGAGGGCAAACGACAATTATCTTATGATATAAAGAGAAATTTTCCGACGTTGGCCGGTTTTTGTGTGGCCGTCTCGTCGTCTTGAGTGGTTTACTTACAATATGGTAGCTTGAAGGCGAATCCAAATCTATGATTGGATTAGAAATAAGGCGTAAGTAGTACTCTTGCTCCCACATACGGCGGTCCTGCTCCATGCTCCTCCTGTCGGCAGCTTCTGATGGCCTCTGATGATGGTGACACCTGCAATGACACACATTCTTTCATGATACGTTCTCCCAATGCACAGCCAATAATCGTTTTCCCCGGCCACTAATTAATTACGATTAGGAATAAGATGTGTAAGCATCTCTCGCAAATACGGAGCAGCAGACAGAATTGGAAAGGCTTCGATCGGATCCTCACCTGGCTAAGATGGGGTCCATGCTGTGCGCCACGAGCCCGTTGTTGGGGTAGAGCACCCTCAGCACTTCGGGGTTCGCTATGTCCCGATCGGGCGTGGCTCCCGATTGGCTGCCTGATCGGCTGCCCGTGCGACCGGGCGGCGGCGCAGCCACGGCTGGCGGCTGCTGCGGCGCTTGCGGCGGCGGCGGCGTGGCTCCCACGGCGGCGCCTCCGGAGAACTGCCAGGGGTCGACGGCCAAGCAGGGGTCGACCGTCAGGGCGTAGGGCGGGATGAACGTCGACGCCAGGGGCACCCGCTCGCTCAAGAAAGGGTCTTGTTCCATGGCCACTACTTCCGATTCTTCGTCCACGTCGCTCTCGGCAAACAGAGGCATGTAATCCATTTCCCGCTCTGAAAAATACAAAAGATCGATCATTTTCGCTGACCCACCAACCAGGCGTCGTTGCATTGTTCACGACACTAATTACATACAGTATTCCTTTCACATACGAACTAAGGGACTGAGGCATCTCCGGACTTGTTATAAAGCGGATTCGGGAATCTTTAGGCAAAGGTAAAATCGTACCTCAAGCGGGCGTTTTTTTTTTCTTCTTTTTTTTAATAATCATTTTTATTGACTAGTAACAAATTTTTAACGACTTTTCAAAAAATGACTTCCTGAGTTTGATGCACTAGAACTCAGTTCCTTCGTGTAAATTCTTTCAATCCCCTGTTGCTTTTAATTTCTCGGCGTTTTAGAAATTTCTAGGATATTCAATACATATAAAGTGTATTATTTTATATTTTATTTATCCATCCTCAATATTTGTTGAAAATTCTTAGCAATAGAAAATTTTTACTAAGCATTTTGTGAATCATTGGGTACCATAACATTTTTCAAATGGAAAAAGATTGCTGGATTTCAGTTTTTAAAAGAACATGATTCTGAAATGGAGTGTTTTTAAAATGAAGGTGAAGGTAAGAAAAAGAAAAAAAGGCAATAAGAGAGGAAGTTTGTACTGATCATAAGAGGGCAAATTTTTGTAATATTTAACTCACACCTCCCTTGCATCAACAGTTCTGACTGGTATTCAAAGGTGCAAATTACAACTTAAAAATGAAAAATTTACACAACCCTGGGTTCAGTTCTAATAACAACAGCAATTCGACCGGCTTTTTTACTTGAGTCATGTAGTATTATCTGCTAAACTAATGTTAAGTCAATTAGAATGGAAGAATTGAACCCCTGGGTCCGATTCTGATAACAACATTTAGACCAGCTTTCTGACCTAAGTCATAGATGGTTTTCTACAAAACTGAAGCATAGTCAATTAGCAAGGATATTTCCTACCTTAACATAAATAATGCACTACACAAGATGCTCACCTGCTCTGGCACACTCATTATCTGGATTGTAATTGGTGTTAAATATGTCAAGAAGTGCACCCTCCTTGGCTTGCTCGGTGTTGGTACCCCAACGCCTCTCCCCTGAGGTTGACGAATCCACAGATGTCGCGCTCTCTCCCATATGTGTGGAGACAAGAGTCAACACCACTTTAAATTCTGTGACTACAAGTCACATGCTCTGCAACAAAATAATCTAAAATGAATCATTGTTCAACAAATTCCTCAAGGTCAAAAACCATCGACCATCTATCACACTCTACATTAAAACCAAAACAGGCTCCATCTGATCTCGCACAGGTATTGGTAATAAGCACTATGGGTTAGACTGATGCCACTCCAAAGCCAATAACTTGTCCATTTTTTTTTTTAAGCCTAGTTTGTTCAGCTTACATTTTAACAAGCTCCTAGACCAGCTTGAACCCATCTTTGTCTAGAATGATGTAAGCAATAAATTGTTCCACTGCACATACAACTAAGGTTAAAGTTTCCCAAAACCGTCCAAGCCAGAATCACAGAAAGTTTCTCTGAGTAGAGGTTAAAAAGTCTTAACAAATGATATTTTCAGAATAATCTCATTATAAGCCCTTTTAATGCTAAAAGCTACCAATGCAGAAAGACAGGCCAACATGATGGGGTTCAATAAAAACAAGTCACATCAATGAATCAAAATCCTGATCACATTGGGTTCAATACGTGATCTTGGTAGTCAAGCAAAACATCTTGACAGGAAACATACTGCCGAGATGTGACTATAATTATCATAGCCTGAAAAATCTATCATTAATTATACACACCATTATAACAGAAAGGGAAAAGAAACAAAGGGGAATGGAATTACTCCTTGTGATATAATTTCTAAGCCTAATTTTATAATCAAAATATAGTACATATGGAAATCCAACCATTGTTTTGATACCTCTATAGCAAGACAGTGACATATCAAACAATGATGAAAGGCTCCCAGACCACTTGCTTATTTCAAGTTTCTCTCACAATTTTAAATACGTGCATTGTTGAAAAAGGAAATCAACATCAATGATAGACGCGTCGGAAATCCACTCGAAGGCCGAAGTTGAGGCGACCTTTGTATTGAGTTTTCTCCTTGGCCTAGTCTTAGCGTATAGGTTAGGTTTGCAAGATTGCTAAGCAAACCATTTAAACGCATCACTGTGACCAAAATTCAAAAAGATGCCTCAAGTGGACATGTTAGTTCACAGACTAAATCGTTCATAAAGGTACGAAAGCAAGCACAAGTCAAATAATAACAAGAAAAGGAAAGTAAGACGTAGTGCAGAGTAGCCCGTACTCGCTGTTTGTGTGCGAAGATTATGGCCATAATTGTTCCTCAACTTTATCAAAAGCAGTTGAAATTGTTAAAAGACGTAAAAGCAGTAGGCTCATCTCCATTATCGAATAGAGATTTCTTTTGTTGTGTACATCACTTCTACGGCAGGTTCAAGGTAGCGGCATTCACAGCATTTTTAACGCATATCCGTGGATTGGTTCGTAGTGACCGCGGATGTTAGCAAGAGGGAGCACTGTGGAAATTATCTTTAAATTGGTAAATATCTAATTTCAATCCAGACTGCTCACCATTGTTGATGCAGCCTGCACGAGAGGTGCACCTCCTGCGCCCTCGGCCCTCACATCAGTATAACCACATCACCGCTGTAAAATGGCGACAGGACGTGCTATCGTTACAGTTGGAACGACCCGTTTTGACGCCCTCATAGAGGCAGTCACCGATCCAGACGTGCTCAGAGTAAGTATTTCATCTTTATAAAGATTGCTCACAAATAACACGGCACTAGATTAACAGGGCACCCAGTACAAAACATGCTTCAAGTCTGTGTTTGGATTACGTGGGCGACGACAGCCTTCTGCTGGTGTGACGGCATCACAAAAACACCTTCAGTTTTTTAGGGCATATTAATGTCTCATGAGATAGGGGTTTGAACCATGGATAGAAACAATGATATTGTCACACCTTTTTTCTCGTAATCATAATAATCTTGTCTTTCCCGATGATCACATTGGTCCACAGCAGGTAGTATTGAAAGGGAGTGTTGTTGCCAAACGCAGCCTGAATTTCTCATAGAAAGTACTGTGACCTCCCCCCCCCTCCCTTCTCCCCTTCCCACCTCTGCCACCTCCTTGTCATTTGATTTTTTTCGCTTTCGCTTTCTGCGAAAGGGATTGCATATCGCTTAAATTTTTGGAGCATTAGCGTTTTTTTGTGTTTTTTTTTGGGGGGGGTGCGACTTTGTTTCCGTTGTACTTAGGAAACTAAGCGGCATGAATCATGCGTACAAAAATAATAAAGTAATCGCTAACTTCAAAAAAAGACGGACCGCTGGAGCTGCGCTGAAGGCGATCCGTTGCGTCGATGAGTTACATTTTTCGCCTATTTGAGCTTCCACCCCGCTGACGTTTGATCGCACGTCAACACTCGCTTCAATAAATATTTTTTTTAATCACAAAAAAAAGAAAAAATACTGTAATGACGAGACGATTTGTGTTCATCTCCAATTAGGAAATCCGTTATCGCACATTGCAAATTTTAAGGCTTTCGTATTGAAGGGTGCACGGGGATGATCCCCTGAGGATTTTCTGATATGATGATGCAGCCCGCGCGACACTAAAGTGTCATGCATGTCGCGTTGAAACCAGCCTTTTCAGCCCGTGGTAGGCAACATGCATGGAACCATTGTCGAGCAGGTTGCATAATCATTTCAGAAAATCCTGGGAGGCTTAACTGCTTCAGCACATCATGCGTTCACCTTTCCATCGCTGGGCGGATCAAGGCACAGGGCACCTAACCTATCGTGGCCCAGCCGGGCCCAGCCGTGCGGAGCGATGGCGGAGCGAGTCGCAGGGCTCCAATCTAACCTCACCTAAACGGATGCTTGTTGATCATAATCATGAAATGCAAGGTTGCAACGAGGTGGAACACAGGAGGTAGAAATGCAACGTTTATGACAGTGCATCAGCATTATCGACTAATTCGCTCAGCATAATTATTGAGATCTCACATCATTTGTCTTAAGAAATGAGATTCACTGAATAAAAGGAGTATCATCCTTACAAGAGATTTGATGAACTCTCTTACATATCGGTTAGGCAGCCCACTTAGCGTTGTAGTAATGCACGTTGCCTATCTCTGCTTTCACGCTCTCTTCGGTTTTGGAATCTCGGAATTCAAGTCCTCTATTATTTGAATTCATGACTTTGAGGCACAGTGCAAGGCCTCAGGACCCATAGGTCAATGATAGCTGCCCTTTTCATGTTCTGTACAAAATTACTCGGCGTTATTTGTGTGAAGGTAACACGGCTAATGGTATAGATACCTTCAGAGAAGTGTTAGAGCCAGCGGCACGTAGCAAGAGGGGGGGCTGTGGGGCATCAGATCTGATGCCCCATCGGAAGTGTCGACACCCGATTTTTTCTTACTATTTATACATCGATTTACGAATTTAATGGGCCGCGTTTAAAGCCAAATAGTAAATTTTCTGAAAACAGTTAACGATGTATTTTTTACCCATTTTTGCCTAAAAATCCCCGAATGTTTTAAATTTTGGAAAAAAAATATAATTTAACTTAAACAGTAAATTTGCAGGAATAAGATAACATCTTGAAGGAATAAGGTGATGTATTCCTCCATGGTAACATATACTGACTTACTGTGGGTTGGACGATCGGC
>Ga0058701_10004399_pt1 | contig 11432 bp, 2 predicted proteins | sample AgamicOrMae_FD_97039 | JGI IMG/M metagenome (GOLD analysis project Ga0058701, IMG submission 97039) | Agave microbial communities from Guanajuato, Mexico - Or.Ma.e | ecosystem: Host-associated > Plants > Phyllosphere > Phylloplane/Leaf | place: Guanajuato, Mexico | collected 2012-06-04 | reverse complement strand
CACTGACCCACACAAGAAGGCCAAACATGCAAGCATTCATCTCTAGAATTGATGTACTGATTTTGCATTGCTGTCGTTTATCAGAAGAAGAAATTACAACAATGACCAATTTGTGGACATAACCGCTCACTTCCATTAAAAGTGATGTGTCTGATTTTTATTTCGTTTATCCTCAGATTTCGCGGAATAATCCATGCCCAGGGCCAATGTTTTCATTTTGCTTAAAGCTTCAGGGAATGTTATTATTTTACTTTTTTTAGTTGAAAGTCGTTGCGACCAAATTTATGTTCAGTACTTGATGTAAAGAGCATTTATCATATTTCAAAAATTATGTCTTAAAATATTCTTTTTAAACTGGTCTTCTTTACAGAGGTGGTTTTATTCTACGCCTTTCTACCTCACATCGTTTAGATGATAAACGCGAAGATACATCGTCTCGCAGGGGTAAACAAAATATTATGGTATAATAAGCAAAGACCATCGGCCAAAATATCGAAAAAATTCCTTCATCTATTCATAGGAAACTGAAATTTTCTTATGATATCCCTCTACCTCATTCGTTCACCTAAAACAAATTATCAAACAAAATAGATCTCGCATACCGTATGCAAGATGGTATCTCCTAACCATTGTGCCCACCTTTATTGAATCTTTTATTAACCCTTACTGCCCAGCGATGCCGTTTGGCAACAGAAAAAAAATATTTTTGAGGATCTTTTCAGTTGAGTATTGTCTCAATTTAAAAAAATATCACCCCTCTAGAAACCTTAAATTTTGTAATTTAGGCATTTTAAAAGGCTTAAAATTGCGTAATTTTGCGAAAAAAATCCTTCCAATTTCTCTTAAGCTAAATTTCACTCCAAATACTTTGGGCTGTAAGGGGTTAAAGTGCTCAACGAATATTTGAATACCCGATTACGTAAGATCAACCTCAGTAAAGTTAGGTCACATAGCTTGTGCCGGACTTAACCAAGAGATAGGGAATTTCGCCTCCCAAATTAGTGTATGGGCATCTCATCACAAGGGCAACCCAAACAAAACTCATCTGGTTTAAGGGCCTTGCAGTAAAAACCCGTTTTCAGAAAACGAGCCTACCTCCTCAACGATATAGACACAACTGAAAATCGCTTTGGGTCAGTTCACTGAAAGTAGGGTAAATATAGTGACCTTCCACGAGCAAGCGCTCTCTAACGTCTTCTTTAGAGGAGGTCAGTTTCAGCCAACATCCCTAGCGCCGCCAGTGGTATCCTAAGTGGACTGCCTCGGAATAGGTGCTACTTCTGAAGATCACTACGCGCTAAAAATACGTTTTATTAGCTTGGGGCCTTGGGTGGGGTTGGGGGGTGGGGAAGGGTCGAGTTGGGGGGGGGGTCGATTCAGGAAGGGGCAGTGGGTGGGAAGATGGATGCGTGGGAAGTTTGGCTAAAACGGTACGACGGTAATCGGTCTTCGTATTTTACCATTTGTTTATTTCGTTTGACTTTTGCGTACCTTGATTGAGAAAAGACGTTTTTGAGCAGAAAAGCCCTTAATGTATTGACGCTTGTTGGATTCACTCTTCTTTGATGCCGACCTTATGTTTTAGTAGCTTAATTTACACTTAATCGGACAATTAAGAACACTCTTAAAAGAATCTCATTTTTGAAGAAGAACCTGTAGTGCTTGAGGGGTCTTTGTCAAAACTGAGAAAAAAATACAATGAACTTTAAAAACATGTGTTTGAGCACACATTTTTTCAACAAAAGGTAGTATCAGAATACCATCAGAATTTAGGTCAAGTAGATCAGAATTTAACATTTTTGAGGTGGCTAGCATTCCGACTGTGTATATGTTTTCATGTGTGGTAATTTGTGGGAGAAGTGTTGTTTTCAAAATTTTCGAAATTTCTCTAATTTTAAAAGTGTATGTTTTTTGATAATACATTTAGTTTTTGACATGTCTTTAATTTTCTTTTTTGAAAGAGTTTACCCGCAGCTACGTATGTTTTGAATGTCATAATTTTCTTTAAAAACAGAAATTAGTTGCTCGAAATTGGAAACCTTCCATTACGAGTTAAATTGATCAGTCATTTCTGTAGAGAGAGGCGAGGGCTCACAATAAAATTCATCGTTGCTAAATTAGAGCCGGGAAAAACGTTATTTCGTTTATGATCCGCTATTACACCTAATGACCTCAACTTGCTGATAAAATGAAAATATGACCTGAAAAACGGTCAAAACGTTCGCAACAGGGCATTTTGCCAATTATCAAACGCCAGCAGATGCGTGTTAGTAGCGTATCTTTAACTGAGCCATGTCTTTCGTATGCAGTACAATTTAAAAGTGATCGTAAATATCCTAAACTAGCTTTGTGTTTTTGCATTGCAACCACATTCAAATATTTAACCCATAGACTATGAAAACAGCATCAGCATGGTCTTCATTTCTTCAACAATTTCCCCACCCACAAAAAAAGCATTCGAAAAAATAAAACTCTTTGATTGACTTGCTTTACGCTGATAGTCTAAATAAGACTCACGTATTAAAAGGTGTGAAGCATTTTAATGTGTCCATCCTGATGAAAAGCTAGTTTTTTCCCCTCTTTTGGGATATTTTGTGTTTTATTCGTGAGGATTTGAGATGTTGCGCAAACAGCGTTAAACTGCGCGAATCGCCGTCATCTAATACTGCCTATTTATTTCATAGGCTTTGCATTTTAAGAGGAAAAATGAGGTCTATTACCATGGTAGATTTCGTTCCCTTGTAAGCCGGAGGAAAGGTGTCAAAAATTTCGCTCTATAAAGTTGAGGCGAATATTCCAGGCACGAATCTGCCGTTGGCCGATTCCGATCTCCAATGTACGGTCTCTAGACTTGGTACGCATCAGGAAAAAGTAATTGTACCGCAGAGTAAACTACCGGAAATGTAAATTTAGTATGTGGCGGTGAATTCGAACGAAGCTAGTCACAACGGGAGATGACAGATGGCGATGCTATCGGTAGCTACACTGTATCAGCGACATCTACCGCAAGTCGGATGAAGTGCTCGGTTTATCTTGTTCTTTAACAAAAGTTTCGGGAGTAGGGGAGAGTTGGCAGATTCCTCACGTTCGTTTGCATTCCCTGTAATTTACAGTCTTCCCTTTTTTCCTCAACCGTGAATATGATGAATGTTGGAATGGGAACCGCAACGAAAAATCCGGATTGTGGTTACTGAAATACCGCACTGTGAAATGGGACGTATATAAATTCATGTGGAAATACCGGTTTGTTAATTGGTGTTTTATACAAATGTTCCAGATTTTTTTTTCGTGGTTAATATTTTGTGCTTAAAAAGTTTGCGTTACAAAACCGTCCCAATATCTGGAAGCAAGGAATTTAAGAAAAAAATCATTTCGACAAATTTTCCGACAAATCGTTTTCAAGACGGATTACATCGATGTTGAAATTTTATGCACCAGCAGCAAAAAAAATAAAAAAAAATTATCGCGCTCAATTTTTTTTTCGCAACCCCGTAACTTTGAAACGGAGAGATAAACGTATGAAAAGCTTTAAATAAAATCGTCAGATTTTCAAGAGATATATGAACTTGACTTCAGTTTTTTTGTCATATCTCGTTTTGTTCGGAAGTTACAGAAGTTAAAAAAATGGAGCGCGCAATACATTTTCGACTGCAAGTAACTATGATATGAATCCGACGTGCAATCGATACTACGTGTCGGCAAATCTCGTTAGTGAACGTAAGTTTAGGCATTTTAGACACCATTATTAATACCTACAAGCACATCTTTAGCCATTATTGCTTTATGTAAAGAAATACTCCCTTGTTCACGAATCGGCCATCTTTCCGTAAATGCCTTTTCTCCTGATCTCTAACTTACATCTTTAATACATCCCAGAATTCAAGTGAGAGGACCTTTTGAATCCTACAATCAATCTCGTTAAAATGGCTTGAAGACCAAGAGGAATAAGTGGGTATACTTTCATACATGCTGCCACACATGTGAACTGTTACACTCCCTAAATACGTCAACAGACATTAAAAAATAATAAAAAAATATGTATTTAAAAAATGGGAGGAAATCGAGTGGTCGTACCTAACTAGAAATATAAACGGATGGCGTAGTACAAATCAAAAACAACAAAATAATAGAACGTAAAAACAGTGCATTACAATAATCTATTGGAAAGGGAAAAATACAAGAATCTTCTTAGCTATTGACAATTAAACTTCCGTATCAAGTTGGTTTCTACTGCGAGCAAAAGAGTTCGAATACTAAAACGGATACCGCAATAAGCACGAATATAATCCGATTTTCCTGTTGAGCCAACTAAAAGTTTTACCATCACCACGCATAAGACGGGTTTTGTTCTGTGGGCATAGAGTAATCAGCCCACGCTCATTTTGCAATTACACGCTTACGCAAGTAAATTTTGGTTGAAGTTGGAGATGTAATTTTCTCACTCTTAGTTTTGAAGTTTGCGATTTCAACCTATGGCCTAGCTTATCTCAACTTTTCCTTGCTATACAGAAGATTTCCTGACGGTGAGGTTAGATGCCGTTTTCTCGCTCCCCTAACCTATAAGTTTTCTTGGCTGTCAAGCCAGAAACAGCATACTTCTAGATAGCTACTTCTGCCGTTGAAAGACGGCAACATCAGGCATGAGGTGAAGTTACATTTTGTTTAGTCAGATGCACTCTTCCTTGCTTCCCTTTAGCTCCACTCGATTCGGATACGAAAACCTCAATTTTTGGTAGACACAGAACGTTTTTCATTCAGAGTGTACCTTGATATCTAAAAATTAATTATGTTCTAAATTGAATTATGCCCCTTCTTTCAGTGACAGAAAAGATTGTCGTGTGTATTTTGAGCTTTTGGCTTTATTCCCGAGTTACATTTTACTTTATTTTACTAGTTTTATTGAGAGCGTACACCATCTGGGATCACTATACAAGATAAATTACATCTTCCTGGGTCCTATATAAAAATAATATCAGAGCTGAGTGCTTTTCTGGCTTTTGATCGTATCTCTTGGCTAAGAAACAGTGTCTGTGAGGGGTCACCAACGCAACTATGTCTGAAAGACTTAATTCACATATTTGGTCCCAATATAACTTTTCCTTTGGTCCTTGATCAAAGTATTTCTATGTACAAAGAAAAACTGGGCAGCAACTTCGTCCAATGCAATAACCCAAGTGGGTAAGAGCTCCATTCATTTAGACCCAACTGAAACATTTTTCCTGAAACTTTTGAACAGCACTTAAGGAAGTGTAGACTGTTTGTATGGGGACAGATTTTTGGCTCAAAGTTCTAGGGAACAAAATTGTTTCCTGCTTGACTGAATGCATCCTCGTTTTAGGACGAAATGCCTGGTCGGTAGTCCTTGGAACTAGTTTTACCGGAATCATCTCTCTGTGGAATACCGTTTGGTTTGAAGAATTATACGCTATTGAAATTTATAACTGCTGAAGATATTTCTCGCCAAAGTTTCCTGGGAAACGATTCCACGTGTCATGGTGACCACTTAAAGCAAACGAGCGAAGACTTTGTAACTCGTAATAATGACATATCAACCTGGCTCTCTTTTGCTGTGGTGCAAGTTTACGGAACACAATCCCTTAAAAAAAACACTTCCTACAAAATAATCAATACTATCATTTTTATTTTCGCCGAATCACATTCCTTGAAACAAAATATGGCAGAAACAAGATGATCATAGTTTCTATACTTTTTACTGTGACTCATCACCGTAGCATAAGCTGAATCAATGCCATATAGCGCCTTTTATTTGTCAGCAGTGTCTCAAATCAGTGCGGTTGAGTTTCAGCAGGTGAGGTCAGCACAAAGCAAGAGGAGAGTTAAAATGTACTTTGTTTTTGTTGGGTAAGTTTAGGTTGACAGTTTAGGTTAATTCAGAATAAACCAGATAAGTTTAGGTTTGGTAAGGCTCTGTAGGTAGTGTTGATGTTGTTTTCAATAGCTGAGGATGATGTCAGTTTTGCAAATTTCCTGTTGAAACCGTTCTCTTTCATTCTCCGATCACAAAAAATGAAAAAAGCCCAGGGCATGAATATGGTTTCATAATTCCAACTTCGGTCAAGGCCCTTGTACATTTCACGAAACATTTACGAGTTCAAAACGCTCATTGCCTGAATTACTTTCAGGGAAAAGGGTGACTCAACTTGCCACTTGACTTAAGGAATCCGATTGTTCGACGGGCGACACCACGTGATAGAGGCTATTATCGCTTAGAGACGCCATTTAACTGTTTGACGTCCACCCAAATATTTGAGCGACCCCAAGTTCAGACAGACGGCCGTTGCGCTGTCGCAAAGTAAACAATCGGACCGTACCAGAATCGCGGGTCTGTTCTATGAGGTGGAACGCGATTTACAAGCTAAGTCTGGTGAGTTGATAATCGCTGCCCCATTTTTGACCGGGCCAACGATGGAAGACCAATTGTCACAACGCGTAAGACCTTTTTGGCTCTCTACTCTCTACCATCACCATTGAACATTAAGGATACATATTGAGGTCAACATCGTAAAACTTGTAGCTTAACCCAACCTACATTAAAAAGCCATTGTCAAACCGAATTCCAAAATTCACAAACATGATGGAGAAATTATTGACGTGCGTGAGGGTATTCGAGAAAGTTTGGATGACTATCGATGATAATGAAGAAAGAACTTTATTTTCGTGAAGTTCCTAAAGTAAAGAATCGTGTGAGCGGCATGGTGTGGGTCCTTGTGACTTGTTATTTCAACTTTTCTAAAAGCATATCGCGACGATTATTTTAATCCTAACCTGTCAGATGGAATCAGTTCTTTCATATAACAAACCCCCTCTTCTTACTACCGCGTCATTGGAAGCTAATAGGTTTTTGATCCCTTGGCAAGTGACCGCAGAATGTTGAGCCGTCGTCCTTATTTACATCACACTTTTGAAACACGATTCCTTCAGAACAGGTTTGTCCTCAAGTCTAATCTCTAGTGTAGTTGGTCAAACGCTACAAATCTGATCCTGAAACCTATGTTCTCCTGTCCCATTTCCACATCCGTCCCTAAGATCCCATCTCTTTTCTACTCCCAAGGAACGATCCCAAAGCCACCTTGAGACAAGAACAAGGGAGAAGGGCCCCGAATCAGGTGGCGATTCACACAGCGTTCCAGCTTGGTAACGAACAAATATGACCCATCGAAAAAGTACCAAGAAATAGGACAAGAGTTAAGGGCAACATGCAACCTTGAGACAAACCCGAAATGAGACACAACGTTTGAGATCCACCCCTGTCCTAGATGAAATCAAATGTTTTAGTCGATTGAAGCCAGCGCGCGCTGTGTGTGACGTCTTGAAAACCCCACGTCAAGTAACGGAACGGAGCGCGCGGCCCGGTATCTTGGCACTGCTGTATTTATGTACGTACGTCATTTACACTGTAAGTTTGAAAGGTTAAATTTTCCACCTCATTTGATTTACCTATACTGTTGTATTGTTGCCAAACGCAGAGCAAGACGCAACGCACTTAACCTGTATTAATATACGTGTTAATGTATTGTTAATTAATAATTTAATGTACAAAAGAATCAGATAGGATCTAAAATATAACCTAATTCGTTAAGCACGGATTGTAGAAGGTCCTATTTAGAAACGTTGTAAACAATCAGTATTATTGTTTTTTATTCAGTTTTTCCATCATCTAGAGACACAGTGATCAATCCCTCCCCCCCTTTTTTCGTATGTGCAACGGTATCTTCTACTTAATTTTTAAGAGTTCATCTGTTTTGTGTCTGAATCAATACTTTGTCCAAAGTTTTCGAACGCAATGAATTTTTTATGCCGAAAGCTTTAACAGCTTACGATGTCCTCATGGAAAGGTTTCTCACGGTTGTTGAGCTACCCGAGAAACTACTATTTGTTTCTTAACACGAACACGCGAGCTGAATGGGGACAGATTTAATTGGAAGCTTCTCTGCCAACGCAAGCTAGAAATACAACGGTTATGTTCCCCTACGCAAGAACTCCACGATTTAAAGTTCATCGTCAAATTCTCTCATGAGAACAAAATTAAGTCTTCTATGACTTTGCCTCTGTAAGTTCATAGGAAGACATCTGGTATCCCACAGCGAGAAATTTCATTCGAGAGTCAGCTAAAAGTCAAAATAACAGCTCAAAGACGCTGGGTTTTATGAGCGATGACCGGGTTTTCATAAATTAATTTAGCTTTTCTATTGAATCATCACAGCTCCCGTTTCTTCATTCCACAATCAGAGCTTCATTATCTCCCGTCTGCTATGCATATCATAATATCATAAGACTGCAAAAAGAATCATCGCCCTAGTTTTGAGCTTCGTAAATATCTCTCTCTCTTAAAAGTATGACGGTTTGCGTCCACCATAGGATTCGCTTTCCCGATCGAAACTTTTGTTTTAGGTTCTTGGGAAAATTTAATACAAGTTTTGATGAATTGCTACGAAGAGCTTCGCTGCAGACACCGATAACAGGAGCTCTGTGAAGTAGACTTTTGATAGTTGGCAGTTTGAACAGTTAAGATCTAATCATCCTGCAAATGAATCAGAAAAGTTCTTCACTGATGTCAATTCGAGTAAAATCGTGAAAGTTTTTCAGATGTCAATGCGAGTACTCGCCAGGAAGAAAATTAATCCGGAACTCAAGTTTGCGTACCCGTTTGCTACTTCTTTGTTGATGCTGGTAATTAGTCATTGCGAGTGGCTTACAGCTCAATGTGAAGTTACGATGCACCAGTTTTGCTCATACTTCTATAGGATGTTTCAAGTCCCGCGTTTAACCTAGAAGAGAAGGGTGCACCAGGTCGAGCTAATCAATAAGTGTCCGATAACCTATCCCCGAAAATATACAGTTTAACGCCAAGGCCCGTTTAAACGACTTCTGAGTACCGTCTTTCGAACCTTTCTCAAACCGAAAGTACTCACTCGAAGCAAGCACTGTAATCGGTAATTCATGTGCGCTACATAATTATGAGTAACTTTACGTTTGGAACTTTTCTTGTAACTCGAACGGTTTAGACGCTACAAGCAAACAACGATGTGCTACACAATTCATATGGATAACGCGCGAATTTCCGTCTAATGGGACATTGTTCACGTTTTGTTTAAGGCGTACCGCACCTAAACCGTTCAAGTTATGACAAAAGTTCCGAAGGTAATGTTCCTCACAGTTATATAGCGCACCTCATGCATTGTAGAACATAAGACAAATACCCTCAGAAAACCAAAACATTCGTTTCACGGAATACTTCTACCTGTTTGACAGTGAAACTAAAACGGAGGTAACATGTAAATTGGTAATTTTTTCAAGACAGACCCATAGTCAGCCACTTCAATTGAAGCCTCTTGCCAAGATCTTTTGATTATACGGGTCAACATATAGTTCTATATAATGAAAGATAACCATAACCCATAATATCCCTTTCGTAGTTTCACATCCAAAACTGGTGAAGAACTTCCACAAAAAAGGTGTTTTCTCTTTTCTATGCAACCTTCAAAATTTATGGCTCATTCCGATGATGTAAAATAGCCCATTTGTACAGATTGATGAGAGCAGTTTTGAAACGAGCGAAAAACCATTGCTCTCTTGAATGAGCTCGTTGTGTCATGGCCCCTTCACGGTCTTCCTTGAGACCCTGCCACCTTTCTTCCACTAGCCTTCCACAATTTTCTCCGTAAGAGCAGTAGAAGGCCAAAGCTCATTTAGCACCAGCTTTTGAAGCCTCTAGTATTACTGACGTGTTTGTTTTCCCTGTAAAGTGCAGCCTCAACACTGTTAAAGTCGAAAGAAGGAAAACTAGGTCCTTCAGCCCGACAAGAGTGTCGTCTCCATTTTTCCGTGCCGTGACACGTGTTTCCCGAACGCTATTCTTCCCTATCGCAAACTCACACGACGCACGTGTACAAGGATTGCTTTTTGTGCCAAGGAAAACCGAGATCTTTCATTCATATTTTTTCGTATATAGATTTTGGCAGCGGCTAGAATCCCATGAAAAACAATGAGGAGAAATGACTTCTTCAGCAAAATGTTTCAATTTGTGCCTGTTTCGCGGCAGACATTTGACAGACGACCGGCCAATGAAATACCACGTCTGCGTTCGGAAAAAGAAACTTTAATAACGAGACTGCCTGATTAATGTCCTGACGCCGTTGTTGTCGTAGTGACGACTTAGCTTCGGGTGATGAATTTTGCGTTGAACATCTATGTTCCCAGACGAAGAAGTTCTAAGAAGATTATCATTTAAGAAACTTCTTCGCTAGGCAGGAGATTGCTGTACGTCAGCCATGGCTGAAGTAATCCTACATGTAGGCTAAACCTGCTCACACTAATATAAGATTTTCGGCAGTTTTTATTTAAGAATTATTTTGTTGAACTATTCCCCGGTACAAATACCCACTTCGCCTCATATCTCACGATAATCTATCCTAGGATAGAGTTCACAGCTTAATGTTATATCTTACCTTTATTTTAAATATGCGAAATAGTTAAGTTGGTGGGCCACATTCCACATTTCATAAAAACAATAAATCATCTTTCCGGGGATAATCTTTACGAATCACATTTCTGCGCCCGAGCTGCTACACCTGATTTATCAGAAACTCCTGTAAATACATTTCCGTGTTGCAACTCTTTGCTAGTAACATTTCCGCCACCAAACTATCCATTCCGTTATCAGAGCATAGAAAATCATGCACAGATAGCACCGAAAGCGCGGTTGGAAGGTACTGAAGCCCTTATGGGCAGACTTCGTGTCGGGAAGTGTTTTCATCGAGTTGCGTGACCGGGAGTCCTGAACAAACATAAAAAATGGAGAATGTCTCAAATAGCTTTCGCAGGTTAGCCATCATTATGTATGAGCGAGTTTAACAAGTAAACCGCATACTGAGTGGCAGTGTTTTTGGACCATTTCGCCAATTCTCGGAAAATGAATAAAAGATAGCTGTCAAATATGTCGATGTTATATTAGAATATTACATTGTTATTTTAAATTCGAACACTTGATTTTCATGTCAAGATAAAAATTAATTAATCAGAATTCCAAGTGTTTTGTTCTTTTTTAAAAAATAAATTTTGTCGACGAGTAAGTATCTTAGAAGTGAAAGTGTCTAAAAAATAGTTTTTAGTGTGTTTATGGATAATAATTTAGTGTGCAGTACACCCATCAATGTTATAGCTGTTGGTTGAAAAACAAAGGATATAGGTTAATCGCCCTTCTGGCGACGCAAGGCGAAAAGGTCGGAGTTGTTTACAATATGTCAGCTTCAGAAACTCGAAGAATTCTGACAGAACTTGAAGGTTTAAGATGACAGTGCTCTTAATCCAATTTCTTTCTAGAATCGGAACACTTTGTTTCGAAAGTCCCCCTTCAATCGTAACAGAAATAGCCACCAAAGCTTCCGATGACAGTTTCCAGGAGATTTCTT
>Ga0058701_10004398_pt1 | contig 11433 bp, 5 predicted proteins | sample AgamicOrMae_FD_97039 | JGI IMG/M metagenome (GOLD analysis project Ga0058701, IMG submission 97039) | Agave microbial communities from Guanajuato, Mexico - Or.Ma.e | ecosystem: Host-associated > Plants > Phyllosphere > Phylloplane/Leaf | place: Guanajuato, Mexico | collected 2012-06-04 | reverse complement strand
TAGGAGTCGTGAAAACGGAAATGTTCGGCGGCGTCTCTGATTTTTCCTGTAAATATACGCACGGTACTTCGACAGTCGGTGGTGGGGGGAAAGCGACGGTACGAACTACCGTTCGTACTGATGTGCTAACTTAAGTGACGTGCGTTGAAGTCTCTCAAAGCACGATGCGCCTACGAAAGGAGGAGTGGTCGAAAGAGGCGTCCTGAGCTACCCTAGCTTCGATTAGCTTAGAAGGAAGACGAAGTTATCTCTATTCAACCAAAGTTTTACGTGTTTCTACACCTTGTGTTACATAAGTCAATTTTTGTGAGCCTTGGGAACTATTTTTTAAAAGTATTTTCATTATTTTTCTTAGTACTCAAAATAGGGTTTTGTAGTGAAAACATTTGCTACATTCTTAATTTTTGGGGGGGAAGTTCGCTACTCCAAGACTCTTTGTATTTTAGTAATCTAGATTTTAGCAATTTTAATAACTCCTCAGTTTTTCGATAGGTTTAGTATCCCCTCCGAGGGTTGTGCAACAGGTGAAGGATCATCAGTGGACATTTGCACAATCCGCAGGTGGTAAAGCCTTTCTAGAGATAGGTCAGTTAAGGCTTGGTTAGGTTAACCTAGGTAAGGTTAAGCTCGATGTCTGTTCGCGTAAGGGCAATCAGTTGAAACACTCCGTTGACTCAATCTCCGGTGTCATTTATTCTACGATCAGAAAGGTGTCATAACGAATGAGGCGTCTAGATTTTGTGCCAGTTGAGCTGAGGGAAGGTCTTGAGGAAGGGATACTCGCTGAAGCCCTTGAGGTCGTAGCCGTAGTTGTAAGGGAGGTCGTACTGGCCGGCGGTGATGAGGCGGTAGCCACCCGGGGCGTAAGTGATGACTGGCTTCTCCACGTGGCTCACGAACTCCTCGGGTTCGCCGTAATACTTCATCACTGGCATTTCTGGAACCAACGCAAATACTGACAATCATAGCCAAGGACTGATGGTAATGTTGGAAAAGCAGGTGTCAAACGAGATATGCCTCGCGCGGTTAGTTGCAGGTAGAGGTCTGGATATAATAGAGAGAGTGCAAAACCATGGACACCGCCATCATGCTTCCGAAGTCTCTCCGTAAGCTACAATGCATTTTGATGGTCCCATAAGAAACAAAATGGCTGCCCAATGCCTCATCTCTAGTATATCCAGGCCTCTAGCTGCAGGTAGTCGATACGAGAGCTCGGCAGAACGAAACGAGATGTTACGAAAAAGACATGATGTCTAGATTCAACATGCCAAGCTCGTACGATGTCCTTGAGTTCTAGTTTTTGGGTTCATCTCTGAAACCATTTCCACATTCATACTACGCTATTTTTTCTCCCGATTCCTCTGCCATCCTAACCTCTTAGCCTCAGTTCTTTTTACCTCCTATGTCCATCTTTCATCTTAAACGGAAACAACCCAAAGTAATTGGAATAAAATTCAGCTTAAGAGAAATTTAAAGGATTTCTTTCTGTGAAAATACGCAAATTTAAGCTTTCGAAAATGCCTAAATAATTAAATTTCGGGCTTCCAGAGGGGTGATATTTTTTTAAATTGTGACAATACTGAACTGAAGAGATTCTCTAAAATATTTTTTTTCTATTGCCGAACGGCATCGCTGGGCGGTAGTGGGTTAACCATTCATAACCTCTTTGGTTTTACATTCGCCCGCTTCTCTTCCAACCTCTGTCCTTGTCTCACATCTCACTTCCGAACACTTTTTCTTTTCTTTCAATACCTTCTCAACTCCTCTTCCATTTTATGTATTACATTTCTCAAGTTTTCGCTGTTTTTTTCCCACATTTCGTCTTACTCTTTTCATCAGCTCTGATCTTCTTTGACTTCCGCAACTTCCTCCACCACCTCTCGTCTTTCGGTACCTTTTCTGATATCCACTCTCCACCCTCTTCTCGCCTCCTTTCACCCTGAGCTCGTCTTCAACCTATATCATTTTCACTTCTAACTTCTTTCCTAACCTCCAGCATTCGCGCTATTTGACGCAACTTTTTCTACCTGTTTCTTATGAATTTGTAAAAAAAAACAAAACAAAACAAAGAAACGCACGTGAAGGCTTTATGACGATTCAACCGTTTTTGATCTCATCACCGTTCCACGTAAGAGCTTCCCACCGGTGGAAGTATTAGCACAATATACTTCTTAAACTTACCGTAATATTGGGTCGGGTAAGCGGACGCAGCCACGGCGAGGGCAATCAACACAACAACCACCTTCATTTTTGATGAGATACACAAACACTCGTGATTGTTTTCAGATGAACCCAACACTTTTATACCACTTGTTAATGGGACTTGAAACTGGTTTGTGATCGACTTTATATCGTATTGACGATTCTTTGAATATATCTGAAACTCAAGATATCGATCGTCCAAAGAAAAAACAACCGAGTAAATTTACTGATCTGAACTATTGAGCAAGTGACACTACATGTTTCAACAATTGCCGAACTGTCATTGTTCAAAATAGCAGTCGATCAATTGCTGGTACGCACGTTTTATTTTGGTAGATTGTTGAACTAGCGCCCTCACTTGGTTTATTTTTCGTGCTTCTCCCACGCCTAGTGGTTCGTTCTTTGATATCATAACTTCGCCTGCGTTTCTCAAAACTTTGATTTTTTAAAATATTTTTTGTATTTTTTAAAAATCATCTCTTTTTGAACATTGACGTTGAAGACTTTTAACTCGTTTTAACATACTGAAATTGGTTTTCAAGTATAGCGTAAAAAATATAAATCATTGCGCAGTCGATCTGTGATAAAAATGGAGAAATGGGCTGCTTGTTTGTTTGTTTTTGCAAACAAACCTTCAATTTTTGTTCACCGTTATTTCAAAAAGCTTTCTGCAATAGAAAAGTCTTGTTTTTTATTATCTTTCTCCGAAGCCCAAACTAAGAAAATACCGATTCTACTCTAGTTTTGAAACGAATTTCTTATGCAAATCTCATCCGATAGAGCCAAATAGCTGTGCAGCGTTGTCGGACTTCTTTCTTGGTTGATATGAACGGCGTTTTAATCAAAAACTGTTAAACGTAATCAAGGATTTTCTGTTGCATAATGTTTTGGATTGCTTTGAAATTGATTGCTCGGAAAATAAGGATGTTTACTTTTTATTTTTAACGTTTGACCAGTTATTTCGTCTATCTAAAGTGTGACCAGTGAAATCTGGCAAAGCAGGCAACCCCCAATACCGTCCTGTCATGTGGGCTTCCTAACTCATATTCTCCGTAAAAACTGCAGTCTGTGTAGCGAACTCGTGGAAGTATTCGCATCGCCTATACCTCTTCTGGAGGAGGGCACTTTACGGCGTATTACCAGCCAGCCGATGTGCCGGTCATAATGAAAACTTTGTAACCAACAAAAGCATTAAACCAGTTACACAAGCAACATGTTGTTCGGAATTACCCTTTAACCTTAGCAGGTAGCAATAAAAAAGTCTTAAACTCGAACTGACGGAAAGAAATAAAATCGGAAATGAGTCCTTTTAAGTTCGCATAGATCGAAAGGTTGCCAGAATTCGTTACTTCGGCAATAATCCTTTCGAAAGCGCTATTTTTGAAAAACCTGAAATAGCTAAAAATGATAGATCTCACCAGCTCACAAGCAAATCCAGAACACATCAGAGCGGGTTAGCTTCCATTTTTTAACGATTTAATCGCGGTTATATTTGACTTAGCGAAATGTGGCAACAATGTCGCAGGTCAAAAGGTCGGGTAGATCTGCCTATTTGCAGATTTGTTTGACGATAAATCTGGCTGTCAATGCAGCTGTGCGTTCGCTCGCGGGAACAGAATTATTTTTGCTGTTGTGCGAATGTCAATTTATCATGGAATGGTACAGCGAAAAAATATGGTTTTCACGGCACAGCGTCAACAAGGTCTGAACTCCCCCCCCCCAGGTGGACTGGTGACCTAGTTCCGTTGCATTAACGAAACTTTCCTGATGGATTTCAAGTTAGTTTGAAGGACGGCTCTAATTTTTGTATTCCTTATTCCGGACGGGGTTCTTTGATACGTAAATGATTATTTGAAACGTCTGTGAACTTGGCGGTTTTTTAATTCCGGAAGTTGTGAGATCCCAGTTCAGCTAACAATCCAATTTACTTAGATTCTGCCTTTCGGCCTTTTATATTAAACGTGTGGGATTTGGAAATTGGCGAAGTTTCTTTTTGTTTTTTTACTATTAGAATTTTTGATTTGGTTCAAGCTTTTATAACATTATGAGGAGCTACCACATGCCTACCAAACCGCTTATTCAAGTTAGGTTCCCTGTATCTAGTGTTGTCGGTTACCAATGTTGTTCAAAAACATTTTTTTTTACTTGGTGAGTACAATTTTTTCAATGTGCCAACATTCATATAGAGTTTTTCAAAATGGTTTATTGCCAACTTAAAGGAAAAAAAAAAGCACGAACCTTCTAGCATGTTACATAACTCAGGGTCGCTTGAACGCTTCCAAAGTTGCAGTATCGCCAACATTTCGCTAACGGCACGACACGACAATTTTTCCCTTTTTTTTACGTTTATCGGCCTTTCTCCGTTGCAAGAGTCGGATGAAAATGCTTGCACAGCAAAGTAGCAAGTTGTTGGCAGGGCTGAGGCCCTCTAACGAAGCGTTTAAAGCAACTTTTAAAGACTCACATCGACAGATCACGTCATTACCTGCAAAAAGTTCCGGCTAAAAGTTCCGACTTTCATTGGAGTTTAATCTCGGGATGTCAGGTGTTGTGCTTAAGACCCACTTACGTTACACAGCCTGTCTTACACTTTCACAACTCATCAGTTGAAAATCACCGAACGAAATCAGTTCTCGAACTTTTTTTTCACTGATGAGCTCTTTAAGAAACTTTCTCTTTTCTTCTTTACTAAGTATAAAAATGCTTACCTTTGAGGTGCTTTTTTTCTAAAAAAAAAACTTTAATGTGTTTGGGAAATTTTTCCTTTTCCCTCTTCAATGAATACTTAAAAGCTTACCATTGAGATTAAAAAAAAAGTGTTATATTTTTTTTAGTTTTTTAGATGTGGAGTTTGCTCCTAACCCTTAAGCGCGCTTGGCATTTAAAGTAAATCCTCTCAAGCGTTTATAACGCTTGTTTTGAATTTAAATGTACTCATTCGACTTCCTCTACATCCATCGACCAAATTTTGAACGTGCTATAAAAGGGCGGCTAGTTTATTTTTTGTGTATCTGCAAGTATGTTTTCTTTTTGAAATCATGTTCAGTAGAGTTTTAGGGTATTATTGTATTTTCCCTTTCGTTCACTTTGGTTATGTCTGCTTTAGCTAGATTGGATTAGGTTTGCATGAGTGAGGCTAGCGTGGGTTAAGTTTACGTGATCGGCCTTAGTTTCCGTAGGTTAGCTTGAGCTAGGCTGCAGTAAGAAAGATTCCTTTAGGTGCGCTTAGGTTAAGTTCGCTCGGTCTACATTTTCGTAGGTGTACTTCAGCAAGGCTCTGAGGTTTTCTCGGTGAAGGTTTACTTGTTCTTTTCGCCTAGGCTTAGCACCAATATTCGTCAAATATTTTCGCTTGATATTGCGCCTTGTGTACAAATCAGAATCTTACGTAACGCCCATTCGTTTTAACCAGGTTGCCACGTTGCAGAAGCCCATTCTTGAGAGAGATCCAAGTCGGATTGCATTAGTAGGGCACGAACATCCCTGAACGAGCATCGGACCTCCACTCGGGCTGCACAGCCCGCTGCGAGCCCGCTCCCAGCCGGCTCCGAGCCGTAGTGCCCCGCTTAATCTTATAATGGTCGGAAAGAAAGAACCCGCAGGGCTGTGGTCGACCGCAGCGGTCGCTGCGACCACAGCAGCACACAAAGACATCCAAACACAATTCAACTCACTGGGGATACCAACCCTCTCAAAAACGCAACTTTGCGCCCAAAATTAATTAGTGATTGTTATCTACGCTTTGTCATGCTAAGGAAACATCAGTTAATCGCTGAATTAATAGCTTCTATCTTAGGGAGCGGTGCCATAACTTTCATGACGGTGCATAAGCACACCATGAAAGTAGCACACGAAACACTCCTGGCTACTTTAATCACGATTTCAGGAAAAAATTGACTTTTAATTCCTACCGTAGGTTAACCCATAACAGCCCAAAGTACTTGGTGGGAAATCTAGCTTGAGAGAAATTCGAAGGATTTTTCCCAATGAATTACGCAATTTTATGCTTTGGAAAATGCCTAAATGATTAAATTTCAGATTTCCAGAAGGGTGATATTTTTAAAATTTTGACAATACGGAACTAAAAAGATACTCTAAAATAATTTTTTCTGTTGCCGAACGGCATCGCTGGGCGGTAGTGGGTTAACCAGGGAGAGAGCGCATTTTGAAGTCTACGGTGTTCGTCGGTGAATTTTACCCTCAAACGGAATAGGTACTTCTCTTTTCGGTAGAGTTTGATGATGTTTGGTGAAAACTTTATTCATAAGTTAGAGTTTAATTCCAAGTTTGAAAAAGATTTTCTTCGTGTGCATTCGCTTGGTTGAAACTTCATATCGCAACATTGTTTCATATCTTGCCTTGGAAATATGCGTCGATTGTGGAGGGTTTTACCCCGGCTTATTTGCGGCACTGCTGGTCTGTGTCGACGCGTTATTAGGAATGTCCGACCTCCGGCTGGGAACACGGATATTACCAGGATGATGCTGAAATACTTTATTCGTTTGATACGAACAACAGAAACAGTTTTCATCACTATGAAACTATTGCTTTTATTGCTCATACATGAAATTCATGAAATTAATCGATCCTCCTTTTCAAGTAGAGCGATGTTCAGGAAATTAACTTAACCTCATCGTTACAGCTGAAAAACTTCTAGTGTGCCGCAGGGCTTTTAATCTCGTTTAGTGTCTTAGACTCATGCAGGCACGTAAGCATTGCAGATAACATTTAAATAATAATAAGTAAAAAAAGAAAACAGGCCTGGGGGTCCAATTCTATGTATATATGCTCTTTTTTTAACCTTGTTTTGTATATTAAATGTAAACGTACCGCACCCTTGGTCTCTCTTTTTTCTTTTTTTTCTTTCCTTTTTTTTAAATCTTCGAACGTTTTAAAACTTTAATTAACAAAACAGTGTCCTCCTTAGTTACTCTGTTTCTTGCCAATTCTCTTTATCCTATTTTTTTATCTTCAATTTTTTTTTAAAATTTAAACCGATTGGGGAGATCTTTTCTGGATGAAAACTTCAATAAGTTTCCGGAACTAAATTGTTGCTTTAGGCCGTTATAAGGTGGTATATTAATATTCAGCAAGGATTGTTTGCTATGATAGGCTGGGTTGGGTAGGGTTACTTTAATATTAGGTTAAAATTTATGTCAGGTCAGGTAAGGAGGATAGTAAAATCAAATTAAATATGTTTAAATTAAATTCCAAGTGAGGTCAGGTAAGGTTAATTTAAGTTATTGAGAGCTTTCGTGTCACTTAAAAACTAGCATTTCTTCCACTGACACCGCTACCAGAAAACATAGTATAAATTATTTTGTCTTACGAGGACGGCTTTGCGGCTAGTTTTTTGGGAGACGCAGGACTGAAACTAAGCATCGCGATTACTTAGTCCCTGACGACGTATTCGCACGCCCAATAATTATTCTCAATTAGACGTAACGTGACGTAATGGGGCGCAACAGCGAAATGAGGAATGACGCCTTGGTGGGTCAGTCCGTGGGTCAGCCCTCAGGTCATTTCAAAAGACCCGCCAAGTCGTTGGTCGGTGGTGGGGGGCTTAAGGACCAGCCAATTAGAGACACGATGCGATGCGTCATTTGGGACTGTCCGCCCGCCTTTTGTATCTCCTCGGGGAGATGTTGATGGGGCTGACTAGCGCCCTCTAGCGGCCGTCTCCCACAGGCACGGCGATCGCTTATTTGCACTTCAAAGTTTACCTCCCCAATTTTGAATAATTAGAAGGATGATGCGGTGAATTAAAACGGTGATATTTCCAAGGATTCTGGTCCCCGTGTCCCTAGTCTCCCCCACGCAACCGAGCTCCCAGCCAAAGTTCCTGTTGTGGCTTACACGTGTTTTGGATATCAAGCTAAAACGGATACACGTATAGAAAAATAAAAACTCGTTTCGCAGTTTTAAAACTTCTCTTTTCTGCCTTCGTTTCTGATTTCGTCGTAGGTATCTTAATCTCAATTTTGAATCCTGCGCAAACTTCTCGTCGGCAGCAGAGAAGTAAAGCGCTCTCGGCTCCAACGTCTGCTGCTGGGAAGCGAAGCACAAGTCACATAACCTAACCCTTCCTAACGTATGCGCGCGTGTATGTCTGTTGTTCTATTCGCACACGTATGTTAATACAAGGGAAACTTGGACGCACGTAACCTAATGCATTTTAAATAAGAGGTGACTAACGCATGGAAACCAACCAAATACATTTTAAATGGGGCAGCGTGTGAATAGTCACTTCGCTCTTATAATGAAAGGAACCAGGGTGGGATTGAAGAGTAAGCTATTACAAACGATAAAACGAAGTTTTCTGGTGTTGCAGATATCGAAGTAAAGCCAGAACACTGAAAAAACTAGAATTAACGATTTGCAACCGACTACTATAGGTTGGTTAGTTCAGAGATAGCGCCTGGTACCTCACTTTGCCGTTGTATTGTTTGGATGTGCCTTTTCCATGTTCCGCTCGGCGATGATAGGTACACTGTAAAAGGAGAACATTAGATTCAGATTCGACAAAGTCAAATCACTGATCTGATTAAAAAAATAAATAAATAAAAGAATCAGTCTAAATATTCACTGGATTTCAGTTATTTCATTCTTAAAATAAGCACTTAATGAAAATTAGAAACTATGTCTAAAATTCAGTGAATAATTGGAGTGATTTTTTTTCAGATCAGTTATTTTGAAACATCTGAACTAAAGATTCTCTTTTTACAGTGCACAACACATAGCGAAGGGAAACTGCATTCAACTTGGCAGTGCATTTGGGCACTTCGGTTGGTTGGCGGAATCAGACCTTACGTCAAACGAGAGTCCTAAAAAAGTCGATTTTGTGGCCAGTTCCGAATGTGTGTGCTTTTAGAGTGACATCATGGGGCCATGGTATAACGACGACGAAAAGGGCAGTTCGACAAGGATAGTGGGGGGAAGGGGTATCGATACTATGATCATTCTTCTTGACATGAATGGCAACGGAAGTAAATAATGAGAGGAACGTAAGAATGGGGTGGAAAGCAAGTCCTAAATGACAAACCAAACAGATCGGGAGACGGAGGGGGCCGAAGGAGACCGAAGGGGTCCGAAGGAAGGAGTTGGCGGTTGGTTCAAAGGACGCATTAAAAGTGCAAATAAAAGAGGGTTGCAGTCTTGTACAATGATGGGGGTCTGCCTGACTGGAGGAAATGAAAGTGCATATAGTGTAGGAGAAGTTTATTTTCACGACAACTCCCTTTCACGGCAATAAATTCACGGATTAGGCCCTAACTTCGTGCAGTGCATTTTTAAAGTATACTAAAAGTGTATACTATTTGACTAGTAGGGGGCAGTGAGTTGTAACAGGCCGAGTGGAGTAGCGGATCGTAAAAGGAAGTTTGAAGGATGAACGAAGTACAACGGTCTGTGAAACAAATCATGAGCCCAGCTTTCATGCATTTTCGCTAGGTACACCAACTTAACTCAGGTGTAGTTGTTTTCAAGGGTGTCAATATGGTGTCAAGGAAGATAAGAAAGTGTTCACACGAATCATATGCATCGATTGGATCATGAGCTAATCCAATCCCTTTCTGTACAATGTACCACTGAAGATCTCAAGCTTCACAACTAAAATTTTGCCTGAAAAAAGAACATGCTTTTTAGGCAATACAGTCTAAGCTGTGAGCATTAAATTGAGAAAAATGCAAGTTAGCCCCATCTTTTCCTCTGTTTTGGTTTGGTATCGTTTGATTCAGTTCATTGAGGTTTGATTCAGTTGAGTTAGATCTGATTCATTTTAGTTATTTTTAATTCAGTTTTGTGAGATTTATGATCCAGTTTAGTTAGGTTTAATTCATTTTAGTTAGGTTTGTCTCAGTCTAGTTTGGTAAGACTCAGTTTGGTTAGGGGAGATTTAGTTTAGATAGATTTGACAGTTGAGTTAGGTTGGATTCAGTTTAGTGAGGTTTGATTCAGTTAAGATTTGATTCAATTTAGTCAGGTTTCGATTCAATTTAGTCAGGTTTTGATTCAGTTTAGATAGATTTGACAGCTGAGATAGGTTGGATTCAGTTTAGTGAGGTTTGATTCAGTTTAGCTACGATTTGATTCAATTTATTTAGGTCTTGATTCAGTTTAGTTAGGTTTTGATACAGTCTGATAAGGTTCTATTAAAATTTGTTGATCACACTTCGGTTACTGAGTAATCGTATCAGGTGATCGCATTTTCTATCCACCGTAATTATTGCCTCTCTAATATCGCGTTTACTCGATACGCAATATCATCGTTAAAAATACTGAAGCATCGCCATAATCATCGAGGGCTAAACGGAAAACTCGCCTCTAGCTGTTAAAAAATACAAGGCAGCTCAGCCGATTCGAACCGCTATTATTCCAATCCACGGACATGGATCGTTGCTGCAAAGTTTTAAAACAAATGATGTTGTCTCAGGTGCTGGTGAGCGGGCCAAGCCGAGTAGCAGAAGCATTTTGAAAAAGCATCAAATTCGGGCGCAGAAAATTGTACAGCGAAGATTGGGAAGGGGATGCAAGGCACCGCTGCCGCTGGGTAAGTAACTTCCTATTTGCACCGGGCGATGTTCCCTGCAAGCGATGCTGCCGGTTAGCGAGGCGGAGGCGGGGGGAGGGGGGAGGAGGGGTCGAGAGAGGGGAGGGGGACGTAAGCTGCTGTTCAGTGTAATGAGGTATGGTGTTCGGTTCAGTACGGCGAAGCAGGGAACCAACTCCGGATTTCGTAAAAATGAAAACAGTTTGCTTCGATACGATTTTTCCAAGCCCTCACTTTCGCGTCAAAAGGCATCGCAATACATTTTTGATATCGCTTAAAAGAGGTTCTCTTTTTTAACGAATTGGGAAAAGTGTCTTAATAGTTTGGTTTTTTAATATAATACCCATCTTTTTTCTGCTTAGATTTAATAAAAAAGAGCGTTATGGTTTAACATAATTACTATATTTTTTAAATTAGGAAAGTCATTTTCAGCTTTTTGAAATCTTATATGGGTTGAAGAATCACTGAAAGTTTTTATTTTATACTTTTTTATTTATTAGCTATTTTTGGCTTTAACCCGCTACCTCCCAGCGATGCCGTTCGGCAAGAGAAAAAAAATATTTTAGAAGATCTTTTCAGTTCAGTAGTGTCGCAATTTCAAAAATATCATCCCTCTGGAAACCTGACATTTAATAATTTAGACATTTTTCAATGCTTAAAATTTCGTATTTTGATAGAAATAG
>Ga0058701_10004397_pt1 | contig 11433 bp, 8 predicted proteins | sample AgamicOrMae_FD_97039 | JGI IMG/M metagenome (GOLD analysis project Ga0058701, IMG submission 97039) | Agave microbial communities from Guanajuato, Mexico - Or.Ma.e | ecosystem: Host-associated > Plants > Phyllosphere > Phylloplane/Leaf | place: Guanajuato, Mexico | collected 2012-06-04 | reverse complement strand
TCTATAGAAGTGAATACGGCGTATTGAAGAAGGGACCTTTTTTAGCGAATAGGAAAACTTGAGTTCAGTAACATTTCGTAGTAGGAAAGACAAAACGTTAACTAACGCATAAAAAAGAAAGAAAAATGAGAAAACGATCGTAAAAAAAATATAAAGGACGATGATTGAGTTCGGTTCTCAATCCTAGACTACAATATATCCACGACACACTCAATTTTTAAGGTTGAATATTCCGTCTCCGTCTTTCCACCGGGCCCAGTCTTGGTGAATATTATAATGTGTAACGACATACCACCGTATAGGTTAGGTTAACCTAGGTTAGGTTCCTTATGCCTTGCTTCGCTAGGCTTGGCGACGAAAGACAGAATTCAGGAGGTGGAAAATTCAACCTCTCAAACTTGCAGTGAAAACAAAGAATTTCCTTCCTCCCACGATAACAAAAACGACAACCGAAAACCTGTCCGTGCAGGACAGTCCTCAACGAGAAGAAGTTTAAACATTTGACACTTGCTATAATTTTCGATAAACCTCTCATTGTATGGAACGAAGGTTAACATTGCAGGGATACCAGCTCACTTGGACACAGTTCACTTATTAGGAGAGTACAAGACGTACAATATATTGTACATGCATTTACATTAAGAGACACTTCACTACGAAAAATTAGGCAGGATTTTAGACCAAGTACGGCGAAGTTTACGAAGAAGGAACAACAGTTCATCTCCTCTGTGAGTTGCAGTCTACAACTAGAGTGCAGATCAATAAAGAAAACACGCGAGTTTTGACGGACCTCCCCGCTATTGGTTGACTCTCCACATTATTTTTTGGAACAAATGACAAATACAGCGTTTTATCAGCCGCGGAGAACTAACCAATCAAGAGCCGGTAAGATATCGAAAATTCGACGCCCGACCCACTTGCATAAGATAAAAAAAATAAAAATTTATTGGGATAAAAAAATTGCTTTTGTGCAAGACGGAGATAGACCTCCGTCCGATTTGGCATCATTTACTGTGTGCACGTATAATTTGTGAAACTACATAATTAATCTTTCAGGCTTGTGCGATATACGCGATCAAACCTCCCGGGAAAGAATAAGACTTTTTTTTTTAGTTTTGGCACTTAGCTGGAAGACCAAAAAGAATCATGAACTAGAAGATATTTGAATTGAATGAATATTGAGGAAACTGAATTTAAAACTGAGTACTACCCAAGTTTGAATAATACTCAAACTCTATAGATACTCTGACAAAACAAAAAGATCTAGCTTCAATGGCGAAGATACAACTCACATGTCTTCTACATTCTACAAGGGTAAAATATAAATAAATTCTCTACGACAGTACGTAACAAACCAAACACAAGGCAAACTTTAAAAGCAAAATCGTCCAAAAATGGCTTGAGATAAAGATTCAAATGACCGCATCTTTTGGGAATCCATCCACGACCTTGTTAAAGACACCTCACTTAGAGATAATCATTCCAAGAAGAGAATCAAATTAGGTGAAAATTAAGCCTAGAAGAAACGGCTTTAAAAACATTGATATATAGGATAGTGGGAAATTGTACCATTTCATTAACAACTACAGCTCATTCATTTTAAAAATTCGTTTTTCAGTCAAGCTCAAATATTAGACTTCGAAAATTGTAAAATATTTTAAACACTTTTTTTATACACCGCGAGAAGTATTCGTAATTTTCTAATGCCTTGCATGGGAAGTACTTTAGAAATTATTTAAAAATGTTACAGCACAGCAACTTAATACAGGAACACTTAACTCGTTCACCACTTTTCAGCGGAAATTCTGATTTACGAAAACGCTTTTTCCTCCTCGGCAGAAAGGGTTTTAACTTGATCATTAAGATGTCCGATTTTGACTCAGAGCGTTTGTCTCCTGTTTGACTGACTACGTTCTGCCTTGAAGGAACACCTGGGCAGTTCAACCGACACTCACTCATGGGTTACACGCCCACTTACTCAACCATCAGTAAAAAATACTAGTAGACATTACAATGAAAGACGTTAATTTCTCTTAAACAAAGCAAGAGTAACTCCCAAGTGACCACCGCGCCCAACATCCCATTCACCGCTACGGAAATTCACAGATATCCTAAATATTCAGTTGGACTACACCGACATAACCTGTATGCCTTCTGGTCAGTACATGCCTCATGGCTGTTGAATCTACTAACGAATACATCATATCAAAAAATGTCTAATATCTGAAAGATTCCTCGTGTCTCATACCAAATTCATGGCAGAGGAACAGACTTTTCCTAAGATCACTACTCACTACTTAATTAGTATGCTGGCGAAAGGGGTACATCCTTTGTAGCGCTGAAGACAGGGAACAACATATTAAAGCTACGATCCTTTTACATATATAAATCAGTCTACGAGTTAATACGATTTTAATTTGAGGAGACTTTTAATTTGAGGAGACAAAGTGATTTCAACAATCCCACGCAAGTCCTTACACATTCATGCTAAACACGTAGTTTCAATCATTCTCAAATATCAGAGCCTACTAGATGAATCCACAACCAACAAACCACAACCAAAGATTAATCGACGTCCTCGTTAATTATGCTACCTTTGAAAATCTCGACTCAAGTCCAATTTTCGATTTTGAGCGAAGGTGATGCATCAGACACGATTCTTCTTCCGGTGCGTTCCAAAACAATTTCCTCTTCAGAGCACGAGTTCCAAGAGATATTGGGTCGTTTCCGAATGCACCCTCCGTAAATGACCAGTCTCTGGACGGGATTAAAAATTGAACGAAACAAGGGTTCTAAAGTTCACGACGGTTACAATCACTGCAGAAAAACGTGACGGCTGCGACGATATGTCTTGTAGCGCAAATACTAATTGCATACAGTTTAAGGCAAGAGTAGCCAAATGCCAAGACGGAGTGCTGCGTTTCGCATTAGTGAAGTTTCGAACATATCCTCTTTCTTTAGGTCTATGAGAGCAAGTACCTTTGTTTCAGATTCAGCAACCTCTCTTCTGGGTTGCATGCGGCCACCAAATCGGCGATGCACTCTGGAAAAGCCCACGTAAAAATTGTATGAATTTAGTAAACATTGTAGCAAAATCCAAGATATACGACATATCCCTTTATCCGACAATTATGTCGATGTTCTCAAGGAGAACTGAGATTGGTCGACGACGGGCCCTTAAGAGATGAAATAGAATAGTTCGTCTACAAGATATCACACTAGGTCACCTAAATGGAGCTCTCCTAAAAAGAGTTTACACTGTACTCCGAAATGACGATGCAACCCGCTCGACACGAGTGCCATACGCTGAAAAGCTTGACATTCAGTCCGTGGTAGGCAACACGCACATCACTCGTGTAAAGCGGGCTGCATCAGAATTCGCAAAAATCCTCAGGGGCTCGTCGCTCGCTCGGATTACGCTTGAAATTAGTTTCAAAATTGGACCCGGACGATTCTTGAGAATCATAACATTTCCATGACATGAATTCGGGGAATCGTCACAATTTTCCGGAGTAGTGAAAAAGTGGTTATCATACGGTGGAGAAAATTAGGTCCAAAACTTTTCCCAGAAGAAGTACCTAGCCTGTAGGCGATAGTTCGCATCGCAGTAAAAATCTAATAGGTGAGAAAAAACTTACCGGTAGATTTGTACTTTTCCGCACTTGTTTGCACTTGTTTCCGTAGAAGTTCGCTAAAGGGATTCGGCGTGAGTTGGACGGGCACGCCAACAGGGCCAGCAAGAGGCCTGACTCCCACACCAAGACGGAGATCACGCTCAGTACCGACAAGCCTGCAAACGAAAATAAATTACTTGCAAGCCTGCCACAAACACGACATTTAGGAAGGAGGACTTACCTGTTCTGTACAACCTTCAAATTAAGAGATTTCTCGATCAGCTTCTTCCGTTCCGCTTCGCTCCTACGGGCGCTTTCTTTCGAAAGTTGATCGCACTTCAGTTTCAACTCTCGCTCTTCCGCTTCCTTGGCTGCAAAAACCAACAAGTCGTTAACTTGCGAAAGGCAAGCGCCTGCCGACGCTGGCATAGGCAACCTGCGCAGCTCACGTGTTATGACTCACCATCAAGCGAGGCTTGAACCTTAGCCAATTCGGATATAAGGTACTGTCGCACCTCCTCCTGTTCTTTTTGAAGTTGAACAGCTGCGGAGGTTTTCATCTCGTGCTCGTTAGCCTGAAAGACGAGGATGTGAAAGAAAAATGGCGTCTTTGGCTCGGCTCAGAAATAGTGAGTAAAACTTACCTGCTCAGCGATAAGTTTGTTGACGTGGTCTAACTTGGCGTTCAGCTCTCTTTGAAGCCACGTTTCAGATTCGGCTCTGGCGCGGGCAAATCCAGACGTTTTGAAGGCGTTTTGTAAAGTTGCCAAATCTCGACGCAGTCGCTCAACTTCGGCTTCCAGCAATATGTTTTCCTGTAAAATTCGGTTCGTGACCAACTTGGATTTAATCACTATTTCAAATATACTCACACAAAGGAAAGAGAGTTCCTTCAATTTTTTTAACAGAACACCCTCGTTTGCCGGAGACTTTGCGTCGGTTAAAATACAAAGCAAGCTGAAGATAAACTGTCTTAAAGCATTGCTGAAAATGCATAGCACCACATCTTAAAAGCAAACGCTGGTTGACCTACGTTATTAACACATGTGCTTGCGGCCTCGATTTCGCAGATGAGTGCGTTCTGACGTCTACTTTAGGTCTCCCATCAAAGCTTGTGGACGCGTTTTTACAATACTCAAAAGATAAGTTTTTAAAAAGCACGACATATATTTACGGAGAAAATGAGATGGTTTATAGATAGATATGAGAATATTCTATCGATTTGGAAGGATTTCTTGGGCGATAAAAAGGCTTTCGGATACTCACGTTAGCTCCGTGTTTCATACGACCGATTTGTTTTTCAGCAGATAATCTCCTTTCGTATTCTTCCTTAAGTTGATTTCTCAGTTCTGAGATCTGCAATCAACGAGAGCGGTATGAGATACATAAAATCAGAATGACGAGTCACGAAAACTGCGGAATCCCAAACACTGACTATGGCACCATCTATCGGCAGGAGCCCAAACTGCAGACTCTCTCCATGCCTAGGGGTCATCAGTTCGGCCTAATGCCGCTAGAAAGCGCCAAGGTCAGTGTTTGAGATCCCACAGTTTTCACATACCCTGTTTGGTGTAGGTGTTGGCTCACCTGTTCGTTCATGGAGATACGAAGATGAACGACATCCGTCTTGAGAGAACTAATAATAAAAGCGTGTTGATTGCATCCTTCGGCTTGGTCTGATTCTAAGTTGGCATCCTCCTGCTACATATTACTTGCCTTCATCGTTTGAAGCAAAACAGAAAAGCGCAAACGTTTCACACGGTGCGATATACTTACATGGACGCATCACAGGAAACAGTGCAGAAAAAGAGATCAAGCTAAGCAATGCTACCAACCTTGATGTTCCGTTTCGGAGAGGCCGTTACTCTTTTGTTGCTCTTTCCTTTGGACGGGTCGATCATTTTTCGCGGAGACACCACAGGGGGTTGCCTCTTCTCAGGTTTATTTTTATCCCCGCAACCTTCGGACAAAATCTCCTTGGTTGCTCGTAAAAGATTTACGGAGTCCTGGGACATTTTGCTTTCCTGGGCCGTCGGGCTTTCCAAGGATTTCTTCAACCTCTGGCATTCTGCCTTGAGGGTCTCGATCTCCTCTTTCTGTTTTTGGACCACGCCCATGAGGCCCGAGTTGTTCCACCTTGGGTCAGTCATCGTCAAAGCGTCCGAAAGTCGGACTTCCGACGCAGGAGAAAGCGGAGACAACTTTTCGCCGTGCCTCGGGAAATCGGTCTTTTCAAAGTTGAGCTGTTTCTGTAACTCGCCGGCCCACTGGTTGCATTCTTGCACTTTGTTACTCGATTCACTGGCCCAGATCTTTGCCTGCTGCAAGTCCTGTTTCAGTTCTTCTACCATGGACTTTAGGCCGTCTTTGGCATCCGCGTCACCGCCCGCTTGGGCGCGCCTAGTCTCCGCCAAAACTACGGTCAGATTGTCGTTCTTCAGCTGCAGAGCTTCGAGCGTCTCAGTGGCTTTGTTCAAAGCAACTTTCTTGGACTCCAGCTCGGCCGACATAACCTCTAATTGATGAGTCATCGACATGGCCTCACACTTCATGTCGGATATGGTTTGCCGAAGCTGGCAGATAATTTCTGCGTCCTTTTGAGCCGCCCCGAGCTGCGCCTCAAGTTCTTGGCACCTTTTCTGCGATAGCTCGTAATCCCTTTCAAGTTTCTTCACCATCGCGTCAAGAACTTCGTTTTGCTTCTTCAAAGATTCAACGACACCTTCGTATTCTGATTTCAGCACGGTCACCGCATCTGATACTTCTTCCTGTTCACAGAAATTAAAGCCGCGACTGAGGAAGGAACTCATACAGACAAAGCCACAGCAAAATATCCCTTTTAATCTACATTCACAACAACGATAGCTGTCTCGACCACCACAATAGCAGAGATACCAACTCGAAGTTTCAAGATTCTTTACTTAAAAGATATCCTGTTTAAAAAATTTCGCAGACCGAAAAAAAAAGAAAAAGAAAAAAAGAAATCACGAACGAAAATACCGGTCCATCCATGGGACTACTGCACATTAGCACGATACAATTTTCCACATTTCATGTTCCACCTTTCGTCGCCATATCTAGCGGAGCGCTGCAGGAGCGAGGCACAAGGCACAACCTAACTTAACCTATCCTGACGGTCACCAAGCCTGATGCCATTTACTTCTCCAGTTACTGCCGCCGTAACAGGCATCAGGCTTGGCGGCAAAGGAGCACTGATGTAGCGAAGCTAATAAAAATATAAACGTAAAATAATCTTTGTCTTATGCCACCACGATTCGCAACGACAGGTTAAGTTAGGTAAGTCCTCGCTAAACTTAACGACGATAGAGGGAACACACCAGCTGGAAAATGCCCCTTTTCAAATTTACTGTTAAAGAGTTATATCCTCATAAATACCCGTTCACCTCTCTTTTATTTGACAGCTTAGAACAAAACAAAGTCTTTAGTAGAGATGGTTTTCTAAAAAAACAAACTTGACATAAGGGAGTCGCATTTGTGCATTACCTTGATACGACTGTGCCACATCTTTCTGTCCTGCTCTTTGTCTTTCTCTATCTTCTCAACAGCAGCGCGGATCTCGTCCCGATACGCTTGCACTTCCTCACTTTCCAACACTTTTCCTTCCATCAACATCTTCATTTGGGTGGCATCAATTGCTTCTATCCTTACAAGGGAAGACTCGTACCTAAAATATCATCATGCGTTACACAAAGCATTTCCCAAAAAGCGACAAGTCGAATTGGATAAAAAACTAATCAAATCTTTGTTTTATTTTTAACAATGAGAACACCTTGTCCTCCTCGAGTAAATTAAAAACATTCAATATCAAGAGCTTACTCCAATAATGGGTAATGCTTTATAATGGGGGGCATTCGACAGCGCCAAAAACCATAAGCGCCACCGCCGCAAGCGCCAGTCCGTAACCGCCAAACGAGAAAAGTCGCAAACGCCAAAGGTCGTATAGGTTAGGTTAGGTCAAGTTAGGTTAAGTTATGTTAGGCTAAGTTAGGTTACGTCTTTGGCGTTATTATTGCGGTTAGGACCTTTGGCGTTTGCGACTTTTCTCGTTTACGGATTGGCGCTTGTGCTTTTTGGTGCTTATGACAGCTACCCCTTTATAATGTCCAAGCCTCTAATACATAAAAAAAGGGTGTTGCTATTGACCCGCCGAGCATTAATATAGGGAGACTTGAACGCACGGAACCAAACCTAATACATTTTCAACGGGTGAATAGGCCTAGACCTAAAAAAAAAAAGAGAAGAAGGATTCTTGATTATAAAATCTTTAAAACTACGAGCACAATTACTTCCACAGCAAAATTCTTTTATTCTGACAGGCATTTGATGAATGTGTCCTCATGCAGGAAAGGGTTAAAACCAGTACTTACAAATTCCTCCACTTGGAACAATCGTTTTTGACTAAAAACAGTTCCTGAGCAGCCTGCTCCGACAAACGCGCTTTTTCTTCTAAAATATTGTTGTACCGAGTTTGAGCGGCTGCCAGCTGTTCCTCAAGCGAGGACACTTTCGCAGAAAGTTTATCTCTTTCCTGCTCGATGTATTTCTGAAAGCAAAATTCAAGCATGATGTGACAATTCCACGGCTTATCAACACTGATTTCCACTGAGGCTGACTCACAAGATGTATCTTCAATTCCGTAATATTGGCGTCTTTCTCTGAAACTGGACTCACTCCTTCGGCCTTTCGAAGAGAAGATATCTCTTTGTCTTTCAACGATATTATGTCTTTCAATAGACTTTTCTCATCTTCCATCTGAAAGAAAAGATTTCTCTTTAAACATTGCCATATTTCCCAAAGTAAATACTTCCTGAAACGTTCTCAAAAAAGACCCTACTTTTATTTACAATGATCAGCCTCGGTAACCTATAAACACTTAATTTGACTTGAAATAGTCCAACTTAAGTTAGCTTAAACTACAGGTTCCTGTTTTACAATCCGCTTTTAAAGAATTAAACTTCCCCCAAAATTAGTGAAACTTATCGTGGTAGTCTTTATTTTGCTAAGTTGTTTTTCACCTTTAGGTTACCATGTGGCTATATATCAGCTAGGTTCTTCGCAAACGTCTTAAAGATCCAGTACACTGCACAGAATCTCAAATCTTATGGGAACACATTGGATTTGTGTTCATAGAAAAAGAAAATCAAAGAGAAGACGACAGGGTAAATAAAAGAAAGAATGCATTGCTAATCTGCGTCAATGAAAAAATGGGAAAGTTTAAATGTAACATTACAAGTTTTCCCTTGGAACTTCTCATTCTCGCTGACATTCTCCTTCGACCTAAAAGCGACTTCGGTAGACTTTTCCGTCGCGCTATGTTTTCCGCTCAAATTTCAACACGTCGACAATTTTTTCTCGGTGTGGCAGCCCTCCTTGAGCTCCTCACCTTCCGACAAACTTCCGTCAAATGCCTCAGTTCCTGATCACGGCTGTCGAGATGGAACTGCTGAGCCTGGGCGTCTTCCAGCCCCTTCCGGTGACTGTCTTCCAACTTGGCTAGTTGCTGTTGTAGAATGGAGATGACTTCGTTGCTGGCCCTCGCAGCCTCGCGAGCGTCAGCTAATTCGTACACAAGTCTCTCCGTCCGCTCACCCAGTTCAACCGTGGTCTCCGCGAGCCGACTTCGCTCCTCAGTCACGGCCTGGAGATGGTGTTTCAGGAGCGAATCGTGACTCTGAAAACAGATATCATTCCTCTCGTAATCTCTTCAAAATAGTCACTCTCATTTTCGGTTGCCTTCTCCAGGTAAGAATTCTCACTTGCCTTCTCTACCCCTTATCTACAACCCTGGTTCCAACATTTACTACTTTTCTAAGATAAAATAGAGGCCTATATTAGAGAGGAGGTACTGGGCAGCCATTTCGTTTCTGATTGGACCATCAAATGCATTGTAGCTTAAAGAGAAACTTCAGAAACAAGATGGCGGCGCCCATGGTTTTGCATCCTCAATGCCTCCTCTCTAGTATATCCAGGCCTCTAGGATAAACAACATAAAACGCGTATAACGCGCATAAGTAAACCTGGTTAACCAAGATGAAGCTAACGACAAACTATATTACATTGTAGGTGGGTGACGACGGCGGCAGACCTAGAGGCCTGGATATACTAGAGAGGCGGCATTGAGGGTGCAAAACCATGGGCGCCGCCATCTTGTTTCCGAAGTTTCTCCGTAAGCTACAATGCATTTGATGGTGCCATAAGAACCAAAATGGCTGCCCAATACCTCCTCTCCAATATATCCAGGCCTCTAGGTAACGACGAACTACGTTATGTAAGGTGCCTTGAGTTTTGGGGTGGCTCTGCTCGGTTGTCGCCAAATCTGGTGCTGCTTACTTCTCGGCCAGAGGCTGCTGCCGCCGAGAAGTAAATGAGATCAGGCTTGGCGACAGTACGTTAGGAAACCTGTGCCATGCTCTTGCTCTGCTCGTTGACAAGAGGTTATGAAAAGAGGTAGGAAATGTAACGTTTAAAATTTACAGTAAAGAATAATATTTTTCGAAAACGGTCTCTTCGAGAAAGGATGAATTTTTCATACTCACCCCAGGATATGCACGACCAGAGTGTGGTTCCTGCGATGTATCACTCGCCGTATCTGCAGCTTCGAGGGAAATCGGTTGTTTGCCTCCTGTGTGAAAAATTTATTTTGAGACCAGGTTAACTATCGTATCGAGAGTTTTGAGTGATTCGACTTACCCATGATCGCTGGTTGTGGATTCTCCTCACTACCATGGCTAAAGACACAAGAAAGAATATCAGGTTAAAAAACAACAAAAAAAAGATCATTTGATACAAATATTGTGTGCGGGGCGGGCATAATATGAAAAACTACAAAAAAAATAATAGTGATAAAATATTAGAAAGAAAAACTTTTCTCAGTAAAAACGTTTTTAAGAGTTACAGGTTGCATTTGATGTGGTTCTTCAACAGGTCACGACTTCCACGACTTAAACGAGGCATAAAAAATGCTGCGGCACATGTACCGCAGCATTTTTTTACGCCTTGGTTAAACCGATGTGTTTAATATCACAGAGGATACCGTCCTGTCAGACGATCCATATTTAAGATATTAATAAAAACGTCTCGATTTTTAGTCTCGACTGCAAGACACTAAAACGCGCTTCGAACGTCCTCTCTTGTAATCTGAAGAGGTGGCTAAGAGGATAGTTTAAAGCTGTATTCCTTCCCTACAGTGATAAAGAGCGGATGGCTTTATGAACAGACGCTGTGAATCCAAAGATGACGGACTACTGTTTTATACAGTATGTTTCAGTACGACTATCATGTATGAAGAATAGGGAAAGCAGCAGTGAAACAGCACCTGAGGACACACATACATTCTTTAAAACAAAAAGCACAACAAGTGTAGGGCTTTTGTCACTATAGGTCAGTAGGTCACGCTTAGTGTGGATATCCTGCTCTCTCAGGTTTAAAGGTTGCGTTTTCTCCCTCTCGAATTCTACCCTAATTTAACCTTTAATGTAGCGACTGACGAAACACAACCACGTGGTTTAGGTTAGGTGTACTGTGCCTTGCTTCGTTGTAACTCAGTCCGGGTGTTAGCAGCCTGATGCCGCTTACTTCTGGGACATAAACTGCTGCCGTGGATGCGAGAGCAGCAGTGGGCTTAGCGATAGCTGTGTTACGTTAACTCACGCTACGTTTAGTAAAGAGCTTTGTGCTTTGCATCTCTCGCCTTGGCGACAGAGAGTACAACACATGGAAAAGGTTACACGACCTACACTGTAATTTTTTAAGGTAGCATTTTCAACCTTTTGGTTTAAATTTGGTGCTACCCTCCGTC
>Ga0058701_10004396_pt1 | contig 11434 bp, 16 predicted proteins | sample AgamicOrMae_FD_97039 | JGI IMG/M metagenome (GOLD analysis project Ga0058701, IMG submission 97039) | Agave microbial communities from Guanajuato, Mexico - Or.Ma.e | ecosystem: Host-associated > Plants > Phyllosphere > Phylloplane/Leaf | place: Guanajuato, Mexico | collected 2012-06-04 | reverse complement strand
TGTACAGTGGGCCACAAAAGTGATGACCCCTGATTCCATAAGAAATACACGGAAGCAGGGGTCATCACTTTTGTGGCCCACTGTACAGTGAGCCACAAAAGTCGTGACCCTCGCTTCCGTAAGAAATACATTGAAGCAGGGGGTCATGACTTTTGCGGCCGACTGTACAAGATTCCTATGGTGATCACTGTTAAAAACGGGACACCTGATATGGGGTGTTCGTACCTGTTTTGGTTGTGAAACTGCAACGAGGGTAGTACGTATTTTGATTATTTTTCGAGATAGACTTATGTTCAGCCAAATTATTGAAAAGGTCTCGTCGAGAGCTTTCCATTGATGTGGCTGAATAATAATCGAAGTACGTACATATATAATGTCTATCTTGAATAATAATCGAAGTACGTACTACCCCGTTTTATTCTCACGCATATCCAAAACAGGAAGAAATTCCCTAACCAAGGTGTTTCGTCTTTACTGTGATGGATTTTTTCTCAGACATACTGATCGACTCCATTCTCAAGTCTATTTTTGAAGCCACCGCATCGGATTTAGCAAAATTGTAGGTTTTGGGAGAGCGGAATCTTAACGATACTTTGTCAGTTATAAGATAGTTGTTATCCTGAACTGACCGTATGGGACTTTATGACCTACAGGGTTGGGTTGGACCTTCAGCCGGTGGTCTCCGCGCCCAATCCCTCAGAGATTCGGAAAGATGGGCCATGGGCTTCCGATCAGTGCCCATGGGCCCATTTCGAACAGGCTTAAAGGGTACAGATGCAGTGCGCTGGTGGAATTGAGGCGGTGCGGGGCGGATATCGGGGGTGGAAGTGCGGTCGGGAGGAGGGTATCGATCCGGGCTCCTCGCCGAGCCGGCCGCCCCGCACTTGCACGTGGGTAGCGCAGCGGCGCTCAGCGAGAGCGAGCGAGCCGTACAGTGCCTCTCCTAGCTGCCTGTCTCCATGGCGACCACCCACCGCTGTTAGCTGATGCTGTTTCATTATTTCCCAGCATTTGAATGCCCTTTTGCGAGGCACGCTGTGGTCAAGGGTTAGATTGCCACTTGCAGTGCAGCAATTTTTCATACGTGGAAGGGTGCGATGATTACAGTTGCCATCTCTAGGGAGGTACCATTTTTCTCGAGACGAGCGCGCTTGCTGAAAGACGCCTCTCCGATATTTTTCTTCGGCTGCTGAATTTTTGCGGCCCGGTTTAAGTCCACATTTACGCACTGTAAAAAAAGACCTTTTTTAGGAAATGCTTTTCCTGTTTCGGGTGCGAAATTAAATTGGGATTAGTTCGTATTTTCGTGAGTTTTCTAGATAGATCCATGTTCAAGCACAATGGAAAGCTCTTTCCGAGACCATTTTAATAGTATGGCTGAACATAGGTCTATCCTGGAAAATAACCGAAATACTTGCTACCCTCTTAAAGTTTCATGCCCAAAACAGCTATGGAACTCTCTTAAATGTGTGTTTCGTTTTTACTGTGCGTGGGACCAATACAGCACGCAACCATTTCAATTACCGGTAGGATACGTAACTTCGTTGTGGTAGGTCACATGGCATTACTCATCTGGGTCATTTCCGCAGCTTGCGGGCTACCTTACGTTCCGGACGGCATCTGATTTCTGTTCCCCCATGTTAAAGAACTTGTATCTTAGTGGAGAGACGAGAAAACTTGATATTAACTCTCCTAAGAATCCAAGGCTTGGATAGAATAATGGTACGAACTTGTTTTCTTCGGACGCCTCTGACCCACTTTAGAAAAAGCTTCACTATGTGTGCAGTAGAAGTATTGTTTCCCATAAGGTCTCAAGTCGTATTCAAAGTAAGTCAAAGGGTATTCGCGACTGATAAAAAATACTCCGCTCGGAACGCGAGTTTCCCAGGCGGTATCCATTCCAAACCCACAAAGGAGTTCGTTTAGCTTTCCTTGTTACCCAAGTCGGCATCAAAGCCTCGAAATGCGCTTGGGTCACATGATCGGAAGTCCTTCAACTGAAATTGCGACTTGTCCTGTTGCAGCGATCCTGCTCCTGGGGCCGTCCTTACCTCACCCCCTCCACCGTCTGCTAACAAGGTAAGAGAACAGCATCTTGTGGTCCTTATTCGTCCCGACATAAAACCCCTCCTGACATTTTTCTATTCTCTTTTAAAGACGCCCGTTCTGAAGCACTACCTTCAATGTCCAACGCTCTTCACGATCCGCCTTCTCAAGAGGTTTATCCGGAATAAGTTGGACCTACCGCCAGAAGTTACGGTAAGTTTAGCCCGAGGCCGCCCGCCCGCTCGACTTGACCGATCTGACAAGATCGGAAAGGTGACTTTGATCTTTTTGTTTCTTCGGCTGGCGCCTCGACGAAAAGTGTCCGTCGCGTGGACAACGTTTCAGTCATGCCAGATGATTAGGATAGTGCGATTGTTTCGATGAAAAGAGGCTTAGGATATTCGGTCGAGATAAAGTGGGTGGTCTTAGTCCAAAGGACACTGTGTTCTAAGTTGGCACTTGCTATCTTTTCTTCCAGGTTGATATTTATCAGCGGAGGGAAAGTTTGTGCGATGACTACACTCTCCTTGACATCGCGTATATTTACCCATGGAAAAAGGTAAGGTTCGCGTACCTGAGCCGTTGTATGGTCTTTAGGCAGCATCTTAATGAGTGAATTTCGTTGTGCAGAGCGCACCGATGTCCTTCTATTACCGGGTGACGGACCCGGCCGCCTCCTTGCCGGTCAACGACGCCGAGCTAGAAATGCCGTCCCTGAGGCCAGTGGCGCTGGGCTCAGCGGCGGCGGCGGCGGCTTGCACGCCGTCGCCGCGGGTCGCCCGGGCCTCCCGCAGGTCGGCCTCCGTCGAGCAAACGCCCAAAGCAGTAGCAGCGCCACCTGCTAGCGAGACGCCGGAGCGCAGGCCACCGCCTTTGCCCAGTTTGGTGATCAAAGGATTGCCGGTGTCGTCCTCGGCGACCGGCTCTCCGGTCACGTACACGGTGACCGTGAAAACGCCCTCGCCGCCTCAATCAGCGCCTCCCAAAACGCCAAAGATGAACGGTGTCACATCGGCGCCTGCACCGACGGACACCCCGGTCGCCCCCAAGACTGCCCCCACCTCGACGAATGCCGTCCCCATGACGACGTTCGTCACCAAACTCAAGACTCTCGCGCCGAAGTCCCTGAAATCCCGGCCGAAGTCGAATTCCCCCGCGCCCGCGTCGTCACCCGCGATGACCCCCGCTGCACCGGCCGCGGAGCCTCGACCAGAGACGCCTCCGACCACCGTGACCCCCTCAACCCCGGCACCCGCACCCCCGTCATCCGCTCCCTCGCGAACACCAGCGCCGAAGCCAAAGCAAAAACCCGTACCAATTGTGCCGAAGCCTTACGCCGGCTTTGTCGCGCCGCCGGGGAAGCCGAAACCCAAAATGAATGTGCCCGTAAAGATCGCGCCCAAGACGAAGCAAGAATCGGAAAGTTCCACCGCGCTGTCGAATGCCGTGTCACTCCTCCAGTCGAACGGCGTGACGGTGTCGACAAGCCCGAACACCACGAGCACTGCCCCGAAGACGCCGAGGCCCGAGGAGCCCCCGAGGAAGGCGACCCCCGCACCAGCCGTGGCAGCTCCTGTATTGGATTCGCCCGTTGCGTCCCCAGGCGCTACAGCTCCCGCTGCGAGCCAGCCGGCTGACGAGGACACCGCCAAAGTAGAGACGGCCCAAGCCATCCTGCAACTCAGCATGGGCTTCAAACGAAGCTTGTCACCGCCAGACGCCGTTCTCAGTCGAAGGATTAATGCTATCGTGGCCGAGATGAACGCCACCAAAAGCGAGCCCAACAGTCCGAGGAACTCGCCGAGCCCTCCCTCCACTGTTCCCTTGAAGAGGGAACACGCGTCGGAAAAGACCGATCCATCCGAGGATGGATCAAAGAAGCGGAAGGTCGAGCCAGCCCCTTCAGAAACAAGAGCTAAGCCGGAAGCTCCTGCGTTATTGCCCGCCAAGGAGGCACCAAAACCTCAGTCTGGTGTCAAAACGTCAGCTGTGCCGAAACCAGTGTCTAGCCCCCAAGTGAAACAAACGTCAGTAGCCAGTCCGAATGCAGGGTCGTTAGCAAAGCCTGTTGCTCCCACGCTAGCTAGGCCTGGTACCCCCTCTCAGTCTAAACCCACTACGCCGTCTGTACCAAAATCTCTTACCGTTACACCCACGCAATCAAAACCCCAAACTTCCACTCAATCAAAATCGCCGACGCCCTCGTCATCTAACGCCGCAACCCCGTCACAGCCCAAAGCCACCACTCCCTCACAACCCAGACCCACGACGCCTTCTCAGCCCAAACCCGCTTCCCCGTCGCAGTCCCCTCAGCTGACTCCCACTTCAAATCCGAAACCCACGACGCCATCGCAAACAAAACCTACTCAACCCGCCCAAACAAAACCATCTCAGACAACGCAGCCCAAACCTTCCCAAACCACCCAGCCAAAACCTTCCCATCCTACACCGCCCAATTCAGCTCAACCCAGTCAACCGAAACCCGTCCAGTCTTCTCAACCAAAACCCGTTCAAGTGATGCCATCTCAACCACTGCCTGCTTCCAAGTCCGTCACTGCCCCGCCGAGAGTGTCGCCGACACCCAAACCAGCGTCCCCTTCACCAGCTCCCAAGTCATCGTCACCAGCTCCGACGTCTCCGAAGGTCGGCGCACCGCCAACTTCACCGTCGAGTCGGCCGAACGGCACAACGGCATCCCCTTTGTCGTCGCCCCAGGCCCAGAGCCAGGCTCGGGGCGGGCAACCGTCGAAACGGTCCACGCCTCCACCGCTTCCTGCGGTGCAGCCGTCGCTAGCGCAGCCGTCGCTGGCGCCGCCACCAGCTCTGAAGCGACCTGCGGCGTCGCCAGCCGACGCGAAAACCTCTCCGACGCCGCCCAAGCAGCCGAGGATCAAAGAGGTGGACAAGATCGCCCAGGCGATCAAACAGAAGAGGCTCCAAGAACAGCCTTTGCAGAAGTCGTCACACGCTTTCTATTTTGATGGATTATCCAGTCAGGTAGGCACATCATAGCCTAATCAGTAATACCCTTTTTTTATCGATAGCATACATTCAAAAATGAGGTTATAGTACATTTTTTTTCTTTTTCAAAATAGTTGTACTAGGTTAGTTTTGCAAATTTGAGATAGGCTGGACTATATGCGGGAGCGCTTATATTTTTTCTCGTGCAAAAGAATCGGCTCAAGAATTCCGTTCAAATGGGAACGGTGATAATTAGCGCGCGCATTTTGTTTGGTTGTCCACTTCAAGCTTATTTCTCGTCTAATTAGGATTTTAAATGTAGTTGCTTTGACTCTCTGCTGCTCGGGTTGCCTTGTACATGATTCATTCGATTCCGGATTCGTTGTATTATCTGCGAGAAATACATGTACTTAACTGTTAGCTTAAACAAAGCAGCGACAGAACTCTACCACTAATTAGGGCGATGCTCGACGAATATCCAATCTTTATTCAAAATACATCCTAGCGGGAAATCGTTCTGGCAACCATTTCAAGTGTACAGACAATCGATCTAAGTTGTTCTGTCCACCATTGAAATTTTACATTCACATGGTTGTTTATGTATCCAAGTCGCCGTGACGCAAGTTGATTTACCCCTGTTTCGTAAGTCTCGTGGCTCAGAGAATCGATTAGTCGGCCAGGGAGTTGAGACGTCTCGGATCATAAATTGAGGATGGATCGACGATTTGCCGTAGGTTCGGTTGTGCAGAATTAAAAAGGCCATTTACCGCGGGCCTCATGTCCTTGCCCCGGGAATTCGCCTACCAACGAATCTAGGTATTTGTGATGGGCTCGGACGTCCCATTCAGTTCGGGTAATTATGCCGAGTTTAATGACCTGGTTTGGTGTGCTCTTGTAGGTTTGTCTAGGCGAGGCGGGGGGAGGGAGGGACGGGGTGACGAGCGGCCGGCTTCCCGGGCCATTTTGGAGTTCGTTTAGTCAAACGTGACGGGTTCGGTCTCTTTGCCGTGTTTCGCGGCGTCATGACGCTAGCTAGAAGCTCGTACAGTCCGGCCGAACAGTTGAGCTTCATGCCTTTTGTAACGGGATGATCTCAACGCTATACGTCTACGCGGAATAAAAGCTACTCGGAGTTCTTTTTAAGATTAATTCAAAGGTCTGTTAGCTTCCAAGAAGACTTGTGTCCGCCTCCGAATAGGTTGATACTTTGGTTAAATGAAGTTCCTTCTCGAAAGAAGATTTCAACAGGCTTGCCAGATTTCGCTTTTCGTACATTGGCGATTAAATATGGACCCAGAGGTAACCTAGCTTTCCGGATATGTTTTGGATCGCTCTCGAGCTGAGCTATTCAAAAATGGGATTAATCGCTGGGTTATCTTTCCCGACTAGGAATTTAGCCGTGTCTAAAGATGATAATCGCGCAACTCTGTATGTAAACCCTCTGCAAATACCCGGGCTTGTGGCGACACGGGAATATTGACTCGCGTTCTATCGTTTGAAACGGATCCAGATGCGGAAGTGGCGGTCACCATAGATCACGACGTGGCCTTGCGGTCGACGATGACATTACATGATAGTCCCTCATCCTGAAACCTCGTTTTTCCGACTCGCCGTTGTAGCTATATGTTGTTGTTGCGCGTCGATCCATCTCATATCATCGCTATAGAAAAAAATAAAAAATAATAATATCGGTGTTAGCCCAGTTCCTATTGGTCAATATTCGCGTTGTAGAGCGCATTCCTTTTCTATCGAAGCAGTGCCTTCCAGGATTTGTTCATGATAGGCACGTTTAATTTTTTACGACTCAATCAATAGGGCTTTTAATTTTCTTTCCCAATTAAAATTCCCCTTTTTTTCTGATAAGGTAGATGTGCGCGATTTTAAGTTTAAAATAATGAAATACTCTTCAGACTCGTTTCTCGTTTTCTCGGACACCCAGGCCAAATATAAGACGGTAGCCGTGCCGTACTGCAGTTAACAGCGCTACGAATGTACTAACGTAAGGTTAAAAGAAGGAGCGCCTTTAAAACCAATTTTTCTTGAAAAAATAGAGAGATAGGGTTCAATCACTTTTCGCTGAGAGTAGGCCTAGTAGGAAAGCATAAACGGCTTGTAGATATGAACGAGGTGAGTGATGCGGTTGTTCATTATCTTGAGTGCAGTATTGAATTGATCTCTCGGCAATATGATTACACCGCAAAAAATCGCGTGGCATCGCGCCGCAGCCGCTCCCTCCTCGCCGTGATGGGAATGTTACTTTTCATCGGGCCCGCAAGACGTTCAGCGCCGCAACACGGCTCCTTGTATTGACGATATAATTAGAATGTAGGCTGACGCCGTAATAGCACACGCTCTGTGTTCCACAGGCGAGTCCGGCGAAATCCAGGAAGCCTGTTCCGGACCTCCAACGACTGCCACGACTCGTGGACAGGTCGTGCGGGGGAGCCCCCCTCGACCTGTCGGCCTCGAGTCCTCGAGCGCCCGACCACGGCGGGTCGTGGTCGCCGGCGCAGCTGAATCTCGCCCAGGTGCTGGCGCGGCGGCAGCAGGTAAACGGCGCGCAGGCGCCCAGGCCGTCGTCGCTCTCCTCGTCGTCGCCTTCCCCGCCCGCAGAGTCGCCCTCGAGCCTGCCCGCCCCTTTGACTATTTCCCCCGGATTCCTCGAGATAGCCCAGCAGTACCAGTACTTGCAGCAACTGCATGCTATCCGGACACCAGAGGTGACCAACTTATGGGACCTGTTCGGAAGGCAGCATGCGGCCGCGGCAGCTGCTGCAGCCGAGGCGGTGGCCGCCTACAAACGAGCTAAGTAGCAACTCGTACATATCAGTTAAGACAATGAAACTCTTGTGATTGTTAGTTTGTAACATTGTGGTCCCCAGTAACCTCTCACAGATAAAGATGTCACCCAGGAACCGGCCGAACTCTCTGCGTATCGGTAGCTTACTCTTCGTAAAAGAGGAAACCGGTTTAGGTAGACAAGGCTATTTTCATAACATAGAAACGCGCTGTTTTGTTGGGCGGAGGTAGTTCTACAGGGTAAGGTTTCCAAGAAGGGACTGTAAGCTAACAGAGGCCGAGTATGAATGATAGTCTATGGTATTTTTCACGCGGTCTGCTAATCCGACCAGAAATTCTGCGTTTTTAAAGAAGCGTTACATCAGCGGAATGATTCGATTGATTGTCTGGTGCTGTGAATGGGTTTGTTAGTCGAGAGGTTATGTTCGGGACTAGATTAATCTGCTGTGCGGTTTACCGATACAGACCCACTCTTATCGCTCCGCGATGATGGGCGGAGGGGCTGCGGAGAGAGAGAGGAAGTTGCGTCCCCTCCACCCGCTCCCTCGTGCTGTGTGGCCGTGATGTGATAAATGATATAAGACGTGTTTGTTATCGTAGCGGCATGTGTATACCTAGATAGAGCCGGTCGGGTCGGAGCATACTTCGTCCCTGCCTTGACTTAAATCGTAATGCGACTGCGTTGCCGCCACCTATACTTCGTCTCTGTTTTTTAAAAGTTTAGGAGTTGATGGTTTCCTTGAAATTGGGCTTGAGCTGCCGAGTCCCACGCTGCAGGTTCCCCTACTTTTGTAAATAACTTGTAGGTACATAAGAACACACGACTGAGATTTATATGTGTATTTGGGAAACACTGCAGTGTTCGATTCTTCTGCTAAACTAAGACTAATTTACAATGGCTCTATTTTCGATGTGATGGCGCTTGGTACGTGTAAATTAAGTTTTCTAGGCGTTGTTATAAGAGTGTATCATATAACCTTTCTGTTGAACGTCAACTAAGTTTACTTTATTGGGCTCACTCACAGCACTTTGTAAAACGGAGGGCTAGTCTTCTTTTATAATTTTCGCATTAGTTGTCATCCTCATGGACATTATTCCCCCCCCCCCCGGAAAATGGCCCAGATTTGTGAAAATTGAAGGGACTTCGTTTACTTACACCGAACTCTGGAAAACTTTTTTTGGGTCTCCGTACTCTTCACTTGGAAAGAGATGTCGAGGAAAGTGCAAATGACTGTCCCATAGTAAGATTTATGCCGTCTTACTTTCCGAGCAGGATGCTATATTTTCTTGACGTTCGGTATTATCAAAGAATCAATGGGATTTGAAGAAAAAAAATATTTCTACTCCTCACTGTTGTGGTTAAACTTGGTGCAGTGGCGTAAAAACAATCGCCTAGGAAGAAATTGTCTTTTCCTAAAATCCCCTTTTTTAGGCGGGGGGATGATTTTAAAACGAAGTATACCACTTTTGTAAATAACGAGAGAAGCAGAATTATTTATATTTGACTGTACTTAGATGATGTTAACTGAAAATGAAGAGTAGTGAATTTTCCCAGTGTATCCTGTGTTATGTTATTGTAAATGACAATAAGGTTGTGTATATAATTTGTACAATAATACTTATATTTCGTGAATTTGTACATTATATTTTGTTAACCAGTGTCGTTCCGAATAATAAGATCGCAAGGTTCAATAGATATGTTTGTATGTTTTATTTTCTTTGAATTCCTTTCTCTCACCCCAAGTGTTAAAATTGGCAATGAGCAGCGATCACTTGAAGTCGAAAGGACTCCAATTGGTAAGTACGGGCCAGTCGACATCTAAGTCAAGTAACAGAAAAAAGTGCCCTTACTTGAGTTCGAAAAAAAAGTACGGTCACATACCAGTAAAAAAATATCAAACTAATTTTAATGTACGGCCTGAGTCTCTTAAGCTAAAAATGGGCCCATAACAAACAAGAATTGCGCCTGACTGGAGAATTTCCCGTAGCGATCACCGAAAAGGAATCTCGCTGAAATTGGCCAATCTCCGCGTCTGCCAAGTTTAAGCAAAATCGTTTAGAAGGGGAGGGCTGTTCCTATAAGAATAAAGCATGACAAAAAAAATATTTCCACAGGGTTTTAGAAAAACATCTGGTACCTCACGCTTAGGAAAGGTCGAGTTGTAGGCCTATTGCGATTAGTTTTCAGGAGACAGCCATATCTAACTAGGTCTTCGCGGAAGCATTCCTTTAACGCATGGTCAATTCAAACAAATATCTCGGAATTAATTAAAGCGTGTTATGCTACCTGTAAAAGACCGTCCAAATACTACACCTTTATAGGCAACTTTTTGACCCTGCCCACTGCCCACCCCTTCCTTCTTCAACCACAGCAAATCTAACCTTCCTCTTATAGTACGGTTTGCGACAATATTGTGAAATAGTAATAGATATAGTAATGAGACTTTCGCTTCCCTATAACCCAGCCTTTCACCACTCGCCTTTCGCTCGCCCTCTCGCCTATTGTTAAAAACAACTATTACGCGCTCATAGACAGCTATTTGCGGTAGGTGCACATTAATACGGAGAGTTTCCCCCACCATTTCTGCAACATCTTTTTCCTTTTTTAAAGCCCGGGGCTCTTGGAGATACCGTAACCAGAAAAACGTCAAGAGATGCAAGGCCACGCGGGGAAATATCCTATCAACAACCACTTCATTCACTTCCCCCTATCCGCTAACACCATTGTGAATTTTTTTATAAAAGATAAGCCTACAGGCCCGCAAGACAAAGCTATTGTATTCTGCAGTTAGTGATATTGCAAACCAAGCCAGATAAACTCGGAGGAATGTGGGGTGCTCAACAGCGTGAGGGCGTGATGTGAGCTCTAGAAGCCACCCCAAACAGTCCCGCCTTTCAGCCCCCACCAACCCTCCCCCAACCCCCACCAACCTCCGTCCCGATCCCACTTTATCCCGTGTGGACCGACCAAGGGTGGGGAACACATGCGTGAAAATTGAAGTGCGTGGATTCGGAAAGCCTTGGGGCAAAAAGAATAGCAAAATAGGCGAGACATCGGAAAATATCGGTGTCTCTTTTTTTTACGTCGTCGCTTTATTGAGTTTTTTGATTCGTGAAAGGCGACATGCGGAGTTAACAGGCTTGCTCCCTTTGATTGAAAGAGGTTCGGGAAATCCGCCGAAAAATGCAACACAACTCAACTTTTAGGTCCATTTTTCTCTGGGTCGGTCGCCCAGAGGATGGTTTTGGGGAGTAGTCAAGGACAGCAGTCCATGGCCCCTTATTTATAGAATAGCTAATTTTCAGGGGCCATAGTGACTTCTAACACCATCGGCTTTAGACGAGCTTGCTTAAAAATGCTTTTTATCTGAATGGTTTTTTATTCAGTACAAATAACACCTTTTCCCCCTTGTTCTCGGTGCGTTACGTAGTCGGAAGAACACAAACTCCGCTGATCTTTTGAAAAACATCTCAAAATCCACTAACATGGTGCAAAATATCGTATCCCACATAGCAAAATGATATTTATTAGATGTCTAATAAATGTCATATTTTAAATATCTTAATGTCTAGAAAATATCTAAAAAAGATATCTAGAAAATATTATTTTTGGCCAAAAGTCGAGATA
>Ga0058701_10004395_pt1 | contig 11435 bp, 5 predicted proteins | sample AgamicOrMae_FD_97039 | JGI IMG/M metagenome (GOLD analysis project Ga0058701, IMG submission 97039) | Agave microbial communities from Guanajuato, Mexico - Or.Ma.e | ecosystem: Host-associated > Plants > Phyllosphere > Phylloplane/Leaf | place: Guanajuato, Mexico | collected 2012-06-04 | reverse complement strand
TTTTTTTTTTTTTTTTTTATTTTTTTTTTTTTTTTTTTTTTTTTGCTTCTGGATGTTTTTGGATGCTGCTGTTTTAGCCGAGTTATGGGGGAGGGGGGGAGAAACAATTGGGAGAATTTTTATAGGCGACAGTGGAGATCAACTTAAAGAAGATGTTTCAACCATAAACACACCATGACCTTGCAGAGCCTAGATTATGTCTGCATGTCTTAATTTTTCTGTCTGAGGTGGCTGTAGCGATGCTGAAATGTAGACAAATCGCGTAGACAAAGCGCAGCTTTTAGGTTTGACCTTTTCGGTAAATTCCGACAAAATTTTGCAACGCTTATGCCCGTGTCCGTGGTGCTCGACTTTCCCAAGTCGCTGAATCGCAAATAATCTCAAAGACCGACAGAGAACGCAACGATATCTTCAGAGCAAGTTGTCATAGCACGAGTTTCCACGGGAATGAGGAATCTTAGTCCAATAAATGCACGGTAAATAGTTATCTTTCGAATCGCTGCAGTAAATAAGTCACTACTTTGCGAATTCAGTTCCTGTAGTTAATTAATCAGTGGCGAAAGGAATATGCCGATCGAACATAGAGAACATGTAAGATACGAATTTTACGACGTATGCATTTAATATCGCTGAAGGTGTCCGCTCTTGGGGAGGAAAAAAAATCCCAGTCGCAAGGAACAAAATCACCTGATTGATACAACAGAAATGGTACTGAAAACTTTGGCTCTGTGTTGTTTAAAACACCTGTCACGAGGGGTGTTCCAATATTTAGGATCTCAGTAACCATTGTGTTGATCGGGCCTTTCCTAAGGAATAGTGTTGTAACGGGATATTTTTCAAGCGCTTTTTACCGGGTAGAGTTTTTGGCAACCATGTTGTGATAATGCCCCTTCAATAGTCATCCATACTATTTGTATCTTCAGAGATTTGTTCCATCAGTTCATTCCCTATACGATAAATATAACTTCTATGCATTTTCTTCCTCTTGTGATCCGCTTTTCGTCTGCGACTCGACCGGAGCGCAATATCCTTCGAAGTTATATTCCGGTAGGAAAATCTTCAAATTAAACACTTGGTTCGAAATCCTTTTAGTCATGCCATTTTTGAAAAATACGACCCCATTTCGACTGCAAGATAAATCGATGCGGGCCCACATACACGTAAGCAGTAAAAAAAAGCGCTTGAGGGTGAGTGCAGATTTTTTTTAGAGGGGATGTTTTAGAGGGGGTGGGTGTGGGCAGGGGTAGTTTATATTGCGGGTGATAGGGACGAAAGGGTCAGTTTAGGGGAGGAGGTTGTCTTATAAGAAAAAGCCGGCTTTTTTTCCCTACAGGAAGGGTAAACTCCCCCAGGGGTGGTTTAAACGCGCAAAGATGCAAACAGCCGGCAGCTATTAAACTCGGTCTTATGAACGTTTCATGGTCGATTCTCTGTGGGTCTTATTTGGACAAAGTCACTTTCGATGCTCAATTTGTTTTGTGAGGTTATGTCGAAGTGGATACACGTGTTGCCTGCAGGGGTCGTGATGGATGGATAAATTAAGATAATAAAGATGGATTCCAGGGACTAAAGATATTTCAACAACCCCCTTATTCGTTTTTTTAACACGAATCGATCAATGTAAACAAAATTTTTAGTTGAATTCACCTCTAAGTTTCCCGATATTTTCACTTCATCCGTTCAAGTTTTGAAAAGCCATATTCCTATTCCGAAGTATAGCCTGAACGTTGGCTAATGCGTCACAGGACGTGTTATTGTTTGGTATGTTATTTTTGATTTGTCTTTTATCTTTGAGGGACAATAAATAGTGAAAATAAACAGCATCGAGGCGCTGGAAACGAGCCATAAAGGTGGAAATATCCGTGACGTTTCAGCTGAAAGCACCTTTAATTCGACTTCCCTGGAATTGCAAGGTAATACGTGCTTATAGTGCGTCTACCAGCGCTTTGTTTCTGTTGTCAAGTCGAAGGAGCTCAGGAGAAATCGTTGAAGTGTTTTTTTGTTGTTTTTTTTACTGGGGACCCCGTCGAAGTCGCTCCTCCAAAGGGGTGCTTTTTGCAAGTGTTGCTGTTTTCACGTATTGCTGTCAATTCAGACCAAAGTGTGATCACTTCTGGTCACTGGGCCCCAGGGAAAGGGTTCGGGACACGCTTATTTCACGGTTTCCTCGTTTTTTTTTCGCGGGAACATTTAAATGTCCTTTGGATTTCTCAGTCCCCGTCCAGAGTTGACCTTGTGGATCTAAAAAGATAATGAAATATTACACTAATATAGACGATTAGTTTGTCCACATGTAGCTGTATTAGTTTATTTAGAAGTCCTTAAGTCATCGCATCGTGATAACAAGAGCTTCACGATTTTGAATAACTCGTGTAATCTCGTTCAGGTATGAAGATACTATTTGAGAATAGTTAAAATCATTCGACTGGACAGTGACTGGACGATGTACATTATCACCCCAAGAATATATCAAGATGTGTAGTATTGTATTTTTGGACGTCTGTATGCCAATAAGTAATACTGAAACAGTTCTGGATTAAAAAGTGCAAAATTTCGGCTCGTATTTGACAATAGTTTAGTGGGAATCATTCAGTTTTTGCTCAAGGAAAAGTAGAGATGGAACGGTTAAGTATACATTTTAGGTGGTAGAGAGTTTTATATAATTCATAATTTCGACAAAGTCGGTCAGGAGAACATGGGCTACAATCTTCTTTGATAAATTATGAACAGTCATCCATTTGTCACTGACCTCATTCATACTCTTCCTTCTAATAGATCTTGGTATATACTGTCACGATTATCTCAATTCAGCCAAAAACAAGAAATCTGAATAGCTTATCGTGACTGAATTATCGACTACAACTTGTATTTAATTCAATTATGTCACTTTTAGAAATTCAAATTAGAACTTACTTTCTCTTAAATACGGATCAGCCACCAGCTTCTGGAATACGGCTTCATCTTTTTTTGGATTAAGAGACACTTTGTGTGATGACTACTCTGTAAATCAGTAATTATACGTAAATACATAGTATTTATGCTGATTACTAGTTGTACATTTAATTAGCATCTATCATCGTGCTCAAGATGCAATGACACGGTTATGATACACTTAAAAACCTTCTCTTCAAAAATCCTAATTGAACTTGTTTATACCCGGAAAATTGTACTTTTTCTTCAAACATGTGAGCACGCCCATCATTAGAGATTTCTTTCTAAACGAAGAAAAAAAAATTAATCTCTTTTCCCGTTTTGATTTCTTCGAAGACTGGTCTGAAACCTATTTTGATTAATTTGTATTGTTTTCATTATGATTTCATTTATTCGTACAAGGTCCATTTTATCCCTAGCTGTAATTTGCGTTGTTGGATTTCGTGTTTCCTTTTTTTCCAGAGTTTTTGAAAGATCTTTTTTTTTGGGGGGGGGCTTAAGTTTAATATTCTGATACTTCAAAATGTGTTCGGTGTGTGAATCTGAACTGCATTGGAGTAAATTCCACTGGAATAGCATACTTATAGTAACTTTTTGTTAACGCTGGCTGACTTGTGAGTTTGGTTTGGACGCACTCCATGAGGCTCATCATTTCCAGCTGAAAGTACGTCGATGAAACAGGTGGAGTCTATACGAGGTATTCAACAGGGCCGTTTAGAAGTAAAAGAGTTCTTTTACTCGTTAAAGGTATTGCTCAGTAGCAGTATGACTGCTTCAAACGTAAGCCGCTACAGTGTTTATGAGTTCATAAAATTATTTCAAATATTAATAATCCTCTGAGAGCTCTAATGTGTGAAAACGCAATTAAAAAAGTTACTGCTCGGAATTTTTCTTCTATACTTGCATGAAAAAGCACGCATTCCAAGGACACCAACCTTATCGAGGAACTCAAAACTACACTGATAATTTTTTTTCCGGGGGCACCGTATGCCTATTTTCGGTATGAAAGAGGTGTGAGAAATTGGGTATTACGTCACTAAAAATTTGGACACCATATCCCAGAACATTATGGATATCAGAGGTATATCAAACGGATATCAAGAGAAAATTGGCCAAATTTCAATTGAATATCAAATAGATTGCAGAAAAAAATATAGGAAAAGTGATTAAAACTATACAAATGTTTACTTTGAAAAGTTGACTTTTCCGTATGTTTAGCAGATTTATTGGTCTGGAAGAGTTTTAAATCAGAAAAAAACGGCTTCCTGGTGCAAAGGAATGCGTCCATATATTAAACGCAATATATTCAAATGATATTCCGTTTATCGGTAAAATGAGAGGGCCATCCATTGTTGATCGTCATTTTTTCATAATTAAGATCAAAATGATTCTGAAATGGGGAAAACCGTGCGAATAGTGATAGTCGTATCCGATCTCCTGCAAGCATCAGGGGACACCGTGTCCTTAGCTGTAGCACGGCTCGTGCCTATATTTCGCAATCGGCCCCCAAGAGCCGCCGCCGCAGCAGCACCTGTCTCGCCGTTTTGTAGCGTTCAACACGAACTCATTGTTTACATCGTGAACTTAACCTTACAGTTAGTTTAGGTGTTCCTTTCTTACGTCAAAATTGGAATAAAGTATGAGACTGCATGGAGCACTTAATAGAAGCTAGTCAAAATTGACAAACATAATACACCTCACGGCATAAAAGGTTTTGTTATACCAACAAAATCATTTGTTTAAATAGGGATAACAGGAATATTTTGTTACAACAACAAAATGTTTAGTTCTACCAACAAAACGTTTGGTTGCTGCAGCAAAATTTTTGGTTGCAGCAACAAAAAAATTATTTCTTGTCCCTAATTTTGTTGTCGTAACAAAACCTTTTTTTTCCGTGCTTATTCGACGTATCTTTCGCGTTGAGATCAAGGGTTTTTTTTTTTTACTTATTTCTGGCTGATGATCAATTTGGTACCTTTTCGAAATAAGTTAGGCCATATTTTCAGATAAAGAATGTGACTGTGAGTTCGAGGGAAATATGAAAAGTTCGACGGATAATTCTTTGGGCAAGGGCTGTTGTGAACACTATCCAAGTTTTTTGTCGATCATGGTACAGTTATCGTGTAAAACTTTACCTATTCCACCGAATTACATAGCTCAGTTTAATATTAGTAAACTCAGTCTTTTAGGATCAGTCTAGTTTTGCTTGAAAAAGTACGTGTTTTAAAAGTTTGTCTTGAGAATGTATTTTAACTAATGAAGTCTGGTCTTCTCTTTACAAAACTCATCGAAGTAGCATCACTGATTAGTGTGGGTTGCGAATTATTTTCTTCGTCCATATTCCAGTTGCTCATCGTTATTAAAATACTCAGTGATGCCAAATGAGATAAATTATAACAAAGCCAATGTCGGCCTTTTCGTTATTTTTGCGATTACGAGGGTGAATTATGTTTTGGGGTTGTGGTCGAATGACCGAATTCGGATGATGGGCGGTATGAAGGTGGTTTATTTTTTGGTTGGCTCCCCGCCAAAGTTTTCCGGTAGAGGTCGCGCGTGCGCCAGTAGAGCGGACGGTAGACCTTGGGGAAGCTGAGGCACTTGTAGTTTTGTAGTAGTTGTAGGATAGCTGGCAAATGAGCAGCTGCAGCTGAAATGGAGGTTTTACACTGCAGAAAAAAAATTAACGACCGAGCTAAGATTTATTGGCTAAGGACGAAAATGAGTATTCTGCCTTCCCTTGAAAATGCCCTTTGAAAATGCCTGAAGACTTAGCATTCCTTTTTCTCTTAACGAATCTATCCTCTTTTGTCTAAAAACATAGTCGCTGACATGATTTTATTTTTGACAGTATTTTACAGGTATGTTTATGGTACATTTCATGTATCCCGTGTAGGAGACTTAAACGTGCGGTAAGGTAACCTTTTCTCAGATTTTGGATATTAAGCTTAATACATTTAACCTTACGTAACCTGACCTAACCAGTACTAACCTAACGCACGCAAGCATATGTTCCCTTTGAACAAAGGTACCCATCAAAGTTCGCATGCCGAGGAAATGATTCAATTATTTTTCTATCAAAGATGGTATAGTATATTACATTACTACTTACTGCATATTTGCATACGCCTTGGTAATGCCAAATTCAAGATAACGCCGCGAATTTCCCAGGAAATCGATATTTATTTATTTGAAGAAAAAATTTTGGTCACCCAGTGACCATTTATGATTTGAAATGGTAATTGCGTTCAATTATTCGTTGTATTGATATGCGGTCCTATCGCACAGAGACGGGTTAAATGTTTTATTTGTAGAAGTTCAGTAATAATATCATTACCAAAAACATAAAAGTGAATGAAATGTCGTCACAAAGACATGCTTAAAATCACGTAAATAAGTAGATAAAAGTGGACTGATTTACCACACATTAATCGATTTTATAGTTGATGGTTTTAAAGCGTATCTCCACTTTTCGGCTAATTACTTTTAAACGCCTCAATAAAACGCAATTTTCGCGTCAACAGCCGTAAATAATTTTAAGTAGCTTTCATTAAGTCCGACTATCTCGAATTTAGTTGAGAGGATTCTAGTGTTATGAAAACCATAAAACAAACCGAGTGACGACATGCTGGAATGGACTACACTTTTTTTAAGGTCAGTGATGTAAAAGTTGGATAAGAATTATTTGGAGTTAGAATGTTGGCTGCACAGAAGGTCACACTAGAAATCTAGACACGGCATGATATATTGTCGATTGACACGAAGAGGTATATGACGGTCGTCTGGAGATGCATAGAAAGGTGTGGCAAGATAACAGGAATGTTATCTGTATCTAGATTTCGCTTCCAGAGTTCCCGCGTCCGAATTACGTAATTCTAGAGCATTGCGACGAAGTAACTCGAACAATTAGAAGTAAAAGATTATATTTGGACGTTTTCAGTTTATGCGTATTTGCACGTCTGACGGTTGTAACATTTGCCGGAGATGTTGCACTACTCCAAGATTATTAGCACTGTATCCTGACTTATAAGTACTCGTGGTCTGTTATTGCATACGGCGACAGTATGTCTACACCATAATTTATGCGCCATTACGCTGGCTTTTTTAAGGTGACGCCGTTATGCCATTCATAAATCATTATTAAGGAGTTCGAGAAATCCAAGGCTCCTATTTTGAATGAGTTGTAAAACGTCTTTGTTTATTAAAAATGGCGCCATCGGAAATAGTTGCTACAATGTAAAAGTGAGCTTGATAAACATAAACAACGATAATTGAGACAGAGAAGGCAACATTAAATTAGAATTACACTGACAGAAACGGGTATTATATGTTTGAGCGACTCCGTCGGAGGTGAGGTAGCATCTTCTGACTTCATTTCCAGGGATATGAGTATTAGTAACGACTTCATATCTCACCGGAGAAAGTCCTCGATAATTAATCCAAGGATGGAGATAAATCGTCGTTATCGTCTTTTTAAGCGTTAAATTTCGATTCGGTAGCGCCGATTCTCGCGTTTAACTTTTTTATTCAGGTTATTTTGGTTGTCCCCGAAGAAAGTTTCCAATATTGCTGTGTAATGGTATAACTTGCACAGCGATTAACAGCGCGAAAACACCCGTGCTTACAACTATTAAGATATGTTCTGCCCACCGTTTTCGCTTAATCGAAACACCTACAAAAGTATCAACACAGTGCGCGTAAAATAATTTGTCTTCGCTGTAATGGAAACTGCATATTGAAGTGCAATTAATATTTAGACTAAGCGAAAATGTTTTGGGCGACTCCACGCGTAAGTGTTCTTATTATAAGCTCTAATTATAGCGACATTCCTTTTAAGAGTGGAAACGGGTTTAGTTCAAGAATGAGGATTATTGGCAAAAGTAGTTCAAGCGGTGACTCTCATAAATCTTAACCCATCCGGTGTAATAAATTGGACAAGCATGCGCTGACCAAGAAAAATGGTCGTAGATAATTATTTTGCGTTAACTTCTAGTTTTGCGCGCTGCTCGACAAGCGCTTGCATTTCATGCCACTTCCTTCTGTAACTGCCAATAATTGGCCTGTACTTAAGCTTCCGTTCAACCTTCGGAGATTATCCTTAAATTGAGTTAGGGGGGTTCCGATGCATGGTGGTAAATTATTTCCAAATTGTTGTGTCAGCAAACCGATCTGACCGGAACACAGGGTTAAAATTGAACAAGCAAAGTATCATCTGTTCCGAAAGAAGCGATCTTAACAAGAGTCATACATTTTAAAATGAGCGTTATCTTTTTGATCGCTACTAACAAGATCGGGTTTGTCTTAAGCAAAAATAGCTTTCCAGCCGCTAACAAACTAGAATATAAAAATCAGTGCGTGAAGCATCGAACATGAAGCAGAAATTGACACTTTTGAACATTAATCAAAAAGGCTTTCCATATTACATCGTGTAAACTGTCTTTGGAACAACCATATTTGAAATGAATAAAATGTTATCGACTTTGATCGTTGCTATATGGGTATGGGACACTTGATTTCAGGTTTAGTGTGCTGCCCTACGCTATTTTCAAAGCAGTTGGACTCGAAATAAGTTTTTAGAATAAATAAAATTGTCTCAAGTTTACAGTTTTGCCGAGATTCCTTTCAAGGTGCTCAAACCTTCCATTTTTTTAAGTGCGCTTCATGATGAATCGCCTTTTTGACTAACTTTTCAAAAACTATTTGTCCTCTTAGCGTATCTTGTTCACACTTCGCCATCGCTATTTTTTTGAACATCCGTGCATTGTTTAAAATTCCCGCCTTCCGTAAAAAAGCCGCTAGGCATGATTTCCCTCTTTTTTGTTCAATTCAACCGGAAATACCCGACAGCAACAATGGCGGACGTGGCCGAAGGCGCGTGCCCGCATCCATTGTTGACAACAATTGAAGTATCTTGCTAAAACCATCAGTTGTTTACGAGGACAGGAAAGTGTTAATTAAATGGCAGTGGACAACTGTCAAGGCCCTCGCCACACCGACAATTATATCAATGCGCATTGAAAAGTGTTTTTGTATCGAATCGAAAACTGCGTTCCGTTTGCATGACCCTGCCAATCCCCCTCCGCTATTGATCTTTCACGCAGTGCCTTTCTTTAATGCAAAATTTGCGCAAGTGGCGCATCGATGCTTATGATGATTAAAATTGGCACACTCAGTAGATTTTGCGAAATTCCGATCGAAGAATTCCTATTTCTATTTTAGTAATGTTGTTTTCCGACGATTTTCATCTTATCGTTTTGTTTTGGTCAAAAAGTAGATGTCTGAATTATTGTTGTTGAAAGTTTTCGGAAAATTCTGAGAATGAGGTTCGGAGTTGAGCTCATTGTAATCAAAGATATCTCTCGAGAACAAGTAGGTTATTGCATTACTAATGTTGCCAAGCTCACAAATTTGTTGATATTGGAGACCGTTAATTCGGCCGATAGTCACGCAAGGGAAGACAGTTGCGGAGTAGACCTGCGTATCTTTCCCGCTCCTACATAAATAACGTTACCTGCTTAGGCCTACTCGGAGTCTTGGCGAGGGTTACTAAGGCCCGATTAGTGCGTCCTACCCGTTAACCCGACCGATTAGGACAAGAAAACTGTCGTTTTTACGATCTTACTTAATCATCACAAACTTTCATTTCACAAAGCACGCGTAGGTATAGATATTCAGGCGAGTAAATGAGCGCTTTTAGATACATGTATTGTGTGTTTCAAAACCCATTTTATTTCAGGTAGTGTCTATTGACCCGACTGCCCCATTTTAAATGTATTAGGTTGGATTCCATGCGTTTAAGTCACCTCCCATTTAAAGATTTATTAGGTCGGTTACGTGCGTTGACGTCTCTGTGTGTGTTAATGCTTGTCGGGTCTATAGCATCACCCTTTATTTTATGCGGAAGGGATTTTTTCTGAAGTTTTCTAGAAATGAAACTATGAGCAAAATAAATAAAGAAATAAAAGTGCTTAAAATGCTTGATAAAAATTGAGGTATTTTGAACGGTTGCTTAGTTTTTGGCGGAAAAATAGGAATTAAGGTTTTAGAAAACTGTATTACATGCGTTTGGGGAAAAAATATTAAAAGTAATGAAATTGGCTTAAGAAAGTGAATTTAATCAGTCTCAAAAATACCATTGACAAAATTTTTACTGAAAGTAAATTTTTTTGAAGACCATTTCTTTTTATAAAGCATTCATGAGTACAAATCGGTGATAGTTTTTCGGAGATGCGGAATTCTTGGCGGTTAGTCAGTTGCGCAATAGTGTATCCTGCCCTCGAAACAAATATCAATAACTTGGATAAGGTTATCCCCCTTATGGTGGTCGAGATGGCGGCCCCGGGGGGCTACTGATTTGGGCCTCTTGTAGCCCTCCATCAATGGAGGCGGCCAGCCACCCGGCCGCTTCCAATCAAAGTGGCCCGCAAGTCTCTGGCCGGCCCGGCCCGGCTAAGCCTGGCCAAGCCTGGCCAGGGCTAACCCAATTTGCGATTTCTGCTTTTGGCGGTAATGCACGTGGATTCGGGGGTCAGCAGCATTACACTCTGCCTGTTAGCCAGATTACTATATCTGGAAAATAATAACACGAAAATATTTTAGTGGCGATAACATTGGAAACCAAATTACTCTATGCCTTCGTAGTAATGCTTACTCTTTTATAAAATTACCTCAAAGTTTAGTGCGACCTAATTTTCACCATAATAGTCAATGTTTATATTCAATTCAGTAGATATCAATTTGGAAGGATTTTTAGAGCAGGATTAGTGACAACAAAATACACTTGTTCCCGCACAACAAATATCGCATGAAATGTATAACTCATCAAACACTGGTTGATTTTACTTTTATTGCCTATCTAAGGAAATGTTCGAAAAATGCGCTAGGATTTTCAAAAATATAAAACTATATTAAGAAATTACGATTACAATTGCGTTACAAAAATATTTTAAGAAATTACGATTTTTTTAAAAAATAGAGGGTGGGGAATTCCAATATAGATGTGGCACCAACGAAAATCGTTTTAAATTGCGCGCTATCAACACTATTATATGTGTTTTTTTAATTGCCGGAATTTTTGATCAGCTCAAGGATGCAGCTGTTTGTTTTTAAAAAGAACAACATTCCAAATCCTGGATGTTTATCGATTGATTGGACCTTTACCATTAGCATTTTTCTTATAAAACGACTCCCTATGTAATGGTTTTGAATTCTATGAGGCTATTAGGTGATGCTTTTGTTTTTTCCTTGACGAAAATCAAACTGTGGGTTTAAAAGACGAGGCTTAAAACGCGGAAGAGGAAAACAAGACTGGTGGTCTTCAGATTCGGACTTGGATATATCGATCGGGAATCATTAACGTTTTATAAAAACTCGTTTCTTTTCTTTCTTTTTTTTCATTTTCTTTCTATTTGCTTAAAGAAATTTTATTTGCCATACCAATACCATGATAGCGATACTTTCAACTTCTATTCAAGTAAGTTTGCGATTTTTGGTATGCGATGTATACC
>Ga0058701_10004394_pt1 | contig 11436 bp, 6 predicted proteins | sample AgamicOrMae_FD_97039 | JGI IMG/M metagenome (GOLD analysis project Ga0058701, IMG submission 97039) | Agave microbial communities from Guanajuato, Mexico - Or.Ma.e | ecosystem: Host-associated > Plants > Phyllosphere > Phylloplane/Leaf | place: Guanajuato, Mexico | collected 2012-06-04 | reverse complement strand
GCTGTAAGTATCGCGCAAAAAGTAAGACATTAAAAAAAAAAAAAAGAAATAATAAAAAAAAAATTAAACTGTCATTCAACTTTTCAGGGCAAAAATGCTGAAACTCCGTCGAAGGATCAGTGCTCATCGAAGGGACCTTGCCCGTCCAAGGAACCTTGCCCGTCCAGGGAACCTAGCCCGTCCAAGGCACCTTGCCCGTCCAAACCTTGCCCGCTCAAGGACCCTTGCCGGTCCAAGGAACCTTGTCCGTCCAAGCAACCTCTCCTGCCTAAAAAACCTTGCCTGCCCATGGAACCATCCCCGTCCAAGAAACCTTGCCCGTCCAAGGAACGTGGCCCTTCCAAGGGACCTTGCCCGTCCATAGAACCTTGCCCGTCCAAGGAACCTGACCCTTCCAAGGGACCTTGCCCGTCCATAGAACCTTGCCCGTCCAAGGAGCCTTGCCCGTCAACCGCTAAACCTCAACCGCCTAAATGCAATTTTGGCTCTCCGGGCCAACTATCCGCAGCAGCATCGCCGCCCCCATCTTGCTCATGGCTTCCTAACACTTCCTGCTCGTTTTACTCTACCGACTGCTTTTCGGGCAACAGGGGACATAATGGTCCGGCTCGCTTTTACCCCGAAACTTTATCCCGTGGCGCGCATGGTGTAAGTATCTTGCAAAAAGTCTGACATTAAAAAAAAAGTAATTAAAAACCTTAGCCTGTCATCCACCTTTCCAGGGCAAAAATGCTGAGCCTCCGTCCAAGGAACGTTGCCCGTTAAAAGAACCTTGCCCGTCCAAGGAACCTTGCCCGACCAAAGAACCTTATCCGTCCGAGGAACTTTGCCCGACCAAAGAACCTTGTCCGACCAAAGAACCTTGCTCGACCAAAGAACCTTGCCCGACCAATGGACCTTGCCCGCCCAAGAAACCTTGCCCATCCATAGAACCCTGTCCGCCCAAGGAGCCTTCGCCGTCAACCGCAGAACCTCCTCAACCGCCTATTTGCATTTTCGGCTCTTCGGGCCAACTATCCGCAGCAGAATCGTCGCCTCTTTCTTGCTCATGGCCTCCTAACACTTCCAGCTCGTTTTACTCTACGGACTGCAATTCGAACAATAGCGGACATTCTGGTCCTGCTCGCTTTTACCCCGGAACTTTATCCCGTGCCGTGCAAGCAGTAAGTATCGTGCAAAAAGAGTGACACTAAAAAGGAGGTAACTTAACCTGTCATCCAAATTTCTAGGGCAAAAATGATGAAACTCCGTCCAAGGAACCTACCCCGTCCAAGGCACATTGCCAGCTCAAGGAACCTTGCCCGACCAAGGAAGTTTACCCACCCAAGAAACCTTGTCCGTCCATGGAACCTTCCCCGTCCAAGGAACCTTGTTCGTTCAAACCTTGCCCGCCCAAGAAACCTTGCCCCTCCATGGAACCTAGCCCGTCCAACGAACCTTGCCCGTCCAAACCTTGCCCTCCCAAGATACCTTGTCCTTCCATGGAACCTCACCCTTCCACTGAACCTTGCCCGTCAACCTCTAAACCTCGTCAACCGCCTATATGCATTTTCGGCTCTCCGGGCCACCCTTCCGCAGCAGCATCGCCGCCCCCTTCTTGCTCATGGCCGCCTAACACTTCCAGCTCGTTTTACTCTACCGACTGCTTTTCGGGCAACGGGGGACATCCTGGTTCCGCTCGCCTTCATCCCGGAACAAACGTCGAAGCCCCCCCATCGATCCAAGAGCCTTGTCCACGTCCTCCCGCGCTGAGGAATATCCCGAGATCGCCGGATCCCTCTCCGGGAGGACCGAGTGTCATCTACGCAGGAGCGGGTTCCACACAATCAAGACCGACGCCAGAGACGCCAGCTTTTTCCTTTGTTGATGGCACTTACAATATTGCTGCTCCAGAAACGGGTCTGACTAGCGACAGCGCCCAGAAATACGAACCGTCGGTATGTTCAACATGCGGGAGTATCAAGATAGCTGACTTGTCGAGATTTCCGATAGACCGAACAACAAAGACTCAGCATGGAGACCAGCGGAAAGGAAAGCTTGGAGAACCAAAAGAACGAGATTCGGAACCGACTGATAAAACTATTTCTCTTGGTCAACTAAGAGCCGAGCCTGAAGGACAGAAAAGCAATTTAGGTGGAGAGTGTGCACATGGACAGGTCCAGCGACCATCGGCAAGCAGAGTAGGCACAAGTCAGCAAGCATCCTCTACGATGGCATGGGATATGTTACCTGAAGAAGAAGGAGCGGGATTGAATACAGCACAGCTCGAAACAGAATCTAGCAGCAAGTCAGAGAAGATTAGAGAGCCTGTAGAGACGCCCAGCCCGTTGACGGTAGCGAAGCAGCTCACAAACAAGCCAGCGAAGGATGTTCCGGCTGTTCACTTAGGTAGTACGGTTCAGCTGGCTGATCGCTCTCTCAAAACCAATGAGACCGCCAACGCTATTCAGAGAAGCGAATCGTTCGCTTCCATAGGCCTTCGCAAAGAATCGCCATCGTCCAGCTCCAACAAGAGAGAGGCTGACGATATCTCCGTCCAACGTCCTCCACCAAAAGGTAATGTGATAGATACTTTGCTCGGGCTACTGAAAATAAATCCCACGAAAAACGTAACCAACCAAAAAGCTGATAGCCTCGTCTCTCAAGATACCGCACCTCAGAGTCAACAGCAAAAGGATCAAAATCTGCAAGAACCGATGCGATCGACTCTTGCTAACGAACCTAAGCCAACAAGCGAGGACACAAAGTTGCGAGCGAAAGAAGATTCCTTGCACCACCCTTGGCTGCCATCCGATCAGTTGGTTTCGGAGTCTTTGTCACTTGACGTTCCACAAGGAAACGCTGAACACATGGATCACGAGCCTTTCGGCCAAAACGGTAATAGACTGCTTCGGAAACCAAATGTCCAAACCGACCAAGGCGGCACCATGACAACTGAACAAAAATCGATCGAAGAGCATCAATCAGTGTCTGCAAAGACTCCTGAAGTATACGTGGCTAGCGACTTTATGAACGAGATCCAAGATATGAAAGAGAGAACGGTGAAAGATTACAAAGATACTCTTGGCAACCCGTTATCTGATCCCGAAACAATGAGACAAACTTTTGAGAAAATCCAGTTTCAGCACAATACTTTAGAGGACTATAAATCGATGATTGCAAATGACCCTGAAAAATACGTGGTTCAAGACTTAATGGCGGATATTCAAAATATGAAAGAAAGTACAGTAACGGACTTCAAGGATCCACATCCGTTTTGGGATCCTGCGGCTGTGAAAGAAAATTTTGAAAAAATCGATATCCAACATCTGAAAGACAACACCGTAAGAGATTACAAAGATGTGGTCAACAGTCCATTTTGGGATCCGACCGCGATGACGGAGAAAGTTCCGAGGAATGCGGGAACGTCAAAGGAAACACTGAACGTCGAAGAACTAATGACCGGAATGCAGGCAATCAAAGAAGAGGTACTGGAGCACAATGAGAGACTTCTCCAGGAAACCGCGTCACTGAAGGCAGAGCTGAAGAGCGAGATAACAGCGCTAAAGGATACTATCAAAGCCACAGATAAGATTGCAGACGTGAAGAAAGATCTCATGAAAGAGATCGCAGCAGTGAAAGATGTCGCTATGCAGACTTTCGCCTTGGAGGCGAAAAAGTCTGCGAAAGAAATAGCTGCCATAAAAGATGAAATCATTCTAAAAATAGGGGCAATAGATTCAGCGAAGCGACATAATAGGGTGGAAGATCCATCGTTCGGAGAAAGACCCTCGCCCGCCACTGGTTTGCGAGACCAGCGAGACGAGACCAAGACGATTGCTGTGAACCTTGTGAAAGAAATCGCGTCGCAGAAAGAACTCGAGAAAGGAAGCTCAGGATCTCAGAAACCAGAAAGAGGTAATGAAGAAGAAGAAGAGGTATTAAGGATGAACGAACTGGTAACAACTATGCAGGGGAAGGTTGTCACTAGTTTTGAGAAATCTGGGAAAGAGATGCGAACGATGAAAGAAGCGATTTTAAAAGAATTGAAGGCTGTCCAAGATACAACAGCCAAAAATGCCGAAATGTTGGAAAAGCCGATCGAAAAACTGGCTACGATGCAAAATGCACTTATGAGAGACGTAGCGGTTGTGAAAGATAAAGCTTCCCAAGATACAAAACTTGCAGAAAAACCGGCAAAAGAGATTGCGACTACGAACGATGAATTGATTCGGGAAATCGCAGCTATTAAAGACGGCACGAATCAATACTTTGCTTACGCTGAAGAAAACCCTGCGAACGAGGTTACTTCGCTGAAACAAGAAGTAACTAAAAAATTATCGGCTAAAGCGCGAAGGGAGGAAAAAATAACTACAGAAATGGCGGCCATGAAGGCAGAGTTGATGAGAGACATAGCGTCTATCAAAGACACATCAGCCTCAAACTGCGCAAGTGCAGCTGAAAAACCAGTCAAAGAAGTAGCAAAAATCAGGGATGATTTCATGAAGGGGATTGCAGAGATCAAGGAAGACAACATCAAAATGTCTCAAAAGCCAGTTAAAGAAATTGCAAACATGAGGGATGAGATACTCAAACTCCTGGAACATTACGGCGGGGCCAAGGGAGAGTCTGCGAGGCAGGATAAAGTTCAAAAAGTTAACATGACTCGAAGAAATAATAAGTGTGAAGGGAACTTTCCATCTGCAGGGACTCCACAACCGGTAACTGAGCTTGCACCGAAGGCCCAACTCGTGAACGAGCTGGAATCTTTCAAAGAGCGGACTATACAAAATGCTCTAATGAACAGTATCCGTATGAAAGAAATCGCAGCGGTAAAAGACCTGTTGTCGAAAAACTCGTCAGTGGTTCTAGAGGCCGGACCTAATCAGAAAACCGCCCAAGTCTTCCAACAACTTGCGAAGGACACAGCGATGAGGAGCCAAGAGAAGCCGACCAGCGAAGCCATTTCTTCGCTGCAGAAACAAAGTGAACTTCCTAACTATCCTCTAAATCCTAAAGCTGGTAGCGGTTCCCCCAAACGCAAGAGGGGCGATTCGGAACTAAATCTAGCTTGCCTTAAACAAGCTGCAGCTAGTGACGAGGTCGACCGGACAGTCCAAACAACAAGTAAACACGTTTCCTGTCCATCAGAGCCAGGCACTCGATCACCTTATCCAGCCTCCAAGAGTCCCACGATCTCAAGCAACCGTCCTCCACCATTCTTCCCCACGAATCAGTCGCCCAATAAACGTTTATCCACTTCTTCGAGCGGCACCTCTCTTCCGGCGGACATCACACGACCGGACAGAGACAAAGTTCCAACGCGATCTCGTAGTGTACCACCAACAAATCCCTCGACGGTTGGTAAAGGTCCCTTGGCAGGGGGTGCTCCATCAATGCTTGATCGAATGACACGTAGGGAAGGCGCGGACGACAACCTAATAAGAGTGCTCAAAAGGGGAGTTGTTCCTATCGAACAAAGCAAAATTCGAGAGTATTTCTTTCCAGAAACAAGCTGCACTAATAGAGATGCTACCTCTGCAGGCAACGAACGCCTATGTCCATCAACTCAACAAGGAAGCACAGCAAGCAAACCTGCCTCTTCCAGCAATCTCAACAAAACTCCGCCAGGAGATAACGATAAAAATTATTCCTCCAGCAAGAAACTTCCAAAATCGAGCAGGCCTGACCAAGGAGGATCCTCTCCTATCTCCATAAGATCTAACAGCAGAGGATCTCCAAAATCACGGACTAGTGCGGTGTCCCCCACTTCCTGGGAATTTAGCTCCAAAGCTCGCTGTCCTCCTCGAAAAACAAGCACCCCTACCAGCCAATCTTACTCTGTCCTCGAGAGTAACAGGGCGTCCGCATCAGATGGACAATGTACATTCTCCGACGCAGGTCCTCCTCCTTGGCAAGGCGTACCTCATAGTTCAAGCACAACAAAGAGCGGCGATAACCCATCAATCTTAAGTACCCAAAATAAAAGCCCCAAGCCTGGAAGTCCAAATCTTCCTGCTGAAACCAGCAGCCTCGGGAAAAGAGTACCTACTCCAAATCCAAGCGATTTTGGTACGCCCTCCTCTGGAACGGGCATTATGTCGGGAGTTGACAAGGGAACTAAAGCAAGTAAGGGTATCTCCGGGAAAGAGACGTTTTTGGAGGGTGTCCAACCGACAGAATGGGACGAGAATGGCATTGCGAAAATGCGGGACGGCCTTCCCAAAGGACAATTGTCGCCAGCGGGCCATTTCCGACAAAACGCATCATCGGACAGAGATCCGATCCGGAATGCTACTCCTCGTTCGTTGATGCTACAAACTGAACAAGAGCTGGAGAAAAATACAAATTCTAAGCCGAGCAACGAAAACCTTGTTCAAAGATCTGATGGAACGACTGAGGAATTTATAGAGCGGCCAAAGCCAAATCAACTAGAAAACGCAAGAGTAACCGTAGAAACAGCTTTCCAGAATAGAAAGAACCCTAAGGAAACCAACAACGATATAGCTCCCGTTTCTGTTAAACTGGAACGCGTAAGCAAACCGATAAGAGATTTCCGAAAGGCTGGAGGACCAGGTGGAGGAACGGATGTTAGCCGTGTCAAAAGATTCGATATGCCAGCTAAGGCATCTCTTACGGTACTAGAACGGGATTTGCCAAAAGAAAATACGTCAGATCCTGGGGTACCCTCCACAGCAAAAGATATACACAGTAAACCTGTGCCTTCTGGAAACACAAACCTCCCTGCTGTCAGTCAAAGTGATCTTCCGAAGCGACAATATCCTCCAGAAAGGTCCAGAGCCCCTGCAACCACCATCTTACTCCTATCTCGAGCAGCGGAGACTTTGAGGATTAAAATCAGTAAGCCAAATACCGTAAACCGGAGAAGAAGTGAACTAATCACGACCAGGCAACCTGAAGACGCGAAGCGTTTACCCGAGGCGAGTGAAAATACAAGTGGACCAGGGAACAAGATTGATATTACCTACCACGAAGAACCGGTTTCATCTGCCCCGAAAGCCTGGTCAGAGAATCCACGGCAACGGCAGAACGATATCCTGAGCAAACTGGCTAGCTTGCCTGCGATTATTAGGAAACAAGATGAAGCTAGATCAACCAGCGAATACAAACAAACTCACGTCGCAAAATATGAAAGGAATGCGGCGAAATTTGAAAGAGAGTGCACTTTAGGAAAGCTGTCCACGACGCGAGTTTCGCGAGGCGAAGATAGAAATATAGAACACACCCCTAGCAAGAGGGGCAGGAACCCGTTTCCAGCAGGACTTCAACTTCCGGCTATCGTTCCTCAAACCGGACAAGCTGCAAAAATACTAACTAAGGAGCAAGTTGCCGATCACAATCAAAGGATCAATAAACTTGAGAGGCAGAAATCAGCTGTTCGTGAGGGACTCCTAAAGCTGAAGTACGTTAGAGAGAGATGTAATGATCTGCCTCGTTCCTTAAGGGAGCAACTGAGAGCTCTACTCCCCGACCCCGAAGAGATGGATCGCGCCATAGCTGAAATATTGTCACACGAAAGAGCTTTACAACACTGCCCGCAAAGGGGTTCGTTCAGCGAGGAGATAGAGCGAGCAATCAATGAAATTTTGTCTTACGAAGGAGTGTCGCCACCCCCGAAACCCGAAAAATTGAGGTCCTTTAGCGAAGTAGAACGCGTAATTGATGAAATTTTATCTGCTGAAGAGAGAAAAACCACTCCACTTACAACGCCACAAGTAAGCCAAATTTCTGACGCTGGACCCCAAGGCAAACCAGAATCAAAATATTCGCCTGAAAAACTTAAAATTGACTCTATAAAAGATTCAGGTGTTACAGGAAACCCCAAAGAATTTACGAGCGAAGTTTTACTTCCTGACAAAAAAGTGTCGGAGTACAGACCAAGACGCAGTCTGACTGATCAACTCATGGAGGCGGCACCTGGACAACAGACAACTAAGAAACCGCCGCCTGAGATACAATTACCTCCTTCGACATCCATGGACAGGGAGAGAAGTCTGACCAGAACATTTCCTCCACCAGGAAAACCAAATTCATTCCACGACCTTAAAGGCCCTGGTGGAGTAAACCTCAGTAAAAATCCTGGAAAGTCTTTTCACACTGCAGTTTCAGTCGATGAAAACCTCCTCCGTAATTCGTCGCAGCAAACGCTCAGTCAAGATCAGAACCCACGGATCACAAAAAATATTGAATGCAAATCTGGGCCACCTGGATGCCCTTGTGCCGAAAGGGGAAGCCTCTCGGGGAAGGACGGGGGAAACAGCAAAGATGGCGACGGTTCCGGCCTCAAAGCCAGGGACGGAACCTTGCCAGCGATAGTCAACGACAGTCTCAATAAACAAGTTGCAACAGAAATGGGGGCGTTTCTTGGATACTTTAAAATGGTAAGAGCAAATTAATTTTAAAAAAATACTTCTGCTTAATCTACGTAGATAACCCACAGACTTGTCCGATTGTTGAAATTTGATCTAGACCTCAATTCGACGTCAATCAACAAAAACTACAGCGGTTTAAAAACTGCATATGGTCTCACTGGCCGCCACATAACTTCATAATAGGACTTTTACCGTTGATACCCTTTGATACAAGCCGCAAACGTATCATTAACGTATCAGAAACTTAAATATTATCAATCTAACGTCAAAGCGGGTTCATGCAAACTCCGAATGGCGTCATTCTAAAACCACACGAAAAAAAAATGGGACTTCGTTTGCTTCTTTATAATAAAAACCGAAAAAGCACTATCATGCACAGTAGTAGGAAAGCTTACAAATTATTCGTACACAGGCTTCAGGCTTTTGGATAACAAGGGAACGGCATGAGGTGACAAACGGATATCGGATTCAAATAACGCTTGGTTAGTAGACTTCTTTTGTGTTGGAAACAAACCCGTCTGTATGGGAAATCCTCGATCTCAAGCGTTCGGGATGTATGGGGTGAAAACTAACTCCCAAAAGTACAATATCGCCCGAAAAGTCTTCTTATGGGTTGTCTACAGGCCAGGATATCGAATGTAGGACCAACATCTTTTACCTAGTTGTGGTGTGCTGGGTATGCGAGAGCCTTCCTGGGTCAAAAGTCACCGGGGGTACTTGGAACTCCGAACGGAAATTTTCGAAGTTGCGTTATAACGCTATTGGATTATAACAAAACGTATACGATGGGTTTACAAAGCTCTTCCATCGGGTAAAACGTAGATGCTCAAATACAAAATAAGCACCATATCATGTTGATGCTATGTGCCGTTTTACGTAGATGGCCCACTTTGGTCGAGTTGACGTGGCCTATCGAGGGATCGAATCATTCTTCCGGAAACAAGTCGAGGAGGAAAGGGAACATGCTTTGGAAATGGCGTCTTGGATCAACATCCGCGGAGGCGAGAGTCTGATGGGACCAGTGAGCACTGACTCCGCCCCGCCGCCATCAACCCATTCGACAGCTTTAATGCAATCTGTTGCTATGGAAGCGTCCGTCACTAAAGTAAGTTTACTTTTAACGACATAATGAAAAGGTCATTTCTAATCGCACGCCTACGTTAATACAAGGGAGACTTAAAAGCACGGAAACCAACGTAATGCATTTTAAACGGGAAATGACTTGAACGCACGGAAACCAACCTAACACATTGTAAATGGTGCAGCGTGTGAATAGTTACTTCGTATTAAAAAATCCTTGGACTTATGATCCTATTTGGCAGTCAAGAATTTTACGATCACTCGAGAAATCTTATCAAAGCTTTTTTTTTATTTTATTAATGCTGAAACAGAGTTTGATGGGCTCCATTGATTAACGATAAGCTCTGCCCATCAAATATTCCTGCTACCTTACCAAAAGAAAAGTTCGCCTCTAAATCAGTTTTCCTCGAGCTTTCTGTGGAAGTAATAAGAGTAATCAACAATTTAGACTCACCAAAAGCAGAAGAGAATGTGACGCCTCATGCTCCGGCTGATTGGGGGAGGGGGGAGGTCATGGAGGTGGTTGCTGCAGGATGCATATTGTAGTCGAGGAAGATGTCCATGCCAAGTCCAGGCCACAAGTGACTTTCCACAAAAACTGCCTAAATCAAAAAGTACCGGTAAATTCAAATCAACGAATGTAGATAGAAACAGACTCGAGCAAAAAAAAGGCTCACCATTAAAAATAGGAAGATAGCAATCCCCTCTTCTTGTTGATGAAAATGAAGGTTCCTCACGCTGCATTTCCGCTTGATTTAGAAATACCGAAAATGGGACTCAAGTGCTTTTTTCAAGAACAAAATAAAATTAAGTTGAGCGAAGCAGGTGCTAAATAAGATCTAAAAAAGGAAAGCAGTCATTACGAACAATTCCTAAATAACGTTATCTTCGTGAGAGGGGAGGGGGTAGGTGACGAATAAAGTAGAGGTGGGGTGGGTGAAGGGACAAAATAAATTATGAGTTTCCGAAACAGGGCTTTTCAAAGAAATTGCATATGTCTTGATGTAGGTGGCTTTAATAAACTTTGAAAAACTCTACCCCCACCTAATGAAGGAAACTTTTGTGCACTGTTCCAGTCTCTCCAGAAACTACGAGACACCAGCGAGAGTTGTAGCGACGTGATAACATCAAAATACTTGAGCAAGATACATCTTCGTGAACAGGTATTTTCACCTCCCAGTCCTTCGTTATTGACCAAATATTGTTTCATTAAATCGAAGATAAGGACAGCTCAACTCAAAACGTCATTACGTAACATACTGTATGTGTTCGGGCGCGACCGGGCATGTGCTCACCGAGGTTTTCATCCTTCATAACAAGTATATCTTCATATCCCTTGTACAGCGGGCCACAAAAGTCATGATCCTTGCTTCCATAAGAAATACATGGTTGCAGGGGTCATGACTTTTGTAGCCTACTTTTTACATGAAGCAGCGTTCTCGTCGGGTCTTTCGGAAAACAGCGCGAAAACGCGAAAGCGAAATGAAAAGAAGAGAAAGCGAATTGTATACACGCTAAAACAGAGAACGACTACTGAAATTTGAAGAACTAATTGACTCAATTTCTTGTCGCTGAATAACGGTGTTATTCGACACCGTCCTAATTAATTGACTGTCTTAGGACAAAGAAAAGTGCTTAATTCTTTATAACACGAACTGTGACTTTTTTTCCAACATAGCAGACTCTCTTTGTTGCCTATGGAATATCACTGTTCAGGCTATCGATGATAATCCTTTAATTTGGATACCTTCCACGGAAATAAAATTGTTCAAACTGGTTTCATTTACAGGCTGAATCCGTCAACGAAATCAGCCGACTGGCGACGAACGCTCAGCGTGCAGAGGCATCCCCGCGAGAAATGCTAGCTTTCGACGAATCGCTCTACCAAAAATACAAGAGTGATTGATGCATCCAACTCAATGGACCGTAAACAGAGTGAAGTAGTTTTTAAAGCAACAGAACATTTAAAGAAACAAACCTGAAT
>Ga0058701_10004393_pt1 | contig 11437 bp, 7 predicted proteins | sample AgamicOrMae_FD_97039 | JGI IMG/M metagenome (GOLD analysis project Ga0058701, IMG submission 97039) | Agave microbial communities from Guanajuato, Mexico - Or.Ma.e | ecosystem: Host-associated > Plants > Phyllosphere > Phylloplane/Leaf | place: Guanajuato, Mexico | collected 2012-06-04 | reverse complement strand
TATCATTCGTTTAAAAATGTCAGGAAAAATCCAAATAAAAATTTGGTGATTTTTTCTAAGCTCGGGAAAGTTATCTGAATTCTATAAACCAGGATAACGACTTGATGGAAAAAGTTAGAATAATTGTTACTAGATTAGCCAACCATGGTTATTTGAACCAAGGTCTAAGCCAGGAGTTTAACCATAGTCAACTTGAAGTAAAGTTAGCGGTCAATTATTGGTAAACATAAATAACCCGTGAATTTCTTCTAGAAAAAAATCTGATAAACCATTTTTTCCCCCCAAAACATCTGATAAACCATTTTTTCCCCCAAAATTTCCTGTAAACCAAAATGCAAGTACCAAGTTTTTTTCCATGCTTGCTAACCTTTTTTTTTCGTTGGTATTTTTTTTTAGAAAGGACATCAGAGAGAACGTCTGAAGAATTATCATTAGATGTAAATATGGTGAAGACTGAGCCGTGTTCGTTTCAATCGGAAGGCGAAAGCATGCGAAGCAACAGTTCCTTACGAAACAGTCTCCAAGAAGCGAGTACCGAAAGCGAGCCTCCGGACGGCCTGCAAGACACCAATGACGATTCACAGAACATGGTGAGTGCTTGCCTCGACAAGTCCTTGCCGGTTTACTGTCTGCAAGCATTTTTTTTTTAGCGTTTTGTTATCTTTTTTATGGTCCTGGGGAGTTATTTCGTTCGGATTGGCTAAGCCAAGCCCGATTGGAATTATCGCTGATATTTGGAAGTTAATTAATTTTTAAATTTGCTTACCCAAAATCTTAAATGTATTGAGCGTCGTCCTTTTGAGATGGTAATGCAGGCTGCTTTTTGTTCTATTCAGCATTCTTCCCAAGAAAGTGTGAGCGGACCCCCAATGGCCGTGAATCCAGGACCTTCCACCGCCTACAATCCAGGCCAAGGTAGGCAAAAGAAGTCTACTCACTTTCGCGGAGGAATTTACACTGACTCACCACACACTATGAGAGCCCCCCTAAGAATACCCCTTTCAACTAGTCAGTCGGGACTATTTGCCGAAACGAACCATGAATCTCAAATGCAGCGGGAAATCGTGTGATATCAGCTGTGGTCAAGACTTTGAATGGACCGTCTGACACTCCCTGTCATCGGAAATCTGAAATGAGGAACTTTTTCGCGTGATAGTTCAGTTGAGAAAAACTTTAACGTATGGGAAATAACGGCCGGTGATATATTTTTATGGGAGATGTAATTTTTATAAAATCCTTTAGGTATATCGCTTACACGTATAAACGCAGACAGTGTACAAGCTTAGTCCACATTGCGTGAATGTTGGCTTGAACACCGTGTTTGGCCTTTTTCTTCAAGGAAAGCTCTATATAATCCATTCCCACAGTATTTCTCTCACTGAATCGAAAGAGTTTGCTCATAATAAACACGGGCTCTTTCGAGGCTATTTTATCGCGCAGATCCGTTTCGTGGGAGCGAGGGCATGCTCTCTGATAGTCGGGTACCCCTAGTCCCTTCAATTTCGTCCCCCACCACAGTTACTCTGTAGTAAACGTTCTCCAGCAAGCTTACCACATTAGCGGTGATACGTTTAATGTTCTGCTCCCAAAACACTGTCTACTCCAATCGTGGACAGTACTTTCTGTTCGCCGTGGTGAAGACCAATCTGTTCCCCCATCCAGTTTTAAGAAATCGTTACCGATTGAAGCCGGTTTTTACAAAGAGGACAGGGTTGTTGCGTTCCTGCAAAATTCCGGCATCTCTTTTGGTATGAGAAGATTTCATTATTTGTTATCAAGTATTAACTTGAGCTAGGTACATGCAAACGTGGGAAAACGAAGGCAAGGTACGATACACACCTAGCTGACAACCAAGAAACTTAAATCGTATAATTTTTAGGTAACATTGCCTGGAGCTACAAACCTAAGTTAACGAGGTAGTTTGCAAACCTAGGTCACTACCCAAGTCCAACTCGAGCTGAGATTCCAGTTCCCTTTTGTTGATGAAAGTCAACACACCGTGTATCCTCTGTCCGTGTCCGCACCACTCGCGACTCTTGCTGATCTCAGCATGAAATATTCCGTGCCTCCTCGGAGGATTATTCCACCGATGTTTTGTGGCCGGGAAAATGAGGGAATTTCCTTCGGCTACCACGCCTTTGCGCAGCAACCCTGAGAGAAGTTCGGAGACTTACATTAGCAGAAGCTGGATCCCCTGTATGTTTGACGACGTGCGGTGCGTTTGCCTTCGGCGTGTTGCGCCTCGAAGCGGCAACCTGTTGGTGCAACGGCTCATAGCAGGCAGTGTGTGTCCCGACGCGACGCGGCGTGGCGTGCGGATAAATTAACTACTAGCGTGTGCTAAAAACGAAGATTACGCAAAATTGGACGTCGACTTGGAGGAGTTCTGAAGTGGATGCTTCATCGGCCTCTGCGCTTCTTTCTCGTTAAATTTTGCCGATTCACACCTAGGTATGCATTTTGTCTGTTTTGAAAAGAGTATGTGAAACAAGTAGATCTCTTAGCACCCGCTGCGGGGACCCGCTGCGGTGCGGTGCGCTTGACGGAAAAGAGCTGCGAGGAAAGTCGTCTGATTTAAGCGCATCCTCGACTTCGGAGTGTTGTTGGACGCTTTCAGTTTCGAACGTTACGTATCTACCTCGTGTGTTGCGCTTCGCTTTTCGTCGCCGACCGGAGCGATAGCGAAGCGAGGCACAAGGCAACGTGATTTGAGGTCGGACATGCCCATGATGACGTAAGGTTACAACACAACGAGGAAATTACGAACGTTGAAACTTGGCGTTTCGAGCAACCGGAAGTGGGTCTTGAGGCTTGGCTTTCGGAAGGCGATTTCTGTGGCTGCTTTTCCCAGTGTTGTTGTCAGTCAGCTCTTCTCTCCACGCTTTTGTATGGATTCAATAAGCTCTTTGTGTGTTTGTGTTTCTAAAAACAGCTGCTATGTGTGAATTCCGTTCTCTACCAGGGTTGTTGCGCGACAGGGACGTTTCGCATTTCAGCTAAAGTCCGGTTTTTCAATGCGGGAAAGTATATTCGACCAAGTTCGTTTTTTTGGGCGGATCTGCTTTCTGTACGGCGGAAAAAGAAGGAGGGACCCGGGGAAACAGTTTCAATCCGATAAACCGTCAATCGATGAAAAAATGATATGCTGAGTGAAGTGAACCTTCCAATCGGCTTAATTTGTGAACCAAACTGTGATAATTACGTGAGTGTAATTTGATTGAGCATTTACGGCCCTCGGGACGCGAGGAAAGAGAAGCTCGGTGTTGGCTTGGATGGCAAATTTGCAGAGACTCGAGCGCAACAACCCTGGGGAGCGGACCTGTCCGCTTTAAGGAAGGAAATTCCAGTGTACTTTTTGCCCTGCGTGCAAAATACTATTATGGGTAAACATGTTACGTGGACTTTGGAAGGGAGCGTTTAAAAGTTGTCTTCTTTTCGAGGCTAGCCTGTCATTTGGACTGAGTTTTCATCCTCGCCTCTCGAGCGGATCGGATCGCGATGAATGTAGCGTTCCATAGTTGTTGGTTATGAAACCTAATATTTCTCTCGGAGAATTAATTTTTAGCGAATCGTCGATTGTGAAGCGCAAGACTTCCCGATTCGACTTATCATGTTTTCCTATGCATTTCCCCTTAATTGATTGCACGCCCTAGATTTCCGACGACTTGATTGTACGAACGCGATCGTATTTTAAGAGAACCAAGAGCTGTAGCTCGTTTTTCAATGCTGATGTTTGTTTTTCGTATTATTAGGTTGAGGAATGAACGCAAAGCAAGCACTTGATTCTCTACTTTATCGTGTTCCCCGGATTCCTTTTTCAATGCGCGTTCATATTTGACCAGAAAAACGCTGTTTTTAAGTTGATTGAAATATTATCTCAAAGTACTTGTCAAGACTCGACAGGGTTTTCGTTTCTGAGTACCCTTGTTCTAGATTCCTTATTAATTTTCATTCCTAAAGTCTGTTTTTTGGTCCTACCTCAGATTTGTTGCGTACCAGGCATACCTGGTCACACTAAGCAGTTTTATTCTCATGGGAAAGTCAGAAAAATTCTTCTGCTTTACTCCCGAAAAAGTTTACTTGCAAGTTTACGATCTTAAGGTCGATTCTTGAAATCTAGTCTACTTTTAGGTATTTTGAAAACTTAGATTAACTTAAGCTAAGTATTTGTATTCCCAACCAAGGCTATCTTACTCTAGTCTGAGGTCAGCTTCTTTCTGTCAGGAAAAGTGAAGAGAATGTTCGTTTTTAAGTACAAGTGTTGTTTATGTGGGAATGTAATTTCGGGCGCAAGAACGCGCAAGTTTGGCCCAAAACGATGAGGCGCTAGTCGTGTCATCCAGGCAGTAAGCTAATGGCCTTTTCCTGTACCCAGGGCAACTTTGGATGGGCTCTGAACAGCCAGTCGCATTCGACCGAGAATTGTACCCCGAGATAAGCGAATGGAAGCCGTTTCTCAGTGGCGAAGCTTACAGCAGCAGCGAATTCAGCGACTATTTCGTGAAGTTCCCAACGCCCGCGGAAGCGGCTCAAGTGCCGGGCCAAGTGCCGGGCCAAGTGCCGGGGCAGGGCCAGCCGAAGCGCCGGCGGACCGCCTTGCCGCAGCACCACGAGAACTTCCAGCTGGCGCTGGACGCTGTCATGATTGAAGGAATGTCGTACTGCAAGGCCGCGCAGAAGTTCGGCGTGAACAACCGCACCCTGTGGCTGGAGTGCCGCAAGCGGGGCTACACCAACACCAGGACCAAGTGCGCCTTCCCCAAGACGGGAGCCCCCAGAACGGACACGAGCCCGCCGTCGGCACCCTGAGGCCGTCGGAACTCTCGTCGAAGCTCTCGTCGTTTTCATCGGTCTTGCCTGCGCTGGCTTTGTTATTCCTATCCCCAAATTAAGTACATGGCTGTGTAGGGACTTTTTCGGTGATATGAGATCTCAGAATGGAAAGTTGTGCAGGATGATTAACGCGTTGAGCTATCTTAGGTTGAGTGTCAACCTGTTTGCTGATTACGTCGAGATTTTTGTACCCAAGCTGAAGTCACCCTTGCCTACCTTGGCTCAGTGTGACGCACCGTTGCCTACAATGACTTGAGTAAGCGTTGTTAACTACGAATCGGCCTAATGGACTTAGCGTTTTTGTGTGCCTTATCTAAAATGGCGTGACTTTTCCTTGCCTCAAGTAGCCTATGCAGTATCCTAGACTATGTTAAGTAAGCTTTCCCCGGGAAGGCCTAGCTCGAGTGAGCCTGCCCTGAAATGTAACATAGCTCACAGTTGCCTACAAATTTAAGGAAAACATAACTCTGATAGCCTCCCTAGCATTGTAGCTTCTCTCATAAAATCGCTGGAAGTACTTTGCACCTTAAGCGAACCGAATGTTAAGCAAGTGTTCAGCGCTAACTTTAAGCGAGGTAATTTCAGAGCAAATCTTTTTTAGGAAAAGTGGCTTTAAGTGCAGGCGAACCTAAGTCAGGTTATTTTATCCAGCTTAAGCTATCGAAGGACGATTAGCAAACGGCGTTGAACTCTAGGATGCGGAAACTGGAGATAACTGAGGGCTGGTTGTATGGGCATTGCTGCCGACAAATATTGCCGAAAAGTACGTTTTTTTAAATAAAAAATTTTTTCTTAGAAATCAATTAAGGCACGAGATAGCCGTCGTTATACGTAAAACTCTGACGTATCTCTACGCTTTCAGCCACCCAGAGATCGTTCCCGATTTGTTAATTGATTGCGATGTCTGAGTGGTTCTAAAAGCGTATTTACGCTGTTACGTTTCATATAAACTCAGCGGGGAACATTTTCTGAAGCATTGGGATGTTCCTCTGCGAAATACGCAAAAGTGATCTTTTGATTACGCGTTCTGCGTGAATGTTACAGTGAAAATGTTGGATCGAATAGCAGCCATGGAATCCACTGTCATTATTGACTTGTTATTATTTTATTATGGTTGGGTCAGAATTTCTGTTGATGTAAAAATAACGTCAAGTCCAGCGGTGTGCATGGAAATGAATTCATTACAATGGCTTGAATTTACGCAATTTTCCTAAGACTTAGTTTTTGATGATATTTGTATTTTAATATCACCTCGCGAGCATGCGATGTGTCATAGCGTCGCAACGACTGAGTCAACAATTTTTCCTATATTCTTATTAAAGTTGTAAATCTGGAGGATCCTACATGGAACCGATTTAAATCTGTTGTTTTCCAAATTCCTCGGAATGAAATGCGTTTTAAAGACACAAATAATCAAATTTTATGACTTATTTTACTTGTTTTTTATTTTTGGTGTGCGGTTATTCATGAACGGTGTACCCGCTTTCTCCGATTTTGGTTTGGTTTCGTAATTTTTGAGCTCGCGTTATGGAAATTAAAACTTGCGTCTGGTTCGAACGTATGCATTACGATTCAGCTGTTCGAAGTTATTTTTAATTTTTCTCGGCTGTTTGTCTGGGGAGCTTTAGAAGTTTGTCATCTTATTCGTTAATGTTGTCTATTTTTCCCCCTCGTGCAGTTCTCTGCGTAGAAGCACGCGTCTTGATGTTAGATTATTTGATTTTTCCCGCTATCCGCTCGTCCCCACCGTCTCTCTAAGCCGGAACGAAGAAATTGGTTCGATAAAGACCAATCCGTGGTCATTTTAAAATCCTTTCCAAATATTCAAGATAAAAAAATCGACGCTCTTTTTTACCGAGTTTCAATAAAAAGCGACTTTACTGAAAATTGATTAAAAAAAAAGTTTCTAATTGCCGTTTTCAAAAATTCAGGTTTAGGTTGAAAATTTATCCGAATATTTTGTATTATAACTTTGACGTAATAAATTTAAAAAAAGATAACTACTTGCAAAACGCTGTTCATCAAAATTATGAAACTGACGCAAGCCTTGGAGCCCCGGTCAACTGTAGCATAGGCAAAAGCAAATCACTCGTGTGGCGCGTGATGCCTATACCGCGTTTGTCTGGCGTTCTCCGTGGCCGACAACAGACTTAAAAAATTGTCGATTTCAGCTGTATTCTTTATTTAAAAGTGATAATTAAAATGGATTATATTCATTACGTAATCATTGATTTCCTCAATAAAAAATGTAAACCATAATTGTGTGGCCTTCAATCGTTTGGCCTTTGCATCCAGAGCCCGGTGTTGCATGTTTGCGCAACTCTCGAAGCTAACCGAGTGGTTTTGTTCTTTGGCAGGGCTCTGTATTGCTAAGGCTGAAAGTGTAGGACACCCCGACGTCGACTGGACGTGGTTGAGCCGGTCACGCGGCGACCCCTCCGTCCGCGCCTGCTTTGCGGACGGCCCCCAGGGCCGCAGGCTCGTAGTGTTCGGCAAAGAGGTCCCCGAGGCGATGTGCAGGGCCCTCAGGGCCGTGCGCCTCCAGGGCGCGTCCATAAACAGGGCCGCGGCCGAATGCGGGGTCTCCGCATCGACCCTCTGGAGGTATCTAGGCATTATCCCTGGGTGCATAGACGAATCGGAGTTCGCGCTATTCCTCCAACCTTTTGCTCCGTTGCCTATTCGGGCGGGACCCAGCCATGAACAGCCACACACCTGGTATAACGTTTATTTCGACTGACAATTAGTCCTTACGGACGCCTCCTTCCGGGAGGTTCCGGACAACTTGGTCCATTGGGTGGCGTATGAATTGTAACTAAACAAACGAAACGTAATGAACTGTTTTATTTACTGTAAGTGCTGTTAGTTTTGATATGTAAAGTGATGATATATAAAGTCTCTGCCATTATAAAGTGTAGTTTTCTTGTTTTACGACATACCTTTCTTTTTCCCCCGAGCGATATGAATCGCGTAACGAAATTTATTGTTTTACTTCGACTCAGAAGCGTCTTATCGTATACCCAAAGGGGCGGCTCATCGAGATTTTTAACTTAATGCTGTGCGCCGACACACTATCGACCCGAATCGAGTTGCTTTGGGGATCCAGTAGCCATATCCATCCAGCGCATATCAAGTCGACAGATATGACGCAGCCAAAGAGATCCGACTTTGGCCACACTTCGTTGGGAGGATAGTAGTCAATTCCTTATATTGTTGTCCGAACTGTAATATTGTGAGGAGGCGTGTCCGCCCCTACACGTCACCACACGTACAAACTTGGAAGAGTCGGACCCTCTGTGAACTTACTGTTTTTGCTTCAGTTTCTATCGTTGCGTTTAACGTATGTGACCCGAAAACTACCTGAAAGGAGTTAATTCGAAAAAAGACATTGATCGTCGTTGAAATTATCAGAATCCCGGCTGCACCGACAATTTTGGAATTTGGGAGCTCGCTCGTAAGTTTGTGAGGTAATGATCTGGAAGCTCGCGGTGTCGTTTTAATTTTTTTATCCCGAAGTTTTAGCCCCTTTATTTTCCATTTTCACCCTTAACCTATCACACTGTTACTGATACAATTGTAGCTGCGGAATGCAGGACACTTAACACACATAGATTGAAGCATTTTTATCTTCAGACTGATGCGAAATCTGCAGTCGATCTCACCAATAAATTATTGGGTGTTGCTACTGACCCGACTTGCATTAATACAGGGAGACTGGAACGCACATAGCCAAACTAATGTATTTTAAATGGGAGGTGACTTGAACGCACGGAGCCCGACCTAATACATTTTAAATGGGGCAGTCGGGTCAATACACACTCCTTAATTTATTTAGAGTAAATACACTCTCAAGGGAATTTTTCCAGTCTACCGATTTGAAGTCCAAACTTTCCTACTCATTAATCCTCCGGTTTGATATTCCGATTTTAGTTATTGTATTCGATTTTGACTTCCATGCCCGTAGTGTGAAGTGACCATGATTTACGTTTTAGTGGCGCCTACTATCGAAAGGAAAGTCAGGCGTTCTGGAGACACGAGCCACAGATATGGGACTTAATTTTTGCTTCGAACGTATTTATGATACATATTCATGCTACCCATGAAATATATTAAATCAACATGCCCTCCATTTCTTCTGAGACTTTGATGAAAACCGAAATATATTTTAACTGATAAAAAATGTCATCTATTTCGAAAAACTCTATCCACGTATATTAACGCCGATTTTTTTTTGTTCTAAATTTAGTCAACGTTTTGGTACTGTTTAAAAAAGCCTATTTGTCGTATTTTAACGCTGGAAATTTTCGGATTGAGTTTTTAATTTTCATTTGAAAAAAAAAACTATTTTATTCAAACGCTGGAATTTTTTTCTTTTTTTCAGTTTTGAATGTTTCATTGAATAAAAAAATTATCTAGGCTAACGCCATATTTAAGAAAAATGAAAAATTAAAAAAAAGGAAAAAAAAGGCCTAAATGCTTGAACGCCAAAATTTGTTTGTTCTTAAATTAGTCGTATCCTTTTGTTGTCGTTTTAAAAAGGCTATTTTGGAGATTTTCTGTGGTAGACACTAGAGGTAGTCGTGGTTCGCAGTGGGTTACTTTAAGAAAGTTTTGTTTTGTTGCTAAGAAGACCCCGTCTTCTGTTGACAGACGATGAGGAAGACGTGCGATTCCTTGGCCATTCCACGGAAAGTCGGTCCGTTCTCGAAGCTTTGAACAAACGCAGAAAATCGGTGTTTACGCTGCGAAAAGGCACAACTGAAAACTTCATGCAGGCCATAGAGGAAGTGCGGGAGGGGCGCATCAGCTTCCTGGCCGCCGGCAAGAAATACGGCGTCAGTCACATGACCCTGTACCGCTACTATCTCAGTATGGGCTACCGCCTTTGTCGAAAGTCTAACCGAACCTACTCGGCCTATAACGTGGAATGCCTGAACGACCCGTCCCTCCGGCCGCCGCCGACCGCCGCGCCCAGCAACGCCGCCCGCCAGAGCGTCTGGCCGGCCTACGCGGACCCGGACCCGGGGGACGACGACCACGCGTACCCGTGGAACCGGGTCTGAACCCGACCCGACCACCACTGCACCCTCATTCCGGCGCAATCAAAGGCCGCGCGCGGTTAACTCGCAGATAGCTCGCACCCGAGTAAACCCCTCGTTGCGAGGCTCGAGGGCAACACATACCTGACTTGCTTGCTGGCTTCTCTGCGATGTTTAACCGCGGCGGAAATTGACGTGGTCGCTGAATTAGGCGCAGTTAGTTATCCGTAATGGAGTAGTTGATACCAAATGGGTAGGGATTATGTCACTGATAGTCCTCACCCTTCGGTGGAGGTATTTGACCGAAAAGTCCTTCGCCAGACCGCCGCCATGTCTGAACCTGCCGTGTCACCTGGCTGTTTCGAAGCAACTTTCCAACAGATTAATGGTTCCCTTTTTTTAAAAAAAAAACTCTCTGGAAACACTCGTGCAATCTTGTTGTTAAATCTACGAGCGACCGGCTCTTGTGGCTAATTTTTACTTAAGAAAAAAAAACGGCATGTTGAAGATCGCGGCGGTTTTACCAGCGGACTATTTTCGGACAATACCTAGTGGAGTTTAGATTATAGCCGATGCAGAAATATCTATTTAGCCAGAAATCGCGTTCTGAGATCGAATAATGTTGAGTTATGCTCCAGACTGATCACACATTTTGTTTATTTTTCTTTAGTTTACGTTCTAGTTACCTATGTATTCAATCTAATTCACCGTCATATAATGTGCTTCGCCGCGAAGTACTTTGACAAACATATCTCCTTTCTTGCAGGGTCCTAAATCAGTAGGTATCATTGACCTAAGTGCTTAAATAAGTCACCAAACCTTGAGAACGTCCCTGGTTCGATTCACGGTTATACCGGATCATTTTCCCCAACATTCATTAGGTGCCGTTCATGAATTACGTACGTTGTATTAGGCTGCCCCTTTTTCCGCCAAAAGTCGCACTCTGGATATTCGAATTAACTTTAGTCTAGGATTAGTTGTAAACTTATTAGCTGCCGATATTTTCCTGTTTGTTAGCTAAAATAGACCCAGTCATTGGCGACCGTCTGAGCTCCTCTACCACAGGCGAGCACAATTATTAATATTGAATTATAAAACTCGCAAGGGGCAGCAAAATTAATCAAAAAGTTTAGTTTATCAAAAAATTAATTTATATTCTTAAAAACCGATTTTTTAAATTGGCTTAACAATTTACCGGTAGCTAGGTAGGTGTTCGAACGAAACGTGGTTGGTTGATCGGTCAATAATTACATGAAAAAATAATAAAAACAAAACTAGCCTCACTTGTACGTAATTGATGAACGGCTCTTTCTCACATCCAGAAATCAATTAGCCAGTCCCAGACTAGCTTTGCAAAGTAGAGCAGAGAGGTTCTCTCGAAGTCTTTCCCCGAGGTTATTGTATAGTTTTCTGGGGTTCTGTTTTTTTTTGTTTTTTTTTTTTGTTTTTTTTTTTTTTTAATTTAATTTTTTTTTTTAAAAATTTTATTTTTTAAAAATTAATTTTTTTATTTTTTTTTTTTTGCGTGAATGTTTTTACTTCGTCGTGTTTTCTTTTTCTTTTTT
>Ga0058701_10004392_pt1 | contig 11437 bp, 11 predicted proteins | sample AgamicOrMae_FD_97039 | JGI IMG/M metagenome (GOLD analysis project Ga0058701, IMG submission 97039) | Agave microbial communities from Guanajuato, Mexico - Or.Ma.e | ecosystem: Host-associated > Plants > Phyllosphere > Phylloplane/Leaf | place: Guanajuato, Mexico | collected 2012-06-04 | reverse complement strand
GAAGAGCTGCATGCACGTTTGCTTACGTAAGGTTCGAACAATAAAAACGAAACACCTGCTTCAGGGGGTCCCTACACCTGTTTTAGGGGTGCAACTAAAACTGTGGTAGAAATTATTTTCGTTATTTTCCGAGATAAAGTAATGTTCAACCATATCATTATAATGGTCTCGGCGAGAGCTTTCCGTCGATATGGCTGAACACAGGTTTAGGTTCAAAAGTCACCACAGATAGTACCTCCCTGTTATAATTTTACACCTAAAACAGGTAGTTAGTCTAAAGGACCCCCTAAAACGGCTGTTCAGTTTTCACCGTGTGATGTTACGATAGTCTACGTCGAGAAAAACGGTAAACGGTAAGTTTTATTACGATGTCACGATAAGCTTGTCCCTTTTGTATAGATGGCTGTCAGAAACGTTAAAGTCATATTCCTTATACGTTGTCGAAAGACATCGGCATATATACTATTTCTATTTTTTTAAATGTAACTTTAAGAACGAACTATATTGTGCATTGGCGGATGACGTCGATACGTCCAGTCTCGACAACAAACAATTTTAAATTAAAAAACTTGCGTAGGAAATTTTCTAACACCTCCTCAAACCAGCGCGTTGAAATTGAGACAGCGAAAGCTAGCATGCCAACCTAGATTCCTCCCAACGAGAGACCGTGTTTACTTCGTCGGGATCTAAAAGTGGCCAAACCTCGCTCCTTGTCTCATTAGGAACTTAAATCCGCGGACAGCACTCAAAAGTCAAACCATCTCTACGTCTCACATTCCAAAAACGCGAATAAAAACACGAAATTTATTATTAGTTGCTGACACAGCTTAGAATCCGAAATACTTTCCATTTTTGCTATCTGATGCTGTTTCTTTGGAATTTTACAAGAAGTTGTCTTAATACGGACATGTTTTAGAATAAACAGATGATTTGAATACATCGCTGACCCAAAATCCCTTCGCTTCTGCTGCGAGAATCGAACGAATTGTGGGTCAAATACGAATGCTATGTGATCGAGGGTCTTCCAGACAGAGGTTCCGCAGCGGCTCCTGATCAACTCTGATTCCGAATTCGAGACATTTCTATGGGCACTAATCGGTTAATTGCCCATATTAAACGAATGCGGATCTCGGGCAAAATATGGCATTTAATTGTCAATAAAAAAACAGTGCAGAGTTTAAAATTACGGATAGCAGGCGCGGAGGCACGCTGACAAGAAATAAACCACGCACTTTAAGTCTACGCGTGTCCATCTGATGGCACGGTGCGATCGGCCATACATCAAAACTGACATCGCCGTATAAGGCGACAAACACCCTACGCCTTTTCTTTCTTTTCGCCTCGCTTTTAGCCCTATCAGCGAAGATGTCAGTACAATAGGTCACTTCGGGCGCCCTCGGCGACCCTCGGCGACCTTCGGCCCCTCAGCTACTGTTGTGCGCTGCACCGACTCCGCTCGCCCCAACGCAGCAGATCGCTGATAAATTGCAAATTTCCTTTTGTAACGCGTCCAACTTTTTACGCAGCTGCCGACACGTGGTCTTTCTGATACGCACACAAACACCTTTTATTTTCTCTTTCGTTCTTGTCGCTATTATCGGCGGTTCGATCATCTTTTTTGCGAAACGCTTACGATTCCAGAGGTATCTCGGACTTCGTCGCCAAAAGAGTGCGTGTTTTGATCAACCAGCACACACTAAAAGGGTAACGTTTTCTGCAACTCTTGCTCGATCTATCGTCGACACACGAACCGAGGCACGGGGTACTTAACGTAACCCCGAGACATTGCTTCTGCAGATACTGCCGTCGAGAAGCGGTATCAGGCTTGGAAACAGCCACATGATGCGTTAGCAACCGAGGCAATAGGCATCGATCTTGTGCGGTTGTAGTCGTCAATCTTCCTAATTTAACGAAGGGTCAAAACCCGACAGAAAACACGAATTGGAAAATGCAACCTTCAATAAATAACGATGTTCCCAGTAAGACTAAATCCTCTTTTTAAATGCAAGTTATCAATTTTTTAATATTAAATCGCGAGGGAGTGGAAAAATGAAGCGCAACGACACGTAAGGAAGATGGAGGAAATTGCCAAAACTAGACTAGATGGTGTCCGCCCTTTCTAAATCATTTTCAACGTCAAAAACATGGCCCGTTTCATCTGTATACTAAACGAAAACATCACGTTGAGGAGGCATAATAAGAGAAAAGACATGCGTAAATAACTGTTCAACAAATTGAATGAAAGCTTAAAAGCACGGATTTGGGTGTTCTAAAATAAAATCATTAAAGTAAGTTTCCATCAAGAAATCAGCAGAGTTGGTTGCACTCTTCCTGCCATGAAGGTCGAAATCGCTCGGTCCACACGCAATTAAGCCCTTGTTTTTTGGACGACTCCTATTGGCCCAAAGTTTTCGGGCCGCAATGTCACTGCGGTAAGCGGACAAATAATTAACACAAACCCCCTCCAAAAAGCCACAACCACTATCACCGCCCGATCGCACCTCTTCTAAAGACTAACAATTAGACCGCACGTTAAGAAAATTAGTAGGAACGTCGGATCCGGTTTGGGGGGGGGGAGGTCCTCAACTGGGTAGTAGCCACGTGGGAAGAAGAACAGACCGACGCCACTTTCCCTCCTTCGCCGCGGCCGCAACTCCGCCGAGAGCCGTCCGCGGCCGGCCAAGTCGAGTCTTTCAAACACCTCAGCTCCATGACAGTGCTCGGCCGAACGCAACGCTCATAAATCAGTCATAAGGAACAGTGATTTATAGCCTAATCGTTGGGTGTGTGTAGGCCCTACTTTTCGGCCAGTACTCCCGAAAAAGGAGTACACCGCATCGCTTACACATACGGGGATGCACGGTACAAAAAAAAACACCCCCCATTTTAATAAGTCAATTTGCGCCAATAATTAGATGGGAATTCCTGTGGCTAGGTTCCCAAGCCCTGAGAAATTCTTTACAACGTTTTGCTGGGTTGGAAGAAGTGTGACAGCTTTGGTTCACCCTAGCATTTATAAATAGCCGAGTTAGTAAAGTCGGAACTTAACTTGCGAGCAATAACAACGCTAAAATTGCAAGTTTGCAAATTAAGGGAAATAAATCACATGTACATAAAGGATGAGTTATGCAAGATTGCAAGATTATAAGTGTCATTAAAATCATCGCAGGACAACCAAGTTCATCTGACACACTAAAAATTAACGTAATAGCGTAATCATTGGCTATTTTTGTTTTCGTATCACGCAAAAAATTGCAAAATTATTCACCAGTAATTTTAACAAGATATGTATGGGCGCAGCAAAAATAATCATTATTGATCGATAATGAGTTACGGTCTGTGTCGATTCCCCGATCTTAACTCAGTTTCACCGTCTTTAAGACAAATTTCTAGAGAAAAACTGACCGGTTCGGTAATCACAATTTTTAATATGTTGATACCTGCATCTTTTATTTCGTAATCATCCAAACGCAATGTTTGTTTGCCATTGTCTCCAGTCAAATGTTGGAGTAAAGTTTAAAGATCATTTTGTCGGTAAGAATTCATGTATGTTTATCATGCGATTGCTTCAAACAGGTTCCATGAATGGATCCTTGAATTTCCTAAAATAATGACTAAAATGCTCTGAAAAGGTTTCCGTCTTGACTGTAACTTCGTCTAATAAGCAATAGCATTATTAATTTCCAAAACCCACTTTACAATTTAAATATTCACCACACTACAGTCACTGGCATAAAAACGTTCATACATTCACTTAAATTAGAGGTTGCTATAAATTCAATTTTGTGGCCGATTTCCTTTTTGATCGCTTTTAATAAAAAGGTCTCCTGAGCGGGAATCAAACTTTTAAGGCATCCTGCCGGGTCGATCGAAAAGCTAATTAGAGAAGGGTACCGTCGATCAGGAATATCTTGAAAACAATGGCAGCAAACATTTCCGGCGAGTTGGCGATTCCAAGTAAGAATTTCAGGCACCTCACCTCACCTGCCACCCACCTGCCCACCTCATTTCTCGATTCGTTGAATCGACTAACCCTTACCTTTTCGTTAGGTCCTCCTCACATCTGTAGTGCCGACCGAACGGGAAGTGGCTCGCCTGCAAAGAAAAAATTTGCAACGTTTAGTATCCTATATTCCTTCTCTGTCCGCATCCATATTTCTTTGCTGTTCTTATCGCGCGCCCTCGACAATTAAAGGACTTTTTAATGCAGAAAAATTAAAAAAAATAATGCAACAAGACTCCACCAAAAAAAAGGAAAAATAACAGCATTGCTGATCTTTTTGACACTGTTAATTTGCTTTGGTGATAAGGCTTCATAAATATGCTCTTCTGGAGATATTCCTCTGTAGAGATGATCTTAACTTTGAAAGAGAAAATACTGCTAAAGTGGCACATTGTTCAGCTCCATGTTCTTCATTCGGACAAATATACAATAGTGGAAATTTCATGCGTAGAGGTCATGGTAAAATATTAGATGTCAAAGTTGTTTTATTTTAGTATGGCTCCGCTGGAACAATGTTTTTTTCCGGTGTTTTTGTTGTGATTTAATAAAAGCCTTAAGTTACGTTCGTCAAAGTTAGAGTTAAACAGCGGCTATCTATTTTGACACCGCAGTCATTTGCAGCCCTATAACACAAACTTCCATTCAAAATCGCGGAATTGAGTTAATGTTCGTCAGTTTTGATTCCAGTCTAACACAAAAAAATATTTTGTCAGTATTATGAACATTTTCTATGCGTCTGACATTGTCATAATCTACAAGGTAAAGTCATCATGAGCAAGGCATCATCTAATCATTGTCGCGTCAGAAGCTACATCGACGAGAAAAATTGCCATAACTAACCAGAAAAAACAATCCGTCACAATGAAGGTAGCACACAAACCACTGATTTCAATCACTTTGGAACAATTGTTAATAAACTTTATCACTTCCTGATAACACCACTCGCGAAGTACAACACACAACTGCACTGGAAACACGTAAAAACGCACAATCACACACGTGAGGCGCAACCCTTTGAACGAACACGCTCGCACCGTGCCAACGCTGTATCTCACGCCACGGCCATTGTTCCCCGTGCCGAGCGCCCGACAACCTGAGAGACACTTCGCGCGGAGTAGCGCTGAACGGAGCACCACGTAGTTCCGACTGTTGCCGCAGAGAGCGCGCTACTGTCTGCGGCATGAGCCAATGCGAGCGCAGAGCGCGCCGTGCCCGAGCGCCATCTCCCGAGGAGCGGGGGAACCTGCGCCGGGTCCTTGCGCATGCGATGAAGGCGCAGTGAGTAGGAGGGGATCTTAAATTGGATTAGAGGCTAAATAGCATCTTGAAAACGACAATTTTCCCTCCGAACCAAAACTAATTATTAGCGGTTGCCACATTGTCAGTTTCGCGTGAATAGATCTCGATAGATATGCTCCTGTATTCGAGTTTCTTTGAAGAGTATCGCCACAGAGAAACGTCGAAGAGTTAAAGCTTGAAATCTGTGTGGAAAAGTAAATTTGAGAAGGCATTACTGCATTAAATTTTAAAGATAAAATTCAGAAGCCTAACAATTACAAAAGTTGGTGTGAAATTTGCGCGATATAATGTGTATAAATGCAGTAGATAAAGTGATTATAGCCGGCGGCCATTTTGGTCCTACGGAATTCACACCAGCACCGCTAGATAGCAGCACAGGGATCAACATCAGAGACGACTTAGGCAGCGGAACTCAAATTGTTATCCGAGTGTGTTTCTCAAATTCGGTACTAAACAGGCTTGAAATCGTTATCTCGCTCGTCAGATTTAATTTATTCTCGTGACCACAGTCCTCCAAGCGGAAAGAGAAAAGTATGAAAAGAAGAATTTGAGTAGTTCCTTTTAATTAAAATGGCACTTTTGAAAAGAGAGAGAGGAAAAACTATTTCTTTTAATTTTAATGAGGTGGACGCTACGACTTATCTTGAATCGATCAGTGTATATATATTTTTTGTTCGTTTTCTCACGATAAAGACTGAAAAACACTAAACACTAAAGACTAAAACACTGGACAAGAAGGCTAGACCGGATTGAGGCGGAAAACCCTTGTCGAGATTTTTTTCCCTTCCATCTTTTTCCCCTCGCTCACAACAGTTTGGAAGCGTATTCTTCTCGACAATGTTTCTTAATCTTTATTTTTATCCCATTTGTTTACACTAAGAGTTGAAACTTTCCGACACGTGAGAAAGCATATTTTTCTTCCTGAATACTAGACGAAAACATTCGAAGTTCATGACGAAAATTACCCCAACTCTTTCTTCCCCAATTTATGCTTGGCTGGCTTTCAGATTTTTCTTATTTACAGTTGTTGCAATAGCGATAAGAGACTGCGGTGTGTTGCATCATGAGGTTAGGAAAAGTGACTGCCAAGGCACGGTCAGATTTGAAATGCGAACTGAAATTTTCAATGTTTGAATAATAATACACGAGTCGGAAAACTTGAAGGAGCACAGAAAACGAAGCAGCCAGGCTACTAGATGCAAAAATATATCACTGTAAAAATAAGCAAATTTATCCGTCAAGCAAGAATAAATGATTCATCAGTGCACCCACTGGAGTAGTGAGTAAATTAGCGGGGCTCCAAAGAGCAAGTTTGTAGGAAGCGGATGAAGACTCAGCAAGCCATACAATGGCAAATGATGTTTCAGCTTTGCTAAGGATCTCCTGACAAGATTTAGGGAATATACAGGATAGGGAAATGACACGAGTTTCTCCGGCTGGGGCCGAAGGATTGTCAAGCAGTTACCCCGGGGTAGCACGATCTGTTGGGACCAACAACCGCAAGGGAAATGCTGTTTATCAGCGCGCCTTGCGGCCGGAATTACAAGTTAAGACTTTGGTTGCGAGTCTGCAGGGCACAAGGGCCTTGTGGTTGCTGCCTGACTGCTCACCGCCACCGCTCGGCCCACCACCGTAATACATCATAGCCCCCTGAGCCCCCCTCTGTCCCCTTTGGCCCCCCGCAACGGAGGGACGTTGGTTATCTCATGCCTACATGGACGCCATCTTGTGGCTCTTTATCACTTTGTCAGACTATACCTGTCCCAAATGAAGCACTTCTTAACATGATGGACCACCCAGCCAAGTCTCAAACTGGGGTGACATACTTCCAACAGATGGACCTACAGATGGCTAGCTGCATTTTCAACTTCATTAGTTTGCGATCAGCTGGTGCCCAATACACTTCTTGGAACCAATTTAAACACTCTCCATTAGACACACTATAAATTCTTTTGTTCTACTTTTTACGTTTCATTCGTACTTAAAAAATATCACTTCATGAATCGTATAGTAATTGCAACGTTCAAGAATGACACATTTGTAATGAACTCTGGTGAGAACAGATCTTTCATAGATTCTATCAAACACAAGATTGGGATAACCGTCAATGGCATGATGACAGTACTCCGTCAATACTTTCACGTTTCAATAAAATGCTATCAAAAGCATTCTCCTCGATCTCCCGAACAAAAAAGTCCAGATCAAAGTTCAGGGCACCGTATACTCACTGGTTCGCATTTATTTAACCTAGCTTTATCCAATATTAAAATCAGATATTTTTACACGGTATAAAATATTATGTGCCTTACAATCCCTTAACACTTTATGACTCAAATGCTATCGACAGCATTCTAAGCATGCGAGAAATCTTGAACATGCGGCTGTATCAGCGGTTGGGAACACATTACTGCTAGTTTAATTGCATCTGAATAAGAAGAGGAGGTTTTTGAGGAAGTAAAGATAGCGAGGCGTAGTCCTAAAGGACGATAGGAATGTTCGCACCACATGTAATGTGGTCAGCAAGCACTTTAGGGCGCAACCTCAGACACGAGCACCGTCAAGTTTTCAGCAAACTTGCACTCGAGTTAAACCGCACCCGACTTGGATTTCTGGCCAAAGTTATATGGCCTCGAATATAAATCAAAAGTGTTGGCGAGAAAAGAAATAACGAGACATTATCCTAAGCCTGCACTCTAAAAAATTTAAAAGTTGCATTTGCTACCGCTATATTTTGCCTTTGGTCGCAATATTATAGGTCGGGTTAGAGGACCAGTAGCTGCAGGAGAGGCCACCGAGATGTAAACGGCATTGGACGTAGCAGATAGATAGCGAGGCAAGGTGAAAGGCCGTTTGACCTCCTAAACCTACGCGGTTATATATCGTCAATCTATGTAATGTGATGAACGCCTGAATCATAGCACAAGAGGAAGAAAATGCTTCCTTAGGAAGTCAGTGCAAATAGTGCTGCGAAGTGATCAGCCGCAGGGAATGAACTGTTTCCGGTGGGGTGAGCGGGCCGAGAAGTCGAGGAGAAGAGAGACGCTGACAAACTACTGAAACCGGTATCTCTGTGGTTTAATTAAGTAAAGTGGGAGATAGTCTAAAGGTTGGTCTCGTGCAAATACACTTCAGTGGTTTTTAAGTAGCCGAAGGGGCGAAAACAGCGGAAAGCCCTCGAGGCTTCCTGATCGGCCGGAGCCCGATTACTTAACAGAAGAAATATGTACATATCGTTTGCGTGTTACCAGAAAAATAAAAGGTGGCTTTGAGGAAGTATGTTTAAGGATGAAGTCTACTCCGCGCAAAAACCTAAGCCTCAATCGTCGTTTAAAGCAATGCGTCCTTTCCTTTTCAATATGTCACCGAAATCGCTACGGGCATTTTGTAATGCGAGTATTTGCCTTTTGGGCAAAAAGGAAGGATACACTACATCGACAACAAATGGCTATTCGATCTTTTGTATTTTTTTTAAATTTTAGGTTATTTTGTCGTTAGATGTAAAAACAAAGATCGAAATATTTTCTACAATGCTATAATACACTATCATAATTTCTAAATTCCTGCAATTTTTTTTTTTGAAACCGCACCAAGATTTTGAAACCATTAGAAACACAGGTGATATCATGATGATGCGTAATATTACATTTCACTGTTTCAGTGCCTTGGAAGTAAACCTACAAACTTGTTCAACTAATAATAGGTCATAAGGTCTTGGAACCATTTCATTTATGAAAAAATATTGACGCTATTGAAGACGTGGTATTCCAGGAAAGAGGAATTCAGTTTGCCATAATGATACTCATAATTAATTGATTTTACAGAGCAAGAATGCTAACACCAGCGGTTACGTAAATTTTGTGACCTAAGTTCAAACTTCAATAAGTAAATTAACTACGAAGAGATTTTTACTAAACCGAAAAAGAAAAAAGTATTTAACGTTGCGCTTATATAAAAAGGAGGTATTTCAGATTCGTAGTTGAAGGCAGCGAGATTGCTTGAGGTTACCAACTTGGAACATAAATCATGTCTTTGGATCGTGTAACTTTTAAATCGCGTTCACATGAAGTCGCATTAATCATTCGCGAATGAGATTCGGCTGTGAAGTCGGCACTAAGAAGGTTTCTTTGCACAGGCAGGCAGGCAGGCCCCTGCGCCCCTCTCCACTCCGCCGCACCCCGCTCCGCCGACACTCTCCCTCCCACCCCTGTAATCCCTCCACACCCCATCCCTCACACCCTTTGCTCTCCTCCCCCCATCCCCTTGCCCTCCTTTCTTTTCTTGGCCGTTCAATAACTCTGCATCCAAAATGGCTTCAGCAAGTCGTTCCTCATTGGTCGAACGCGGTCCACGTGACCGTAATCAATCATGGCCCAGCCAAGCTCGGAGTCATCTCACACAAGGGTTCTCTCTCTCACTTCCTCCCCTCTCTTTCTCTGTCTCTCTCGCTTCCCCCTCAACCGGTCACTCCCATAACTTTCATTTTATTTCTTAACTCCCTTTCGCCACATACTAAACATCCCATCCTCGAGTTCCGGCACTCGAATTAAACTGCGTTTAATTCGGTGATTTCCGACGACATGCTTCCTTTAACCTGTTGTTTCAACGATTTCAAACTTCAGCTCGTAATATTGATCATTATCGGTCACAACTGCCGAATGCGTTCAACGACTCGGGTCTCTCACATAGACATTAATCATTTTGGACATTATTTTCCAGAATTAAAATTTTCTATTGGCGGTCGTACTGTTGAGGCAAAACTTTAAAATACCCCCCTTTTTTCAGCAAAGAATGTGTACAGTGAGCCAAAATATTATCATTGCGCAAAAACAAAAAAAAACCTAGATCAAGTTTTAAATGTTTCAAGAAATTCAGAATTAAATAACAATAAATAAAAGAGGAAATTATTCTTGCAACTATTATTCCCTCCAACTTTCAAAATTTTATGCTCGCGCTAATTTATATCGTTATCAACAAAGCAACACATCGATAACATCACACCAAGGAAAAAATAAAAAAAAGGCGAGATGACAATATTCTAATGAAGTGTTAAAATGTAATTATAATGAAGAGAATCGCCAAGGTGTCAGGTTTATTGAAGGAAAAAATGTATTATTCTCCTTCTATGTTCATGTTTCATCGGTACTGCTACTAAAAAATAAACATAAAGAAGACATCGACGGCACTATCATTCAGATTTAGATAAAAAATGCGACATAATTTATTGTTTCTAAAGAGCTGGAATAAATCTCCTTCATTTTTTTAGACCTGTTGTAATTATTTATTGCATACATGAATTCCATAATGTTTTACTTTTTAGATAGGGAGATTCTTGTTTCTTTTTTTTGCCATATGTATCGCCATTAACATTTGTAGGTAAAAATAAACATTTTAAACTGAACATAACCGAAAAACTGGAGGAATAAATAAAGGAACTTCAGTTATCTTACTGCCACATATTATCACCATTTTTATTATTATTTCAAACCTAGACTGACATGGTGTGTTTTTATCGCCCCAAGGCAAGACAAAGGACTAAACATTAAGAATATGCGTGCAATGAAATTTTCGTTAGAATAGAAATAAATCAGCAGAAATTTCAAGCAATTAATACCATTTGAATCTATTTACGAATCGATTGTTTTGAAAAAATGACGCCCAAGTTTTATTACTTGATAAATACTTGTATTTATTGTGGCTTAAAAAATGAGAGGTATGTTGTTAGTTAAAAGATAATGAGTCCCCATCTCCAGTCCTTTACAAAACAAAGGCAGTCAAAACATAAATTTCGTTTCCAAAAAGGTGTATGAAAAACCTGTCGGTTATGTAGTGACTTATTGCGTTAAGATAAACGGTATTTCCACCATTCTCTGTCTCAGAATTTAACTTCAATATTACAACAGTGATAGGCCTCGTTTCATAGGCGTGCGCAGCCTTTTGCATTAGGGGGGGCCACAGCTGAAAAGTGGGCCCCTTATCTTACCCCCCCCCCGGCCCGGTAAAAGTTAACGGTAATTTTTTTCGGTTATATTAAGCGCAAAATATCACGCCGAGATTAAAATCCGAATTTGAAATGGGAAATTTTAAACCACAGTGTAAGATGCAGGTAATTAAATAAGCTGAAGGCTAAAAGCTACT
>Ga0058701_10004391_pt1 | contig 11439 bp, 6 predicted proteins | sample AgamicOrMae_FD_97039 | JGI IMG/M metagenome (GOLD analysis project Ga0058701, IMG submission 97039) | Agave microbial communities from Guanajuato, Mexico - Or.Ma.e | ecosystem: Host-associated > Plants > Phyllosphere > Phylloplane/Leaf | place: Guanajuato, Mexico | collected 2012-06-04 | reverse complement strand
TGTCTGACAAGTGAGTTGTAGAAATCGAATATTTTGGACCGTCTCAAGTGAATTATGTAAACCACGTTTAACTACTGTACATAGTGAAGCATAGTGCTGTATGTACTTGCACGCATACAGAATGCTGGCTTACCATTCAGGATGGGCCAAGAACCTTGGTATGTATAATTGACATTGTCTTTAAAACTGGAATACCGATACCGGTAACCCGATTTTTTTTATCAAGCAGATTTTTAAGGAAAAAGTCGCAAAAAGCGACTTGGGTTTTAAAATATCGCGACGAATTTATTGACTCACCGTGCTGAAATTCCTGCACGCATTGCTCTGGTTACAATCTAGTTTGATAGATGCAGGGTTGGCCGCAAAGTCACAAAAGCTACCTGGAGTCTGCCAAGGTGTCTGCAAGCAACAATAAATAATCTAAGATTCAGTCTCGAGGTGCGATAGAACAAAAAACGTGTGCTAAAACTGGTCCACACTTCGTCTCAGGTGCGGTCAAGCAGACAACGTGACTTCAGAAACACAAAAGACGGTTTTCTGACACCTGCGGGTCACTGGTCAGGCATTGCAGACAAAGTATTAATGATTAACTCACACGGATCAATAGCGCAACCGCCCACACTGCAGTCTGTGACAAAAGACAGGTATCTGTGATTTCCATAGACGCAACAAAGTTTTCGGCGACCACTGAGGAGTTGCGTTCGTGGTCTCAGCGGGACACTTCCCACAGGGAGCGATGAACCCACCGGCGCTTAACTGCTCTGTGGACAATATCGCGGCCAGGTGGCCGTCCTCAAATCCATGTGATTCGATGACTTTATTTCTTTGTCTCTGGAGAAGAACTTCAGCTTTGTTCGAGCGGTAAAATAAAATCTTGGAAGTCTAAAATCATGAAATGTTAGGACCTCTTCAAACTAGTGCACTGAATTTTTCGTTAAGTTATTGGACTTCACACAATTTTATACTAAAAATATTTAACGATGTATTAAATGAAAATATGAAACTATCCCATGGTAGTAACCCATGGTAAGTTAACTACACTATCAATTTCAAATTTTCCACCACGTGCTCCACCTACTGTGAATATAAGGCCGGGCGGAGCAAGATAATCCGGCGAGGGGTACGTATACAAGGCTCTTAACCTTATCTGAGTGAATCTATACAACGTGTTTGTATAAAATTAATTCAAAGAATGGAATAAAAAGTTGAACCAGAGTAAATCACCGGAGGGAAATCCAATCTTTAAAACCGAGTCAACGCAATTTCGATGTTTGACTTCAACGCTCCACACTCTCAAGTGCAGAATTACGTTTAAAGTTTAGCCGCCACGTTAGGTTTAGGGAAAATGTTTCTCAAAGCAGGTATTAGACTTGCGTTGAAATCTCCACTGGAACGAATAGCTCTCTCTATTTTAAAATCTTGAGGAGGCTAACAAGAGTTACGTCTGAAAATTTCGTCTGGGTCGTCATGCAAGACTGATTGAAAACTGCTCATGGTTTATTATACCCCGTAGAGTAACACGAGTCCATATGATCACCATAAAAGTTCGGATGGAACCCATTGCCGTTAAGGCGAGCGAGCGCGCGACTTCCAATAACAAGTTTGAATAACAAAAGGACAGGTGCTTAACTCCATTTGCGTCCTTTTTTATTGCTCGAATTGATTGTTTTCGTTAGAGATTCGTCATATGTTAGTTTCACCGAAAACCAACTTTAGGTTTAGCAATGAGTCATTATAAAATCCTAACCTCAAAACTCATTATGGCTGGCCGCAAAGGGTTTTTATCCTTGTTTGTGGAGTTATCGTCAAGAAAAGGCAGCTGATTTTCTACCAAAGACCGATCAAAAAACGTTTCTACGACATAATTTATATTTCCGGAGGTATTATGAGAGAAAAACAGTTAAAACATAAGACGGCGTTTTACGATGGGAGGTTTTTTTACTGAAGGAAGAGATAAGCCGTTCTGGAATACAGTTCTATGATTTCTGGAATTCTAATACACCAAAAGAAAAATTAAAGCGTTCCTTTGGTCTAATTTTTATTTTTTTAAGAATTTTTTCACAGAAAAGCCCTAAGTTGTTAATTATCTTAGCTCTAATCAAATCTAGGGTAACGCACCACCTTAGCGCTCCTAGGCGATTCCGTCCTAGGAGACTTTTAACAAAATCTTAAACGCAAAATCTCCCGAAAAACAAAAATTGGCCAAAAAATCTATCGCGGCGGTCTTTTTTTACAAAATTTTCAACCAGAAGCTTTTGCCAACCTTTACAATGAAAACTTTTAAATCGTTCCCAGGGCCCGTACCGGCTAAAAAGTCTCCCCCCAAAAAGCAAGTAGCTTTCATCAAAGACCTAACACCGATTTATAGCCCTTAAACCCTTCCATATTCGCAGGTTCGTCCCACGCATAGCAAAGCCCGAACTTCCTTTTGTTGGCAGCCCGATCGGCACACCCCCATTCGGCGGTACTGCCAACCTGACAGCTTCAAAGAACCTAACTTGTGACGCGTCGAATTGAGTCCTCACCCTTTTCCCCGAAAGTCTTGCGCGTACAACAGTGAGAAAACGGGTTGCGTCGTCAGATTTAACGATTTTGGTTGGACAACCTGTCTTTTCAACGGCCCTTTTTTTTGTCTGCGAAGTTGGCTGACTTGGCATTGTCGACGGATCATCCCTTTTTGGCGTCACACCTGTGGGACCCATTGTTGCGTAGCGCATCCGAGGGATGTTGCGATTTATCATGCGTAGCATATGACACATGGATTTACACAATAAATGCCTCTGAGAACGGATAAGGCTCCGAGGGATGATCTTAAAGGAAGACGAAAGTTAGAATCTTGCGCGCAGGATGATTCCAAAAGTATCTTTTTTAAACATTCAAAAATATTTTTGGCCTGAAATTTCGTGATTGTAGGTACACCACGGTACTGGATACATCTTTGCTTAGGTTACCAAAAATGCTTTAAAAACGTTTTTTTTTTAAACAAAAACGGAATTTTATCAAAAATGTTCAATTACAGAGGTTTGAAAAAAATCAACTAGTATTGAAACGTAATTTGAGAGATTTTAAAGAAGAGTGTTGCTATTGACCCGACGTGCATTAATATAGGGAGACTTGAACGCACGTAACCAAGCTAATGCATTTTAAATGGGAGGTGACTTGAACGCACGGAACCTAACCTAATACATTTTAAATGGGATAATCGTGTGAATAGACTCTTCCTTTAAAAAATTCGTCGTCATATTAAGGATAAATTTGTTGGAAAAAACTGGTTAGGCTATGTCACACTTCGTTGCAATCTACTGAAAAATAATCCTGCGATTTTTTAAAAAAAATCATAGAGACAGATCCCTGCCGACAAAAAATACGTAACCCAGTTTTATTAATTAATTTTTAAAAGAAGGTTCACCTGCCACGGGCAGAAATAAGCCACATGGCTCTCCGTGTCCCATATAGCCACCGCACCGCCAGGTGGCGAAATGGAAAAACCGCTGGGTGAGGTCCGAAGCTGGAATCTCCAAGGGCCTCCTCCGGAGAAAGAAGCGGGGGTGGGGGGGGGGCACAACCCCGGAAGGGCAAACAAAAGTAGGTCACTAGGAGAAGACGGAAGGGATGCAGGAACAGGAAGAAAAACAAGGATGCGTAATCGTAATACCGTACGGTAGTACACAGACAAAAAAAAAGATGGATTGAATAAAGTACCGTTGGCGAGTTATTTTCTTTACGAAAGTTTCTTCCTCGCACATGTACATATTTCGGATGTAAAATTATCATTTATTCAAAGTGGAAGGGGAGATGCGACCATATCAAAAGCGTTGAATAAATTTCCGAGGGTTCGAATTTTAATTTAACCCATAACAGCCCAAAGTATTTGGATTGAAATTTAGATTATGAGAAATATGGAAGGATTTTTTTTCCAATAAATTACCCAATTTTAAGTTTTGGAAAATGCTTAAATAATTAAATTTCAGGTTTCCAGAGGGATGTTTTTATTTTAAATTGTGATAATACTGAACTGAAAAGATCCTCGAAAACATTTTTGACTGTTTCCGAAGGGCATCGTTGGGCGGTAAAGGGTTAATCTGATAGGTAGAGGATCTTTCTCTCGCTAATAAAAAGAGCTCTGAGTCGTATTTAATTTTTGTTCCCCTCCCTTGTATTAGCATGGGTGCGCGAATAGAACTGACCTATATTTAATTAGGATAGGGTTGGACTTGGTAAGGTTGTGCTACGTTAGGTAAGCCTTTGCTAGGTTTCATCGACCTGTGTGACTATTAGGACTACATAAATTGAAACAAAATAACATAAATTGAAAAAAAACAACAAAGTATAGGCGCATATTTGAAAAAAAATCTAAAATAAATAAAATATAAAAATAATCAAGAAAATCGTCATGAATAAACGTGGGTCTGGCCCGTGTCATCTCTGTCGAACACCCACACAGTCTAATAAACCGCTATCAGATCCCCGAAAATCCTTAAACTAAAAAATGGAACCGCCACCGAAATGCGGTAGTCATCTTGGTTATTATGAACGGGTGATTAGAGCATAATCAAGATAAGGAAACGCATCAGAGGGCGGTGGGAGGAGGGGGAACCAACCAAAGATTCTTATCTCCAATGTACAGCACACTCCCAGCTCACCCTTCCGGGTTGTAACGGGACCAATACACAAGGGATGCAAACTCTACCTGAATTTTTTCATCGCAAGGTACTCCCAGCGACCCAAGCGTTCTTCTACCTTGCGAATCCTATAGGGCATTTAAAAAAATGTCTCGCTGCGAAGACTCAAAACGTTTGTGATTTGACTCTCCCGCAAATTTTAATGCTGCTGCTTCGTTACGGGTCATAACAAAATCGGATATATCTTTGAGTCACTAAATCCAAAAACATCTGAAACAAATTTAGGTTGACTGGGAAACCGGTTGGGCAATGAAATCGACGGTTGTGCACGGCCCGAATCGCACAATAAGAATAAAAAAATTGAAGGGACTCTTTTTGTTGGGACCCGTCTACCCATATTGCGATAGAGCGACCTGTGTTGTAGGGGTGGGACGGAGAGCGAGAATAGAGCATATCACTCACTGGACAGAAAAGGGGGGCATCTTTCTTTTAAGGCACCCCCCTTCCCCCTCCCCACCTTCCCACTATTCTTTTTTGCTCTTCACTTTTGCAGCCAGGTACCGCTTACTAAAACACGGACAAAGAATAACGCAACACACGAAAAAAAATCGAAAAGTTTTGTCTTATGTTAAATTTTTAATCGCGAGGTTCCGTTTTTGGTATCCACGGTTGGGTAAGGTTAAAAGTGGGTTGAGTAAGGTTTTTATTGGGTGAATCAAGGGATTGAGTTAGGTTTTGTGAATGTATGGCATTGGTTCTGTAATGTTTTAAGTGACGTTTTTGCTATGTAAGAGTGTTTGGTTTGATACTGTTTAAGTGAATATTAGGTGGTTAACTTCGGTAAAACTTTGATCATCCAAGGTTAAGTTTTGGTGAGGGTGTAGTTAGCTTAAGAAATATTTTGGTTATGTTTCGGTTTGCTTGGATTAAATTTTCGGAGTGCTTATATCCACGTCAAACGTCCATTTAAAATGTATTAGGTAGGTTGGTGGCCGTGCGTCGAAGTCTCCGAAAATGCGTTCTAGTCCCATATGGAATGCATGTACGTGGATATAATTTTTTTACCATATAGCGCACGTTACGTGGATATAACGTCTGTCTTAAGTTTTACGTATATATAAAGCGACGGAGTACAAACTGCCGTTCGTACTGATTAGGTTAGATAAGAAAATGATTTGGTGCGGTTACGTAACGATTGCTTAGGTTACTCTCGGATTGGTCAGGCGATTAATTTTTGGGATTCTTTAAAAAATAAGGGGGTTGATTTTTGAATTTATTTTTTATTTTTTGTAAAACACACGATAGATAACGTGAGACTAGTCCTTACACTTTTAAAGAAATGCTATCCAAGATGGCATTTAAAAAAAATATTAAAAAAAAGAATATTAAAAAAACTGTTTTTTAAAATGCTATCTTGGGTCGCGTTTTCCCAGCTTTGATTTTAGGATCTTGTTACCTGGCTTTACCCACCAAGAAAACCGTTTTGAGATTACATCAACGTCGTTGATTTTTGACAAAGCCGTTTTTTTAAAAATAATTTCCAATAGGAGAGCCTGACCTAATCCAACCCTTTCTGCAAAGTCCTTTGTCCCTTCAATATTTCTGGGACAGCGATGATCGAGTAATACTTCATCTCTGGATTAACCCGATCGAGTAACGCGAATGCAGAACAGTCGTCGGCAGGTGTTTCTTAATCCTGGGCGAAATTTTAGGAGGGGAAACGAAATCGCCGCGAAGGATCTGACAATGGGCAACAAGTGGAATACCCCACAAATACTCTTTGAAGGTTACTTTCAAACCTCGAATTCGGACTCCTATCCAATGCGCATGTTCACAAAATTTGCCTGTGATGTTATAAACTTTTGTTGATATTTTTGAGCAACAAACTGCTCGCGGGGACTTGAATACATTGTCTTTATTTCCTGATATTGCGATGAAAAATGATTAACGCAATATCATGAAAAATTGATGAATCTGACGAAAAAAATGTAACGGGTACCTAAAGGTTTTGAATAATTCATTTTAAGCCTTTTAGACAATGACGTCAATAATACGCTGAAACTTATAACACTACGATAGCACCCGGAAATGCATAGCTACAGCCTAAATTATGTTCGCCGTCTCGTTACCTTAGGTTGAGTTTAAAATAAGATTACATGTTACGATAGTTTCGGAAGGTTCGACAAGGTTACCTTCGGATACATTGGATTCGTTACGGTTTAGGTTCGGTAAGATTCGATCACGTTAAGTTTAACCCGTAACAGCCAAAAGTATTTGGAGTGAAATTAAGTTTAAGTGAAATTCAAAGGGTTTTCCTCATTAAATTACGCAATTTTAAAAGCTTTGGGAAATGCCTAAATTATTAAAGTCCAGGTTTCCAGAGGGGTGATATTTTTTTTAATTTTGACAAATGCTGAAATAAAAAAAAACCTCTAAAATATTTTTTCCTGTTTCCGAACGGCATCGCTGGGCGGTTGGGTTAGGAGAAATTAGAGGGATTTTTTCCATTAAAATACAAAATTTTAAGCTTTGGAAAATGCCTTAATTATTAATTTTCAGGTTTCCAGATGGGTGATATTTTTAAAATTTTGACAATACTGAACTAAGATCCTCTGAAATATTTTTTTTTCTGTTTTCGAACGGCATTGCTGGGCGGTAGTAATAGTTAAGGTTTAGGCTGGGATAACCTTTGGTTAGTATAGACAATATATACTTGGGTCAATTCAACGTTAGGTTTGTTAGGTCATGTTCCAGTGGGCTAACATATTCGGTTCGGTTTAAGGTTCGGTTGGGTTAACGTCGGTATAAAGTATCGCTCACGATGAGCTGGTTTAGGTCCAGAAACTCAGCAGCAACATCCAGAGAAAGACGTAATCCGTGAAATAGCGTTGTGTCACTCCAATTTTCAAGGAGAGAGCTAGTTCACCATCTGCCTGTCGTTATTTTAGCAAATTTATCTTGGAAAAAAGAATAAAAGACAAGAGGGGAAATGGAGGGGAGGGTAGACCATACGTTGCTGTCAAAGGCCGGCCAACAGCAGCAGGTGTTGTACCCTCCCTCGCTGCGCGCTCTGCGGTGTTTGGCGCGGAGCGAGTTTCGTGCAGACGACGCTAGAGGGCGCTGCTGGGCGACTACTAGAAGGGGAAAACCGGCGGTTCGGCTTCATTCGGTCGGAAACCCTCGTGGGATCAAGTCGATTAAGTTTACCTGTGAATCCTGTGTTTACGACGTGTGCCTCTACGTCTGATATGGATACCAATACAACAGTCACCAATTTCACTGTAAGTTCACCGGTTCGAAAAGCCATTGCTCGTAACCTACTTTAAAATTTTGCCCCACAAAACGTTCAAGAAACTGTTTGTTTTTCCCTTTTTTTTTAGCCATTAATTTTCAAAAAGCGTCATTTTGGCTCTTCAAACAATGCATTACCTGTTGTGATTTGACGAAAAAAAATCCTAAAAGGCGATGTGTATTACGTAAAAAAAATGCTGCTCTAACGCTGTCTGTTTTTTTCTCTCCAATTTTCTAGAGCAAAAAAAAAATAAGATTTTTTTAAAGGAGCATTTTGTAAGTACCTATATACAAAATAACGTATTTTAGATCATTCAAGAACGTTTGATTTTTTGCGCTGAAATATCGATATACCTGAGAATTATTTTTTTTTTTGCTATCACAATGATTAATTTTTCTGTGAGAGCACGTGCACTGGGTGTCCGACATAATACTCAACAGTAAAGCGGGGTTGTCTACCCACGAGCAGCGCTACTATGCTCGTGCAAACGTAATAATACAGCATAACATTGATTTAAAAAATATAATTTAAAGGTTATCATTGACTTTGAATATTCATATTTTTCATCCTAATGCGCTCCTCTCAACCCTCAACGAATATTCACTCAAGGAAAAATTCAAGAAATCACAGTTAAAATACGTCCTTAACATTAACTATGGCAACAGCCACAAAATACCTTTTGGCAAAGTGCCCAAAAATCATGCCTGTTTTTTTGTTGTTTTTTTTTTTCATTTATTTTAAAAAAATCGTTTTTCAAATTTAAAATCCGGAGAACAAATTGGTCCAAAGGTAGGATTTGTAATTGCTCGGAGGTAGGCAACCCCGCTTTACTTCCGCGTAAAGCGTAGACAACCTAGTTTAGTCCGATCCCAACCTTCAAAGATAGCTTAATATTTTTTTTCCTGTCAGTTCTCGATAAAATCCTGCGCAATACTAACAAATGATTTCAATCGAAATATTAAATGTAATTACACAACGTAATGTTTACGCGAGCTGAAAACCAATGTATTCAATTAAAAGCAATTTTCGAGTGGCACTTGAAGTTGCCGCGACTGTACACTATGTTCAAAAGACACTTGTAATTTACTATCGGATGCATCGAAGGTACCCGTACGCTTAATTAGAGTGTGGGTACTCAGTGCTCATAATCCGTTGTTATAAGAACATGCCTGCGACTGTTGCACGTAAATTTCTCATGACCTATTTGAAATAACAACGATCTAAGGCTCGAGGGCATGATCTCGCTCACTCGCACATTAAGATAAACATGACAGGTAGCTTAAGATAGTACCCAATCGGGAACTGGGGTTCGTTATTAGCGAGTACATTGAACGCTGTGCTTTGGACGTAGCGGTACTGCAACAAGGCGTGACCGGAGGACTTGATAGAGCGGTTTTGTTCAACCGAAGACAAATAGTCAAATGGTGCAATCCACAGGCTGCGTGGTAAATTTTGTAAGACTGCACAGATTACAGTACGATCAAAAAAGTTATCGTCTTGCGTCAAGTCTCTGACTTTGAGTGAGTAAATAATACTGCACTCGGATATTTGAATGTGAAGAAGTATTCTGATTGTCTTTTTGACAAACCACTTCAGAAACGGATCTGGGGGAAAGTGTTTCGCTGATTTTTTTTTAGTGACACAACGCAAAAAAAAGTAAACAGGGTATTTGTTTTTATAAAGAGAAAGGGGAAAAAGAAGCAGAGAAAGTAGACGATAACATACTATGGCTGTTAAGCAGGACACATGTTTCTCCACGTGAAAGTTCAGTTAAACATCAAATCAAGCTGTTATTACAGAACTAAAAACTGTACTTTCTCAAACCTTTTCATTTTAATCAGAATAGAAATTTTTAATGTGTTCTCGGCTTTGTTAAAAACTTTGTAACAATACTCAAAAATTACTATCGGATTAAAGAGATAAAACAGAGCAAAATGTTAACGTTTTTTTTCTCCGAAGAGAATTCTTGTATCATATCTACTCTGTTTTGAATAAGGATTTTCAGACAGTAACAGGTAACAAGCGATAGTTAAGAAATCACGTTAATCGGTCAGGTCTGGTGCAGGACATGTTCAAAAACCGCCTTAAGGAGGTGAAAAATTCAATGGATACAAGTCCAAAGATTATCTCTAAACGACGTTCAGTCAGGAAAGCTATTATTGTTTTCATGCGTTATACATTTCAAAAACCGTTTTCCCAAGCGTTTATATTAATATAAACTTTTTTATCAACCGATTTGTGCCCAGAGGAAGTTTGAAAAAAATAATTTAGGGGAATAATCAAAACGTTTTGGGTCAAAATTTTGCAAACTGGTGTTTTTGAAATGATCAAATTTTTTATTTACGCTAATTTAGGGTTGCCTTTTTACTTAAAATAAGTGATATATGGGAGAACTTTGCATAAAGATTGATATTTTTGATGGGTCGATAACAGCCCAGTGGGCGAAAATCGGTTAACTAACCAGTGTCTTTTATTTTTACCAGCAAACATCCTTGATGGAACCTTCGGTGAAACCAACATCTGTCATCTATTCCGACTACTGGGACAACCTAGACTCTAGACTACACGGTAATTGCATGCATTTATTAGTAATTTCAAAATTTTAATGGTTTTTCTCATCAAAGTTTAAACAAGCGATAATTTTACTTTACGATATCCTTAAAGTCTTGTCACGATGTCAATTTAAAAGGTAAAATTTTTACCTCTCTTGTCACCCACCTTACCTCCCATTAACGGAGCGGAACGCGAGCGGAGCGCGGAATAGGACGCGTAACCTAACCTTACCCAACCTCACCTTGTTGATCAACCTCAGTATCCTTGATTCCCATAACGTTATGACATTAATCAGGGTAGAAATTGAAAATTTTCTTCTTTAGTTTTTTTTAGTATTCTTCCATTGCCTGCAAAACCGCTTTGATCGGCGAAAAGAAGAATGATTGGCTAACTTGACAAACGTGAATAACTGTGCTTTTATGTTCGCATTCACGCAACTCAGGCTTATCCCTAACAAAAACCTGTCATTTTTTCCGTGGACTCATTCCCGCCATTGTTTGAATGCAGCGATTTTCACCTCTTCAGTAGCTCAATTCTCACACGAGAAAGTGTTTTAATAAAGCCACTACATCGCCACTGCAGTCATTCCATTTTTATTACAAGAAATTAATGAAAAAAATCTTTATAAAATAAAACATTGTTCCTCCTCTTGAAGATATTCGAGACGTTTCTAGTTTTCACTTCGACAATCGAATTGTAACATTAACTCAAGCAAGGTTAAAATAATCCTTCGTCGAATTTTACAACCTAACCTAAAGTTACCTCATGTTAAATGGGAGGTGACTTACGCACGGAAACCAACCTAATACATCTTAAATGGGTCAGCGTGTTAATAGTCACTTCGTTTAAATTTTCTCGGGCATTTTGAGCGGGGGGGCATTCGATAGCGCCAAAAACCACAAGCGCCAACGCCGCAAGCGCCAGTCCGTAACTGCCAAACGAGAAAAGTCGCTAACGCCAAAGTTCGTGTAG
>Ga0058701_10004390_pt1 | contig 11441 bp, 8 predicted proteins | sample AgamicOrMae_FD_97039 | JGI IMG/M metagenome (GOLD analysis project Ga0058701, IMG submission 97039) | Agave microbial communities from Guanajuato, Mexico - Or.Ma.e | ecosystem: Host-associated > Plants > Phyllosphere > Phylloplane/Leaf | place: Guanajuato, Mexico | collected 2012-06-04 | reverse complement strand
CTGATCATCAGTCAGCCGGAGGGTAGGCAACCGCCTGACACCCGCGTCCGGATGGTAGCATCATCATTTCGCGACGATCCGGCGGGGCTCAGCATCCGCATGGTACATATTCATATTATTGCACTTTGCTTAGGCGATTCCACATAGCCCCAAATTCTGCGAAAGAATGACGGCCATTTCGCTAGTTTAAGTATCGATACTCCCCCGACACATTACAAACGGTACCGTGATAAGTGAGGTTAATGGTCAAAAAGGGTGACAGTCGGTGGATTCCTGAACAGTCCAATATCCTAAAACCCACATTTTTGAGGCCTACTGGATAAAGTACGAGGCGTGCGATCACTTCAATTCGGAAGACAGCAAGCCTTCGATACTGCGGTGAAAACGATGTCGTAGAAGCATTAGTAAAGAAAAAGCAGGATGATATTTTCAAATTACGTCAGATCTGAGGGATACTAAGAAAATGCATAATGGAAAGCGGGGATCGTCAACAAGAGAGACAATTTTCCAAAACAACAGACCAAGATGGAGTTGGATGACCCAGTTTTTTTTTTTGAGACGATCCCGTGCTCACTTTACAGCTGAGGGAATATGTCAACCGAGCCCGAGCACAAATTTACAAGAAAATAGTTGAAAAATATTTTGACAGGCGTCAGGAGAGTTTGGAAGGGATTTCGCCGTCAAACGGAATTAAGTTCGACGAGGTTATAGCTCAGCTGTAAGAATGATCCTGAAGAACAGCACGGTAAGTCAAGCACTATGTTCGGCACGTTGAGAGGATTATTGGCGCGTTGAATCAGCCAAAATGTGTGTTGTACCCACCGCTGGTGATAGTGCGTTGATGCTACAGGCACCTTTTCAGAGTCCAAAGCTTCCAACGCCTGTGGAACATGGACGAACGGGGCTGGAGGGCGCTATTTACGAAAGCATCCAATTTGGTGGGTTGAGTTGAGAATCTACGTAGAAACGCCTCTTAAAATCGCCCGCCTGTACCTGTGAAGTCGCGGAGGGAAACGTTCAAGAAATGGTGATATATTCTTACAAACACATACTGGTACGCGAGGGGCGTCTTTAAGAAGTGCAAGAATAAATAATTGCATTCATGCAATAAATGCTGCAGCCGACGAACACTCGACTAATTGTAAGCCAAAAGATTCATTTTTCTCGACACCTTTTATTAAAAAAAGAGATACAAGATCATGCCTTTGAAACGGGAACAGAGCAACCGTGGTGACCTTAATTCCGATGCGGAATACTTACTGTTGAAAGGATGAAATTGAGGATATATAAATCTCTCACAAACTGTGGTGGCTGATTTCAGAGCAAGCAGCATTGTAACGGCGGACTGTCATCAATTTTTAATCGTCACCCACTTGGAGAAAAGAGCTCGCCAACCACTGATCCCCCTGGTCGAAATTCCATAGAATAGACCTATAATGTCCCCACCCGACGGGTTGGGACATTATAGGTCTATGTACCGCCCGTAGAAACACAGAAGAATCTTCGTCTCTTCTTCTTTTCTTCCGCTCTCATTTCGGAACTCGGCCCGAAGAGTAGTTCCTGTGTCTAAGGTATCTACTTCGAAATCAAGCCAGAACGCCGGTAAATAGCCAACATTTGAACCAAATTTCAATAGTAGGATTCGTATAGCTTCAGGCGTCAACACGAAGCTTAGGGCAGATCGCAGCGAACTGAAGACCAAAATTGAAACGTGGTCCTGTTTTTGCAAGTGATTCAGAGTGGCTCTGAAAATAATTTTCGTGTTATAAACGAAAATTATTATCAAATACTACGGAACATGCGTAATTTGTGATGGGATCAGTTATAGCCCTAGAGTAGCGATACATTTTGTACTACCTTCTGTACACTGTTTATCTCTCTTGTCTGGGAGCATGAGACTTCGCTCCAGTAGTAGACGGGTTATTTTGAGCCTTTGCTTTTTATAAGGTTATTTTTTCAGATGAGCGACAATGGTCGGTGTCTGTGGCCGCCTCTTCACAAAATCCTTCTATATAGCTCACTCGGCGAAAACCGCAATGACCTCGAGCGAGCGTACCATTGACGTCAGAGTTTCACTTACAAACTGCAAGTCTGTTCCGAATTAACCATCTATTCTAAACAAACGGAGATGCGAGTGTTTCCGAGATGATACCCCGGGTGGAGACAGTTTTGGATGTAAGGATTTTGGTAAACCACGGCTACGGAACAGCCCTAATTTTCACTACCTCTGGATCCCAACGTTTTAAAATGTCCCTTTATGTGATAAGCACCGTGTATAGAGTAAAATCGAACTTGAATAATTCAAAGCTTAAGGGACCGGGATAAACGAAGGTCTTCACTGATTCGAGTTGCCCTAAGGGGTTGCTTGGGAGGGATACTATAGATTGTATTGAAAAAATAAGCCTTTTTTATATTAATTTCTTTTAATTGGCATCATTCACAGGCAACTTAATACAGCAACAATACAACAAAAAATAAGAAAAAGAAATAAGATTAAGAGTAGAAACCTCATATTGAAAAGTCTAACGTTTTCGGTTTCTTCTGATAAAATTCGTCAAATCTTAGCCTAAATTGAATCAAGCTGAGGAAAGGGGAAAAAACTCTTTGAACTGGGCATGAAGCGGGCCAAAAATGTACAGTACCACCATGTTAATTTTTTGTTTTGTTTTTTTTTCCCTCTGTTTTAGATCCACAAGCTCAAGTTATTCCAAGCGAAAAAAAAATTGAGTTTGAGTTATCCATGAATTCGAGTTATCCAAATTTTACTGCACTCTTAAGTCTCACCGCGCATCAATGCCATATCAGGTGTGAAAGTTTTCCAAACTTTGTTCAACCACATTGAAATATATCCTAGAAGATGGCAAAACCAACATTTGATGTGATATTGCATCGATAAAGTCTTATATGACTGTCCACGAGTATATGATGAAAAGACTCGAAACCATGCAAGACGCATTTATTTGCGAGAAGCTATCAAGGTGCTGTGTCGACGGATCTCATTAGTATACCTACGAGTCTAGGCACTCCCTCAATTTGAAACTTTAATGAGTAAACTAGAAACGCTTATAAAAGACCGCGTATGTAGATTACAGTTATTGTTAGGTAATGAAGCCTGGTACGGTTGTTCCTTCGAAGGCGCTTTAAAGCCGCACATTAATAAAGTCCTCCAAAATAATCCAGAACAGAACATGAGGAATGAAACGTTTAGATTCGAAGCGAAAGGATCAGCGAGTGTGCAAGAAAAGCCAGCTGGAAACGCAGAGGTGAACTTTTTGAAAGGGCAAGGAAAAATACGGTGGGATTGTGACGAACAGACTCAGACAGACGCACAGGTCTGGAAGATGGACGCTTACATTGAAGTGGACATTCGTGGAAGCAGATCCTTTGATGCCTGGACTTATGTTTGACTCACTTCTAATTTTCGCCCCTCAAAAGAGACAGATTTATATCCGTTTAGAAGGGATGCTGATTGTCGCTTGAAAAGGATGTTGACAACTCCCAACTTCTTCTATGGCAACATCTTTCACTTTAGCGATGAATGCGCGCTTGCTGTTACATCTGTGCACAAGGCGCCGGCACCGGGGATGGACTATGGCTAATTAAGTGACTCTTGACCGAACGAACCGCAAAGCAAAACCCATCGGCTCGTCCCTTATTGGGAACCTTTTTAGCAGCGACAACTTCTTTGCCCTTGAGAGCCAGCGAATCTAAATAGGATTCTTCGAGATGTGTTCTTTTCAATGAACTCTCAAACTGGGCAAAGCTGGGAGCTCAAACCAACAGAGTGGGATTCACTCAAAAGAATGCGTCACAAGTTGAGGAAGGTGGAAGCTGGACGAGTTTCCGATTCTTCGCGACTGGCTTGGCTGACTAGAAAGAGAGATTCAAGTTCTTTTAAGTACCTATTTTACACATTTTTACTTTAGACCACTTACTCGTGGCTTTTAAGCTGAGGAATATATCAGACCCGCGATCCATCAGTTTCAATGGCTTAAAGAGGAAGACATAACTTAGCATTGCATTTCATTTCACTATTTTTGCTTTCTACAAGTGAATCTTCTACAGCTTCCTGAATGGCAGCGTTTAACTCCGTTTTATCGAGCATTTTTTTGCATGTTTGGATGACTCTTTCACGCAACATTGTACCATAAAACTTCCTGTTTTTCCCTCCGTTGTTTCCTGTGTTTTTCGAAGACTACAGTAATATCTGAAAGATACTTCCTATCGATAAATCGATTAGATTTGTTTCCAACATATGAAGACAAACATTGAACCTCCCCAGCGGAAAGCTTCAAACTTACCTTTCTTGATGATTTCCTGTAATTTCTCAAAATTGGTGGAAATGATTTCTTCTGTTCAGATGCAACAGACATTTTCATTGATTTTTTTAAACGGGCGAAGAGGTGCCCTTTCGCGTTACAGACTGTATACTGCGAAAAGTGATCGACTATGTTGAAATACATAGGCTACTTATTTTTTAAGCTTTCAAGGTTTTCCTCATTGCAAGGTGATTGAGTTTATGAGAAGATATTTTAGGTCTAAAAAGCACTTTGGTGTAAGGGGCTGTTTAAGAGTAGATAATGAGAGTAACATGAGAAATGAGATAAAGAAGAGTAATCTTTTCAAAAGTACAGCGGCTCAATTATTATTATTTTTTGTGGCTAAATCGCCCAGGTCGAAGAATTTATGTGGATATTAATGTGTTTACATCATGGCCTTTACGGACATCTACATAAATGTCCATAATTTATTGACTTTTTCAATTTTACATCAATGGATCACTACAACAGCACATGAACGTACAGAATGGATATCGATAATGTGGATGTCTGTGTTCCATGATCCATAGAACACATGGATATGTATATCTCTTAACGCATGGATATCCATGTGGATGTCCATGTATGGATCCTTACACCGGGGCAGTGTCGTCACAAATCAACATCCCAATCGAATCCTCCTGGTTCGGAATCACAGTGAGGGCACTAGCACAAAAAATTATTCCAAACGGTTTTTTTTTCAGGTTAACTTACTCTGCTATAAAACGAACCGGTCAGGCGCATTGTTACTAATATTATTTTTGAAAAGTCTTCCACGGATTACTCAGCGTAAAGGAGCGCATGCTTTAAATAAATATTTAAAGCCACCGATCGTTCAAAAGCATGAGTTCTTTCTACGGCAGTGAAAACGAAAACTGTTTCCCTCATGGTTCCATCGGAGATTCTTTGATGTATTTCAGAGTAACGCAAGCATGATCAGACGAACAAAGCTGTCTAAGAAAGGTGTTTACGGTACAGCAACCTGTTTTTGTTTCTGAACACCTACGATGAATGTCGCAACCTCTTCAGCTGGTTCGCAAAGTGAATGGGACGTGGACTGATACAAGAGGGCATCTCTTCTGTAAAGACCTCCTTTAGATATCCGCTTGCAAGAAAACTCCCATTAGTGAAGGTAATCCACGAATTCCGGCAGCCATCTCTTTAAATAAAAGCGTTCTGCGAGGGAGAACTTCCCCTTATTACTTTTTCAAAGGATTCAAGAATAGGCAACCAACATTTCATGCTAGCTCTTGCGGCTAACGTAAGTCTCCTGAAAAGTCCAGGAGTTTTTATTTCTTTCCCTTTTTTTAAGAAAAAAAGGGGGGGGGGGAATTTCTGTGGAAAACTGGTCTAAAAGACTCATAACACTCAGCTTTATTCCCCTTTGGAATACTTGCGGTAAGGTGACCAACCTAACGTAAGGTATGAGGGATTACACTTTTTTTAATCGCTCAAGGATCTTAGGGACCCATTTTTTTCATATTATTATTATGCAACTATGGCAAGGGAGATCCAGGCTAAGGTTGGTTACAACCTTAGACCAGGCCCAACTCTTGAATACTGCGGAACAGGCCAAGCTTGGACTTTTCCACCTCTTCCTTAGGGGAGGGAGTATTTTCTTAGGTTATTTAGAACGCTTGCAGCATTCCATACAGTGAAAGCCTTGGCAAAACCAGGAGACTATAAAAAAATAGTCTCATGGTAAAACCAGGTTATCTTCCCATGTTTTTCTTAACGTACTATTCCACTGTATGAATTTAAAAGTAACTTAAACTTCACCTCAGCCGTTGAGCACTGACGAGAATTTTACCCTCGTATTCCATTTCTTCCCCTTGATCCGCAGCGTTCTTTATTCCAAAGTGGAGGAACCCATTTATTCTTTGTGGCATTATTTCTTACTTACTAGCTTTTCTCCTTTCATTTTCTTTGCGTTCTCGCCTTGCAATTTTCGCGAAGACGCACAAAAGGCCGCCCCCCACAACCTTATTCTTGTTGGATGAAAGCGACTCACGATGAAGAGGACCGAATTTCTTTATCGGCAGGGCCTTGAAGGGCGGTGGCCGTAGATAAAGGACTTTTCTGTAGGCGCCAATCAACTACATAAATAATATGGCTCCTCCGAAAGAAACGCAGCGGCTGCCGCCTTTCTTCGCAACAAAACTGGAAATCCACTAAGTGCTACACGATCAGGGGGACGACCTAGGACTCTCCTCAAGGTGCTAAGATTGATTGTTCCTCACTCAGGTGTTGAACATGGATGTCATTTCCCAGTGCTATCCACCTATTCTTAAAATCTCTTAATCGGTCTACCGGTATATCTCTGTACCGATAATCACTTGCTCTTCTGCAAAAGGATGATGGATATATGTTTGAGGGGGAATTATGTGCGTCTGATAGGGATGAATATGTTTTCTGAGAATATTGCAGATGATGTAGTATGGTCTTTATTTTTCTGAGGATCGTTTTTACTGTGATCTCGTGCATAATCTCTACAATCGCTCTCTTCATATTAAAAACACGTGGAAAAAAATTACCGTCAACAACCATCAGTTCACAAATTGTGAGACTGTTTTTAAATCTTTAATTGATGAGAATGTGTTATCAACGACCAAAACTATGTTTGATAATCACATTCCAATGATCATCAAACAAGCCATCAAACTGGCATTCCAACCATGCACCTTTGTTTACTAAGTTATTGCATTGGCTCGGTTCCTTTGGAAGTTGTGTTCGTTCTCTCGTTCAACCGAGAGCACGGATGACTAAAGTTGCAGCATCATATCTGTATTATTAGCCCGCCATCTGTACGTAAAAGTACGCCATCTCCGTTTCTTCAATAAGCCAACTTACCCGTGCCATGTCACAATCCCAGGGCGTGTTTTGTCAGTCGAAATCGGGGAAGCCGCTTTAAGTAAGATTTATTCCTCTCCGTCAATTAGGATGGGCGTCGGTCAGCGAAACGCCACGTTGTGGTTTGCCATGCCTCTCCGCTTGTGGCTCGTCGCAGCCTGCTTGGGGATGCACATGTCGCCATTTAATCACCGGAACAAAGGATTAGACAAAAACAAGATTAATTACGATTTCACTGTTCACATATCATGTAGACAGGAGGGGATATTGCTGGACTTCAAAATTGAGATTTAATTATGAAATCATTTTTCAAGTGAAGATTCCACCAACGCAATTCGTGAGTAAATGCTTGTAAACACCGTATAAAAATAGCGCTTGCAATGTTTCAGAATACACATTATATTTAGACTTTTACAACGTCTTCGACACTTTGAGTCAGTGTTCTTGCCTCCTATGCCAAAAGATGCAGGTACTTTACATACGGTACTGTAGCACTCCTACGCTCTTACATTGTTCCTTTTTTAGTGAAACGCTCCTAAAAATCTCGGGTGGAAAGTAAGTCGATTGTTCGGAAGTTTTGAAGCAATAATGCCGTACAATGGTGAACCGCCGGTAACTTCTAAACAAATCAAGGAGTCTTAAAGACTCCTTGAAACAAATAGTCGTTTCTTTTTACTTTAGTTTTGTTAGTTTGATTCGTGGTTGGTCGGGTATTATCACCGTATCTTTTTTAAAAGCGTAAAAAAATTCCCCAATATGACTAGTGTTATTGTCTAAAACTCTTTCTGAGAAGTGTTAGAACTCTCAAACATTACGCGTATTTCTGAAAGTTATGTTAAGTTTTTAAATCTTTGGAAAATTGGAACTCGAAAACACCTTTTCGTCCTCAGCGTCTTTTGAATCATTTGTCTCCATCTCAATTATTTCGCAAGAAAGGTTTTTAAGGATATTCCAGAGCAATGGGCTAAAATGAGACAAGGACTTGATATTTTCAGGATTAGTTCAAAATGTGTATGTCTATCGAATGGCGAAGTCTGAGAAAATTTGACCGTTCCATTTTTACGCAATTAAATTCTAAAGTTGGGAAAAAATGCATGGGCTCTTATGGCAGCTCCGAAAAATGGCGCCAGAACTGTTGAATTAAGTTTGATAGCGTCTGATTGAGATTAGATGAGGATCTAAAAAACTGTTTCCGGTGGAGATTGGAGTTTCATAAACAATTTAGAAAAGTTTAACGACAATCCACCGTTTCGTTATTTTTAAAAACTTTAAAAACAGCCGCATTTTATATAAAAGTGAATCAAATCAGAAACTTCATTATTTTTTAACGTAAGAAATAAATTTTTACTGAGGTGAAAATAAAATGCGAAGAACAGCTCGTGTAAAAACATGTCAAAAGCGACAATTTTCTCAATTTTCAGATTTTTAACACGCGTTTTGATTTTTTCGATAAACTGACTAGTTGGAAGCGCTGGAATATCCTTAAGACGTCTTAACTAGGTGTTTTAACCCTCAGTGATCATACTGAAGTCAATATCACAAAAAATGTTCTCAGTATCTTTAAAAAAAATGAAAAAAGAATGCTGTAACTTTTATGAAATTTTCCGTGAAGAATATCTTAACATTGTCGATTGTAAAAACCTAATTTGTGAAGAGTGAAATAGACACCGAGTGCTCTTAAATTGCTTCTCCACCGTCTATTCCATTCTTCAGAACAAAAACGAAGGTTATAAACAACATGACAGTTCGATTAACTCGTTCAGGGGACATTTCGGTGACACGTGATACTCATTTTGTCTGCAATGTACGAGTCAATCTGTTCAAAATGGCTTTGAAAACTTCGAATAACAAGTACATACAGGATTGCCAAATAGCCTCTTTCGGCTAGAAAGGGAATTGTTCATTAACGTATGGTCATACCGAGATGGTGGAATGTCCTCATGAAGAGCCGCTTTCGACTGACAACTCCGTACAAAATCCCAGGGCAATTTGCGCCCAGAACATACGATTCTTTCTTATTAAGCCCGGCTGATTGATGTGTAAGGGTATTTTTTTTTTTGAGGCCCATACATAGGAAGAATTACGACGATATTTTGCTAAGCGTCTGTACTCTTTCAGGCACACACAACCCTCGAGCGCGCGGGGTATTGACAGGGCCTCGCAGCATAAAGTACGTGAAGCGGCGAATCCAATACTTTGCCAGGAAAAGATTGAAAGTGAATAGAACTCAATAAAGATATGATTACCGCTCTATCTGACTGTATACAGTATTATGTAGTAGTGCCTTTCTTGCAATAGAGGAGGGGTTTGCGTTTGCATGTGTGACACCGGTTGCTTCGTTTTCAAAAGTGAGACAGAGTTAAGCATTTGCAACACGGACTCTGTTTTTTTTTTCTTTTTTTTAATCATTGAGTCGTTGAAATTGATTATCGATCGCATACATAGAAAATATTGATGTTCCAGCAAAGGACTGGGGAGGACTTACTTTTGAGTGCGTTAACTTGACTTGACGTTCTGTTCACATAAGTTGGTCGTTTGCGTTCAGCCAGTTTATGAGCATTTCCGACCTATTGGCTTGTCTACTGTATAAAACTGATTCTTCAAGCCAGTGAAGTGTTTGTGCAAAATGTCCGACATAACCTGTATTTTCGTCGGAATTTTAGGGATTACATTCATATTAAAAGATGGTTCTGGTCTGCCAACCAGCTAAAACATCTTATTGATTTTTCTTGACTTTCTATAGCTTGTTGTAGAGATCGCATCATAACTGTTTCTTTTCTGTAGCCGATTTTAGGGGTTTAAATCTCAAGTCAGTGTTCAGCAACGGTTTTGTGTGGAAGTTTGGCTTCGGTGATATGTTTTGTCTCACTTGTCAATGCAGTTAAAATGAAGAACGAATTGATGCTCGTTGACCTCTTTGCTCAAGTACCTTTTATGGAGTTGAATAAATGAATATAGTAGAGTTTCGCACAAGGTTTCACGATCGCAGATATGATGGGCTAAAGGAAGTTGCTGAAACAGGAAATTAAAGCAAATTCTGCTGGCATTTCGGACGTAAGGAGATACGGTAATCGCCTTATAAGAAGGAAAAGGGAAGAATTTCCTCTGTCACTTTCACAGTCCACTCCTGTACGTTTCGATCGATGCTAATCAAATGTTTTTAAGTTGCGCAGTAGTTTCCATAAATCACTCGTGCCAACTCGTTTTCGAAGTCACTTTCGCGGATCTATCGTCGAAATACTTCAGAACCGGCTGATATCGGACATGAATTACTGTTGAAGATGAACTTGGAGCTGAACCGGAAACTTTATTGGGACATTTAACAATGTTAAACGCAAGTTTTCGTCCGGGTTAACTTATTAACAACGTAAGAGGTGTTTTGTGTCCCTTTCCCTCTTCGTTTCTTGCGCGAATAAATTAACTGTCGAGGTATAGAGTATATGACTGCTGTTTTTTTGTTGTTTTTTTATAGGGGAGTACCCATATTTACTCATTCTTTAGGGAGATGCTCACCAAAGTACTTACTTTTGGATTTTTCAAATCTTCTATTCCGAAATTTACTTACTTTTGAACATTGATGGCTCACCGGCCCCTCGACTTTTGTACTTTCAAATATTATTCGATAATTCTAAATCCACTCTTGGATAATTATTACATATTAAGGACAAACAGGATTTTGTATTGAAGATAAACCATCAAAGAGATTTCAGTCGTCTATTCAAGTCTGATAATAATGACATAAACAGTTACAGACGACATTAACTATGCAAAATCTTACCGATTTTTTCAATATTTCAATATTATATTTGCAATAATATATATTATTATACATTTGTGACTCCACGACCGTAGGACATAAGTCTCAGTCAGAAAATCACTTAACAGCACTCATTCCCACGTGCATTCCCATTCCTGTATTAGGAAATTTATTCTATTACACAAAATTATTCAAGAAAGATCCAGCCAATAATTATGGTTATCTTAATCCCACAAAAAAAAAAAACATTGACAATGTAAAGTGAGCCGTCGCTTACGTCATGATAATTTCGCTAAGTCAAAGCGGTGATATCAGCGTCGCTTTGGCGTCTTTAATAAGGGATGAAAGCTAGTGTTCAGAACATTTAGAGTTTAAAATTGGTTATCCATTTCCAAGTGTCCCTCTCTTATCTAAAAACCAGATAAGAAATGGTCCCTCGCTGGAGAACCCTTCCAAAAAAAGTATCGGGCTATCCTTTCCATAAACACACAAACATGTTGAGCATGAATAATCTT
>Ga0058701_10004389_pt1 | contig 11442 bp, 7 predicted proteins | sample AgamicOrMae_FD_97039 | JGI IMG/M metagenome (GOLD analysis project Ga0058701, IMG submission 97039) | Agave microbial communities from Guanajuato, Mexico - Or.Ma.e | ecosystem: Host-associated > Plants > Phyllosphere > Phylloplane/Leaf | place: Guanajuato, Mexico | collected 2012-06-04 | reverse complement strand
TGCCCAGGGCATTCTCAATGGAGGGAGGCCGCGCACTCGCACAGAACCACATCCAGCGCTGGGAACCCCCCCCCTTCACCCCCCCCCCCCCCAAAAAAAAAAAATCCGGTGTAAACAGTGATGGTTGGATTTTTCTCCCCTTTGGTGTTAGTAACTTTGATTAGATTTAGGGGTCATATAGGAAACCAATGTAAGGCTCACATTGTGATATTTCCAATTTGGTAAATCCGCAGGGGGTTTCCCGCTCCAGTTGGGCCTTCAATACAAGTTCTTCGACAGCTACAGCAGGAGCCGTAGCCACAGCACAGCCCCAACGTCAAATGAATCGGAACTTTATAGTTCATCAGTAAACTAGCAATGTAGCTATGCATTTTGTAGTGTTCTCTATTCAACTAGTACATCTAAACTCAGAAAGGAAGAAACAAGCTAGAGACAAATAAATTCAAGCACATATATAGTTTCATTTGCATTCAACTTCATGCTTCTGCACTTATCATCGTATCGCTCCAAGCAAGTTGGCACCACCAAGCTGTGCACCTTCCAAATGCTGATGACAAGGAAAGAAGAGAAGCATTATATATCACATTATTGATTTCTCGTCCAGAAGACAGCTCTTTGTTTGTTTCTATTAAGACCATTGAGACCAATGACGATAAAAGAGGGTTCAGAACTACGAGTAGGAGCACGAAAAGAACTAGGGTTGGGGGTTCACAGCTCAAATTGTCGACTATCCCAAATTTCCGGCTTACACTGGAAATAAGACCCCAAAGAGACAAACCTGAGACATCAGAGTAAAGGGCGATCAAGACATCAAGCCAAGCACTCCTCAATTCAAGGATAAACCATGCTTTCTTAAAACGAGGCAAGAAATTAGTCATTTCCTGTTTAGGACAGATACATTTACATGAACTAACTCAAGGATTAAAAATCAAGGTTTTCATCTAATTTGGATGCTTACTGAAAGAAGATGACTACTGAGACACAACTCAAAACCCAAAAGAACACATGATGTTAAGAATGTTTCGGGAGGCCTACATGCAAACGAGCTAGTGCCCTTTCCAACTAGAGAATCAAGTCCAACTTATATTTATCCATGAACAAACATCAGCATATTTTTCAGAAGGTTTAGACTCTAGACCTCACAGCAGATCAAGAGGGATTGAGTTGAGAAAATTACAGTTGCGATCATGCCAGGCTTGTGGAAAGTTCGGGTTGAATTTAATGTGGTCCAAATCTAATCATTTCAGGTTCAGGTCTACTGTCAATGGATAAATAAGTTTGGCTTGAAGATACAACACTATTGATCAGGAAAATCTCTGGCCAGTTCAAATTGGTATAGAGCCAAATCAGCCACTTCCAAGTATGGCCAAGATTCTGTTTCATGCCATTCAGAAGTGCCAATCAGCAATCCGGTATGAATAATGTTTCGGTCAAGCCAATATCCTCCAGTAGTCAGGGCTTGTCATACTAGAAAACATCAGGACACTGCAGTATCTTACCTGTGACAGTTACTGGACATAAGATGAGAGTTGGGTCCAGATTATCAGATAGTTAACACAGATCCAGCTGCAAAAGTCCCCCCTCAAACTGTTAGTGAGGGAGAAAATTGAAGTCTTTTGAGATTATGGTTGGATTGATCCTGCCGCACACAAGGACCGCCAAGAAAGATAGGCAAAAAGGAAACAGGATTCCCTTAGCTAGAAACATCATCCTATAGGTCCCTATGATATCCTTAGCCTGGTTTTAAATCTTAACCAAGGTGCAGTGACACTCTCTCAGCCAAGCACATTAGTGCTCAGCACATATTAAAAACCAACACCCTCCAACACTTTCAAGCGCATGTCTAACACACACGAAATTAACAGCGCATTTTTCTTTAGTAGTTCAACAGCAATTTTTACGAATGTGGTGATATAGCTTCAAATCTTCAAGTAGTTAACCATTTGGGCATGTTCTTTTCCGGGGGGGGGGGATTTTGGTTCCCACCACCATTTCATTCCCTCCCACTCCTTCCCACTTCTTTCCATTGCTTCTCACTCCTTAAAGATCAATCCTACTCCTTCATTCCCTCCCAATCTCTTCCACTCCCTCCCACTCCTCACTTTGATATCAATAATTTTATATTTCTCCGACTTCGTTTCATTCCTTTTTGCTCCATTCCATTACTTTCCACTTCTACAGGTAAAAACCCCCTCCTTCCCGCTCCATTCCATTTCTTCCCATTCTAAACCCACAATTTACCACACGAAAAGGACAGCCCGGCGAAACCCACAATGTTCATTTTCATGGAAACCAAAAGGGTCAGTGGATATCACAAAATGGCTATAAATTTGGCCAGTCATGGAATACTGAAATGGTTAGCTGACGAGACCAGGGAGGGGGGAGCGCGAAAAAGGGCATTAGGGGGCCACTGTACTGGGGACCCCAAGGTGAATCCACCAGTGACCAGCAACCACTTCAATGGTAGGCCCGCAGAGGAATTGAAAGGGACTGAGGAACCAGCACAGCAGAAAGGCCGGAATGGAGATTGGACGATTGTTATAGGTTGCCTCATGGGACTCCCAATTGGGCAGGAGTTTATTTAACCTTATTTAATTTTTAACGGTGTTGAAAAGAATCCTCTTAAATCTCAGAGGTTTTCGTTTTATGTACCTTATTTTCCCCCAACTACATAGTAAGACACAAAGCTCTCTAAATAACCATGCATTATCAGTCTGTTTTAATCAACTACCGAGATCAGAAATGTTAAAACTTTTTGCTATCAAAGAATTCAATATCATAGGCATCCCACCTTTGCCTTCAGGGCTTCTTCATATGAACTTTTCCAAACCACAAAAACAAAAGCAAAGGTGAGAAGAAAATGCCACATTAACCCTTTTCCTTTTTCCTTTTGAAACAAATTAACACCCCCCCCAACCTACCCACTCACGTGCGCGCGCGCGAGAGAGAGAGAGAGAGAGAGAGAGAGAGCAAAAGGGGTGATACAACTGAAAGCTGGACACTCTTAGGCGGAAAAGGATACTATTATGACATTTTAGATGGTCAACCAAAAGAAAAATGAAAACATGAATGGTTAAGCCAACAAATATATTTTTTGAAGGCGTATGTCAATAAACCCACATATTTTGACCGATGGCAACACCAAAAGTAATATGTGAATAATATGCCACTGAATTTAGGCTAGGGAATTAAACCATTATCCCAAAACCCACGATGGATAATGCATAAGGTCAGATCGAGGAACTTCATACTCTAATAGAATTCTAAAAGGATGCTGTTGTTGGAACCTGGACTTGGAAGAGGCATTGACTGGTCAATGCAACACGGGAGAGAGGAGGGGACAAAAAAAGCAAAGGGCAACTTATAAAAGTTAAATATCCTAAAATTATCTTGCACATGCCAAATGGCTGGGATTACTTCAAGCCAATTATTTTGCACTCTACAACACTTCACATATTAAAATCATTTATCTGTGAAATAAATTTGCAGAAGATGGATAGACCTCTATGCGCAAACATTCACAGACAAACCACCGATCATCTAAGAGCACCTATGTGTGAAAGGACAAATTCCATATGCAGTACCCCTTTCCCCCTAAAAGAAAGATTGGTAAAGTTCAATATTGGTTAGACTTACTGTTTCCCGAAGATCGACATGCCGTAAATAAGCCCGTTGAAGGTTTGCCCCCGTTAAATTTGCATTGGTCAACTTGGCCCCCTGTGAATGTAAGAAAAGCCACTTCATTTCCCTAATGCGGCGCCTCATTTTCCCAGGCCCTAAAATCACTAACTGTAGATATACTAAAAAGATTTTACACCACAAAGCAGCCTAAGTCATCAGAACGCAACATACCTTTAAGTTAGCACCTTCCAGATTGGCCCCTTCTAAGTTGGCATTAGTAAGATCTGCAGCCTGAAAAGTTAAAACAATAAGATACATGTCTCCACCTTACATAGATACGAAACTAATCAAGCCTCCATAAAGTCAAGTTACTGCTTGAGGTGAAGCTAAATCTAGCAGTTAGTAAATGATGAAAGACCAGGCACAAAGCATGTACAGCAGTTGCAGCAACAAAAATGACAGAAACAATACTAGTGTGGACTCACCCAAACCAAGGTTTTAAGGACATCTACAGGTAATAAGAAGTTAAGAAATGCTAATCTAATATATTGGCAACACATTAGCAGACAGCAAATAGATGTGTTTAAATTATAAATTAAAGACAAAACTAATCCATCCATTCAGGATCAATGACAAGAGCAGAGTGATGGTCACCAACAGTCCAGAATGAAACACCACTGTAAGACCAGCAACAAAAGATATTTAAAAAGTGGAAGAAGAAGAAGAAGAAGAAGAAGAACAGCAACAACAACAACAACAACAACAACAACAACAACGAGAAAAAGAAGACTAAGAGGAAGAGGAAGAAAAGTGGATAGCCCATATTATTGAATGGAATAGCTCAATAAAAAGATAATGAGTAACCATGGACTTGGTGCCTAATTTGCACCCACAGCAAGAGCTACGGGGAGGGGTGTATGTTGCACTTTGACACGGAATTTGGAATGGGCGTAGGTATGTCAATTCACCAACAGTTAGATAAGATAAGGAAAGACAGACCTGCCATGGTGGGTGGAGATAACAGCTGATGAGAGGAAATTAAGCTCCCATAAGACAGGACATGTTTCCCACTAGGCTATGCGCTATCATCACATATCAAACACAAAGACCATGAACCTCACTCGTTTTACTCTTACACTACAAATCAAGTAATAACAAAAAAGGCATTGCATCAAAGTTCAAGGATCGACAATACAATATTCAGGTCGGAAACACTTTATGAATTTATCTACAATTATTCTTTGGTAATCTTCTCCTACTTTTCAAGATGGGATCGACAGGAAAAGAGAGATTTCAAATACTATGGGCGAGCATAAAAAACTAGGTGCCTGGTCCATAAGTGGAACCAGTTACGAGTTAGGATGCAGTAGGTCTAGAATTGAGCTCGTCAAAACTGGTTCCAGTTCTGGGGGTTTCAGATTCCTGACACTTGGGAACTAGACCTAGTATGCAGTTGCCATCAACCTTTTTCTTAGAGGGGCCAAAACTGTAGTGGGATATTCATTTCGTGAAAAGTGAAACCAAAATGCAGCAAACTTCATTCATCTGACCACATCTTAGTCGATCTTAATCAATGGCCATCAAACTCAATAGATTCTCAAAGAAACACAACTTCGGGCTGAATACTTCTAATCAGATCAAAAGGCCTTATCTTCTCCATTGGCCAAACTTCCATAAAATACTAAACATATGTTGAAAAAAAAAATATTGGAACACAGTTACAGCCTTCAAGTCAGACAACAGAAGGAATTGGACAGCTAATAAGCTGAAGAGTTGCAACTGGCAAGAATGAACTCTGAGGGGAGAAGTTTTCTCCCGTGCCCTGTGTAACCTCAAGGTTACAGTTTTTTTATAATTTATGAGGGAAATGGGATTCATATATAGCATTCTGACAGCTTTTTTATGAATTATAGCCCTATTTTATTTCCTTGGCCCTTTCCCGAATTTGCATGACTTCAGAATTTTTCCTTGAAGATTTTCTTATATTGCACCACAGCCTTCTCTTCACACAAAGATTCAAATAAATCACTCAGTCACTTTTACTGCAAGGAGGCCCAGAATGAAAAAACAGTTCCTGCTGATTCTAGGTCCAGCACCCAATTTTCTAGACCAAATGTCAACCAAGACAAGTTTCAGTTTCGACTTTCAACCAGTCCGGAGGTCAGTTTTGCTTATCTACAGTAAATACATTCATTGGTATATGTGAAAACCCGGTTAGACCCTATTCCCGAGTAAGTACAAACTTGCATAAACCCAGACCAAATCAATACGTTCCACCTAGACAGTGTGAAGGAGGTCCAGTGTACACAGCCTTATAGCTGAATCGCAGAGAGGACTGAGAGGTTGTTTAGCCTAGACTTAAAAAGTGTTGACTTCCTAGTCCTTTGCAACAAAAGAAGTAAAGGACAATTTAGTAAGGCATATTGCTTCAGTCTTGATCAAGCGCGGGTGAGGAGAGATTTTTTTGGGGGCAGGGGGGTGCTACCCTAGATTGGCATCTGCATTTGTCTGTAAAGTGGAAAACCTGTACAAACTCACATATGCTAATGCTAAACTTATCTGATGTTCAACAAACAGAATGTAGCCAGTACAAGGAGAACATTCACCTTAAGCAATATTTCCAGGCTCAACTGTTAGGTACTGATGTATCCCCAGCATGCATTTCTAGATCTTTGGCACATGTTACACCAGGCTGATCCAAGATCAAACCCATGGAGCTTCGTAAGGCTTTATTTCCAATCCCACTTTCAGGAGAATTGGCTTGACAGAATTTTTTGGGTTCATTTCAGCTAAACCAGAGCACAAAGGCCGTAATATCAACAAATTCACCAGATGAAGTATCAAATTTCTAATCCCCACCAAGTCTTCCTTGACAATTAGTTATCAAATTGATTTTCACTTAAAATAGCTTCATCTATCCAACTGATAAGGAGAAGTATTCCATTAACGGCATATTCCTTTTTTTTTTTTTTGAAAATATCGTTTTCTTAATCATTCTAGTCTATATCTAACAGCAACAGGGAATGATATAAATACACAAACTGATGAAAAGTTACATTATCTTTTGGAAAATCAAAGAACTGTAGCATAACTGTCATTAGTAGATAACTAGACATCCACCACAACATGGACTTAATGTAGTCTCCCAGATGGTAATACAGGAAAAAGATGGAACAGAGAGTGAAAGATGAGAAATAAAGATGTAAACCTGCAAGTGGGCAGAACGAAGATCTGCTGTGCAGAAGCTACAATCAATTAAGCAAGCATCTGCAAGGAATGACAGTCAAATATAAATCCCAAACACCAACTACAGCAGAAAAGCTAAGCAGGATGGCAAGCTTCAACAAACTTATGCATCTTTTAGGTCACATAATAGCAGCAAATACACAAACCCACAATCTATATGCTTGAAATCACAATTGTAGTCCAATCTGGGCAAGTAAACTTGGCATAGCACTTGCTGGTACACCACAAGATTTAAAAACTGTCCGTAGATTTTGCATCACTTGGATCAACATGTTCCAACTAAGAACTCACACCAGAAATAAATATTATTTCCAAGCAAAGTGTTAGTAAAAACCATCTCCATGCTTCCTTGGCAACAGCCTAAGCAGCACCAACGAATGCATTAATAAATAAAACAATTTTTTTTAAAAAAAAAAAGCCTTAGGCATACCCTTTAGCTAAAGAGCCTCAATAGGAAGGAACACAGGAAGAGGTCTGAATCCCATCAACCAAATACAAATTCTTGATGAGATTTCTTACGCAAAGTAATCGTGAGACAAACTCCTTTATAAGTGATTTTTTAAAGCTTTTGTGGTGAAAATAATTCATCTTCTCAGTGACTATTAATTGTGGGTGACTAATAGTTTTTATAGGTGCGATTGTAATAAAAGCCACCTAAATGGATTATTAGTCACCCCATAATTAGCAAAAGTCATCCTAAAAACATCCACCTCACAATATCTCGTACATAAGACAGTCTCACGCAAGACCTACCATCAAGTAATTTGGAGAAGCCCTCAATGCAAAGCAACCTTTGCTATCATTTTGCCAAAACATAAATCATCATCAGGTTCAAAGAGGATAATGCCAAGCTTTTCAACAATCTAAAAACAGCTTTCGCCTCACAATCATTAGGAGTACACAAAATCAAATTGCAATGGAGCTGGCTTTCATCACACAGCGCGTCACCATTTCTTGAACAGTAGCATCCATGAGGGATAAATCCTAGAGAAATCCAGTAATAGGACCTTGTTTAAAGTTTTTAGAACTTATTCAATCGACAAAAAACACTTCATTCTCTTTTGTTATTTGTAGGCCAAAATATAATGCCAAAAAAGCACTTTAGCACTTTTCCTTAAACTATATCCTATAAGACATTTACAGTGCTCCAAACATTCAGAATATTGTTTACAAATCCCAATCAAATGGATACCAATAACTACCTTCTAACCCCTTCTCCACCATATACTCCACATTTTTTATGTTCTTCTCTAATACCGCCAGCCTCATCATCATTAGTAAACCTCTAAAGCCACTTCATCTTGGCAACTCCATTCATAGCATGAATGTTACAAATGCCAAGGCCCCAAATTGAACCAACTGAGACCCTTCTTTCATCAATGCTTTAACAAAAATAGGTATTTTTTGTTATAAAGAGAGGAATTTGATCAAAGAGGATAAACAGCATCAACAACTAACTAAAAGAATTTAGGAAGAATCCTTTGCATAGACAGACAGAATGCATCATTAGGTATGGAACAGTGTGATACCTAGGAATTCCTAGCAATTAAATATTTTTCTTCCTGCATAATCTTTGTACGTTTTCTAACCAACACATGAGGCATCTCTAACATAAAGCTTGCTATAAAGGCTTTGATAGGAATGCTTCACATAGGCAGAAAAAAACTAAAAGCATCCATGCCAAAATTTCTTCTTGCATTTGAAGAGAAAGGTAAAATAGAGAGGTTGACGTCCCCTAACGTCAAAATACATTCACTAAAATAATGCAACGGCGATGCAGAACCCTAGGTACCCCACAACAGCAAATTGAAAATGTGAAGAGAAACTTGAGACGACAACAACATCTCTACAAACAGTAGTACATCAAAGAACTTCAGAATAGAACAGATGGATAGAAGAATTGCCTTGTAGGTTAGCACTTTGCAGGTTAGCCCCCGCCAGTAAAGCTCCACGAAGATTTGCTCGAGTAAATTCACATCTTAAACAAGCAAGAGGAACATAATAGAAATAACATTCATTCAATGAAATTAAGTGCAGAAGACTCAACAGCAACAAGAGAAACCAAAAGAATGATTATTACAAGACAGTGACAATTTGAACATCAGTCATGCATAAATAAAATTATAGTTCTTTTCATGTTTCTTACTCACGCAAGGTTGCATTATGGAAGATTGAACCCACCGCATCTACATCCTGCAAAAAGTAATAAAGTGGTTTCCCGCAACACCCATACATTTCAGCTCCCATCTTCTGCTAATATTGGCTAAAATTGACAAACCTTGAACACTTAGATAACCCACCCCGAATTTTGCACATTGGAGGTTTGCACGTGAGAAGAAGACACCCTTAAGACAAGCATGGCTGAAGTCCACATTTGACAGATCCTGGATACATCATAATTAAAAGAAGTCAATATGAAGGTTTCATCTTGGAGGTCTATACCAATACTTCACCATGATTTACAAAAGAAACAAAATCAGCAACTATTGAAATACTAAGAAGTACTTCATCAGATTGCTCGGAATGTTTTTATAATTTTCATGCAATAGTTAACAGTTTTTTTGGGGGTTCATTATTTTCAACAACGATTCAAACATGTATTCTCATAATAGTAAGCAAATATTTGGCCTTGCCTTGGAGAGTGTATTTACACTTCAAAACAAAAATTATGCCGAACAATGTTTTGGAGAACTGAAAACTATATTTGACAAAGTCAATTTACAGAAAAACAATGACCAAAAATGCTGCTGCTGTTTTGGCTTCTCACCCAAAAATGTAAAGGCATAGTAAATTACGTGACTCTGGACAATTGTGCTTTTCACAAAAAGTGATTATGATTATGCTTTTCATTTTTTTTTGAGGCTAGCTAATTTGATAGTACGTCTGGTGTAGCTCCACAATTGCCCGAAACTTCTTGTGACAACTCAATGATAAGAGGAAAGGGAAACTTTTAATTGTATGAGGCACACAGCATCACAGTAATTCAAGCCCTAAGAAATTTAGATCTTAAACATCACAGTGAATCCAATCTCCAAAAGCCACTACAGAAAGGACACAGCACCAAAACCGTAGTCTCAGCCTCACCAGAGACTTCGTGAGACATGCAATTATTCTCATACAACTATTTGCAAGCAAAATTCAAATTAATACAACATACAACAAATCATGCCTAGGTTAAGAATTGATTGCATTTTTCAATTGATTCATCTTTAGTATAATAAGCCTTACAAAACAAGCGAAAAAAGGATTCCTATTAGAGAGGAAGAAAGGCCTTCCATCAAAGGAGCAAAACAAACTTATTGGTAAGGGCCTATAACTGATGAATGGGGAAACTAAAGACCTGTTCTTTTTAACTTATCATCAGCATTCACCACTGATCAACACTCATCATATCAACACTCATAAGCAACCTTCAGCACTGATCACCACTTAGTCATGTTTCCCACTCACAATTTAAGCCATGTTCAACACTGGTCAGCATTTATCAGCACTCATCGGCAATAAGTTACTTATGATAAGTTGTAAAGAACAAGCCATAATTATAGCATGGCAAAAGGGTGCAAGGGACATAGAAATATAACCAATGCCTGACGGAAGTGCCAAAAGAACAAAGAACAAGTTGTGAACATTTGCTAGCTAGCAAGGGATGCAACGTAAGATGTTCGCAAGTGTCTCAGAATGTAGTACAAATACTATTACAGATACAGCAAAACAAAATTAGCATTTGTTCAGTATTTTCAACCCACTCTGAACTAGCTGAGAAATAGCTAGAGATGTATGTAAATAATGTAAATAGAGTACAGATGTTAAGGAGCATGAGCCGATGCACGTTACCAGTTTGGAGAGGTCCAGACCAGACAGATTCACTCCTCGGAATTTAACTCTCTTGGATTGAATGCACTTGATAACATCGCGACGACTAAGTTCGCTACTCAAGTCATCCCCCTCTTTTCTCTTATTATTTAAAGTTGCATTGATTCCCTCTATCAGTCCCTGCAATCAAAGTTTAATCCCTTTATCAGAAAATAGAATATCAATATTGTAGCAATCAAGCAGTGGAAAAGAAGTATAGTTCCCAAGACTGAACAAAAACAAGTTATAATAATCCTGTGCAACCCTTCAAATAAGCCAAACAAAACCAAACCATTAACCAGAACACCTTCCCCAGGGCAGGTATGAAGGGTTCATAAGAACACCAACTCACCCCACAACATTGTCAAGAGGTTGTTTCCTCTAATTGATCTTAAAGACCTTGACTGTCACTGACTTCACAGAAGAAGTAGAGGATGCCGTAGTTGAGACATTTTGCTTTAATGCACCCTAATCCACTACCCAGACAAACAAAAAGTCCAAAAATAATTCGTTAAAGGAATTATTGTATGTTAGGGACAGCAGACGACTTCCAGCTCCAAACATAACAATATTGAAAGTTCTTTGAGCACCAAAGGCAGAATGAAGACATGAGCACGGCCATGGAAACCCCCCCCCCCAAAAAAAAAGAAAAAAAAACCAACACACACCCCACGACAGGTCACATATTTCTCTTGCTTTACACTGGAAAACAGCTTAGGAACG
>Ga0058701_10004388_pt1 | contig 11442 bp, 3 predicted proteins | sample AgamicOrMae_FD_97039 | JGI IMG/M metagenome (GOLD analysis project Ga0058701, IMG submission 97039) | Agave microbial communities from Guanajuato, Mexico - Or.Ma.e | ecosystem: Host-associated > Plants > Phyllosphere > Phylloplane/Leaf | place: Guanajuato, Mexico | collected 2012-06-04 | reverse complement strand
TCATAAGCGCCGAAAACCACAAGCGCCAACGCCGCAAACGCCAATCCGTAATCGCCTAACGAGAAAAGTCGCAAACGCCAAAGGTCTTAACCGCAATACTAACCTTACCTAACTTAGCCTAACCTAACTTAACCTAACCGATATGAACTTTGGCGTTTGCGACTTTTCTCGTTTGGCGGTTACGGACTGGCGCTTGCGGCGTTGCCGCCTGTGGTTTTTGGCGCTATCGAATGCCCCCCAAACCAGTTCAGGTAACCACACGTTCGTTTAAGCCACGTCAGGCTAAGTTAGGTTAGGCGTCGTATTATTTCTATCGAGACACGCCGCATCAGGAAATCACAAATTCAAATCAGGTAGCTCAATATTGTAAAGTGTAAAGCATCGAAAACTTCGCCGCAAGATGGCATCACGCGCAATCCTAACCTCGTTTTTTGTTGCAGGTTGCTCAACTCCGCAAATTTGAAGAAGGCGGTGGCCTTGGCATTAGTTTAGAAGGCACCGTTGACGTGGAGGACGGACAGGAAGTGCGTCCTCACCACTACATTCGGTCAATTCTTCCGGGAGGCCCAGTAGGCACCAACGGACTACTCGAGTCAGGCGACGAGCTTCTGGAGGTGAACGGCAGACGGCTGCTAGGCATGAACCATGTCGAGGTGGTGACCATTCTCAAGGAGGTGCCCATGTCCGTCAGGATAGTTTGCGCGCGAAGAGTTGGTGATGCGCCTTATAGACTTATAGACACCTCCCAAGACAGAGCAGCATTTGCCACCAGAGTAAGTATGGCTGCCTTGTTTTCGGACTTCGCTCGTGTCAGCGGAACACTACATTTTGAACGTAGCGTTTCCAGGGTCGCCACATGATCTGGAAATCAAGAAAATCGTGGAAAATCAAGAAATATACATGGTATCAGATAAACCAGGGGGAAACTCGATTCGAATGAAAATGCTAGAGAAAATCGAAACGTTACAGTATGAAAAAAATAGGCTTTGCTTCTGTAAAATCGGAAATATCAGGGAAATTCGGGAAAAGCGTCTTTTGGGAATGTCAAGGAATTAAAAAATCGGAGTTTTGTGGCATCCCTGGGTCTCAATTTCACAGTCAATTTTAAATAAGTGAAATTTACGATCACGTGTGTTCTACCTTGGGCCACCAAACCGAGTGGAGAGATTTTCCACTTTAAAAAGAGCCTAGGTTTTTTTAAAAGAAAATTCTATTCACTCAAGCATAGCTTAAACCCAAAAAATTCACATAAACAAAAGCAAAAATATGCGTTTTCCTGTAAGAACAATGTATTATTTATCCCTGTTTATTTCAAAAATGAGTTCGGTGACTGTGTGTATTCTTGTAAGAAATGGATTGGGCACGTCCTAAAGAACAAGCCTAATTTCAAACGATTGTGATCACTCGACCTCGAGTCTACGACCTTAACCCATCACAGCCCAAATTATTTTGAGTGAAATTTAGCTTAAGAGAAATTTGAAGGATTTTTTTTTTCCACTAAAATACGAAATTTCAAGCTTTGAGAAATGCCTAAATTATTATATTTCAGGTTCCCAGAGGCGTGATATTTCTCATATTGTAACAATTCTGAATTGGAAAAATCCTCTAAAATCATTTTTTTCTGTTTCCGACCGACATCGCTGGGCGGTGGGTTAGACCAGGTTGAAGTGTAAATGCAATTTTCTCATCTGAGGGTGTGTTTTTGACTTGTTTTTCAGAGCTTATTGGGCGGTTCTCTCCAAAACCTAATACCCGCAACCGAACGGCTCGTGAAAGCGAAATCCGACGGTTCTCTCGCGTCCACAACGACTTCGGCGACCGCCACAGACGCAAGCTTGTCCAAGATGAAGTCCCGCTCGCTGGAGCCCTTGACAGGGCTCGCCATGTGGAGCTCAGAGCCCCATATCATCGAATTGACCAAAGGAGAGCGTGGACTAGGATTCTCCATCTTGGACTATCAGGTGAGACCTCAGGAAGAGCCACTTCGAAGATCCTATCATTTGTATCTTTAAGGTCGTAAATATCCGATCGGGGATCAACGGAATGACTCGCTCATCTTAAAAATATCCCGCAGCTACCTAAACTGACCTTGAAATCTTACGGAATTAGTTACACTGATCCCACAGATAAGTTTAGTACCCTAACATTGCGTCAAAAATTCGATCCCTCCAATGAAAAACCGATCAAGGGAAAGAGCGTGGTTTAAAAATCAATCAAATGAAAGAGTACGGTTCAAAAAACGATCAACTGTAATGTCTAAGAATAGCAGTTGGTCGCAAGGGGCGACAATTCTTGATATCTGGTGTACAAAAGGCCTTGATATCTGGCTGATATCCGCTTGATATCCTTGATTTCTGGCTGTTGGATTCGATCGGAACATGGCTGTTTTTCAGCGACTTTTCAATTTTATTTCTCTTTGACGACAGTCTACTGATATTGGGCTGTGTAAACCAGCACGTATTTTTGATATTCTGCTGAAATCTGTCAGATTAATTAGGTCATTTTTTTTCTTGATATCCGTTTAGACTTCTGATATCCGGTGTACAGATTTCCAGCAAGACGTTACCTCTTGGTTGATCGTTTTTTCGAATGAACGCTTTTACTTGATCGATTTTTGAAACTCGCATTTGTCCCTGATCGATTTTTAATTCCAGGGATCGTCGTCAATTAATGGAACTGTACAGAAATTTCATCGACAAATTTTACTGGAAGACGTTTTTTGATATGGTCAGATTCTTTCTTATGGCCGGTAGTAAACGAGTTCCGTCAGAAAAGTTACATATTATAGAATGAGGAAGTACTGAAAGTGCTTGGTTGATGGATTATTTTCAGTGTCAGCCTGTGAAAATTAAAATGGGTTACCTTAACCTGGTAGACCCGAAGCCGATATAGGTCAAAGTTGACCCGGGTCCAAGATGTAACTATTAAGAGGGTCAGTATCGCGACACTCATAAACATATCTGTCTTGGTAACTCTTAATCGTCGAGTCTCGTAAATTTTACTTATTACAGCTTCCTGGGGCGTCGAGTTTTTATACTATCATCGAACAATATCATGATGTGCTCTTCGTATAGTTCTGATGGGTCTCTCCTTGTTGAACTTGTGATGGGAAACAGCAGGAGTCCTGCTTCAAGGACCAGTTAAATATTTTTTTCTTGTCTGTTTCACACAATAATTCATACCAAGGTGCTCTCTCTTATGGGTCAGTGGCAGGAAAATTTAACTCTCATGTCGGAACTAAAATAATTATAACCTCGATTTCCCCCGTACATCCATTATATCGCAAGTGATCGATACAGCAAAATTCTGCTTCGAATTCCTAAAATATCATTGTAAGAAGCAATAATTTGTCACACCCTACATGTAACATGACCTTTTATTTATTTTATCATGTAGATCCATTACGTTTCTCTGTTAGGGAATATTACACAGCATACGTAGGAAGCGGATTAAATCTGGAGACAAACGTCTGAAATCTAATGGGAGGGCCTGGTAAAAGAGATATCTGCTCAACAGATTTCAGGATTTCATACCGAATAAGATGTAGGTAGTGGCAGAGTCTTTTATCTTTCATGAGTAGATTTTGATCTCTTCTCGCAAGAAAATATTTGTTTAAATCTCAACTTTCTGAGGCAAAGTGTTTGTACAGCATTTTAGACTACATACGACTATTTGCTAAACCTATCATTCTACTCTTGAAGTAATTGTTTCCTTTCATTGTATTGCTATAGTCCTCCTTTCATTTCTCTAAAATTTAGCAACCATGCCATAGCTCTTCGGCTCAGATTACCAGAATGTTTTAACATTTTGGGTTTTGCACCAACTTAAATATTTGTAAAGAACGTTTCGGTCTTGCTTACAAATAACCTTATTATTAAAAACGCCTTTTTTTAAAAATGATACAAAATCTATTACCCTTGCGTCGAATACCCAATTCGCCCCCGAAGGTGAGTCAGACCTTTTTTTCCCTCTGTTCTCTGTTTTGCACCCCATGTAAGACCGATATTTACGACCAATTATGCTAAAGGGTATCTAAATTACAATGTCGCCTTTGCAGAAGGTCGTTTACAAACGTTTTACACTTCTAGTCGTATTGTCACGTTATTTGTAATTGTGTTCACCTACGTCGTCTTGAAAATTATACTGAAACTTGCGTTCCAGTTTTCGCAATTTGGAGGCTATGGTTGTGCACCTGAGGTTGTTCCGATGCTTTGTGTCTCCGATTTAAGAATTTATGCGACCGTCACGTGCTGCTTGTGATTGCGATTTCGTGAAATGTATGTGTCGTGTTGATATCCCTGAATTTTTCATATGGCGAACACATGGACATGTATGAAAAGTCTGGTAGTCAAAGAGTTGAACAGATGTGGATGATTTCACAATTGCTGATTGGTTAATGAGTACAAGCTTTAGCCAATAAGATGACTGCATGGATTCTTGCTTCGACTTTGGCGGGTCTTCTGATTTTAGAAACATTAGGAACATAAAGATTGGATGAGTTATTGAAGCGTTAATACGGAATGGGAAAACTGCATCATGCTGCCTCTGAAGCCATCATAGTGTGGTTAAGCTGTCACAGGAGAACTCGTTTTTAATTTGCGTAAGATTCTTCGGTTTTATTTGAAATAAATTCTTTCGAATTTAAAGTTGTCGCACCCTTAAAAAATGTAAAATTTGTTTAAGTACTTATAACCGCTATCAATGCGCGAACTGACACTAGCTGTGATTTATTTTTCACACAAAAATAACCACATAAAACGTATATGACCTCGGAGAGTTGGTTTTGAATTTTGAGTTACAATTAGCTGCTTCAAAAAAAAAATTGTCAGCACCATATCTCAGTGTGGAACACATCTGATTTGCAATTGAACAACACGCTACATAATCTCCTAAAACCAAGATATAAAATCTCCCCCCAATACTTTCTCATCGGAGTTTTCATTCTTATTCCCTCATTGCTGTTTCCTTCTTTTGCTGTTCTCTTCCAATGACTTTTGAATTCTTATTTTGAACCTAAAAAAGTCTTATGTCTGGGTCTCGAAGAAGCGCGAATAAATATCTTTTTAAGTCTCGTCGTAGGTTTTTGAGTACCTACTTATGAAAAAGTTTAGGTCCTATGTCTTTTGGTTCTGGTGTATGACTATCATCTACTTTCATCATTGTATCCCTCGGTGGATGGCGACCTCAACTTAATCGAAGGATTTTGTTAAATAGTTTCTAGTTTGATTCAACTACTGCTGACTTAAGACTTTAGGGTGACTTTTGGCTAGCCTAGACCTACTGCTATTCCCTTTCATTCGGAAAAATCACCAATATTTCAATATACAATCTGCTTTCTATCAAATCGACAGTCCTCGAAAGACTATAAACATATAGTAAACTTCGCTAGAGAAAACGGTTCGTTCAAAACAGCCTTTTCAGCCTATAATATGCTTAATTCATTCTCCTTATTTTGTTAATGATGATTTTGAGTTAGAATTCCTCTTTATTAAATAAATAAAAAATAAAAAAAATAATATTTTTTAAATTTATTTTATTCATGATTTGTCTTATTTACATTTTTCTTTTGTGTAAATTCACAAGTTATAGTTTCATATTGTTTATGGTTAGAGGAACTCTGCTTAGATAGAGTGTCCTAATTTCGTCCTTCCTTCTCGGAAATTTCCAATTTTTAGTCTAAAAAATTATCACTGAAAATAGTGATAATCTTTCTCCAGTTTTATGGATTTTAGCCAAAAATTGGATGTTTATTTCTTTTAAGAAATACATAAATGTAAACGTATTTTTTGGAGAAGCCACCTCACTTTTAATCTCTTGTTAAAGCGTACTTCCGTACGGCAAATATCTCCCTACATCTTGTCATAAACTTATCTAATTCGAAGACTTCCAGATTTTAGCGTTTAAACGTGGTTATCTAAAACTCACGTAGGTACCGGATCGTCACCCTTGAAGATGCTATCATTCCCAGAAATTGTGGCATATCCCTTTGCATGCACGTACATCTAAGACAAAAAGTCGTTTGTAAAAACGCAACATGATACTTGGTTAAGGAATGAAAGCGCTTCTAACAAGGGAAGCGTAACTTAAAACATTAAGATTTGAACGGTGAAGGTCCTTTTTGTAAAGTTCTGTGGACTTGTAGCTGGAACCAATCCTTGAGTTTTTATGGATTATTCTTAATATGACAGTCGAAGGCCTGCGGTACCTATTAAGTACTCTTTCTCATTTATTTTTTATGCGGGGGGGACTCGGGAAGTATTTATGTTTTGAAGTTCAGTTAAACGCAATCCTATTCCGCTAGTTAATTTGAGAACTTACAAAATAATGCTTCAGCAAAATCAAAAAGTAATTTTTTTATCGAAAACGTTCGTTTAAACCGCCTCTCAAAACAAGAGCTTTTTTTTACCGTAAAATACTGATTATGAGCAGGCTTACTGATAGTCTTGGGGATGAGCTATACCCCCGTCACTCGAAACTAGGATAGTGTCCTAGTTTCGAAATGAATATTGAAATTTCTCCTACTATTGAAATGTGTGCTCATGGTGTTATGAATACCATTTTCTGCCTCTAAACTCAGTTGGTTAGTATTTCCTAACTTGATATCAACATGTACAGTCATGAACAAAAGCCGTTTACCTTAAATATGGCATCGGAAATTTCCTTACCTTTGCCAAAGCCCTTAATAGTCGAGCAAATGAAACTTATGCCTGCCATGTAGAGGCCCATTTTCCCGTATTGGGGCTTTCATGGCGGCCTCCATGGCAGGGTCACCGTTTGCGTCTCTCTACCTTTCAGGGCTCTAACTAGTGATTGAGGTCGATTTTGCAGGATAACCTAACCTGTTCTTGACATACATTTCAACCAAAAAGTCTCACGCCCTTGAATATCAATAAGCGAGTTTTAAACCTATTTCCTGCTGTACAATATCTTAATTCGTAGACATTCTACACTAAGCGATAAAAAGCTTTTTTGAAGTGTCCGGCTGGCCTTGACTTTGCGTGTTTCGGAGGGCGCCCCGCGGTGGCGCCATCTGCTGTATTTTCGAGCAATTAGGGCGGCGCTGTGAGCGGGCTCACATTACATTTGTCGGGCGCCGCGCCGCGGAGACCCCCAAAGCCGTTATTTATGTAACGGTCGATTGTTTTGCCACCCCAGCAATTTGAGCGCGAATCAAATGTGTGTTACGCCACGGGAAGCGTTGCGGAGAAAGTAATGGCCGCTGGACAGGAATTTATATCCGTTGAAAGCATTTTCAGGTGAAAGGCGCCAAGAGGGGTTGGATTTTTTTAACCTCGTGTTTCGTTTTGTCAAGTGTAGACCCGCGATGCTTAATACATAACCGATAAACTATAACTAATTGTAACAATGCCAAGCCTGGTGCCGCTTACTTCTCGGCGGTTGTATCTAGCGTCGAATAGCAAAATACTTCGTAAGTAAGTCCTTTGAAAACGGAAAAAATGGTTTTAGAATTATTTGAAGTGTTGTTTTAGTGTTTTCAGAAAGGCCATATTAGGCGATGCGTAACGTAATTTATATTTATCTTCAGTAAGTTTTCGTTTATTTTAATTTATCGTTGGTAGTGAGCGTTTGAAAGGGCGTGTTATTTCTTTTCTTCTTTTGTATTTTTCTTTTGAAGGGATGTTTTTTGTTCTGAAACGTATCGAAATCCTAATTTTTTTTGCTGGAAGTTGTGCTAATTTTTTAGGTTATCTTTTTTAATGTTAAAAAAATATTTCCTTGTGTCTTTTTTGGGGGGAATTTCCTTGCTCCAACTAATAATAATTCGGAATTTTGTCCAAGAAATGTGCAAATGTATCAATATTGCAAAAATCCAACAATTTCATCCCTAAGATCGTAAAATTAATTTTAAAAAGAATCGAATTTGTTAATAGAAGTGTCAATATCAGGTGAAAAGAAGGGACAGGTTCGAAGTATTTCATGCATATTTTGCGTCGAGGTTTATATGACTTATTCCATGCTTAAGGATGACTTACTTTTGATCTTGACTGTACTGTACAAGCCGTTCTGAAGAAGGTGGCTCCTATTCGGAGATGATTCTTAAGATGCAACTCGAGTTTGTAATTTAGAATCTGTGGGATGTTGCGAATGTTGCGATGGTTCTTCTCTTGAGGACAGCACTTTCCGCGAAGTTCTTGTTATTTACGTGTGCCGATTTGAGCGACCAGGTTAGGGGCATTAGTTTTGGAAGTTTCGCACTGGCCATGTTCGAACCTTTCCTTTATTATAAGTATCAAGTTAAAGCGAAAATTTTGAGATTGAATTTCCCCCGGGGCTGATATCAAAAACGCAGAAGTGATGCTTGAATGGGCTCTCGTTTTGCGTTTAATGGATCAGGAGAGGCGTTGTTAGCGACAAGGTGGTGGAAGTTCTCTGACGTGGAACTTCGAAACAGCTATTTTACCCATTTCACCGGAATCTCATCTCAAGTTTATACCCAACCAAACTTCGCCTAACCTAACTTCCCGCAAATTAACTTGACGTTGCTTTACCTAACTCTTCTTTGTTTCACGCAAAGTCAATTTACATTACCTAACCTTACTTTACGTAACTTCTTTATATCTTGTGATTTCTTTTATCATTCCTATACCTAAAGTAACCGCGCGTCTCGTAACTTTACCGCATCCACTTAACCAAGCATAACTTAACCTACGGTCACCTAAGCTAACTTATGATTTTCGCACATAGCGGACTTAAGGAATCGAAACCTCACGAGACAAACTTACTTAAACCTCAAGAAAACAACGCATTCTTAAGTAACCTCGTGAATTATTCCAACGCAAACTAATTAAACCCAACCAAACTCAAGCTATACCCCAGTGTAAATAACATTTTCACCTTTGATTTAATACACCTTAACCCTTTACCGCCCAGCGATGCCGTTAGGCAACAGAAAAAAATACTTTTGAGGATCTTTTCAGTTCAGTATTGTCTCAATGTAAAAGATATCACCCTAATTGAAAACCTTGAATTTTATAATTTCGGCATTTTAAAAAGCTTAAAATTGCGTATTTTAGTGAAAAAAATCCTTCCAATTTCTCTTATGCTAAATTTCACTCCAAAGGCTTCGGGCTGTAAAGGGTTAAATAACTAGACGTAACCTTAATCGTGTTATACGAACTAGAAAGATGTAAACCCAATTCCAGGGAAATACCCTCCTTTACAACGTAGAGTTCTCATCGGACGCGTTATATCCGAGTCGTGAACAAGTTCGCCTCAAATCTCTTCTAACTTAATTGATTCGGCGGTCACTGAAGGAAAGCAACATTAGTGGCCGTGATTTGTGGAAATCCCCTGTAAATTCTGGATGAACTTCGAACCCTCTTTGCTCTCCAGGAATACCGGAAGTTTGGGATTGTTGACTTGAAAACTTGTGCTTGCCTCTCAGAGTCTCTTTCAGATTGTTATTCGGAGAACAACCTCAGGTGCTTCAAGTGTTTGTCTCCCTCATGTAATAAAATGTATGTATATTGGAACTGCCATTACATTTTGAAATGTGACTGGAATAAATCACAGAACTCTGAAATGCTCTTGAAATGACATTCGATGTCATTTGTCTGGGAAACCCTGTGCCTTAAAGGGCGTTTAAATATGTAGAGAGCTTTGAAATAGAGAGCTGGAGATTTTCAGGAAGATGTATGACTGCATCATTTCAGCAGATGCCACGGATTAAACTGAGTTTAGGCAGTATGTGGCTCTCTATTTTTTTATGTCTCTCTAGCGTAAACCTCTAATTTATTGCTCCGTAATTGAAGGTACTCCAAATCGTGGCCTTTTTTTTTCTAAAGCTCTCTAAGCAAGGCTTTCTAAACGAGAATCTCTATGGCTACCAAATGGTAGTTCAAGAATCAAAATTTCAAGACTTGATATCCAGGCTTTTAGGCTCTCTAATGCAAGGCTCTCAAATTCGAATCTCTCGAATGCAAGGATCTTAAATTCAACAATCTTGAATTCACAGATCTTAAATTCAATGCTTGTCAATTTAAACCTTTTGAAGTGGAGGCTTTCTTTTAGAGAGCTTTTAATCGAAAGATTCTTCTATTTGAAGCTGCCCTGTTTGAGGTATTCCATTTTTGTAAAATCTCTGATTTTGTGCAGCAATTTGGAGCATACTCTAGATACTTTTAATGTTCAATCTCTCCTTCCTGGAAGAAGAAAAAACTTCGTCAAAGTACCGTTTTCAAAAATTATCTCAAGTTTTCGTTGAACAATCTGTCAACCTGTCTCATCCTAATTCGCTGATTTCTAATCCAGTTTCATATTTATTGAAAGACTAATTTCATAATTTGATATTCTTTGAAAAACCGTGGATTTTTTGTTTTCCTAAAAACAATCAATCAGTAAAAAACTAGCTTTTTCAAAAATTACATGGGGGAAAAGTTTTGAAACTTTTTTAAAGAAGAAATTCCGAAACACTTTCTGAGCGTCGAATAGAACGCTAAAAAAGACATCTTTTAGGTTATGAATTCGAAAAATGTTTTATCTATAACAAATCGTAAGGTACCTGTTATCCCAAAATTTCTTAACCCAAAAAATTGGAAGCATTGCGTGTGGTCTGAAAGTGACTATTTTATTGTTAAAAATTTTGGTCATTTTAAAACTAGAATTTATGGCGAATGTGAATTGGGCTGTTGATATCGCAAATATGAGGCGAGGTCGGCCATGAGAGCCCATAAATAATGCACCCATAATTAGGTCCCTCTCTTTTCCCCTCTCATCGCGTTTGATGGCGGGGGGGGGGGTGAATCGGTGAGAGGGAGAGTGAATTTTTGCTCAGTTTACCCCATTTCACTATGGCCTGTCTCACTCATTACACAATCTATCCCATTTCCTTGGTTTCGGGATCCTTGCGGATCTCAATTATACATCGAGCCCTTTAATCACATTGATTGGTGACTTACCTGCTCCCATGTAAAGAGCCGAATCCTTACCCGCGGACATTGAAATTTAACACATCAGGATACAATCAACAATCCATCAAAGATTTTGCCCTTTTTTCACTCTCTTTAAAAAACAGGTATTCATATAAAGACAGTTTTGAAAAAAAAATCCACTAAAGTGAAATACTATAACGCAGCCGTTAGGAAAAAAAAGGAAATGTCTGTTTTGGCGAAAGTCAAAATTTTCGGAATCGATTTCAAATGTTTAAGACATTTTATCAGCTTGACCTGAGACTTCATTGAGAAATCACTCATATATTAACCCTTTACAGCCTAAAGTATTTGGAGAGAAATTTAGCTTAAAAAAAATTGACTGGATTTTTTTACTAAAATACGCAATTTTAAGCTTTCAAAAATGCCTAAATTACATAATTTAAAGCTTCCAGAGGGGTGATATTTTTTAAATTGGGACAATACTGAACTGAAATGATCCTCAAAAATATTATTTTCTGTTGTCTAACGGCATCGCTGGGCGGTAAAGGCT
>Ga0058701_10004387_pt1 | contig 11442 bp, 9 predicted proteins | sample AgamicOrMae_FD_97039 | JGI IMG/M metagenome (GOLD analysis project Ga0058701, IMG submission 97039) | Agave microbial communities from Guanajuato, Mexico - Or.Ma.e | ecosystem: Host-associated > Plants > Phyllosphere > Phylloplane/Leaf | place: Guanajuato, Mexico | collected 2012-06-04 | reverse complement strand
TGTTTCGGTTGCCTATCCTCGATAGAGCGTAGTCTGATGGATCGCAGCGGGATTTGGGATCGCGTATAAATGTACTTGTGCCTCGCTCCGCTGGCGCTTCGCTATCGGCTTTAATACGAAAGGTAGAACACTAGAGGTATAAAGAGCAACCTTTCAAAATTACAGTGTAGCAGTAGAGCCGCTGCCTTAGCGCTGATCCCAAATCCCGCTGCGATCCATCAGACTGCGCTCCATCGAGGATAGGCAACCGAAACACACGCGTGTGTTGACGGTTGCAGGGGGGGTAGATTTATCTTTCCTCGATAGTACATCTTAGTGCTTGCAAGGAGAAAAATGAGGGAAAAAACCTTGCCTTGGGACGTTGGTACTCATACTTAGGCTGCGTTCTCCTATTTACATTACAGCCTACGAGATATACGAATACATTGACGTATTTACATAATATCCGTTTGAAGCAGCCAAGCAGACAGGGTGACTGGGTAGGCAACATGTCTGGCACGTAGGAGTTGCGTTTGCCTACAACTCGACAGGACAGGCGCGCTCACTAATTTTGAGGAGACTTTTATATTTTTTGCGTTGCACAGGTGGCAATGTTGGAGGAACGATTGGCAGCCCTGCAAGAGGCACATTCAAAACGGTGCGGGCGATGCTCGCCTCTGCTGAACCAGCTGCAACTTTTGGAACGTCGCCTAAATCAGCTCCTTGCTGAACGGAGGGACCAGCTACAGGATCTAGCTGCCATGAAGTACGTTGAGGGCTTTTCTCAGCACTTTTTGGTGTTCAACCTTTTTTTGGTGCTGTAATTTTAATATTTACGCAGGCAAGAAGCTCTCCAAGCTGCTATTTCGGAAAAAGACGCACATTTGGCGTTGCTGGAGTTGTCGGGATTGAAAACGGAAGCACAAGCCGAGGGAGCAGAAAGGTTGAGAGCCGACAGGCAGCGATTGCGAGCACGATTGCAACTCGAGGTAAGAAGAATCAGCGGCATTTAACGCCCGGAATTCCAAGGCTTTTTGCAGAGGGCCTCCGAAGAGCCCTGAAAAGTAGAGAGGTGTAAATGAAATCCATCCCTAGATCGAGAATCCATAGCCAGTCCATGCATGTATATCCATAAAAACCCATTGATATCCAAAGGGGTATCCATAAAAGCATGGATAATTGAAGACTGATATCCATACATGGATATTTCTGTTCTACGGATATCAATTTTAGAATGTCCTTGCATGGATATCCCTGCTTGAATATCAATGTGGATATCCACACTTGTATGGAGAATTAAAGACTGACTTCCAAAAGTTATGGATATCCATATGGATAACCATGGATTTTGGGAAATCCACGTATGAATATGCTATGGATTCTCGGACAAGGGATGGCCGCCATGATGAGCCATTTCATGGTAGCTCCTATGGCAGGGGTCACCATTTTCGCCTTTTTGCCTTCCCGGGCGCTCTAGGCCTTCGTTGCCTCGCATTTAAGTTACTCTACTCGAATACAAAGACAGCGTATCTTGCTAATTTCTACGAAAAGGCGAGAGAAGCCTCATAGGAAAGAGATCTGATGAAATTGTTTGTGTTTTGTAGAGCGAACGCAGCGTCCGCCTTATCCAAGAAACTTCCTTGCCTCTGGAAGCATCCGTGGATGTCATTTTGTCTCGTCTAGAGGAGAACGAGAAATCGTTCGACATAAGTGGCGAACAAGAGGAAAAATGCGACACGAGTGGAAGCGACGAGTCCCAAGTAATTGAAGAGGTAATTAGAGGAAACAGAATTTCAGCAAATTATTTACAGTCGCACAGCTGATTTGCCCTGTCTTTGTTTAGGTAGGCAGTCTGGTCAACTCGCCATCCAAAGAAAACAGGAAAATTATTCCCTAATATAAACGCTGCGTGATACAGGCTTTCCTGACGCTAACACATGTTCTCTTGAGAGTGGAGATAATTTACCTTTAGTCAACTTAGCAACTTTTATCCGTTTCGCGGTTAAAGTGCCTTCTCTTACTTGAGCTCGGTTGTAAGACCGTTCAAATACTTTTCGCGTTTTGAGCTTATCAAAACTCGATTAGAGCCGTAAGGCTGTCCTCGCGCCTTACTTTAAGGCGCTTCTCTTTGTCCTTGATTGATCTTAACAGATGCAGTGCTGACTAATTATTATTTTTCAATTTAAAAAGTGTATCAAATCAAACTGTGTGGATCGGATGTGTCTGGACCGAGCAGTAGATTTATCCCTCTGTTATCGTTGTGTAAGTGGCCCATAAGATAAAGAAAATGTAAACAAATTAGATTCTCGTTTTGAGCTTGTCTTGATGAGGTACAAAGGTATTCCTGATTATTTTACTCATTGGCGTTGTGTTACATTTCACATGGGTCCAGTCCTGTGGACCCATTAAAATGTTCGATATTAAGTAGGTGTAATTTAAGGATGAAGTAGGCCGGGAAAACCAGTATATTTGGCTCGAAATTAACTTCCCTGTTTGACTACATTTTTGTGTTCATTTTTTCGTTAAATAATCGCAAAAAGTCAAAAAGCTTTATTATGGAAGTTAATTTTGGACTCCCTGCGCTTCATATTTCTAGTTAAATCGTGAAAAGCGCCTTTGTTAAGACTAAGCCGCTTTTAAATTATACAATCAGTACGTAAATTTACGTATTTACATTCCTTTGTTTTGGTTGTCTAAAGTTCTCATACTCAGCACGAATGGGGCTTCTCACTTAAAGTTGGCAATTTTAGTCAGAAGCCAGTGAAATTATCACTGTCACAGTGAGCTTGCATCGGAGTTCGTTTGTATCATCTCTAATAGTACCCATTCGTTTTCCTAATAAATTACTGCGCACACTAAAACTTAAGTAAAACATTATTAATTTTTATATGTCGAAGTTTAACCCGCATGTGCCCACGGTCGAGACTCTTTTAAACGATTATACAAAATCAGCGACAGTGAACACATGGGTTTGCTTTTCTCGTTTATAACCCGCAGACAATTATGAAAAGGCCTATATTTTTTTCTAGACCATATCGGTCCCAAAAAAATTGGGACTGAAAAAAAAATATAAGAAAGAAAATAACTGCTTCTGTCAAAAAATTGTAATTTATATATTGGACATTTACGGGCTATGAAAACTATCTCTGCATAGCTGATCACGGTGGTCGGTTTAGGGGATTTTCGATTTTTTCTTCTTTTTTTTAAGGAGATAACCGCTATGTTGAAAGAGTATGAGTATCGATATTTTTCAGGCGTGTGCATATCGTGTAGCAGTTTTGTTAGCACAAACTTAGATTCTATACCCTGCTTTTTAACAACCAATGAGTGACTGGGTGTTAGAGACTCTCTAACAGAGAGTCTAGAGCTCTCGGACTAGACGCGCGGCCAGTCTCAGACTTGCCTCGACAATAAACTATTTATCAACACTGGACCGCCGTCTTCCAATTGTTGTTGACAATTGTATTGGCATGTCATGGCAATTTGCATTTCCCGCCGCACAGCGACGGCGATCCTGCCATTTCAATGCTGAGGCTGCTCCATGTGTTGTTGTGAATTACGTTCTTGGAAATTTGATGTGCTTGTCTTCAATCAAAGTGATGATGTTAACTCACATTGATCGTACTAGCAGTCTCAAAAGTCTTGACCGCTCCAATTTTTTCAAACCTCTGTAGCTTTGGAACGGAACAAAGCTGTAGCTTTGGAACGGCTGAGATCAAATTGATAGATCTCTTAAAGATCTGGAGATTTTATGTCTGGCTTTTCTGACGTCTCTCTCTCCCTTTCAAAGTTACGGCGGTTTGAAAAAATTGAAGCGGTGAATACTTTTGAGACTGCTAGTACAAAGGAAACCGCCTGCCACCTGTACTGTACGAGTCAAGTTATCCCTTATTTTTGCTATAGATTAGACTGACGTAACATGAGTGAATATTTTTAAGTATTCTCGTTATCACTGCCTTGCCGATTATGAGTCGGGAGCGTTCCTTTTCAGAGGACATAGTGTAACGTGTGCGCTGTGGTGCAGAAACAGGAAACAGTTCATTCAAGTTGGCATACCAATCTTTCCGTCTCGGCCACTTCTTGCCTATTTCTCTGCTGCTTCCCCGCTCTTTTAGTGTCACCACCTTTGAGGGGGCGGGTAGATAAAGAGAGCTCGTTGAGGCAGGCTTCGAATTCCCTAGTCATTTTCACCTTTTACTTTTTTTTTCCTCTATCGACGAGCACTGTCCACCGTATTGCATTAGCACCGCAAGAGGGCGATTGCTTTCTACAATGCGAAAGTTTTACAAGGCAGTTACATGGTCTAATTTACACGTACTCCGGATGGGTTTTCCAACCGGATTTTCCCTTTTCTCATATTTCCTCATTAATCCCACCGAACTTATTGACTGCTTCTTGACTCCTACGACAGCTTTTAACTGAACGTTGTTTCACGTAGAAAATCCGGTTTCAACTCCGGTTATTATCTTCTTTTTCTTCTGGTTCTCCAAAAAGTCCACGAGATGTAATCTAAGAATGTGATCGATCAATTAGTCTCTGGTTTGAGCATGCACATTAGCACATCCAGATCGCTGTGTTTAAAATGACATATACCGGTCTTTAGCAAATTGACACCCGCTTCCATTGGAATGCACGTGCTCAAAAATTGTCATATAGGTTTTAGCACAAATTGATCAATGGCGGGCGATTCCTTTCAAAGACCTTTGGGGTACTGCAAAACGCATCTCCATAGTAGAGATTATGAAAAATCGACTTCCTGTGAGTTAGTTCTACTTTGTTGCTGTTTCACTTATTTTCCTTTTTATTGTCAGACAAACTTGTAAATTTTTCAAGGACAAGATTAGTGTTCAGTTTTGTTATTTTTTATAGTGAACAATTCGTTTAGCAATACTATAGAAAAACGAGAAAAACTGTAGTGGACTCGTAAGTACTTCTTTTTTTTGTGTGTCGTTACAGACTTACAAGAGTATGCCCTTACAAAATACGTAAGCTCGTTTTGCCAAAAAAAAAATCAAAAGTCAGTGCGTTTGGGACCATTAAACCTTCATAATTTGTTTGTTTCTAAATTTCTGCTCGGCTTCTTTCTACCAGAGCAGCCGTTTTTGTATTTGTCAATGATTTTTTTCTTTGTTTTTTTTTTTTATATTTAGACTTCTCAGTGAAAGCGGATGTCGGAGTTGTTGATTGTACCATAACCCCCGAATGAGCCTTCCTCGTCCCTCCCCACATTTCTACCATTTTGCCTTGCTAGCCTGTAATATCGCGAGCGAGTGCGCTAGCGAGCACCTTTTGAAATCTTTACTGGAACGGGAGTACCCTCGATTCTTGCATGCATTGATATCAAGCCTTTATTCCTATACTTCTTCCTAAACTATTTCTACCATTACCAGATGCAGTATACTATTTAAAATATTGCTGTGCTTAAATGTCTTGATGACGCCGTTGCTAATTTTACTTGAGCATAATTTGATGACCTGTTAGATGAAAGTTGATTCTTACTCTTACAGAGTACGTGTCTCTAACGGAAACTGCTATTGGCTGTAAACAATGCGATAACTGTGGCATTGGGTACAAGGTACTAGTAGTACCTCGGATTCTTACTCTTACAGAGTACGTGTCTCTAACGGAAACCGCTATTGGCTGTAAACAATGCGATAACTGTGGCATTGGGTACAAGGTACTAGTAGTACCTCGGATTGGAGCCCTCTAGCCTGTTTGTCCCGTGCAAAAATGCTTCGTATACGAACCGTTGTATGAAAGAGTTATACGGCACCGTATACGGTGTCGTAAACGGTGTTGTATATATATACAAAAAACCGTATATCCGTATAGGGCTCGTATACGTTCCGTATAACGGTTCGTATACGAAGCCTTTTTTCACGGGGTCTTAAAGATAACTTGCTTTGATCGTCTTAATCAATAGGGAATTGACTGCTTGGCAATTTTCGCCCGCGCCACATTGATTTTTGTAGCACATTTTTAAGGTTTCGCAAAAGACTCGTGCAATAACAAATTAACTACCGTTTAAGGCTGACGCGCTAGATCGTTACTGTCTGTTCATATTTCCTTATTCTCGTCGAAGTACTGTTCACGGGTGTGACGCGCAATTTTTGGTCTTTGTGGGGCGATTGATATATTTTAAGAGTAAACCATGTTAATTACATCTGCGACTGATTAAGGTGGCATTTGTGTTGTTGCTTCTGCTAATCTCGGAGTCATCCTGTACGATATGGAATGTACCGCGAAGACTCCAAATTCACGTCATCCGATTTGCTCGACTGAGTATTTCATTTTCTCACGGAGTACCGGTATGAGAAATCCAATGTCATTGCACGACGCCTGCACTCTGCTGCATAGGCAATGCAAATTCGTCAGAGTCGTGCGTTTTGCCTATGTCCGAAAGAGTTCTCTCTCTCTCTCTATCTCTATCTCTCTCGCTGTCTAGCCAACCCAAGCCGCAATTCTATGGACACGGGATTTCTCATGCAGCGTTAAGACTGCGATCATGAAACCCTTAAACTAATCGCGAGGCTCCGGTAATTTCTAGAAGGCATGCTAACGCGCCGAAACCAATTTGAGCTGTTAATAATCTGGATGTACCGTTCTTTAAGTGCGCTCACATTTTTTTGCAAGAAACACAAAACCTAAACACGATTTATAGCCTGAACAAAATGAACACATTACGCTCACCGCATGCCCCTGCTTAATCCCAAATATTGGCAGACTTTCAGCCGTAACCTGCAGTTTTTACGAAGAGACCTTTTTTTATTGCGGAAAAGCCCTCTCGACGTGGACTTGTAACTCTGAGCTGAATTCTGCCATTAACTGCTTTGACCAATGGAAAAGTGTACAAAATGACGACTATTGTGAGAGTATTTTTTTTTATTATAATTATTATTTTTGTGTATGTTCATGACGATTGTCTCACCTGTTTGTCAAAAATGAGGAGTTTCTTTCGAAAACATGGTTACATGTGTAAATTATTGCTATTTTTTTTCAAATACGAAGTAACCGCTTGGCGAGGACATCTAGTGTAAATATTTTAGAATTTCATAATTTTAAACTGTCTCTTTTTTATCAAAATACCTCCCACGTTTTCATTTTCACACAGTTAGTTTTTGTGTTTGTTTGTATTTTATGACAGACCATGTGCTCTTTAGAGAGCGGATGCCAATGGTACTTTGAAACTTTATAAGTCTCGGTCGTTCTTGGTGGAGAAAGCACGCGTGATATTTATTCCGGGCAGACTACAAGCTGCATAGAGGCAAGAGCATCCGTCTTTGTGCGTGTCTGTCGAGTCATTTTGTGCTGGTGCCTCGCTGGATAGAACTAAAACAGTCAATTATATACTCATTCAGTTTCTCTACCGTATTCATAATTTGTTTTTACTGTCCGAATCCTTCTGGCTTCTGGCCAGCTTCTGTTGACTCCTGCACATATATTTCTGTGCCTAAAGTTAAAAAAAGGAGGAAAACCATGGGCGAAATTTTCGCAAACCAATGAGAGCTCTCTGGCTGAATGCAGTCTCCAAATTAGGACTACGCCGAGTTGATGTACTAATTTACTCTTCGAAATCGTCATATAATGATTATCACCCCCTCCCCCTTTTTTTCTCGGTAAGAAATATTTTTTATTTCAACTAGTCGGGTGTTTCACGGGGCGGACTTTTCTCATTGTTTTGAAAAGAATTGTGAACTGGAAATGATTGCGATCGAGCCCGCGAAGATGAGCAATCACTTCGGTTTTAATCACAAAGATTGAATGCGAGAGAGCTGATAAATTCTGCCATATACTGACAGAGCTGCAATAGATCTCCCCTTGGCTTCGTAACCCTGAGTTCAGCGTTGCGCTCTTACAGTATTACTATAAACGAGACTTTCCTACTCTAAACTTTAGCATCGCTTGCCCTGTGTACGTGAACATGACCATGTTGTACACGAACATGTTGTACATGGCGTAAATTTATTTGTACATAAGTGTACATTGTGTTGCTGAGTTGCAGCATAGGTGAACGTGGAATCCATGACACCGTTGCACCTACATATCTCCAATACTCTTTATTTTCTGTGATATTGGAATAGAATTCCGACGTGTTTGTTTTTATTATGATCAAGAATTGTTATAAGGTCACAATAGCGTCAGTGTTTAGCTTTTAGTTGTCTTAAGACACATAGACAATAGTCGATAGCATGCTTAACAAGGTAATGTGTTTGTTTTCCTTTTTCTTTTTCATTGAACCAAGATCATTTTTAAGTCCAAGTTACATGACCAATGTGTTGAAAGAATCATGTATGGGTGTGCAAAACAACAGTGCTGGGTCGTTTGTTGTGAAAACGAAATCAATAAAGACATGTTGTTGATACAATTGTGATTGTATATTTATTCTTATTACCTCGTCGCGGCCAGCCAGCAAACATAAGTTTACCTATCGATCCGGCAAAAATGAATCCCTAATAAGGAACCTTAAAGTTGCTGATTCAGTGTGCTTCAGCTGGCGGGACATGTGCCCGGAAGTAAAGTACCGGTACCCCAGGAATGTTATGAGAGTATATAGAATCCTCATGGAGGGATCGATACAGTTTAAGAAATTAATGTAGTTCTTATGAAAATTATCCCGATTGGGATACTTCGTGCGCAGTTCGGTGCGCTAGCGGGAGTACGTACATGCATGAGATGCGGTGCGTTACTTTCAAAAGTCTCGCGCCAAATGGTAACCTAACCCTACCGAACAAAGGTAACTTTATTGTGACAATTCATTTCAAATTTACTTTAAAGCCTTCTGTTGAACTTTCATAATGAGTATAGTTGGAAGTTTCTCTTCAGAAACCGTAATAGAAACTTTATATGGGTATCTTTAATTGTTTTCTTTTATCTGAAATGTTTTTATTGTCATGTTGGCTACATTGTCTTTCCCTCACTTTCTCAGGATTTACGTTTACGCTTTTGTAGGTTATGCGAAGTCGTTTCACCGATTGGTAATTTGTTGGAATGTTCAATTTTGTGCTCGTGTTCAGGTTTTAATGATGACGGCTTTGAAAGACGCAAGAAACGCTAGAAAGGCGTCGCCTCAAAGCAAATCTCTTACTGCTGAAGAAAGGTATTTCATTGTACACTAATGCTTTTCAACAGACCAGTAGCTTTCCAATTCATTTTTTTCTGATTGTTATTCGATGCTACCTGTAAATAAACGGAATAATTGAGCCTTGATCGTTTATGTGCAGTTTACATTGGTGGTATGTGTTCGCCGGCGTCCTTATCCTCACCGTAGCCACTCGATTTTACAATGTCTCTGAACCCGATCACGTTTGGTAAGAAAAAAAATTCGTTTTATTGATTTCCAATTGAAGTCCTCAGTTATTTGTAAGATTCCATAAATTCTGATACTGACATTTTGAACTTTACTTTCAGCTGGGATGAAACCCATTTTGGTAAGATGGGAAGTTGGTATATCAACAGGACATTCTTCTTTGATGTTCATCCTCCATTGGGAAAGGTAAGCTTTTCTTTCGCACAAATTGACAAGAACGCATTTGTATAGGGAGACTTCAACGCACGTAATCCAACCTGATGCATTTTAAATGGACCAATCTGTAAGTGGACGACAAAATTTGTGCAAATAACCACATCAGACCATTTTAATTGTTATAGGAAGGGTTAAAGAGCAAAGTAATACCTGGAAGAGTGAGTAGTTACTAGCTTAGCTTCAGGATGATTCCTCATCTCATATATTTCAACTTTTCAGATGTTGATAGGATTGTCAGGATATCTCACAGGATATGATGGAACATTTCCATTCACAGCACCAGGGGATAAGTACAATGAAACAAACTACATAGGAATGAGGATGGTAAGTTTTATACCGTTATTTACATTTGAAGAATTGCCTCTTGAGCCCATGAGGACAAAAATTGCTGATGGCCTAGTTTTTAAACTGACCAAATGACCCGAAAGTTTTCAATCTGAGGCACTCCATTACTGGAGTTAGAGCTATGATGAGACTGGTGATCTTGAGTCTGAGATTTGAGGTATGTCTGCAAAGATATACCTCTCTCTATGATTCGGTCACCTCTGATGCTTTTTCCGACACTTTTTGGTGCTGTTTGACAAGCCAGTGGCCACATATTTAGTAAGTGCCTTATTTCTTATTTTTATGCAGTTCTGCACAGCCCTAGGAGCAGCAATAGTCCCATTTTCCTACATCACAGTTTGGGAAATGACAGAATCCCTTACAGCAGCTGGTCTTGCGGCAGCTTTCATTATCTTTGGTAAGTACCTTTCTGTTATTATTGAATGATGAAGGTCATGTTTCCATCTTTTCTTAATTTACCCATCATTTTTCAGATGTTGGTATTTTGACCCTGACTCAGTACATTTTATTAGATCCTATTTTACTGTTTTTTGTGATGGGGTCAGTGATGGGAATTGAAAAGTTCCATTCCTGCAGAAATCAGTAAGTTTTGCATTAATATTCAGTGAGTTTGAACTCAATACATGCACAAGTTCTGAGTGAACAGGTTTTTTTTTCTTCTGGATATTAGCTTAACTAATCTAGCGCTTTATATTCTTATTTCTCAGGGCTTTTTCAGTGAAATGGTGGTGCTGGCTGTCATTTACTGGCATCATGTTAGCAAGTGCTTCCAGTGTCAAGTTTGTGGGTCTTTTTGTTGTCCTCTATGTAGGATTACGGACTGCTGCTCAGCTGTGGGATATTCTTGGTGATATAAGCAAGCCTTTTGTAAGTATTACAGACAATGAAGGAGCTTTGCATGAATTGAAAACTTTAGTAGGTGGTTCACAATGGTATGATGTATGCATAGTGCCGGTAACAAAATTTGCCTGAAATGATTATGATTTTTTTTTTTCAAGAACTACACCATCAAACACTTCGTGGCTCGAGTCCTGTGTTTAATTATTTTACCCATATTTTTGTATATGGTATACTTTTATATTCATCTAAAAGTACTTAACCGAAGGTAAGTTAAAAGCATCTTTTAAAAAGGGCATGTTTGATCATTTCAGTAATTTAAACTTTATGTTCTCAGTGGAAGTGGGGATGGATTCTACAGTTCAGCTTTTCAGGCTCAACTAGAAGGAAATGAATTACATGGAGCTGTAATGGTTAAAGGTTAGCAAAATTTTCTAAAGGAAAATTTTTGACTTCTATCTTTTAAGCCAGCTCAATTTTTGCTTTTTCATGGATGCTCTCTCTCCTACCCAATAAAATGTCAGACCTCTAAAGTACACTCATCCCCTTAGCAAAAATTAAGATGTCCATCTTTACCACAAATAGTAGAGCTGAAGCACAAGTATTGACGCATTCCGCAATAGCTCCTCAGCACCAAATACACTGCTCAAAAAAATTAAAGCACCACTTTTTTCGACCGTCTGTAAAACTAAGAAAAAAATATCGTAGAAGCTTGAAATTTTAGGAGGACGTGCGTATGAATGTCTACTAAGCATACA
>Ga0058701_10004386_pt1 | contig 11444 bp, 7 predicted proteins | sample AgamicOrMae_FD_97039 | JGI IMG/M metagenome (GOLD analysis project Ga0058701, IMG submission 97039) | Agave microbial communities from Guanajuato, Mexico - Or.Ma.e | ecosystem: Host-associated > Plants > Phyllosphere > Phylloplane/Leaf | place: Guanajuato, Mexico | collected 2012-06-04 | reverse complement strand
TACGACGCACTATGAGATTTTGGCTTACTTTTAGTAAGTCTTTAGACTCACAAAAAATAAAATAAAAAATGAGTGAGTTATTTTAGTTTAGAGGGTTTTGGGTTAGTGGGGATGATACTATTTTTCCGTAGAACGATTCGGTGTTAAGGAAATCGAAGACAGCTTTGAAGCAGGAAAATCGGAATAGGTGTTCTTTTTCGGTAATTAAATACGTTCCCTCCCGCTGCGTAACGTCAACACATGAGCTTTGGTCCTTGTTCACTCGCGTGTTTTATGATTTTGTGCCAATTTGAACATAAACTGTTTGTTCTGCGCTGCGAAGTTGTTGCGAATGTAGCGTGATGCTTTCGTTGGCTCAGCTAATTAACTTTGAAAGGACTGATAGCACGGAATATCAGTTCGCCCCACTATTTAGCAAGTTTGTTGTCTCGAAGTATAAAGGCCAAGGGCAGTTTTCGTTGGGATAAAATTAGCGAAGTGACTTCCTACCTGCGCCTGTCTCTACCGTGCAACAAAGATATCATGAATCTTATCATTGGTTATTTTATGGCCGTAAAAGACGGAAAGAACTTGCATTCCATTGATGTTTCTTCACAAAATCGCGTATACAATTAGCAAATAGGCTATTCGTCTACTACAAATTGACACGCGAAAGATAAAAAAGATGACGCACTCGAATTTCAAAGGTGACATTTTCTGTCTGTTGTCTTGTCCTCCGTCGTCGCCAGCCTTAACGCGAAGCGGTAGTGGAGAGCACAGGGCATCCAAGCCAAATGCCCTGAGCATCCATAACCCAACCTATAACCTATATCGCCAAGCCTGATGCCGCTTACCTCAGCGGCTGGATACTGCCTCCAAGAAGTTAGCGGCTTAATGATTGCAGACAGATGAGCGGAGTGAAGTAAAGGGCACCTGAACGAACTTATACTCACACTGTAAAAAGAGAATGTTAAATTCAGATGCAACAAAAAACGAGCAGAAAACATTGCACTTTTTTTTACGCCATAGGTCGTAGGCTTTTTTGTTCTGCATTATGCACGAAATTTGAAAAAAAATCGTACAGAGAGCAACGAAGTTGCCATAAGGATAATGTATCGCAAAAAAATACGGACGGAGCGAATGCAATAGGCTTGTCTAAAGACTCGCGCCTAACGAATAACTGATCTGGAATGAATCTCACTCCAATTATTCACTGAATTTCAGACATCTGTTTTATGTACTAATTTTAAGAACGATATAATTAAAGTTCAGTGAATAATTGGACTGAAATTTTTTTCAGACCAGTGAATGGACTTTTGTTGCATTTGAATTTAAGATTCTCTTTTTACATTGTACCTTAAATGCTTGTATTACTCGTTAGTTGTCATAATGCAGCTTCCAAGAAATTAAACAGTGGATTGGTTTACCATGCGATTAGGCTTCGGACTTGACCTTTGCAAGCTCCGAAGTCGCTGCAGGGACGACCTGTTTTTCGCTGGCTGACTTCTAAAACTGAACTAGATTTACGGCTCGTGAAATTCGAGCCGAAGTTTGTGGCGTGAACTCGGCAAGTTCCAGGCCTGTACTGTCTTTGGCCAGGTAAAAACCACATGCCTCAGCCAGAAACATTTTTAAAATTAAGGGAAGAAATGCCTTTGAAAACGAGTTTTTAGTATTTTACATCAAAGGCCACATTTTATCCGTGTCTGCGGCGCAAGTTCGGTTATAAAGCAGTTAAAATATGCTCCTGAAAGAGAACAAAAATAACACAGCCGCTTTTACAGAGAGATGGGATGAAATTAAAGCCTGCCCTTTTAACAGAGGGCGGCCGGCAAGTTGGATGACGCACGGGGAAAACTCGCCCAATTCTCTCAGGCGAATCTCCACCAAGATTAATCCCGAAACTAAGTTCATTTAACAGACCTAAAAAATACCTCACTCACATGTAGCCTTTGAGCAAGAGCGAACTGCCCTCAAAGGACCCAGCCTATTTCGGAACAATAATAAGTCTCGCCGACGAGGATACCGCGTTAGTTTCCATGCAAGTCGGCCGTCGCACAGAAAGTTTAGAAGAAAGTTTCTTTTTAGACATTCAAGCAATTCGTACTCCATTCCTGGTCGAAGGATGACATCGACAGAAGCAAGAGTTTTAGTACATCAGATAATCGTAGCAGAGTTGCGGAGGTTTTCTTCTTTCGAACAGAGCCACTTCTCTCATCACAGTTTTATTTTTAATATCGCCGAAGCAGTGTTTGACTTTTAAGATATTCTGACGCGTCGATCGTTTTGTGTGGTGATTTTAACGAAGACCTTGACTTTAGAAATACCGCAGAGACCCCGTAAAAGAGGACGTGACGCCGCGGTCGTTTCACAAGCCGTGATTTTTAGCAAGGCGCTTTAGAGAGCAGGCTCTCAAGAGCAAGGCTCTGAAGAGCAGGCTCTAAAGAGCAGGCGTAAGGAGTGGATAATGGCTTTAAGAAGCAAGAGCGCAGTTTCAAACCACCGCTTAAGCGATCATAGCTTGAGGGAAATAGTTTTATGAATTCGATCTTATTGTGTTGGCGACACTGAATACTGAAGCGTAGCTTCGTGTTTTTGTTGATGATTTATTCGGTCGAGTTATTATTATGTCCTGTGTAAACTTCCTGTATAGTTTCTTCCATATCCTTACGATTTATGAAGCCAGTCGTCATGAATCCTGATTGCTGGCAGGGATTCGATTTTCAAAGGCCCCCCGCCGCTTGTCCTGATCCTGATAATCGTTTTGGCGGACGTAGGTGGCTTACTTGTGTGAAAATAGTGCGGTCAATTAATGTCATTGCCAGAAAAGCTCTGCGCACAAAACCCAAGTTACGTTACCGAGGAAAAATTGGGCTCCTTAAATTAGTGCACGGGGAAAAGGACCCATTACGTACTATTGTTCGTTAATGTGGTCAGCTCGGATGGGCGGAACTTTTGCTGTTTGAGCGTTCAGCCGACGGTGCATTCAATCGCTGCGACTGGCAAACAAGCATGGACACACCGTCCGCTGCGAGGAGCTTCGCCCTGGAGGGGAAAGAGGGCGCTAGCTGCGGTATACGGCCGCCGTGCGGCTAAATTCCAATCGAAACTCATGACATAAGTTCCGACCTACCAGAACCCGTCGTAACAACTAAAACGGTCTAAAACAGAAACGATGTTCAATTTTCGTCTTCGCTAGTTTTCTCAGCAAGTAGCCGCGTTCGAGGCTTTGGTATGCAACTGCTAACAATCATGTCAATCCCTTAAACGTTCATTGCTATGATTGGTCGATTCTTGCGCCGAATCAGGAGTTTGATAGGATCCAGAAACCCTTCGCACATTCCATGCATAAATGTTTCGGCAGCGGATGCTTCACACAGTCGCGACTTGAGTGCGACTCTGCGTTAGTGGCGCGACGTCTCCGGTTCGGTCGCTGAGAGAGGGCGGTAGGGGAGAGGCGACTCGCGGCGGTGGCGCGTCCGAGCGGCGCGACGCCATGCAGTGGCGCCACGCAGCGGCCAAATCGCGCAGCTGCCTTTACCATGTAAATCCGCATCCCGTCGCATAGCTGGTGTCGGATCCAGCGGGCATTCACAGCATTACGACACCGCTCATATTTATCTCATCGGCCACTTAAAATGAAGCCCCTCTGCGAGAGACGCCGGAAATTAACGCTTTTGTTGCGGGAGGGTTTTAAATGAAATTTGATGGGTTTCTGTTGTCATATGAATAGCGGATGATACAGTGTAGTGCTGGGATGTTTTGATTTATAGCGAGGGGACTGGTTTCGGGTGAGAAGTCTTGGGAGTATATTCATCATGGTTAGTCGCAGCGCAGCACGGCGTTGAACTTCTGCGCCAGGAGACTCCTCTGCGAACTGTACTGGAAAACGAAACCAAGGTTTCTACGACGTCTAAAAGTGCCATTGATATTACAAACTGTCGCGTCGATTATTGGTGAAAATCCATGGAACAAGAATCCATAGCAAGTCCATGCATGGATATCCTTAGAATCCATGGATATCCAAATTGTTATTCATAAAGGCATGGATATCCAAATGCATATACATAAATCATGGATATCCAAATAGATATATCCATAAAAGCATAGATATCCAATGGATATCTAAAGAGCATGGATAATTGAAGGCTGATATCCATAAAAACGTGAATATCTATCTACGGATATCCATTACAGATTGTCCTTGCATGGATATCAATGTTGTATGGATAATTGAAGTCATAAAAAATCATGGAAATCCATATGGATAACCGTAAATTTTTGGGAATCCATGTATGAATAAGCTATGGATTCTCGGACGAGGGAATTAGAAGTTGCGGAAAAAAAAGACAATTTTAGGCTTTGTCAAGAGACGAAATTTTCAGTGAATACAAAATTGAATCCAAGTAGTTGAAATGATTCAATATTTTGCGATTCAGTAGGGTTCCCGGGTAATATCTGCATCTTCAATCAGAAAAGTGTCAAAATATTGATCGCGGGCGATGACAGCTGTAAACTTGTTTTCAAAGGAAATGTTATTACGCTGGTTGAACGGCAGAGAGCAGACAGCAGCGGTGAAGGAGTGGGGCGGTGACCCTCTTCGTATTCTCAAATTCTTTCTTTAACACGGAGGAGGCGGTGTTTCCGCTACGTGCTCTGCGAACAACAAGAACGATTCTTATTTCCTTCGCAAGCGGGTCATGTCGCAGCCTGCCTGTCAAACTGAATTCTGTTTAAAAACGTCTCCCCACAAAAAAAAAAGAAAACTTCTTTTGAACGTTCAGTTCAGATGGACTCAATACTTTTGGGGGGAAATCGTTTCTTCTTAAGGACTAATAGAAGGAAGTTCCCGAGAAAAATAATGCCACCAAACTTATTCAATTCTCACTTGAGAACTTGTGACAAGCCTGATTCATGAGGGGAAACCTTCTTGTGTCGGAAAATATCCACCTTCCCGAATAAATATGCCAAATTCCTTTTTACTGGATGGAAAATCGGTTGGTAATTTTAGATCGGGATAGTTGCAATCTGACTGGCCTGTACAAAACTTGACAGTGTCTATGCATAGCAAGGTTGAAAGAGAAGTCTCGACCATCCGTGCGCATCAGTAACTTCAGTGAACGGACTGCTCGTCTTCAATTTTTATAATGAAATTCCTCTTTCCTCCTGTTTGATGTTCGGACTGTGGGCGAATAGGTAATAAGGAAAAGGAAACATTATGACGGAAAAAGCATTTCCCTGATACCTCCTCACAAGCGGCGGTAATACCTTCGCCCACGTATTCGCGCCCGCCCCTCTGTTTGCTAATTATCCCCTTCAATTTAAGAGCCAATATTTGAATCTCGCCCTTTCAAAATTTCGCGCTCTTTTTCGCGATGCTTCTTTTTATGGCGTCCCGCCGGTAATCACAAAGAGCCTCAGAGAGGGTGCGCTCGTTACGCCAAACTAAAGGCCTCGAAACGGAGACCGGAAATGTGATATTCTCGCCGCGGTGTCACTGAGGGTAGCTACATTTTACATTTATTTGACGTATACGGTCTTACTGTCACAAATTTGCCTCGTTTGGCGTTTACCTCGGAAGAGAAAGTGGAACAGAAATGGCGTTGAATGTAGGGGATCCAAGATGCACACGCTTAATTACTGTCCCCTTCGCGCCAATATTGAACCCACCTAATCGAGTAAAAAAAAAAAGAGGTAAATCCTGTTTGCGTTTGGTCTGATTGGAACGAAAGATTTTGGTGGTTGATCGTTTTTTAAACCAAAAACTTAGAGGTGATGAATGCGCACAACATGATAGTTCGTAATAGTTGAGTCTTGTTTCTTCCCTCTAGAAACTCTGTCCAAATTAGTTTGGACAGGAAGTCGTACGTTTTTTGTCTGCCGCCAGCGTCACAGTGATTTTCAGCTGCTTTCACCGGCTCAGCTATCTTCAGCGTGGGCTGTAACCGTCTCCGAAAATATGGTACAAACAGCAACGTTCTCGGAAATCGCGATTTCATTTTAGCGCATGGAAGACAAGAGAAATAAACACACGTGTCTAAAATTACATCCGAACAAGCCTTCAACACGCGCAGTTCTTATCCAATCGGTTTACATAGTATTTTAAAACTTTCAGCCAGGAATATCAGTAGCATACGTATATCGACATAGGGTATAGATCACTGTCTCTCTCATACCCCCATCCATCAGAAATCCCGTGATATCGCGGTGCTGATGTGGTACGGACTAATTATTGGCTGTCGAAGTTTATCGATCATTTTCGATACATCCATTTTTACAGACGCCAGCTGACGTCTACAGCTATCCTATCGCATCACTCTGACAGGAACAAGGAGAGCAGGGCTAGATGTTTAATGGGGCTGTGTTCTCTAGGCATAGGTCGTGGAGGTCGACGTCGCACCGACGTCGCGGAGCCGAGTAGCGTCCGTCCGTTTGATGCGAACCACAAAAGATCACACCTGCCTTTCCCCTTGATAATGTTGATTGAAAAAGCCCGACTGTCGTCATTCTCGAAAGATGTCACGGAAGAGGAATTAGATTTCCGGGGCAAGATTTGCTCTTGCCTTCCGTGATTCTCGCCAATAAAAGAGTTGGGCCCATCAGTCGAAGCAGAAGTTATTTTTGCGTGGTGAATCGGCCCTTTGTCCTCGTAACAATGCGGATGGAAAAAAGAACGCTCCCAGCGAATCAGAACGGATCTTTTACCCTATTCCTCATTTTAATAGGTATCCGGTACTAATTAGTATGGAAACCAGATTAGCTGAGGCTTGTGATCTTTGATGATGTCATAGAATTGCACAAAGGAAGTATAGAAGCAGGGGGAGGCGTAATCCCACGTCATCAAATTGTGTAAATACCAAACCTCAGCCCGCCACGGACGAACGAAGAGGAATGCACCGTGACGAAAATAAAACCGATTTCCGAGCGCTCAATTTCTCATAGCTTATTGGTTAGCAAACGTGCTGTAATGCAGCCGGTCTAGCGATAATTCGATTCGTATTAAAAAATAAAATGCGAATACTCGTGAAATGCCATCAGAATCTCGTCGAAAAGGATTGGAATGTGGCGCCCCCACGGGGGGGAATCGCAGATGACTGCAAAGGCTGCGTTCGAAAACACCACTCGAAGGGTATTCTGTCTTTCTCTCTTATGAGAGCTCCATGTGTAAGACAGAGATAAAACATCCTCGGGTGCCGTTTTCGAACGCTTCCAGGTGTTCTTGAGGAAGGTGAAATCAGCGCAAAGGATCAATGAAAAAGGCGGGACAAATTTGAAATTTTTCTTAGCTGTCGTCATAGACGTCGATGAAATGCACGTTGAAATCCCCCATGATAGGTTTAAAATCAATTATGCGTATATTTTTCTGCGTAAAAGTGCTTAATTATTCCCATGAATATTCTGGAAGGTAAATAATCGAGCAGTTCAACAATGTGGGGGACGGGAAAAGCAGCCGAGACCGAGCAACAAAACGGCGCTATTCTCCACCTCGCGGCTTTAAAAAGCTTGTCTAAATAACTTAAGTGTTTCCGTGTGAACAAGGGGAAGGAGGAGCGAGAGCCAGCCTGTGAAATCGATTTAGTCCGCATCATTACATGTTTTGTTCACGAGGGAACAGTCGTAACTTATTTAGATAAGCATTTTAAAAGTACGAGGAAGACAAGAGTAACGCCTCTATCGAGTGACTTCATCCTCGCTTTGTTGAACAGCTTGTTTATCTGAGATTAATATTACAAGGCATAATTAATTAAAAACACTGATACAAACATGTAGCGTCGATTTCATACGTCACGAAGGCTTTTAACGTGTATTTTACATGATTTCTTGCCTATCAGCTTCGGAATTTCAAATTTATCCCGCCTCTTGGTCTTCGCTGCCCGTCTGTCTTCCGCAAAAGTCTGGTAGGAACCGAGAACGTCCCCGTCCCAGTCCGTCCCGTTTGTCACCTATCTCTCTCTCTCCTTCGCCTATCCCCTTTCCTCGCCAACTTACCAGTAGTTTAGTTGGAGTCGGAGTCTTGTTAGCGAACAGGTCACCACGTGGAGCGCTCTCGGACCAGAAAACAGAAGTGAATAGTTTTATCTGTGTGCGTGAGGAATTCAAAGTGCGGTATTTTGAGTGAAATAAGTGTGGTGTGAATAAGTGTGATATTAAGTGTTGGACTGCATCCACCTGATCGTCCCATCTAACTGTTGATCAGGAGACCAATGTGAGGTTAGTTGGGTTAGGATCCGGCAACTGTCAAATCAACATACAGCTTGGTGTCTACAGTGAATTTTCGACGAATCGGTTCAAAACTTTCGCGAACTGATAACGTTAGTTTGACTAACTTCATTACCAGTATCGTAACTTTGCCATCGGCCATTCGTATACCACTACATTCAGCTACAGTGTGTTGAAACTTTTTGACAAGGTTACGTCTCATTTCCGATGAAGCCCGTCAAATGAGGGAACGAAGTTCGATCGTCCGAAAGGAGAGATAATGCGGCTGTTGCGTTTTTGAGCGGCAGTGTAAACATCCCATCTGACGATGTTAAACGCAGTTTTACGAGACGAACAGCTTCTGCTTGTAGTTTGCGAAGTTGTCAGCATCGGCCTCAAAGAAAGTGTGTGCCACACTCGCGAATATGGGTCAGTGTTTATCAATATGGATCCTTTGTTTACTTTGAGTTTAGCAATAACAGTTGCATATTGGTCACGGGGTGGACTGATTAAACAGGCTTCTAATGCAAATTGAGCTTAGAGTAGATACGCTTGTACTGGTTTGCGCCTGAGGCCGAAGTTAATATGCCGCATCTGACCGGATGCGTTGGATAAACATAGAGACTGTGCACACGCAGTATAAGTGGTATTTTCTACCGCTTGTATTCCGTTCTAGTTGCTCTTAAAATGACGAGAAATAATGACATACAACGTGAGTTTGGCCATATCAACGTAGGTCACGCTAAACTTGGTAGGTTGACTTCGCGCAGGGAATCGGCTGGGTTACAAGTGTTGCCGTGCGTAGGTGTGAACCACCAGTTGAGAATTACCTTGACACGGAGTCGATAGCCAAATGCAAGTGAGCAGCCTGATCACTTGTCAGCGTAGACTGCTTAGCTAGATTGGTGTGAGGACTTAACAATAAGAAATACCCAATAATTATTGGTTATGCTAAACCCCCTAAGTCTTCTCGTTTGCCTCCTCCAATTCGCGACAACTCCCAAGACCGCTCGAGAAACCTGAACACTAGCTCAACTTGGGCCAAGTTAGCATAAGTTTAGTTAACCAAAGGTTAGGTTAACTGTAGGTCATCTCAGATAAGGCCAATCATGTCTCATATCCCGCTCGGCCTTCAAAAGGTGTTATGATTCGTACTTCTCGCTGGTATCAGCTGATTGTCGAAAAGAAAGCTGCATTTGGCGACCATCAGGCTAATTTAAGCTAGGTTAAGCTAATTAACATAAGTTAAGGTAGGTTAAGTGTTGTATGCTCCGCTCTGCTTGGCTCTGTCATTGACGAGGAACAAATGCATCCATTCGAATTCGCATTATCGAGACTGCGATCTCGTTGCTGTTTGTAAACAGTCAAATGGGACAGGAAATGAAGAACGCACAGCGCGGCAACGGCGCTGGCCAAACGATTTCAGATGTCAGGTTTGCTCGAGAAAAGTTAAGATAATGTTTTCAAGACTAATCTTTTCTCGCGATCGCAGTCTCATAAAAGTTCGATCATCCGGGTCGTCTGAGGCGCTCGGCTGGAACATGTCCTTAGTTGATTGGCGGTCGGAATTAACGGAGCTCCCTTCCTGGAGGGGAATTGGTTTCGTGCATTTTCTGGGGAAAAAATTGATTGGTTGGGGCGCAAGCGCGAGAAGTCTTAACGCGGTTCCTGAGCCCAAACCGCGCGTCGCGTCCGACGAGACCCGGCGGTGAAGATTTTATTAGTAGGTCTTATTCTGCGCTGCGCCTCGCAGGCCGGCGCGGCGGCTCGGGTACATCGATCGATGTCCGTTGCCTTAATGATGCCCCGTTTTATGTGGAACCTCCGATTGAGTAGTATAAAGCGGCGTGATTTCACTCAAACTGAATAAGAGGCCCTAAAACGGTTCATCGATTCCGCTGGCGTTTTGACCCCAGAAACGGAAGTGCTTCTTAAACGACAAGGATTAGTAAAGCCCACAAAAGCATTACCGCCAGGCGTGGATCTAGTCGAAACGAGGTCACCTCTACCGAGCTTTTACGTAAGGTCTTTGCATGCGTTGTCTATACGAAATTTTTGCGTCGAATTTTTTGCTTCTAGTTTTCGAACTTTTGGAAAATTTAACGTTCAAAGCTGGGGGTATACTACTCACCTGCATAGAATGATATATGTCTATGCATATCACTGCTTTATCTGTTACATTGTTTCGGCTCGGTTTCGGTATTTTAGGAGTAGTCGTCATGCTGGCGGCCTTTTGGCGTGATGGAGGGGGAAGTAGGTAGTCGTGATTGGTCAGATGTGGGTTAAGGGGAGGGGAATGGAGGGAGGACCTAGAGAGGCTGTAACCTGGGAGAGTCGTCAACGGCACCGCCTCTTCCACTAAAATTTTTGCTAGTTTTCCTATGCTTATGCATTGAGGGGCGGGGCTTATTTTTATCAGGGACTCTCCCAGGTAACAGGCTCACTAGAGCACACTGAGTGCTACCTTCCTGACAGCACTCTTAGCCAAAGTGATTGCTCGTGGTAGTACAAGGTGATGTCATTTTAAGGCGATTTTCGGAGAGAACCTCAAAGATTTTGGTCTTGAAATGCTTCTCAGCAGGGAAATGTCGACAAAATAGGAATTTACAGCATAGCTCTGAATAAGTAAACACCGAAGGGTTTGAGGTCGTCTTTTTAAGGTCGCAAAGGGTCGACAGTCGAGGGGCATTCCAAATATTCCGACAAATTGGTGCGCGGCGCGGCCTTTTGAGGTTAGGTGACCCTTGCAAATATTTGTAAAGCCGTTCGGCCGACTAGACTTGCTGCGAGCCGTCAGGGGGATAAACCGGTGTAAAATGAGGAACGTGTGCCAAGTAGGCTTTCTCTGGAATTATCCCCGCTCTTGGGGGGGGGCGAATTAGAGATTTTGACGAATTATTGAGTTGAAGCGGCGCGTTTTGCGTTTTGTCTAACTTGCAGAAGGTTTTCTTCCATCTCGTGTCAGGCAGTCTACATAAGATGCAAGTAAACGTCGTTTTTCAATGTGTGTCTCAGAAATATAAATACCCATCAACAAGCTGCTATTCAACCCATAACAGCCCAAAGTGTTTGGAGTGAAATTTAGCTTAAGAGAAATTGGAAGGATATTTTCCAGTAAAATATGATATTTAAGCTTTGAAAAATGCCTAAATAAAGTTCAGGTTTCCAGAGGGATGATATTTTTTTAAATACTGAACTGAAAAGATTCTCTAAGATAAATTTTTCTCTTTCCGAATGGCATCGCTGGGCGGTAGTGGGTTAATAAG
>Ga0058701_10004385_pt1 | contig 11445 bp, 6 predicted proteins | sample AgamicOrMae_FD_97039 | JGI IMG/M metagenome (GOLD analysis project Ga0058701, IMG submission 97039) | Agave microbial communities from Guanajuato, Mexico - Or.Ma.e | ecosystem: Host-associated > Plants > Phyllosphere > Phylloplane/Leaf | place: Guanajuato, Mexico | collected 2012-06-04 | reverse complement strand
TTTATAATTCTTTTTTGTTTAATAAATTTAATTTCTAATAATTTTAGGTAAAGGTTTTTTTTTTTTTTTTTGCTATCCCGATTTTTAAAAACAGCACGGAGAAAACGACTTCGTTGCCTCAACAAGACGTTTTGTTAGGCTCAGCAAACCAAATTGTTGTGGTGACAATGTCGATTGTTACAACAATAATATGAATTGTTACCGCAGCAATTACAGTTATTGCCGTCTTAAGTAAAATTGTCACCACAATAATTCTGGTTTGCTGACGCTGTATTAAAAAAAATTAAAATAACGGTTTGTTTAAGCAACAAAGTCCTTTCCTCCGTAAATCGTCATTTCCTTCTTTTTTTCTCTTTTTTTTCTCAAAAATTTGAAGAAAAACAACAACAACAACAAAAACTACGTAGGTCTTAGCATTAATTAAATTTCGGTATCACGCGATAGTTAAAAAATCCTCTATCTCCTCGAACGCCTCAACTTTTCGCCTTAACCTTTTTCTTTTGAGAATTGAGTATTTGGGATTTGAACAGATACCGATTTTTAGGTGGTCTGGTACTCGTTAGCTTGTCCTGGCCTGAATTTGGTTTAGTGCAATCTGTCCGTCCGAGCGTTTCTCCTGAGATGGCGCTACGGGCACCCAGACCACGCTTTTGTAATGTGACCCACGCTCGCATAAGGATCCATGCCCGTCTCCAAATGGAATACTCTGACCGCAACCACCCAACTTTTTGGCCGCTTCGCTGGTCGCTCCACTTTCAAACCGTGTTTTGGAGCGTATCGTATATCTTCAAAGTCCCCTTCTGCCCTAAAGACCTAAAGGGCAACACTCAAGGAAACTTTGAACTAGCTAATACCTTACTGCAATTTTACTAACCTAAGTGAATCTCTTTTAACCCACTACCGCCCACCGATGCCGTTCGGAAACATTTTTTTAGTATCTTTTAAGTTCAGTATTGTCACAATATAAAAAATTTCATCCCTCTGGAAACTTGAAATTTAATCATATTTAGGCATTATACAAACCTTAAAATTTCGCATTTTAATGGAAAAAATCGCTCTAATTTGTCTTAAGCTAAATTTCATTCCAAATACTTTGGACTGTTATGGGTTATGCTGATAATCCACCCTCACATAAAACCTATCTGAACTCGAACTTAAGAAACCGTAACGTAACCTAACAAAATGAGTTAGAGGCAAGTTGGTTAGAGATTTAGGAGGGTTGGGCTAACAAATTGCTTTGGCTAAAAAAGATTAAATTAGCTAAATAGGTCAAGTAAAGTTAACTTATGTGAGCTTCTTCACCCTGTGCGCAAACGTCATCTGGACAAGCGCGGTATCTGGACAGAAAGAGATCTGGACCAGCCCGCGAAATTAATGAGCTCGCCTGAAAAATTCCCGTAAAAAATTGGGTTGCCGCGGCGACAAGGCGGTCCGGCCCAGCCCGGCCCGGCCTGGGGCCGTATGCAGGCCAGCTGCGCGCCTGCCAGCCGGCCGGCCGGCTTCCCCTACCCTCGGCTTGTAGAGGTCATAATGGCTTATGACGACAAGTGCATGAATGCGGGACTTGCCGTAAAGAGCATGGACTCTGTATTCTAACGCGATCTGCCTGGCTTCCTAGGGGGGTTGCACTCATCATTTTTCATATTTTTGTATTCAATTTTTTGTCACCTGGTTGATCGGAGCGCTGGCGGAACGGAGCACAGGGCTTCTAAACTTGTGGCCGCTAAGCCGGAAGCCGCTTACTTCTCGGGGACAGTTACTGTCCCTAGAAGTAAGCGGTGTCAGGGTTGGCAACAACCAAGTGGAACAGCAGTGATGATAGGCAAAAGGCACATTATACTTGACCTGGGTTAACCTCACTCAAACCTCACTTAATCTAGCCTGTCTGTGTTTAACCTAACTTCACTTGGCCTATGCTTTGTTCGATCATTATGATGTAAATTAACCATGGTAGGATTCAAAGATTTATTTTTTTTTCCTTATTTTATTACATTTTTTTGTTTTATTTTATTATATATTAATTCATTTATTTTATTTCATTTTTTTACGAGCGTCAGAGGAATTTTGAGATGTAACTGGGGTCCAGCGGCGCTGCGCCGCTGAGCCGCTACCGTGAGAAAACGATATTGCGACGTAAGCCAACTTTTCGTCGGAGCATGGCGACGCCGGCTCCGTTGCTATTCGCACTCTGCGCGCAAGGAATGTCTCCGAATAACTGTCAACTGGAAATAGTCGATTTGTTTCGTTACTCGCCGTATTTCGTCGCTCCTTTTGACGCAAACCAACGGAGACGAAATTTCCCATTGCTGAAAAGGTCGCAGTCTGTTTTTATTTAAATCGTTAGAACATTCGTGCGAATAAGCTGTTCGTGGTGCATAGAGACGCGTATCCGTGAAGAATATGTTCAGTGAACGAATGAAGGAAGAAGAATCGGTACAGTACATGGTAATAAAAACCGGTTCCGTGTTAACTACAAAGGAAACGCTTATTCAAAAACGTACAATAAGACATGAAAAAAAAGAAGAAAAAAGCAACGTTACCTATAAGTTCCCTGTCATCTTATTTTACGGTCAAAAACACCGATTTTCGTTCTTTTTTTGGTATTTTTAACGACCAGCTGTACTCTTGGGACCATTTGACGATGTTGCGTTTTATTTTTTATTCTCCTTTCGCCCGGTAATTTGGTTCGTGATAAAGATTGAAGGATCTATATAGGCAATGATCCGTTCACTTGGAAATCGCGGGCTATTATTGCGTTGTAATCAGCTCCCTTACTGCTCCGATTTGTGGACTCAATATTACAGTAGCGGAAGGTAGCACTTAAAATTGCAAAACGTACTACTTTTTAAAAAAATGCAAAATCCGTAAGGCACTTTCGTTGTCCGCAAATCGACTTTTTCTAGCTTTGTGATCGGAAATTTTATCTATAAAGAGCTGAAGAAGTAGAATCGTGCGAATGAAATGCAAATGGGTTTCAAGGGCTTTGCTATTTTAGCATGCATCTTACATGGATAGTGATGTTATCTGTGTGACTCATCGGAGACCTAACTCCCTCGTCTGCTCTGCTGTACATTCAGCTAACTCGATTGGGTTAACCTCGGCTTCGTTATGCCCTTTAAAATACTATCATTTTTTAAAACTTTAATTTCAGCTAACCTAACCGTTTCTTATTCGAACCTCTATCTATACTACCTTATAAGGTAGTAAAAAAAAGTTTTGTAATACCAACAAAATCATTTGTTAAAATAGGGATAACAAAAATATTTTGTTACAGCAACAAAATGTTTGGTTCTATCAACAAAACGTTTGGTTGCTGCGGCAAAATTTTTGGTTGCAGCAACAAAAAATAGTAGTTAGGGCTATAAGTTCTGGCCCACCACCTTACCTAAGGTAGGCTAGGGTTATTTTGCAACCTAACCTAACTTAACCTAGGGTTATTTTGCAACTTTCCCTAGGCTATCTTAGGTTAGGTTGCAAAATAACCCTAGGCTAAGTTAGGTTAGGTTGCAAAATAACCCTAGACTAGCTTAGGTTAGGTGGTTGGCCAGAACTGTCATAGCCCTAACTACTAAAAATTTACTTGTCCCTAATTTTGTTGCCGTAACAAAACCATTTTTTTCCGTGTATAGAAACTTATAATCGTGGCAAAACATGGCGTCTTTTACCCTCAACTTAACCCACCCCAAACCCTCCGTAAGTTACAGCCAAACTTAAACCTTTTCTAAGATCATGTAATTTAACTTAACCTAACCGGATGTGCCTTAAACCGTGTTTCACAGTGACTTTACTTCCTTTGTCCTCGAGAATAAAACGTCCCGATGCGCTAATCCCGAAATAGCGCGGCCTCTGCGAATTTACCTAAACGCATCTAAATTATGACTACAATAACGGCCATAACCTCGGTCTACTTAACTCGCCGACGGAGGGACTTGGACTTAAAATACTATAGTGGTGTTTATTTTTTTCCGGTTGGCCACAGTGCACTGTGGGAAACCCGTGCTGCGTCACGGTAGTACTGGCCTATTCTATCGGTCCAGTCGGTATTTACTAGACCACCGATGCAGAACCGCGAGTGTGTCAAACTGCGAGCAGCGTTCGCCGTAGCGGTCTTGTTTTCTGCCGGCGCGCGCGTTTCCTCTCTTGGCCACTGTTGCCACATTTAGCGACTCCGTTACTTTTAAACGTGGATTACTTTGTAACTGCTAAAGATAACCCGGTGATCAATCCTTTATTTGGATTGCTCAGCTCTAGAGCGATCCATAACATACCCTATTTGCCAGGTTATCTCGAATGGTTTCCGAGTCAATCGTGGTTAAAATGCGAAATCTGGCAACAGTGGCCAGCTAGTCAATATCTGTTCTTTCATTGCGAACAGATTTGGTTTCTTTGCAACTTTATTGGCTGGAGGTTGTGCCCGCCCCTTTAGGTATAGCGACTGTTAAGATGTCTCGATGGGATGTTTTCATCTTTTGACCTGCCTATAAAGCTGTTTAGGTTTGGTGCCGTTTAGTACCCCTGTCCAAGCTTTCTACGTTTTACCGATATTTTTTTTATTTTTTTATTTTTTGTGGTGATCCTGGAAAAAAAAGGTCTGGACAGAGATGGGTTAAAGGGGTATCTAGACGTAATGAGATCTGAATGGAGAGGTTTCTGAATCGAAGAGGTCCTGGACATTGAGGGATGTAGCCAAATGAGTATATTGTAAAAAGATAATCTTAAATTCAAATGCAACCTAAATCAAATCACTGATCTGGAAAAAAAAACAGTCCTGTTGAAAGAAAAAAAGACAGTCCTGTAGAGAATCTTGAATCCAAATGCAACATAAGTCAAATCACTGATCTGGAGAAAAAAATCAGTACAATTATGCACTGAATTTCACACATCATTTTAAATTTTTACATAAACTTTTAATTTTAAGAACGATATAACTGACATTCAATGAACATGTGGACTGAATTTTTCCTGACCAGTAAAATGTCTTTTGTTGCATCTGAAATTAAGGTTCTCTTTTTAGAGTATGTTTTGGGGGAATAAGTGATATGTGGACATTTAAGGGTCTGGACAGAGTGATATGTGAACCTATGGAGAGGAGTCTGGACTGGATATTTGCTTTGGGAAGTGATATCTCGATACATTTAAGGGTCTGAACTGCTGAATGATTAGCTCTATGGAGAGGGGTCTGGACTGGATCTGCAAGGCATAGAGGCATCTGGACAGAATTGTGGATTTAGGAGAATCTGGACAGGAGGTGTCAAGGATGAAATATCTAGAGGATTGACAAAGCAAGCTTTTGTTTTTTTTATTTTTCGCTGAGCATTGAGCACTTATATAGCGTCTTGCGGTTAGACTTGTTCTTTCAATAATTTGGATGTTAGAGGGCGGGACGGGGCGGGACTCGGAGCTAAACAAAAGAAGGAACGATGACTCTCGAGTCGGCTGCAGATTCACGAATAAATTAATGGGAAAGTTATAACAGGTTCTGCACTTGCCACCTGCATTGTTTGACGTGAAATGCAGCTTCGGCTCGGCGCAGCGCGCCTCACTTCGGCCCGGCCCGGCCCGGCTCGGCTCTATCTAGCGGCAGCGATCGCGCCTTGCGAGCACTTCAATTCCTCACTCAAACCCACTTATTCACCTCTTTTATGGTAATTTAACTCCTTTCTATTTATTGCTAATTTTAAATAGCAAAGACGGAACCTATTTAGAGTAACGGTGACGCGTTTTCACGCCATCTGGTGACGAAAGTGAGTCTAACAGCCAGCATCAGAAAAATGGTCCATTGAAACGAAACCACGGCTTATTGCAGGAAGGACGTGGCCATTTTAAATGAAACTTATTAGCAGCGGAGCTATAAGGGTCAAGGTTTGAAACAAAATATAGGTTTGAAGAACAACTTTTTTTTTACCTCAACGGAACTGTCTTGAACTTGCCTTATCTAACCTATATTCCTTTAGCCTCATACCTACGTCCTTAACTCGCCGAAGTTAACTTCACTTCAACAAAGCTACTTGAGGGTTACCAGTGAGTTACCTCTATCACTTTTTGTTAACAATTCCGGTCGTTTTTTGTCATACTTTTCCGGGAATTTTAAAACTTTTTTCTGTGTTTTAAGGGTCTTTCTCTGTCAGCCTCGTTTAGATGTTGTTTTTTCGTGGACCGATGACCCTCAAATATGATCGCTATATCGCGGCCTGCCCTCGCACCTATGCAATGACCATTGTAAGTTACGCCTTCCTCTCCTATCCATGCTGGAGAATGGAGATCATCTCTGCTGGAGAACACCTCGTGCTAAAGAGAACCCACTTCCTGGAGAACACCTATGCCGGAGAACCCCCATGCCGGAGAACCCTCCTCCTGGAGAACACCCATGCCAGAGAAACCCCTTCCTGTAGAACACCCATGCCGGAGAACCCCCTTACTGGAGAACACCCATGCCGGAGAACCCCCATGCCGGAGAACCCTCCTCCTGGAGAACACCCATGCCAGAGAATCCCCTTCTTGTAGAACACCCATATCAGAGAATCCCCTTCCTGTTGAACACCCATGCCGGAGAACCCCCTTCCTAGAGAACACCCATGCCGGAGAACCCCCTTACCGGAGAACCCCCTGCCGGAGAACGCCCTTACCGGAGAACGCCCATGCCGGAGAACCCCCCTCATGGAGAACACCCATGCCGGAGAACCCCCTTACTGGAGAACACCCATGCCGGAGAACCCCCCGTCCTGGAGAACACCCAAGCCGGAGAGTACCATCGGAGAACATTCGTTAGAAGGATATCCTGCTTCCTCAAAGCACGCGAGCCAACGAGAAATAACTCTTCAAGCAACCTTTGTCTCTTAACACCGATCTTGCAAACTACATACATGCCCTATTTGGGCCTCTGCCATGGATAAACCGATTTGCGCGCCTTTCTAGGCGTCGTGTCTCGGAACGAGGCCAAAGTTGAAAACCTCCTTTTCACTGACCATAACTGTAACTCAAAACTAAATCGTTTAGGTCCAAAACGCACCGCTTCCTGATTTTGTCGCGATTCACCCAGATGCTGCGAACAGCTCTGTTGTCTTGTGTTGTCTCGGTTGCTTTGGTGAGCCGCTGGCGGACTCGGGTTGTCGTGCACGGATCCGACTTTGCGTGGGGGTATTGCCCACCTAACTTTATATAAAAGCGTCTGTCACGTATGTTGACGATATAAGATTTACAGTGCGGCAGAATCGTTAAAATAATAATTTTCTACGGGACGGAATGCCGGTGTTATGCCTTATTCATGAAGGAACTTCGCATTATCATCGGCGAGGTCATTGCAATATCGCTTGATACATTTCCTTAACAGTCTACATTTTCTTTATGCTGTTTTGGTTTCCGGTCAACTTAAAAGTTTTAAGGGGAATATTTATCTACATATTAAAACATCGGAATGGAAAAGCTAGATTTTGCAGAGTTTTAGCTCAATAATTAACCCATAACCGCCCAAAGTATTTATAGTGAAATTTAGCTTAAGAGAAATTGAAAGGATTTTTTCCATTAAAATACGCAATTTTAAACTTTGGAAAATGTCTAAATAATTAAATTTCAGGTTTCCAGAGGGGTGATATTTTTTAAATTGTGACGATACTGAACTGAAAAGATCCTCTAAAATATTTTTTTTCTGTTGCCGAACGGCATCGCTGGGCGGTATGGGTTAAACAACCTATCGAAACATGTGCTGAATCCTGGCTCCAATAAATTACCAGAAGTAGTCAAAAATCGAGTATAAAAATTTCCGGCGTAGAAAGAGCGCGTCTTCAAGTGTTCTATACGAGATTGTTTGCTGTTCTTTGCAATGCGCGTCATATAAATAGCCCAATCCGGTCCGGGCCGGCGCGGTCGGAGCCGGTCTGATCCGGGCAGCCAGCTCCGGGCAGCCTATCTCCAACAATACTTCCGCTGTCCGGCTTTGATCAAGAGCCCAGTCGGCAAGTAAAAAATGTTTCTGCGGCCTGAGCTTAATGTTGAGCGCCGCCGAAATTTTAATCGCTTTCTTTGTGGAAACTACTTTTTTTTCTCGGTTGAGGCGGATATTTAAGGTGACTCGTACAGGGTAGCTGTCATAAGCGCCAAAAACCACAAGCGCCAATCCGTAACCTCCAAACGAGGAAAGTCGCAAACACCAAAGGTCTTAACCTTACCTAACCTAACTTAACCTAACTCAACCTAACCTAACTTAGCCTAACCTAACTTGACCTAACCTACACGAACTTTGGCGTTTGCGACTTTTCTCGTTTGGCGGTTACGGACTGGCGCTTGCGGCGTTGGCGCTTGTGATTTTTGGCGCTATCGAATGCCCCCCACTCGTACAAATCAGGGAAATTGGACGGCGTTGTAAACGTATTCGGAATTCCGGAAAAATCTTTGCTCCGGAGCGGTACTCGGTGGTTACGTTGAACATCAAATATGCTCTTTAAGCCTAAAGCCTGGTTTATTGTTTCTTATTAAAATAAAAACGAGGGTGTGGTTGTTGATTGCCAAATTTGTATAAGCAATTGTTTGCATTGAATTTCATAGAGATCACGAATTTACTTTTCCAAAGCAGAAGAGAGAAATTTGGAATTTCTTACTATTTAAACGGTCAGATTTCTTTTCTGATTCCAAACCAGTGAAGCCTTTTCCACTAATTTCCAGTGATTTTCAGTGGATTTATTTCTGGGTGTCAGAGTTCTTCAACGGTTTGTTTATACCCAGCACAAAAAAAAATGCTTTATTGCTTTTGCGCGACAGATTTCCCAAAAGAATATAATGTAATACGACATAAGGTGAGTTGATTAGTTCCATAACAATAACGCTACCGCCGATGGGCGGCACTCAAACGCCAAAATTCAAAACCGCCTACGTCGTACCCGCCAGACTCCATAAGCGCCAATAATCATAACTGCCAAAGTCAAAGGTTAGGTAAGGTAAGGTTGGTATCGGCGTCGGCGGATCTGAAATTTGGCGGTTTTGAACATTGGTGATAGCGGCGTTGGCGGATTAGAAATTTGGCGGTTTTGAACATTGGTAGTAGCGGCGTTAGCGGATTTTAAATTTGGCGTTTAAGAGTACCCACCGCCGAAAACTTCCAGCCAAAGTTCGAACTCAACTCTCTACAAATCGCGAAGCATTTCTCTCAGAAGGAATTGTTTATTGGATCGGAGTGAGTTGCGTCGTATTGGCGACGCCCGGCGCTCGCGACGACGTCGACCTGGCCGCCAAGGCCACCAGGGCGTTCTGTCGCGGAGTCCCGCGTCGCGTCCGTCGCCCAAGTGCAGAGGTGGGCCGAGCGGTCGCTGCCCGCTCCGTCCGTCCGTCTGTCCGTTCAAGTTCGCCCATCTCCGGATAAGTCGCCCGCCTCGCCTTCCTACGTGTTTGCACAACGGGCTAAATGAGTTTGCGTGCCAATCAGAAAGACCGCCTTATGTACACTCAAAAGCTGGTCCAGGACTGCCACCTCATTAGAGGGCGCTGTAATTAGCCTAGGAGAATTTATCTCCTCTATGTTTCTCTGTCGGCCGCAGGAGAACCATGATCTCTAAATTTTAATGACATCGATATCATTTTTGTAGCATCTTCAGTCGCGGAATGATAGCCATTAAACAAGGTGACTATACCCACCTCCGTCAAGCCTGATACCGCTTACTTCTCGGCGTTATGCCGCCGAGAAGTAAGACATAAGGCTTGGTGACTGCTAAGCGATAGAGTCGCGAGGCTCGGGGCACTTAATCTACGCGGTTGTATAGGTCGATAACCCTCACAGTAAAAACAAAACACCCGTTTAAGGGATGCTATACCTGTTTTGGTTGTAAAACTAACATGGGGGTACGTATTTTGGTATTTTTTCAACATAGAACTAAGTTCAGGCTCATCAGTGGAAAGCTCTCGCCGAGACCTTTTGAATGATATGGCTGAACTTAGGTCTATCTTTCAAAATAACCAAACCACGGTCCACCCCTGTTTTAGTTTCACGCCCAAAACAGGTATAGAACTCCCTAAAACAGGTGTTAAGTTTTCGCTGTGTTCGTAATGTAAGGTTGAACGAAGATGTTTGTAAAATGCAGCCCTGAAAACGGCGCCTAAAACCTGTGGAGTTATTAGTACGATGGGTTTAGTGAAACCTTAAATGTGGTTTCAGTTGAAAGACAGGGAAGTCTTATTGTGACTTGACCAAATCGCAACGTTGCCGAATTCACAGGTCAACTTGAGGCGATTAGTAGCGCCGAACTTCCCGGAAATTCCGGGAAAAGGTCCGAAACGATCTGCGTTTGAGAAAGTCCTTGCAAGACAAAGATTATGACTAATCTTGGAGAAATAACGGGATCGTTCCGCGCACCCAGGAATTGCAGGATGTTTTCCACACTCAGTCATACTTAGCTGAGGCAGGAAATTCAACAGAGGAATCCGCCCATCTGCTATCAGTGATTGCATCCAGGTGTCCTGGAAGGATATTGTCGGGAGATGGGAGTGGATTGTGCAAATAAGCGAAGTTGGACATGTCGGCGTCGCCGGCTGACTTGCTCGTTCTGCACCTGGAAAAATAGGAGCATAGCAGTTGTGTGGGAAAGAAAGGAGTGTTTCCAAATAACCCGAAAAAATATTTAGGAAAAAAAAGGGTTATGAGATCGAGGTACTGAGTCTATTGCGAACCTAGGTTAGCTTAAGCTACGTTTGTTGTAAACCTTTTGTTAGCTTAAGGTAGATACCATGTAAACCTTGGTTAACTTAACTGGATGTATAGCAACCGTCAGTCAACTTAAGCTAGGTTAATTGTAAACATTAATTTACATAAATTAGGGATAAAGGTATAAGGTAAGCATGATTAAGAGTCCACGTTCTGGTAAATTTAATTTTTTCGTTAAAAAAAACGAAAAAACGTATTTTTTTAAGGAAATAGAAATGGGAGAATTTTAGGCGAGGCGCGGCAATCCTGCTTTGAGATAGATAACTGCTGATGTGTTTTGCTCTGGCGGCTTCTTGAATGGAACCGGACGTGGCCACTATTCACAGTTCGGTCTGACTTCCAAGGTCGTCTCAAGATCGCAAATACTAGCCCATTTCAACGGACCTCAAAAACAAACTTCGCCAAAAAAAGAAAGAATGGTGACAGCTTGTTAAAAAAACTACGTATCAAACATATTGGCGTATACATTTAAGGAGAATTACGTCGAAAGAAGAGATAGCTTGCGTTCGAACATATAGGTTGCCTAATTTTACTTGTAGGCAGATGTTTGCCTATACACTACGAAATTTCGCCGTCTTTGTGGACAGTTTTTAATAGGCTTTGTAAGCTAACTTATATTCTTAGTGAATGCTTTTTTTTTCATCGTGAAAAACGAAAATAGGATGAAAAAAAACGCAAATAAGAGTTTTTTTTTATTTATTTAATGGAATTCATGGTGAGCTGGCTACGTCCCTGCACCTAGTACAAATTTCACTTAG
>Ga0058701_10004384_pt1 | contig 11446 bp, 3 predicted proteins | sample AgamicOrMae_FD_97039 | JGI IMG/M metagenome (GOLD analysis project Ga0058701, IMG submission 97039) | Agave microbial communities from Guanajuato, Mexico - Or.Ma.e | ecosystem: Host-associated > Plants > Phyllosphere > Phylloplane/Leaf | place: Guanajuato, Mexico | collected 2012-06-04 | reverse complement strand
CACACAGACGGATTGTCCAAAACCACTTTTCTCGACGTTTTGGGGGTTGTACATCCCAAATCCGGTCTTATCTCAAAGTCGATTTTTTGCACGATGCCAATACTTCCATTGACATGGAAGTAATAAGACTTCAGAATACCTCAGTCCCCCCAAAGCCTCGAGCAAAAATGGCGTTTTCCCTCCATATTTTCCTTCGCAAGCGATATTTGTTCGGGAGGTATTTCATTTTACGGGGACTTCAGACCTGGCGAATCGACACGCAAAAATATTCGCCATCGACGAGGGATAAACCTGCTGAAGGAGCGAACATCTCCCACCATATTTCATTCAAAAGTAATCAGCCAAAAACCGAGCGGAGAAATCGTGAAGCGAGGCATAAGATCTCTCACGATATACATAGTTAATTTTCGTAATGAAATTAAGGTTAAATCAGAGTAGAAAAGATGAGGAAGAAAATATAAGCCTTGCGCCGCTCTTGAGAAATAACCTCGATGATAGCTTCGTCATTAACTTACCTAGATGATATCTTGCTGTAATTAATATCGCTCGAGAACTCTTTGAGAAGGGTTTCCAAATAAAAGCGCAAAGTTTCATACTTAACGACAGCTTAGTTAACGACTAGAAATTCGTCTGATTAGATCGTTAGCGTGAAGTGACCCCCCCATAAGTTTTGACTCAGCTAAGAGCGTAGCCGAGCACCATGGCCTAATGTGTAGGGCATTCGAAAGCGCCAAAAACCACAAGCGCCAACGCCGCAAGCGCCAAACGAGAAAAGTCGAAAACGCCAAAGTTCGTATAGGCTAGGTTAGGTCAAGTAAGGTTAGGCTAGGTTAGGTTAGGTTAAGTTAGGTTAGGTTAGGTAAGGTTAGTATTGCGGTTAAGACCTTTGGCGTTTGCGAGTTTTCTCGTTTGGCGGTTACGGATTGGCGCTTGCGGCGTTGGCGCTAGTGGTTTTTGGCGCTTATGACAGCTACCCGCCTAATGCGGGACACAGCTGAGCAGGTTGCCCCAGCGCCATGTTTTTCAGTAATGAACGGACCAGAGCATCCATCCCACAGCGCCGCATGTAGCAAAGGTCTTCTTTTTCCAGGGTGTCCAACGTTTCAACGATAAAAGTTTTCAGCTCTAAAAAAGCGGGAAGAGAAAGAGAATCGTCAGCTTGGCAGGTTTGCCAAAAATGTTTCAAAGGGCCCGCTTAACTTTTCATGCAAACGTTGAAGCTATTCAAGAGAGCGGATTTCTGTTTTACACGGGTTTGAACCACGACATGGGAACACGACGTTCTCGGGAGAATTTTCGCGGAGAGATCGGCTTCGAGTCGAAATCTTAGACATACTTTGCTAGATTCAAGCTGAAAACAACCAACTTTCTTGGCGCTTTCTTAATTAGGCACGTGGTTTACACGTTAGTACGTTTCGTAGAATTCGACAAAAATTATGCTACGCCTATATGATTTTCAAAGACGAAAATATCGTCGTTTTAACGATAAAAATGAAGAAGCTTGAGTAAAGAGAGACTAATCGATCATTTATTGAGCCTCTGAACATCAGTTTTGTTACTAAACGCAGAATTCGGAAAGGTCTACAAGGGACACTGAAAAAAGAAGATATTTATTAAAAGCAAGAAAAAACATGCTACGTCATTTTTTTAAATCTAAAAACCAGGTACTAAAAACCAAATATCGCACGGTGACAGTACTTTCCTATTTCACAAGACCAAACGCCAAGGAAAAAATCGCAAAAAAATGGCTAATTAAAAAAATCGCAAAGAAAAAAATCGCACGAAAAAAAATGCGTGAAGTGCCTTCTCAATTATAATACTTTCAAGACAGAGTCAAAATGCTTTGGGCACTATTGTAGATGTTTCTCAGAATGTTCCATGAATGCTACTTAAAATTCCCTGCGTTCTTTTCCGTGGAAGGGTAGCTTTGGCGGGTCGTCTGCCAGTATAAGGTTACAGCCTACTTTTTCCTGGTCTGATGGCGTGGAGGGGGGGGATGCAGGTCAAACCAGGGTACGGTACCTGTTGCCGCCGATCCGGCGTTGCCAGATTTCGCTTCCGATAAATTTAAACTCGCTGAATAAGCTACGAGATGAACTGGTAATTAAATCCATCATCGGATTATACTCCATAGTTCAAACACATTCCAAACCAAACAAAACCTTATGGGGTTTTTCATGTTGACCACGATTCAAAGCAGAGCCGACACTTGGCAACACTTCGAGCTTGGAGGAACTGCCAAATACAAAGTTTTTGAATGCCGATCCGAAATTCGAAGTTATTGTACTCGATTGAGATGAATTCTTCTGTGATGGGATTCGATCGCGATATTGACTTGTGGGGGAGAGGCAACCTGATTGCCTAAACCCAATTAGAATTCATTACATTTACAATAATTCCTGCACACTTTCCGACACATAACTGCGTTGATTCAAATCGCTTTGATCAATGGTTGTAAGAGTAGAACTTTGTTTCTAAACATGCGGATTTAAACCAGGTTACAGCGGATATATCACGATGGGTGTCTCTTTTAAAAAGAATGGAGATCAAACATATGAATAGGAAAGTTATATACAGTGGAATCTCGGTTGTACGTCCAAGTCGGGACTCAAACATTTGGACGTAGAACTGAGAGGGACTTACAAGTGAAAATAATCTTCTGTAAAGTATTCTGAAGGAGACTACACGAATTGGACATATAAACGAGTGGGACTTCCAACTGAGAGACGTATAACTGAGACTCTACTGTATTTTTGAAAACGCAACATGGTTTTCAGGGTCTTTTCGTATGGATCCACATTTGTGGACGGGCAACTTACGTCGCACGCGAACCAATAACTTCCACTGACCTTCAAAGTGAGAGAAAGAAGAAAAACAATACAAAAATGGACGAGAACGAACACCGCTTTCATCCAAAAACGCACACCTTCCTCGGCCGCACTGCCTCTGCGGCATACAGCTGCGCCCGATATTCGCACAAAGCGTGTTAATACGCAGCGTTCTCGGACTCTGTATTCAACAAATTCCGTTTCAGCCACAAAACAGGGGAATCGAAAAAAATACAGGCGTGACGAACAGGCGCACAGGCAAGGCATTGTTTCATTTAGTAGGGTTCCTTTTATGTTCATCTTAAAGAAGGCGGAGGACTCTATTCAGAAAAACGAGCTTTATCGTCAATGGAAACGTTTGCTTCGTGAAACGCTTATGGCTGAATGGCGTTTGCAGCTCTGTGTGGAATTGATATTTGCGCTAAGTTGGTGCTGACGGCGCGACTTTCCCTCGGACACTCCCGCGAAATGATTTTACTTTTCAAACCTGCTTCAAAACTTTGAGTAAAGTGAGTTCCGCTCAAAAGTTTTCAGATGTCAACTTGATAGACTTCTGGTATTGGCTGATGTGAACTGCACAAGGTCCTAAAGGTAGACGTGATGTAAAGCAGTGTTGCCAGACATTGCCATCTCTCCATCACTCGCGGTTAACTTTTTAACAGGTAACGATTAACCATATCTTTGGATTGCTCAGCTCGACAGCAATCTAAAACACATATGATAAGTTATCTTTAAAGGTTTCCAAGTAAACCTCGTCTAAATTTGTCAAAGGCGTAAAATCTGGCAACACTGATGTAACGACCTTATACCGCAAATGACACTTCCCCATACCCAAGGTCGCAAAATATCACAGTCGGTAACTCACTCTCACGGTATATGTCACATCAGCTCAATATTGCAAAACTCACTACATTTTGATTAAACCTTTGATTACATTAATCGACGGCACAAGATCGCGAATGCAAGGTTTGTTGGGTTCAACCTCATTCCGCCTCGGTTCGTGACGGTGAATCACAAGAAGAAAAAAGAGCTCTGAAAAAATTACAGTACGCAAAGATGACCTAATATCTTGATGAATCGAGTTAATTTGCTAATCCCTTTTTCACTCGCAGCGACATAAGTTGGGGCCCTCGAAAGGCCTTTCATAACTTTCTCTCGGAGGAGAAAGGCAACGTAATAAATTATCGGGAAAGGCTCCCTGGCCTGCTACAGTGGAAGTCGCAAATTCGCGGAAACCTTTCCTGATTTACAGACGTTAAAGCTGAAGGCTTGTCTCCATTTTGATACGTTATATTTATACGTTTTACACGATTGCATTGACACGTAGAACGTCAGCGAAATCTTCGTATTCCTGACAGTACTTACGGGGGAATCGCTTTGGTCCATTTCCGACGAACAAAACCTTTTTGACTATGAAATCTCGCCGCAACTCGCGGATATGCTTATCCGCACGTCATCACGCTACGTCCGCAACCATAGGGTTGGAGTTTCCACTATGAACAGATTATGTGTATATCCATACACTCCTAGTCTGAATCGTCAAGATACCCGCATGTCGAGAGACTTCTGTGTCCAAATACCACTACATACAGATACCACTACGTCCATATCCTGATAACCGTTCGTCCAAATTCTCAAATCCACAATAATTTGGTATTAACTTGCCGAAGAGATTGGCTTGGGGTGGATGGGGGCACAGTTGGTTGTTTCTGCTATTGCGTAGTACGCATATACTTACGACCAATTTGCATGTATCTGCCTGAAGGCGACAGAACGTAATATTGCAATATTCCCCTAATCCGGTTTGAATAGTCCAAAATAGCAAGCCTTTGAAAGGATCGTGATTAACAGTTTCATGACGCAATTACACAAAGGAACCGTATTAATTTTACTCGCAGTGCGTTTTTAGCCTGGCATGTTATCAAAGGACTATTTTTTCCTCTGAAATCCGCTTAGTATTTAAAATCTCGACTCCGGAATAAAAATAAAACATTCGATAAATCTGACTGATGTTTTCGTTTCTTCTTCCTTTTTACTCGTTCTTACGCCTCCCTACCCACCTTCAATTTCAAGATAAAAATTACTTTTTGAAACTTTGAAAATTATCGCACGAAGGATGCGTGCAGCGGAACAAGGGCCTAAGCAAGAATCGATTCAACATTGAAACATCATTACACTTTTCTCGGTTACTCTATGAAATTCGACGTGCGTAGAAAAAGGGGGAAAATCAATGAGTTTTACAGAAATGTTATTCTTTTGCCGCGGTTGGACTTGGAAAAAATACTGGCACACTGCGATGGCTGATAGTGCAATAGACTGAGAAGTGTTTATTGTCGCCAAAAAGCTGCGTCTATCGAGAAAACGTATGCTAGATACAGGTATGAAAAGTGATATTATTTTTTCCAGATGGTATGATTAGAAAAGGTGCAAGTGGAAAATGAAGGGCGCAGGCGCTCCCTCCTCTCCTACTTCGTCATAGAATGAAGATCCATTCAGAGGCTCCGTGGAAGCCGAGGAGTTACTCAGCCGACCAGATTCCAAGGATCTCCGCGAATTTGCAAAGCTGCACGGCATTTAATCGCGGATTTGAAACACGAACCTCTGGGAAGCGTTAAACAGTGGCCTAGCTTTTTCCCTCATATAACTAAAAAAGGAAAAATCATGTGGAAACATGAAATAAAAAAGCAATCTACCAACATTTCACATCTGATACTACTCACACGCTACTAAGGCCTGTTTAACTTCCCAGGTAATAAAAGACCCGACTGCGCCAGAGCTGCATAGAGGAGAACCCAAAGTCTTGAACGTGCACATAGGCAATCTAAACAGCACGCCGCCGTTTAGCTATTACCAAGGCAACGACTTTTCAGGACCGACAACCTGGCTTCCATGACTTATGGGGACATTTAAGGGCCCCAGCAAGAGTCGATATAAGATCGAAATATCCAGGGAAACATCCGGTTACTTTGGAAAAGAACGATGACTTTTTGCGAGGGCGTAGCCCTTGCTTCTTTGCGTCTTGTTTAGTTAGGATACGAGCCAGAAACGGCCGAGCGCACTTGGCAGTGATATTATCAAATCTGGGCGCCTACAGGCACAATATTGCCATTGAAAAAACGAGAAAACTGGACAGGAATTTCAAACGAAGGGCGAGATAATGCTAAGGGATTTCATAGAAAATATTGAAGAGGCTGAATAATGATTCGGCAAGGTTAAGACATTGCGTTGGTTTAACAAAGATTAAATAATCTGCCCCCGATGTAAAAGAATCTCGTCTGACATCTCAAACAGTAGCTGACAGATTAGCAGCATCCAAGTTGAGGAGTTTCCGAGTTTAAGAGGGTCTGCTTCGAGATCTGTGAAAAGACCCAATCGATTGTGCAGGAGAGACAAAGTCCGGAGACAAACCTGCCGCTGTGTCGTCTCAATAATTATTGGATATCACTCCGCTACAAGTGCAACAGTAAACTTTGGTTTTCACGACAACTTTGCTCTGATCCTGAGGATGGCATTCGAGAAACAAAACACACCGTACGGAAGGTCGGATTTTCCAACTTGGACTTGTCATGAAAAAAAAAGTTCTACCTGACAAAAAAGAGTGGCGTAGAATATTTCTGCCTCGAAGTTGTTTAAACATTCAGGCCTCCTGTGCCGTATAACCAGGAGACTATTGAGAGACGCAGACGGATATAGTAAGGCTCAGAGTGGTCTCAAAGTACCTCACTTCTACATGCTAAAAGAGGCGTACACAGTTCTTCAGCCAAAATCTTTTCGCTCCTAAATAAATTCGATTTTAGCCAAGTCTTTCTATATCTTTCTGCCGTATTATCAATTCTGATACATATCGAAGCTCGCCATTCCATCCCTTTCTTTCGACTTCTACCTCCACTAAAAAGTTATACATCATTCATGCGGCTTCTCTAACAGAACGCCTAAACCCATAACAGCCCAAAGTATTTGGAGTAAAATTTAGCTTAAGAGAAGTTGGAAGGTTTTTTTTCACTAAAATACATAAATTTTAAACTTAAGCAAATGCCTAAATTATTAAGTTTCAGGTTTCAAGGGGGTGTAAATTTTTGAATTGTGAAAAAACTGAACTGAAAAAACCCTCTAAAATATTTCCTGTTTCCGAACGACTTTGCTAGGCGGTTGTGGGTTGAATCCTCTGTTAGTTTTAAAGGTTGAATTAATTTTCTTTGTGATATCCGTCCTTGTCCAACGAATTTTCAGCATATCAAAAACATACAAACCACTTATGTTCACAACTTAGGTTGTACCTTGTGCCTACTCCGCGACCATAATCGCCAAACCTAATTCCGGTTTTGTCGTGAAGCACGCGTTATCAGGTTGGGTAAGTTGACGTGCCCCTCGCCTCGATTCGTATCTCTGGTTTGGCTACGGTGCGACTCTTCTAACAGAACAGTCTTTTAGAAGTTCACGGAGTTTTTCATTTTTCAGAAACGATATGCTCGCGCTGCACAGTCCCAAACAATATAAGAACTGGCAGCTCTTCCGGGAGAGCGACTCGGCTTTGTCCCATGCAATCAAGCTCTCCTGTGTCATCGTCTAAGTCCCGAGGATCACGACAATTTCCGTCCTTGCAGACCTGATGAATTTTTCATACTTGTTGGCCTAAATCTTAGTCTTAGATGTCATAAAGACGCTTCTAGTCAGAGTAGCGTACTCTTACTTTTGGGTATCGTGTCAACATTTTAGAGATTGGATTTTCTAACCTGTGCGAACAGTAAAGACGAATACTAGTTTTAGGGAATGCTATACCTGTTTTGGGCGTGAAACTAAAACGGGGGTTGGACGTATTTTGGAAATACTTCAAGGTAGACCTATGTTCAGCCACATCAATGGAAAACTCTCGCCGAGACCTTTTGAATGATATGGCTGAACATAAGCCTATCTTAAAAAATAACCAAAATACGCATTACCCCCTTATTTTTCAAGATAGACCTAGGTTCAGCCACATCAATGGAAAGCTCTTGCCGAGACCTTTTGAATGATATGGCTGAACATAAGTCTATCTTAAAAAATAACCAAAATACGCATTACCCCCTTACTTTTCAAGATAGACCTAGGTTCAGCCACATCAATGGAAAGCTCTCGCCTAGACCTTTTGAATGATGTGGCTGAACATATGCCTATCTTGAATAATAACCAAAATCCGTATCACCCTCGTTTTAGTTAGAATAGCATTCCCAAAAACGAGTAGTATTTGTTCTTACCGTGCTCTCTCAACGAAGACATAGAATACAAGAGGTATAGAAAATGGTGTAAAACAGAGGTACGATATAATCTAGAGAGTGAATCGGTTCCTGCTCTTTGCCTTAACATTGTGAAAAAGTCCTAAACGCGGTGCTCTAATACCACTTTGTACATTTTTTGTGTTGGACAGCTGATGGCGTTGTCAACCACAGCTTTCTCTCTCGCATAATCTTAAAAGGTTTCGAAAAAACTAAAACGGAAAAACGTCACATTGTCTCCGGTGCGGGAATTGTTGCAGGGCCAGTTTCTTGTTTTATAAGGGCCGTCTTTATTACACACCAAGGTGTATAAATGGGCCCCTTGGGCCTTTTTAGCGGACCGCTGATTTATGGAGGGTCCCTCAACGTTAACTTTCCTCCGTCACTTTTGTGTGAGGCGAAAAATTTTTGGCCGAATTATAAGTGCGATAACGACATTTATAAAATATTTAGGCCTGATCCGAGTGGGGAAATCGGTTGTTTTTATCTCGATGCGTTTATGGAATTAAATCTCAAACGACAATGTTCAGACTCGCTCTCTCGTCGCTTTTCGGCTCACAGTAAATACACCCCGTTTTGGGGAATGCTCTACCTGTTTTGGGCATGAAACTAAAACGGTGGTAGTGCGTATTTTGGTATTTTTTCAACGTAGACCTATGACCAGGCATATCAATGGAAAGCTCTCACCGAGACCTTTTGAATGATATGGCTAAACATAAGCTTACCTTTGAAATAACCAAAATACGTACCACCCCCATTTTCGTTTCACACCCAAAACAGGTACAGTATAGCATTCCCCAAAATGGGGATTTTGTTACTACGATCGCTTCTCTCATCGCCTTTTACATTCAATGATAAGAATATAATGAAAATTAAATTCTTATGAGCTTTCTTGACTGAGCCTCTAAACTTCTGATCGAATCCACTAACAAAACTAAAAATAGTGAAGTGAACGAACAATCGGTAGAAACGGTAAAGTTTTGGATGTTGAACTGACCTTGCTGGGGATGGCAGTGCGGCCCGCATGCTGCTCAAGGCCTCCTCTTCCGGTCGTCTGCGGGCGCCTCCGCGAGGTCGCGCCTCCGGCGGTGGGCGGCCATGGGCGCCCGCGCGCCGTCCCGCGGCGCCACGGCGGCGGCGGTGGCGGCGACCGCAGCGGCGGCGCCGCCCGGCGCCGACAGCCCGTGGGGCCCGGCCCCCGCCCGGCCCCGAGACCACATCCGCATACTCACGGCCCGCTCACGACACCCTCTCCTCGGCTTCTGCGAAAAACAAACAGATCCATTTAGATACGAGCTCAAACAACCCACATCGCCCACGTGACCCACATGAACCACATAACTCACATCACCCATATGACCCACATGATCCACATAATACGCATCACCCATATGACCCACATGACCCACATAACCCGCATCACCCTCATGACCCACATGGCCCGCGTGACCAAAACATGACCCACATAGGCTGCATGGCCCGCGTAGCCAACATGAGACAAAATCAACATCTGAACCAAGTACGTACAAAGAACGATGTAAATGAGATTGTTTTCGGACGAAGACAAGACGTTTTAAGTTGAGCAAAAATGGGATGTTTTTGCTTAGGAAATGTGGCTTTTAGCATGATATGCCCTGAGGTGTCAACATCATTATTAGATAAAGCTAGGAAGAGGAAGTACTTCCATCACTCTCTTTCAGCTCACGGTCCTGATCTCATGCCTTGACGTGGCGCGCCTTAATCTGCACGACATCTCCGGTTTGAGAGTAGATCCCGACCGTTCTGGTTTTTATGCACAAGACTCTGCAAAGCTTACGTTCAGAGCATCAAAAACGAACATTTCCCTCCTTTTTACAGATAAAAAATCAACAGTAACAAAAGCATGTAACGGAATGCTTTCGGTTCGTGGTACATTCCAAAACGAAGTCATGTATTGAAGTTTCATTATTATAAAAAAACAACCTAGGTTACGTTGATTGAGGTTTTGTTAAGCTAAGTGATACAAAGTATAAGGACTTCTAGATCACACCACAAGCCTCGCCAGAATTTCAATTGAACGAAGTGAAAAAGATATTAATCTGGACAAAGCTCATCTGAATGGGGTGCTCTAGATGCGAAGTGAACTGGATATGATCATACCTGTACAGGCAGAGTACCCTGGAGATGAAAAATGGACGAGGTGATATCAGGTTAGGTAGTGAAGAACAAGTCGCAACAATCATAAGAAACATTAAAAAATAATACAAGATTAAGAACTAATTAAAATTTAAGTATTTGATAATCGAGAGTGAGTTCTGACCATAATGGGTGAATCTCAGAGGGGCCATCTGCTTATTTACACCAGAGTCAGAGATCTTCATTTTTTTTGCGCCTGGGGGCCGGATTTTGACCCGTTTCGCTTTCCTCTTCCGAGGCAAGAAACGAAAAATCTCGGCAAGAAAAGCAAATGGCTGTGGTCTAGGGGAACGCCTTCCAAATCGACTTTGGAAAAAAGTCAGTAATCACTTACCGACAAAAATCGCCCCTGCAACGGGCCCTGACTGACTGGAAAGAAACTAACTCACTCTATATACATTCAGTTCTTAAAAGCGTTACTTTTAAGCGGCAGTTTCAGTGGAGGCCGCTTCAAAAAACAACAAAAAAAAAATAAAACGGTTTCTTAAGAGACCCCGTCTAAGAGGTTCCTCTAAAATAATCACATTCAAAGTTCAGAGACTATTCAACCACGCTCCAAAACGTAACGTAAGATTGTTTTTGAAGCTGTACTCCGATAGAAAATGTTTATTTTTTGATCAAAAATACTTCGAACTCTTCAAATTTGCTAATTAATGATCATGCAAAATATTAAAACCACACTCTCTGTTTTGAAGGTTAGATTTCCCAGCTCTGTGACTCACTTTAAAATGTTATAGAAGACCTCAAATTAAGAAGACTGATGAAGACTGTGATGGGGATAGGCAACCACTATACACACGTGTACACCAGGTTGCCTATCACAACTGTTTCTTCGTGTTGTTAGCCATCTGTTTGCTACAAGTAAAAGTGGATTTCGGGACGAAGGTAATTTAACTAATTATCATATTGAAGCTTTGAAACGGAAATCTAAAAATATTAAAGAACAAAATTATACCTGCTCAACTACACCTACTCAGTTCAAATAGAAATGCGATCTCAACTCAATCGAGAATTGAATCAGTTTTAAATTGACCTTACTAACATTTATTCAGACGAGAAATATTAAAACGAGGGCAACCTAAATGGATGAGAATCCTTCTGCGAACGGAGCAGTGCTGTTCCAAATATTGAGTCCCAGCCACATGGAAAGAAAGGTGCTTTTTGGATTTGAGGTCATTGTGTGAGTTTGGT